>Ga0075419_10003312_pt1 | contig 10315 bp, 3 predicted proteins | sample SoiMetdeltSBSDD3_FD_76900 | JGI IMG/M metagenome (GOLD analysis project Ga0075419, IMG submission 76900) | Bulk soil microbial communities from a Populus tree surrounding site in Tennessee, USA - Soil MetaG P. deltoides SBSDD3 | ecosystem: Environmental > Terrestrial > Soil > Tree plantation... | reverse complement strand
CCATGCACTTCACTTAACGGAAGTAAAAAGAGCTCGTAATTTTTCCAGTTCTCATCTGACATATGTCGTTTGAGATAATCAGGGAATTTCTTCTCTAATGCAGCAATATCTGTGTTTGGGGCAAGTTCCAAATATGTGTTTAACCAGTTGCCTCCCCAATTGTCCATCCAATCAGGATTTGCAATAGTGCTGAAAGGGACAAGAGCATTAAACTGCAGATGAGAATTTTCCGGCAGATTCTCCAGCACACCTGTCACTAACAGGGAAGTTGTATCATTTCGCCGGTACCACGAGAGCGTTTTCCCGATAGGGTTTTCCTTTCCAAAAAAACTTTCGGCATATTCTTTTGTTAATACAATGGTGTTCGGTTTTTCTAATGCAGTACGACGATCCCCCTGCAATAATTTAAAATCAAACATCTGCAGAAAAGTAGAATCGACAACGGCAATTCTCTTTATATAAACCTTTTTCTCTCCATAATTCAGCGGCGTGTTGCCGCTGCCATTTATTCGTGTAAAATTTTTTATTTCGGGAAATTCGGCCCTGAGCGTTGGACCCATGGGATACATTGACAGCGCCACTTTTTGAGCGGCCACCATGCCTTCAAACTTCTGCACCTCGTTCAGGCGATAAATATTCTTTGTGTGAAATCTGTCAAAACTTCTTTCATAAAAAACAAAAATGAGAATAGCAATACAGGCGGCCATTCCTATGGATAAGCCGATAACATTAATCGCAGAATAAACTTTATTCTTCCATAGATTTCTCCAGGCGGTTTTGAAATAGTTTTTAAACATAATATGCTTTTTTTATTTCGTTAGCTTTCAAAATTCTATTCATTTCTCACAGATGACACGGATTTTCACGGATGATCTGTGTGAATCTGTGGAATCTGTGAGATATCTAACCGACCATTGAATATGTTTTCCTAATACCATTTTTGAATCCTGGTTTATTCCGTTCTCAAGCTTTTCACCGGGTTCATCAACGCCGACCGCACAGAATGAAATCCTACGGTTGCCAATGCAATCAGTATGGTCGCAGCGGCGGCAGCAAAAAACACCCAGGTCTGCACCGGAATTCTGAATGCAAAATCCTGCAGCCACTGATTGCCTGCATACCATGCTACGGGGATCGCAATAAATATTGCAATTCCAATCATTATCAAAAAGTTTTTAGCGATCAATATGGTGATACTTGTAACATTGGCACCAAGCACCCTGCGGATACCGATCTCTTTTGTTTTTTGTACCGTAGTAAACGCGGCTAAACCAAATAGACCCAAACACGCAAGTAATATGGCGAGTGTGGCAGCAACCGTAAACAATGCCGATGAGCGTTGCTCACCAACATATAACTTGTTATAGTCCTCGTCAAGAAAATGATAGGTAAATGGCCGTTCAGGTACACGCTGCTTCCACATCATTTCAAGTCTGCCTAAAGTACCTTGTATATCTTTTCCATTGATACGAGCCATGAAGGCACGGGAATAGTCCCGACCAAGAAATAATAATAATGGACCAATTGGCTCGCGAAGACTGCTGAAATTAAAATCTTTTACCACGCCTACTACCGGGCCTTGAAAGCCTTTCTCTAAGATTTTACCGATCGCCTGCTCCGGGCTCCAGCCGATCTTTTTTGCCAGCGACTCATTTATAATATATGGCTGCCGGAAATTCGCAGAGCGATTTGATGTATCCATCATTGCAAAATCAGATTGTTGAAAATCACGGCCGGCAACAAGCTGCATCTTTAGTGTTTTTGTAAAATCAAGATCAACCGGCATTGCATTCAGGGAAATTTCCTTTTTACCTTTTTCATCAATAACATTGATACCATCACCCCACTCAACAAACTCAGGTGTTTCATAAGCTGCCGTTACACCTTCCACCCCGGACACCTGGGCTATTGCATCTTTGAAGCTTTGAAATTCTTTATACACTCTTCCGCCTATCGGGATCACCGCAACATGACCTTTGTCATAACCAAGATTTTTTGTTTTCATGAAATTCATCTGCTGCAGGATGATCGCCGTATAAATGATCAAAAAAACCGAAATACTGAATTGAATTACGATCAACGATTTTCTTAATGTGCCGCTGCCACCGGTGATACGGAAACCTTTCTTTAAAACATTTAAGATCCGGGTGCCCGATAATATCATGGCAGGATAAAAGCCCGCAAGAAAGCTTACTACTATTGCAAACACGATAAGCGAAATAATTGGTAACGGCTGCAATAAAACCTCGGAAGTAAATTCTTTGCCTGTAACATCATTGAAATAAGGGATCATTAAAACAGCGACCGCTAATGCAAGACCGGCTGAAAGAAAAGTGATGACTGTGGATTCGCCGATAAATTGAAAGAACACCTGTTTCTTTGATGCACCCAATACTTTTCTCATTCCTATCTCGCTACCACGGCCTGTTGATTGAGCCGTCGCAAGATTTGTGTAATTGGCAGAAGCGATAATCAATATCAGCAACGCAATAACAGCAAACATGTAGATATAGGTCATGGTGCCGTTTGGTTCAAAGCCTGCAAGCGCTGACCTTAAGTGAACCGTTTTTAAAGGTTCCAAATGATAGGTGAGATAATCGTTGCCTTCCAATCTTGCTTCAGCTCTTACTTCCGCCGTCTTCATGTAGGCAACTACCTGTTGCTGGAGTTGAGGGATATCTTTTTTATCTCTTACCAGCAAATAGGTAATCCAATTTGCCTCCCACCATTTTTCAGTTTTTGTATAATTGCCAAGATTAAAGAACTGGGTAACAAAATCAAATTTGATCTGTGAGTTCTGCGGAGCATCTTCACAGATCGCCGACACCTTAAGTTCTTTTCCAAAAGCCGTAATTGTTTTGTTGACAGCATCCCGATAATTATCACTCCCGAAATATTTTGCTGCCATCGATCTTGTCAGTACAATTTTATCGGGAGCATCAAGTGCAGTTGCAGCATCACCCTCAATGATATTAAAAGAGAATATGTTGAAGAACGGCTGATCAGCACAGAGTATCCTTTGTTCATCAAATACTTTTTCGCCATATTTAATGATGCCATGAGTTATAAATGTTCTTGCATATTCTTCTACAGCAGGGAAGGTTCTTTTGAACTGCGGACCTACTTTGGTTCCTGTGGTGGCAGTTGTGCTTACGGTTCCTGAGTTATTGTACTCCATTGTCACACGAACTATCCTGTCTGCATTTATATTGAATTTATCATAGCTCAATTCATGACTGATATACACGCCGATCAGCAAACAGGCGGCAAGACCGGCTGTCAATCCAATGATATTGATCGTTGAATACAATTTATTCTTCGCCAGGTTGCGAAAAGCTGTTTTTATATAGTTTTTGAACATAATAATTAGTAATTATTAATTAATAATCATTGATTACTCATTCCGTTCTTAATGACTCTACAGGATTGGCAATTGCAGCTTTGATCGCCTGTAAGCTTACAGTAAGGATTGCGATCAGCATTGTCAGCACACCTGCAACAACAAAGACCCACCAGCTTATAGTGATACGATAAGCAAAGTCCTCCAGCCATTTATTCATTCCATACCATACAATCGGAATTGCTATCAATGTTGCGATAAAAACGGGTTGAATAAATTCTTTTACCAAAAGTGATGTAATACCAGGAACAGAAGCTCCAATTACTTTTCGTATCCCGATCTCTTTTACTCTCTGCTGTATTGAATAAAGTGATAATCCAAGAATACCAAGGCATGCAATGAATATGGCCAGGAAAGAAAAATAGCTAAAAATAGTACCTAATCTCTTCTCACTTTTATACATCGTCGCCAGCGTATCGTCAAGAAAAGAATATTCAAAGGATTGTTTAGCATAAAATTGGTTGAATGTCTTTTCAATTGTGCTAATAATATTATCTGCCTTTGATTGATCAAATCGTACATACACATATTGAAATCGTATGGGGAGTATATGCATCACTAAGGGTTGTATAGCCGTTTTCAAAGGGGTGATGTTGAAGTCTTGCACAACACCTATCACTTTTCCTGATTTTAGAACAGCATTTGGCAGTACCCATTGAAATGTTTTGCCGATAGCATCGGCCGGAGATTTCCATCCTGATTTTTTTACCGCTTCTTCATTCAATATAAAACCTTCTGTTCTGTCAGTCGGGTGATCTTTTGAAAAGTCTCTTCCGGCTATAATTTTCATGTTCATGGTGCGCACAAAATCAACATCGGTAAAAAGCATTTGCATTGACAATGCTTTACTCAGATCAGCGTTTCCATCATTCACCTGGTTTACAGGAATAATTGGACCGGGAATGGATTGTGACGCAGCAACGGCACGAATACCAGGATTATTGATAAGAGATGCTTTAAAAGTTTCCAGCCGTGTTGTATCTAAATTCTTAGGCAATGTCAATACAACGACATTGTCTTTATCAAAACCGAGTTTTTTATTTTGCAGAAATTTTAACTGCTGATTCACCAGGATAGTAGCGGCGATAAGAACAATAGAAACAACAAACTGAAGGGTAACTAATATTCTTCCGAAAGACATTTTTCGCCCTGTTTTGAAAAGCTTTCCTTTTAATACTTCAACAGGTTTAAAAGATGAAAGTATGATAGCCGGATACATACCGGCTAATACCCCAACGAACAATACCAGTAACAATAACATGAAGACAAGGGAAAGATTCCGATTGAGATCCAGGCTCAATTCCCTTTCGGATAATTGATTAAAAACGGGCAAGGCCAAATAAGCTATGCCGACGGCAATGACAAGAGAAATTACTGCAAAGAAACCCGCTTCACCTAAAAATTGTTTCACCAACTGGCTTCGCTCGGCTCCTACTACTTTTCGTAGCCCCACTTCTTTTGCTCTCGATAACGAACGCGCCGTAGAAAGATTGGTAAAATTGAAGCAGGCAATAAGAAGTATGAAAATAGCTACCCCTGCAAAAACATACACATAAGCAATATCGCTATTAACCCCTACCTCTCCCGTCATATTGGAATGAAGATGAATGTCAGTAAGCGGTTGAAGATATATATCGTGCTTACCATCGGCCTGCGGGTTATTGGCAATATATTTATTATTAAAGTCGATGAATTTTTTTTCTAGTTCTTTTACCGACGTTCCTTCATTAAGCAAAACATATGACTGGAACATGTGATACGCCCAAAAGTTGCTCATATCACCAAGAGTTTGTGCCGAAATCAATGCACTGAATTGAAAATGCGAAGAAGAAGGAATTTTTTTGGCAATTGCGGTTACCTCCACATCGACTGCACCGACAAAAGAATTCACTTCAAGTGTTTTGCCAATAGGATCAGCATTACCAAAATATTTTTGTGCTGTTTCTTTGGTTAAGATGATCGAATAAGGACGATCAAGCGCTTTTTTTACATCCCCTCTTTCAAGCTCAACAGAAAAAATATTGAAGAAAGTGGAATCCGCATAAAAAATATCTTTTTCATAAAAATGCTGTTCCCCTTTCTGACCGATTACCATTTTTTCATCTCTTAGCAGTCTTACATACTCTTTTATTTCAGGGTAATCTTTTTTCATCAGCGGCGCCCAGGGAGCAGGTGTTACCGCTAATTCCTTTTTATCTTTTGAATCGGATGCAATCGAATAGATCCTGTAAATGCTTTTTGCATTCACATTGAATTTATCGTAACTAAGCTCATGCTGAATAAAAAGAAACATAAGAATGCAACAGGCCAGACCTATGGATAAGCCTAAAATGTTGATTGCTGAAAAAACTTTATTTCGATAAAGATTTCTCCATGCTGTCTTAAGATAATTTTTTATCATAAACTTTGTTTTAATAATTATTAATTAATAATTATTAATTATTGGCCTATTCAGTTCGTAATGACCTGATCGGGTTCGAAATAGCGGCCTTGATCGCCTGGAAACTCACCGTCACCAACGTAATCACCAAGGCCGCGACCGCAGCCAATACAAATACGGGCCAGCGTATCTCTATCCTGTAATCGTAATTCGTTAACCAGTTATTCAGATAGTAATAAGCGATCGGTGCAGCAATGAAACAGGAAAGCAATACTAAAAGCATAAATTCTTTTGAAAGCAGGCGCCAAAGCGTCACCACACTTGCTCCAAGTACTTTGCGGATACCGATCTCTTTAGTTCTTTGCTCTGCAACAAAACTTGCCATACCAAACAAGCCCAGGCAAGAAATAAAAATGGCGAGTATGGCAAAATAAGACGACAGCTTACCGATACGTTCTTCGGCTCGGAATTTATTTCCGAACTCCTCGTCTATAAATTTGTAGTCGAAAGGCACATTGGCTACATGTTTTTTCCAAACCTGTTCGATTTTGCTCAACGATTGCCTTGCATTTTGCTTCGGATTCAGTCTAAAAATGAGGTTATACATGTAGTCATAACTATTCGTATGATATAATGTAGGCCGAACGGGGTAAAAAGGAGATTCCTGCATAATATCACTGACAATTCCAATGATGGTAAAGGGTTCACCATTCCATTTCAAGACTTTACCAACCGGGTTTTTAAATCCAAAAAACTTGGCGGCCGATTCATTAATAATAAACGCTGCGGAGTCTGTTGCGAAATCTCTTGAGAAATCACGGCCTTCTTTAATTTTCCATTGCACGGTTTTACCAAACTCGTATGAAACGATATTATTGGGAAAATCAACTGCCATATTGGGGTCTTTGCCTTCCCATTCAAAACCACCATTTGTATTCCATATTTGTGTTAATGGACTATTTGATGCCGCCATCTCTACAATGGCTCCCGAGTTTTTTAATTCATTTCTTATGGCATCATAGTGGTCTCTTATTTCTTTCTCCATGCCAACATTGATCAATCCCTTTTTCGAATAACCGATTGGGCGATCCTTTGCGTGCTGGATCTGCTGATAAACGATGATCGTTCCTATTATCAGCATTACGGAAATAGTGAATTGTGCTACAACCAAAACTTTGCGGGGGATTGATGCAAACTTTCCAACACGAAATGTTCCTTTCAATACTTTCAACGGCTGAAAAGAAGAAAGATAAAATGCAGGATAGCTGCCCGAAAGCAAACCGGTGATCGCAATAAAGCCAATACTAAACAACCAGAAAGCCGGGTTTTGCCATGGCATCTCAATTTTTTTTGACGCTACTTCGTTAAATAATGGTAAGAACAAAACCACCAATACCAGGCATAAAACAAATGATAATAAAACAACGAGATAAGATTCTGCGAAAAATTGTCTTATCAGTTGCCACCGTAGCGAGCCCACGGTTTTGCGGATGCCTACTTCTTTAGCACGTTTCTCACTTCTTGCAGTAGCAAGATTCATAAAGTTGATGCAGGCAAGTATTAATACAAAAATGCCAATGATCCCAAACAACCACACGTACCGGATATTGCCACCAGTGTTCTTTCCATTCTTAAACTCGCTTTGGAGATTCCATTTCTTCATTGGGTGCAGAAAAACAACCCATTCGTATTTTGCTTCTTCCTTACTTACATTGTTCAATTTAGTGTTCTTGATCTTTGCAGAAACTTTTTCCATGTCTGCATTGTCAGCGATCTGGGCAAATGTTTGCGAATAATTACTTCCCCAGGGTTCATCCATTTGTTTTGACCACGGGTTTTGTATTAACCACAGTTCCCATGGCAGCATGATCTTGATATCTCTGAATGAAGTATTATCAGGAAGATCTTTGTAAACACCTGTGACCTTTACATCATAGGTCCTGTCGAGTTTTATTGTTTTATTTATTGGGTCCTCATCACCAAAGACGGATTTGGCTGCCGATGCCGAAAGCAAAATAGAGTACGGCTCCTTTAAACCGGCCCTGGTTCCTTTGAGCATTTCAAGCGTAAACATTTCGGGTCCATCCGGTTCAAAATAGTTTCCGATTTGAGTAATGTGTTTATCTCCGATGGTAAGTAAATGACCACCCGTCCATGATGATTGTACCACATATTTAAAATCGCTTCCGAATTTATTTCGCAGCTCGGGCCCCATTAATGCAGGGTTGGCGACCTGTGTTTCTATTTTGCCATTAAAGTTTGCATGCTGCATTACCTGCGCAATGCGATCATAATTCTTATGATACCTGTCAAATGTAAGTTCGTTATGTACCCAAAGACCTATAAGCATCGCAACAGCCATACCTACTGCCAGGCCACCAATGTTGATGGCGCTATAACCTTTGCTTTTAACTAAGTTTCTCCAGGCTATTTTGAAATAATTTTTGATCATAGTGTTTGTTTTAATAATTATTAATTAATAATTATTAATTATTGAATTACTCAGTTCGTAACGATTTCACCGGGTTTGCAATCGCAGCTTTGATAGCTTGCGTACTTATTGTCAAAAAAGCTATAAGAACAGCGATTACTGCAGCAATAATGAATACCCACCATTGAATACGGATGCGATAAGCAAAATCCCGAAGCCACGTATCCATTACATACCAACCAACAGGTATAGCGATAAATAAGGAAATGATAATAAGTTTGAGAAACTCAGTTGACAAAAGCAGCATTATATTTTGTACCGATGCTCCTAATACTTTACGAATACCAATTTCTTTTGTCCGCTGTAAAACATTATATGCCGATAAACCCAATAATCCAAAACAAGCGATCAGTATGGCAAGAAATGCGAATACGCCAAATACTTTTCCAAATAGTTGATCGGCTTTATACTGCTGGCCAAATGTGTCATCAAGAAAAGAATATTCCATGGGATCTGCGGGGAAGTATTTGTCCCATGTTTTATTAATAGTCGTAATCGTTTGCGACAGGTTAGCTGTTTCCACCTTCAGCGAATAAAACTCTCGGACATTCGGGTATAAAAGAAATATCATCGGATCAATAACCTTTTGCAAACCCTGGTGATGGTAATCAGCTACCACACCGACAACTGTCATGGTGTCTCGGCGCCCCCTCTGCAATTTTCCATTGATGGCTTCATTTACATTTTTATATCCCATCAGTTCAACAGCCTTTTGATTCAGCAGCACTGCTTTCTCATCTGTTTTGAAATCTTTTGAAAAATTTCTGCCCGCGAGCAATTTCAGCTCATATGCCGGTATAAAATCATAATCAACCCCCATGTAATAAAGCGTGACAGACGTTTCATTTGGAGCATCCAGCCTTCGTGTCCCGCTGGTCCAATAGATCTCTCTTCCCATAACATTTGAGGAAGCTGCTACAGATTTTATTTCCGGTTGTTTTAATAATTCGGTCTTAAATGGTTGAAAGGTCGTTCCGTAAAGTGAATCCTGTAAAGACCCTGCGCCCTTAAGAACCAGCGTTTGATCAATATTTACACCCAACTTTTGATTTCGCATGAAACGCACTTGCTGGTAAACGATAATGGTACCGGCGATCAGCACCACAGAGATAACAAATTGTGTTATGATCAAACCTTTGCGGAGATTGATACCACCCAAAGAATTCTTGAATATTCCTTTTAATACAGTAATAGGTCTGAAACTCGCTAAAACAAATGCGGGATAGATCCCGGATAAAAATGTTCCAAGAATAAACAAAACGAAAAATATTTGCCAGTAAAAGGGAGTTAATGAAAAATCAGTATAGGATTCTCTTCCTACAAATCGATCGAAGGCAGGCAGTAATAACTTAAAAACCCCAATGGCTAACACCAATGCAATAAGATTAAGCAACAGACTCTCCATCATGAATTGTCTTACCAGGTTTGATCTTGCAGCACCTAATACTTTTCTCATACCTACTTCTCTCGCTCTCTCGGCAGACCTGGCTGTAGCAAGATTGATATAATTGATCCATGCTATACAAATGATAAATACAGCGATGAGAAATAAAAAGTTTACAGCTTGTCCATTGCCATTTACTTCGGCTTCCTGGTTATAATTGGAATAGAGATGAAGATCCGTTACCGGCATCAGGTATAATTCAGCTTTATTATTATTTGTTTTATACCATTCCTGGCTGTTGATATAGCGATCACAAAAAGCCGGAAGTTTTTTCTCAAAACTCTTCCAGTTCGTCCCGGGTTTTAATTTTAGGTAGCTATAGAAATCGTACCAGCCGAAACTGGTTTCCAGGGCATTGGAAGTATCGCCCTGTGCTTTTAAATATTTTTGGAAAGTGGACCATGAAACGAGATAGTTGATATCAAGATGTGAATTGGCCGGATAATCTTTAAATACCCCGGTGATCTCGTAAGCTTGTGTTTGCGTTTGATCTCTTTGGATAAGTTTTTTACCCACTGGTTCTTCGCTGCCAAAATATTTTTTGGCCATGCTTTCTGAAATGATCATTTTATCGGGACCATCCAGTACCTGTTTCCTATT
>Ga0075419_10003310_pt1 | contig 10321 bp, 8 predicted proteins | sample SoiMetdeltSBSDD3_FD_76900 | JGI IMG/M metagenome (GOLD analysis project Ga0075419, IMG submission 76900) | Bulk soil microbial communities from a Populus tree surrounding site in Tennessee, USA - Soil MetaG P. deltoides SBSDD3 | ecosystem: Environmental > Terrestrial > Soil > Tree plantation... | reverse complement strand
GCGCCGCGCAAGCAGATCGTCGAAACCTACCTCGGCACGCCGCGCCAGTTCTTCCTGAACTTCAATGCGAACGAGGGCGTGTCGCTGGGCTCGGTCAACAACAGCGCCTATTACAGCGACGGCAACGACCTGATCTTCGGCGATCTCGGCAACGACTGGATCGTCGGCGGCACTGGCCGCGACCACCTCTATGGCGGTTGGGGCGATGATCTGCTCAACGCGGACGACAATCTCGGCACCAACGGCGGCCTCAACGACGTGCCCGATACGCATACCTCGTACGAGGACCTGGCGTACGGCGGTGCAGGGCGCGACCGGCTGATCGGCAACACCGGCGGCGATCGCCTGATCGACTGGGCGGGCGAATTCAACAGCTACATCGTGCCGTTCGCGCCTTTCGGCAATTTCACGATCAGCCGCGCACTGCAGCCGCAGCTCCCGGAGTTCCTGTATGCGCTTTCGGAGGGCGACGGCGCCGATCAGACGATGCGCTCTGCGCTCGACCCGGTACGCAACGGCGAGCCGTACGCCGAGCTCGGCGTGGTCAAGCAGCAAGACTCGGCGTGGCACGACCAGACCGGCGCGCCGGACGACCCCCAGCCCGGCAACATCCCGGGCGGTTCGCGCGACGTGCTGCGCTCGGCCAACTTCAACGACGGCACGTTCAGCGCGTTCGCGCCGGACAGCGGCTCGTGGAAGGTCGAGCAGGGCGCGTTGAAGGTGGCCGCCAAGTCACTCGGTGGCGATGCGGCCGCAGTGTTCTTCGTCGGCGACGCGCTGCCGTCGTACTTCGAGGTCGCGGCATCGATCGCGGTCGACAAGCCGACCTCAGGCTGGAAAGCGAACAGCTACATCATCTTCGACTACCAGAGCGAAACCGATTTCAAATTTGCCGGCCTCGACGTCTCGCTGAACAAGCTGGTCATGGGCCACCGCAATGCGAGCGGCTGGATCATCGACAAGCAGGCGCCGTTCCTCGGCGGCCTGAAGGCCAATACCGCGTACAACATGCTGGTTGCGATCAACGGCCTGAACGCGACGCTGCTGATCGACAACAAGACGGTGTTCACGTACACGTACCAGCCGCGCGTGATCGACGGGGTCTCGTTCGGCCTGAACTACGGTTTCGTCGGTGTTGGCTCCGACAACTCGCGCGGTATTTTCGACAACATCCGGGTGCAGGTGCTGCCGCCGCAGTACACGCTGCAGGCGCTCGAGACCTTCGAGGACGGCATCGCCAACCAGTTCGCGGCGAGCTCGGGCACGTGGAGCGTCACCGGCAACGCGACGAACAAGACCTACAACATCACGCCGAGCGGCACGGCCGTCAGCCTCATGAATCTCGGCGTCGAGAACCTGAATGTTTCTTCGGTACTCGACCTGAGCGCCCTCATCGCCACGCAAGGCCGCGCCGGCTTCATTTACGACCGCTACGATGCGACGAACTTCAAGTTCGTCGTAATCGACGTTGTGGCCGACAAGATCATCGCCGGTCACTACACGGCGCGCGGCGGATGGGTGAACGACGCCGTCTACTCGAAAGTGCTCGACGCAGGCGTCAACTACACGCTCGGGATGTCGCTCAAGGGCTCGACCGTGAGCATAACGTTCAACGGTCAGGTCGTTCTGGGGTATGCGTACAACGCCTCGACCGTGGACGGGCGCTTCGGGTTGATGGCCGTCACGGGCGCAACGCAGTTCGACAACGTTACGGTCAAGACGACCGATCCCGCGGTCGCGCTGAACATGAATCCCATGCTCGCGTCGGATTCGCCGAACGTCTCCGGCAGCGTGGCGACGATCGCGACTGGCGACCTGCAACCGATCATAGACGAGGCGATACGCCGGCTCTCCCCGACGCTGGACGCGGCGCAAATCGCGGCGCTGCGCACCGTCACGTTCCAGGTCACCGACCTGCCGTGGCTGGAGATCGGCGATTATCGCGACGGCACGATCTGGATCGACGCCGATGCGGCGGGCTACGGCTGGTTCGTCGATCACACGCCGGGCGACGATCGCGAATTCGTCTCGCAGGACGGCACGCTGCTGGCGGTCTCCGGTCTTGCGGCCGGCCACATGGATCTGCTGACCGTGGTAATGCACGAGCTCGGTCACGTGGCCGGGCTCGAGCATGCCGGATCCGGCGTGATGGATGAATCGTTGACCGCGGGCACCCGCCTTGCGCCGGCCATCGATCCGCTTCCGGGACGTGTCGCAGCGGCGCCGGTCATTGACTGGCAGGGCAGCGCATTCGGAGCGGGCATTCAAAGCACGCCGTTGCCGGCATCGGGATCCGCAGGCTGGATGACCGATTTCGCCAACCATCTCGGCAAGAGCGAATCCCAGCGCAACCCGAATGCGAAGATCAAGCTGCCGATCCCGCAGGCTGCCGCGAAAATCGCGCACGAGGCGGTACGGCGGATCGGAGCCTTGTTCGGCTGAGAACCCAGTACGGCGCGTGATGTACGACGCCGACTTCATCTTCAGGGAATGCGGCTTCGACTGGATTCCGCAGTGGATCGACCGCGAGCTGCTGTTCAACGCGTCCTACGACCTAGCCACCGGGGAGATCAAGCTCTACTTCCTCGATGCCGCGCGAAGCACGATTTTCAAGGTCAGCGGGCGAACGATCACGAAGCAGTACGACGCGGTGCGTTTCAAGGCACCGCCGGGCCGGCTTTCGGCGTTCCTCGGCACCGCGTTCGACTATTCCGATTTATTGCTCGATACCGTGGAAGACGACGTCTACTACGTTCTGGTGCAGGACACGTCCGCAACGCAGTACCTGAAGTTCTTCGGTGCGTTGTGCAGGAAATTCGACGCTCCGGAAGAGGAGCTGGTCGAGGCGGTCAACCGGATCAACAAGCGCCAGGTAAAGACCCTCCACGAATGCTACGGCCGGAAGGCGGTGTCGCTCGTCAAGGTGCCGTTCGTGGACGGAGACTGCAAGCTATATGCAAGACCGTTCCTGACGGGCAATTCGTACGACTTGAGTCGCAGAGCGCTCGAATTCCTGACCCGCTTCCACGGCTGCAGCGAAGCAAAGCTGCAGCCCCGCCTCCGTTATTTGTGGGTCTCTTCGGAGCTGCGCTCGGACCGAGTCGTCATCGCCACCCAGCAGCATGCGCTGGTCCACGAGGGTGAACCCGCGTGACGCTGCGAAGACTGCCGGGCGGCGCGGCTCAGGTAGCAGCCGCCGGCGTCTCTCCCGCCATGCACACCCGGTCGCGCCCTTGCTGCTTGGCGCAGTAGAGCGCCGCATCTGCTGCCTTGAGGACCTCCGCGACGCTCGTCCCGTGCTGCGGATAGGTAGCGACGCCGAACGAAGCCGAGGGGGCGGGGAGTGTCTGGCCGCGATGCCTGAGGTTCGTCTCGCGAATCGTGACCCGGAGCCTTTCGGCGCGCTCTACCCCATTCTGCAGATCCGTCTCCGCGAGCACCACCGCCAGCTCCTCGCCGCCGTAGCGGCAGACGATGTCCGTAGGACGCACGTTCTTCATCAGCGCCCGCGCGATCGCGCTAAGAACGAAATCGCCCGCGTCGTGGCCGAAGGTGTCGTTGAAACGCTTGAAATGGTCGATGTCGATCATGATGATCGAGAACGGTTTCTTGCTGCGCTCGGCGCGGTGCAGCTCGCGGTTGAGCGCATCCTCCAGGTAGCGCCGGTTGTACAGTCCCGTGAGCGAGTCGCTCAGCGCCAGCACCCGCATTGCGTCGCGCAGCTTCAGGTTGGCGAGCGCCGGGCCCAGCCGGTCGGTCAGTGCGCGCAGGCGCCGCTCCGCCTGCGTCGAGGCCGGAGTTCCCTGGCCGGCGGTGGAGAGCGCAAGATGCAACAGCGCAAGCACCTGTCCCTGTCCCTGTACCGGCATGCAGATCGTGTTCGGTGTCGAGGGATCCGCGTGGCGGCAGCGGACGGCCTTCAGGCCGCGCGCGACATGCGGACGCCCGAGGCGCAGCGCCCAGCATTCGTCCGGAACGAGCAGTGCGTCGGCCGGCGGCTTGCCCCCCCAGGCCGCGACCTGCTCCAGCGCGTCGCGCGATTCGCGGTAGAGGTAGAGCGTCCCCGGAACATCGGGAAACAGCTCCATCGCCGTCTCGCGAACCGCCGCATAGGCCTCGTCGCGCGCCGTGCAGGATTGCAGCAGCTCGGTCATTTTCGACAGCGCCTCGCCGCTTCGATGGAAGGCCTCCAATTGCCGCACCATCGCAGCCAGCGTGCGGTTGGTGCGGCGCTGCGCAACTTCGGTCTTGCGGCGCGCCCCCACCTCCCGCTTCAGGTTGCGGTTCGATTCGCGGATCGCGGTCAGCCTCGCCTCCAGCGTCGCCTGCGCGGCGCGCAGCGCTTCCTCGGTGCGGTGCAGCGCAGTGACGTCGCGCGCGATCGTGATCTCGCCGATCAGCCTGCCCTGCGCATCCAGCAGCGGTGTCGTCTTGATCGCAACGCGCACCGCATCGCCGCTCTTCTTGCGCCGCTCGGTCGTCGACGTGGTCGGCTTTCCGGAGCGCACGCGCTCGAGCAGCCGCGCGTACTCGGCTTCGGAAAGATCAGCGGCGTGCAGCTTGCGCAGCGGGCGTCCGATCGCGTCCTCGGCGGAGTAGCCGTAGAGCGACGCGGCTTCGCGATTCCAGTAGGTGACGACCGCGTCGAGGTCCTTGACGATGATCGCTTCGCCAATCTGCTCGAGAACCTGTTCCAGTTGGCGCGCGCGCGCCGCCGCACTCACCGGCAGCGCGTGAGCCACTTCGGCGTGGCGGATCGGAACGGTCTTGGCGCTTGCCATGTCTACCCGATCGCTATACTACGCCTTCATCTCGGGAACGAACCTTCTTCCAGGCGCAACATGTCGCTGGCCGCTTTCAATTTCTCCGACTGGATCGACCGGCACGCGCACCTGCTCAAGCCGCCGGTCGGCAACCGGGTCGTGTTCGCTGCGGCCGACGACCTGATCGTGCAGGTGATCGGCGGGCCGAATGCCCGCACCGACTACCATGACGACCCGTACGAGGAATTCTTCTACCAGCTGCGCGGCAACATGGTGCTGCGGGTGCTGGAAGACGGCCGCCCGCGCGACGTGCCGATCCGGCAGGGCGAGATCCTGCTGGTTCCGGCGCACCTGCGGCACTCGCCGCAACGGCCCGAGCCCGGATCGGTCGGGCTCGTCGTCGAGAAGGTCAGGCCGGCCGATGTGCAGGACGGCTTCGAATGGTATTGTCCGCGCTGCTCGGCACTCGTTCATCGCGTGGAAGTCAACGTGAAAGACATCGTGACGGATCTGCCGCCTCTGTTCGATGCGTTCTACGCCAGCGCGCGCAAGTGCCCGCAGTGCGGGTACATCCATCCGGGAAAGGCATGAAGGAATCGCCCGTCCGGGAAGCGCTGCGCGGCGTCCAGGCACTGGTAGCCGAGGCCACGGGTGCGCCGCTGCAGGGCCCGGCGGCGGCGAAGTTGCAGGCGCTGCTCGCCGGCCTCGGCGGGCAGGGGGTCCCGTCGCAACAGATCGGCAATTTCCTGAGCCGCGAGGTGACGATCCTGCTCGCGGATCTGCGCGGGTTTACGACCGTTGCGGCAAAGCATCCTCCGGACGTGGTGCTCGAGATGCTGAATCGCTATCTGGTGCGCATGAGCGGAATCATCTACGGCAACGGCGGGTCGATCGACAAGTTCATGGGCGACGCGATCATGGTCCTGTTCGGTGCGCCCATTACGCACGCCGACGATGTGCACCATGCCATCGCCTGCGCGGTGCAGATGCAGATCGCCATGGAAGAGCTGAACCAGGACCACCGCGAGCGCGCGCTGCCGGAGCTATTCATGGGAATCGGTATCAACACCGGCACCGTGCTGGCCGGGTTGCTCGGCTCCGAGGCCTATTCCGAGTACACGGTCATCGGCGACGAAGTGAACCTCGCGTCGCGGATCGAGGCGTTCAGCCTGCGCGGCCAGGTGCTGGTGAGCGAAAACACCTACCGCCTGTGCAGGGACTACGTCGACACGGAAGAGCCGCTGAGCGTGCAGGTGAAGGGCAAGACCGAACCGGTGCTGCTGCGCGAAGTGCGCGGGATCCCGTCGCTCGGGCTGCAAGTCCCGCGCGCCGAGATCCGCAGGAGCCCGCGCGTCGAGGTCACGATCCCGTTCACGTTCCGCCGCATCGAGAACAAGATCGTGCAGCCCGCGCCGAGCGAGGGCACGACGCGCGACTTGAGCTACCACGGGCTGCTGGCCGAGCTCGGCGAGCCGGTCGCGCCGATGACGGACCTGCGGCTCGAGCTGGACCTCTCGCTGCTCGGGCGCAAGAGCACCGAGGTTTACGCCAAGGTGCTCAAGTCATTCGTCGTCGACGGCCGGCATCTTTCGGGAATCGAGTTCACGTCCGCCGACGCCACGACGTCCTTCGACATCCAGCGCTTCGTGCAGCTGCTGCTGCAGGGCAGCGCGACCCGCTAGCCGCCGCCCCGGACCTCGCGGCACTTCGCGATCTCGGCGTCCGACATCACCGGCTTGATCACGCATTGCGCCTGGCGCTCCTGCTCGCGGCGTTTTTGCTCGCGCGAGCGCTCGAAGGCAGCACGCTTCTGCGCCTCCTGCGCCTCGCGCTTCTGCTTCGCCGTGAGCGCGGCGTCCGCATCGTCTTGCGCCTTGCGCATGCTGGCGAGCTCCTCCTTGCGCCTGCGCTCGCGCTCCTCGTTGCGCTTGCGCTGGCGCTCCTCTGCGGCCGGACCGTCGGGGGCGCTGGAGGTGCTGGCCGCGGCGCCCGTTGCCGCGCCTGCGGCCGCCCCCGCTGCCGCGCCTGCCGCCGCCCCTGCTGCCCCGGGGGCTCTCGACGGGGCGGACGACGAAGTGCCGGTCTGGATGCGCGGCGAGATGTTGATTCCGCCTGCCGATTCCTTCTTGTCTTCGTCCGGTTTCGCCTTCGTAGTGCTGGAGCTGGACGGCTTCGTCGCGCCGGTCGTCTTGCCTCCGCCGACGCGCTTTGCTTCGGCCTCGAGCGACACGGTTGCGAAGCAGACCAGCACTGCAGCAAGAATCAAGGTTCCCTTTCCGGTTCTCATGAGATCCTCCCTCGCTTCATAGCGAATCGAAATGCCCGGTCATGCGCTTTCGCAGCGTCTCCCCGGGCAGCGGTCCGATTCCCGCGGCGAGATTATCCACGATGTGCTCGGGCTTGCCAGTCCCCGGAATGGTGCACGTAACAGCCGGGTGCGAGACGATCCATTTGAGAAAGTATTGCGCCCAGGTTGCCATCCCGGCTTCCTTGGCCCACTCCGGGACCGGCTTGCCGCGCACCCGGCGGAACATCGCGCCCTCGGCGAACGGCCGGTTCGCGATCACGGCGACTTTGCGCTCGCGCGCGAGCGGCAGCAGTCGCTCGGCCGATTCGCGCTCGGCGAGCGAGTAGTTGATTTGCAGAAAGTCGTACTGCCCGGTCTTCAGCCAGCGCTCTACCTCCGCATACGCCGACGACGTGTAATGCGTGATCCCGATGAAGCGCAACCGTCCTTTGGCCTTCCAGTCGGCGAGCGTCTTGGTGTGCACGGCGACGTCCTGCAGGTTGTGGACCTGCATCAGATCCATCTTCGCTACGCGCAGGCGGCGGAACGACGTCTCCATCTGCTGGATCCCGGCCTCGCGCCCGGTCGTCCAGACCTTGGTCGCGACGAACAGCGGCTCGCAGATCGCGAGCTCGGTGCACAGGTCTCCGACCACCGATTCGCTCGTGCCGTACATGGGGGAAGAATCGACCATGCGCCCGCCGGCAGCGAAGAACGTGCGCAGCACTTCGCGCAGCGGCGAACGCGCCGCACCGTCGCTTCCCACGTCGAAGACCTGCCACGTGCCCAGGCCGATGACCGGCAGCGGCTCGCCGGTCGCCGGGATCGCGCGGGTGATCGGTGCACTTTGCTGCGGTGTCGCGCGATTCATGGCAAGTAAGCCGGCACAGGCTGCGAGCAGACGCAGCGCCTCACGTCGGGCGCCATCCATGGCGGAATTCTATTCCCGGGCGGATGCACGCAGTTGCTGCTGCTTGCGCCCGAGCCAGAAGCTCACCGCGAGCCACCCGCCCGCGACCGGCAGCGCCGCGAACGCGATGCCGGATACGCCGAGGCCCAGGCCGCGCAATCCCGCGACCAGCCATCCGGAAAACGCATCCCCGCCGCGATAGATGACCGTGTCGATGAAGTTCTTCGCCTTGTAGCGGTCCTCGCGCGGCACGACCGTATAGAGCGCCTCGCGGACCGGCTTGGAGATCGCGAATTCGCCGACGCGGCGAGTGACGCCGAAGGCGATCAGCACCGCGAGCGTCGGTACTGCGCCGAGCCAGGCGAACCCGGCAAGCGACGCGATCGGCATCAGCGCGAGCATCCAGCCGACGCCGAGGACCGCGCCGAGCCGCGCGGTCAGGACGAGCTGCACGATCAGCGTCAACGAGTTCACCACCAGGTCGATCGTCGCGAAAAGGCGCGTGCGCTCGGTCGAATCCGGCACCTCAGCGCGCACGATCTCGACCTGCTGGAAGTAGAGCGTCGTCGAGAGCGTCGTGTAGCAGAGCAGATACGCGCAGATGCCGAGCAGGTAGGGCGACGAGAACGCGGCGCGCACGCCGGCTGCGATCGAGCCGCCGATCGGCTCCTCGGCGCGTGCCTCGCCCTTGCGCGGGTAGCGCCGGCCCCACGCGAGCAGTTCCTGGATGCAGCCGACCGCGGCGACGAGCAGCAGCGCCGACACCAGCAGCAGGTTCGACGCGCCGAGATCCGTCACCGCGAGCGCGGTGAGCGCCGGACCGGCGATCGCGCCGCAGCTTCCGCCCGCGGCGATCGCGCCGTACAGGCGCGCGGCCTGCGCATCGTCGAACAGGTCGGCCATGAAGCTCCAGAATACCGAGACTACGAACAGGTTGAACACGCTCGTCCAGACGAAAAACACGGGCGCGATGTCGCGGGCCGGCACGCCCATCCGCGAGGCGGCCCAGAACGCGGCGAGATTGAGCGCGAAGAAGAAGTAGACCGCTGGCAGCATCTTCGCGCGCGGCAGGCGCGCGCACAGCCAGCCGAACAGCGGAACGAGCGCGAGCATCGTGACGAACGTTGCGGTGAAAAGCCACTGCAGCTGGCCGGCGCCTGCCTGCACGGCCATTTCGTCGCGCACCGGGCTCAGGATGTAATAGGACGAGAGCAGCAGGAAGAAATAGGCGAAGGCCCAGCCCAGCGCAGGCAGCTCGTGCGGCTCCGCCCCGAGCGCCCTGCAGAGGATGCTGCGCATGCGCTATAGTAGCCGAGGCCGATTCCGGATCATCGGCGCGCACAGGGAGGGGACATGGGAATGGGCGGCTGGATCTTTCTTGGGGTCATCGTCGTCCTCGCTTTCTGGGCGATGTCGATCTACAACCGGCTGGTGCAGTTGCGCAACCGGTTCAAGAATGCGTTCGCGCAGATCGATGTGCAGTTGAAGCGCCGCTACGACCTGATTCCGAACCTGGTCGAGACGGCGAAGGGCTACATCAAGCACGAGCGCGAGACGCTGGAAGCCGTGATCAAGGCGCGCAACCAGGCCGTCACGGCGGCGAATGCCGCCGGCGCGAATCCCGGCAACCCGGCGGCGATGCAGGGTCTCTCGCAGGCCGAAGGTGCGCTGACCGGAATGCTCGGCAGGTTGTTCGCGCTCTCCGAAGCGTATCCCGACCTGAAGGCGAACCAGAACATGCTCGCGATCCAGGAAGAGCTCTCCAGCACGGAGAACAAGGTCGCCTTCGCGCGCCAGGCGTTCAACGACTCGGTGATGGAATACAACACCAAGCGCGAGTCGTTCCCCGACACGATCTTTACCGGGATGTTCGGCTTCAGCGCGGCCGAGCTGCTGCAGGCGACCGAGTCGGCGGAGGAGCGCAAGGCTCCGCAAGTGAAGTTCTAGGCGCATCGCGCAGCGTGGCGGTGGCCGCCACTTTCTTCGAGCACCAGCAGGTCGCGCGCCGCAACACGCGCGTGATGGTGCTGCTGTTCGTGCTCGCCGTGCTCGGCGTCGTCCTCGCGGTCGACGCGGTCCTGGCCGGAATCTGGATCTTCGGGATTGCCGATTCCGGCTTCGTCGAGCCCGGGCGGCGCGCCGGGCTGATGACGATGCTCCGCTCGGTTCCCCCGCAACTGTTCCTGTGGGGCGCAGTCGTCACCACCGCGCTGATCCTGATCGTCAGCACGGTGAACGTCGTGCGACTGTCCGACGGAGGCGAAGCGGTCGCGCGGATGGCCGGCGCGCGGCGCGTCTCGCCCGAGACGCGCGACCCGCTTGAGCGCCGGTTCGTGAACATCGTCGAGGAGATGGCGATCG
>Ga0075419_10003299_pt1 | contig 10331 bp, 11 predicted proteins | sample SoiMetdeltSBSDD3_FD_76900 | JGI IMG/M metagenome (GOLD analysis project Ga0075419, IMG submission 76900) | Bulk soil microbial communities from a Populus tree surrounding site in Tennessee, USA - Soil MetaG P. deltoides SBSDD3 | ecosystem: Environmental > Terrestrial > Soil > Tree plantation... | reverse complement strand
GGCGACATCGGGAAGCACAAGATCCACTGCTGACCAGGCGAACAACAGGACGCCGGCATAGGTGAACCACTTGAGCTGCTGGCGTTCCACCCCTTGGGAGCGACGGAACCGCAGCACCAGCGAGACGACCGCCGCGCCCGTGCAGACAAGCACCAGGCCGAGCAGCACCGGACCCAGCGCGCTCTGTTCTGGAATGGGGATCCAAGCAAGACCGATCGGGTTACGGAGCTTGGTACCCTCCCCCAGGTCTAGGGTCGGTGCGAGGGCGGTGAGCGCAACGATCGCCGCGGTGATGGCTGCCGTCAGCCAGGCCACGGGGCGCCAGCGGGCCGACAGCAGCCGGCCGGTAGGAAACACCAAGACGGTGACGACCGTCGCCAGGATCAACGTCGGGAACCACCACCAGCTGTTGTACCAGGCGCTCAGCATGGCCCCGGGCAGCGGGCTGCCCCTGGTGATGTAGGCGTACTCGGCGTACTGCCAGGCGAAGAAGCCGGTGCCAACCAGCAGGCCGATGGCCGAGAAGATCCAGCCGATGGCGTTGTCGGGCCGGTGGGCCACGATCACCGCACCCATGACCATGAATGCCGTGAAGCCAACAGTAGCGAGGCCTGACCGCCCGGATCCCGCTGGAACTCGCCGTTGGCGACCATGAGGGGCATCCCCACGCCGACGCCGACCAAGTAGATCGCCAGCATCGACCAGGCCACCCAGGTCCAGCGTTTGCCCACGGCGTTCCCTCGCCTCCTTCGGAGCCCCAGCCGGCTCCAAGCTGTTCAGCGTTCTACACCAGCACCGTCCCGAGAGCGTTACGAACCACGTAACAACGACAGAAGCCCAAGGTCCATCCCGGCTGGGATGAACCGAACCGGCAGGCGGCGAACAGGCGGCGAACACCCTGCAACCAGCCGGCAGCCGCCAAGACACAACGACACCAGAAGCCAGGGCCCGAGGGACTATCGCAGCGTTGCTGCTGGTCACGAGAGGGCCGAGCTTGCGTTCACACCGCAGAGGCCATGGTTTGCATTTTGGTCTTGGCTCGCAAGACTGTCAGCGCCGCTCACCGCTGCAACAGGACCATGACGTGCCGATCCGCGCTCGACACCGACGCCGCCTACGGGCGCCAGCCATGGCTGTCCTCGGCGCCGTCGCTACCGGAGTCCTCCTGGCGGCCTGCAGTGCCGCGAATCCGCCTCCTGCCGCGCCGCCAGGTACAACCCGGCCGGCTCCCTCGCGCGCGCCGACGACCACGGCCAGCGCCCGTGGGCCGAGCTTGGCGTCTTCGAGGTGAGCTGCCATACGGGCAAGGGAGTCACGGCCTCAGGCAGGCCCAGCTCCAGGGTGACCGTCTCGGTCGATCCCCGGATGGTGCCCTTGGGGACGCGGCTGGTGATCGACAAGGTCGGCCCTCGGGTGGCCGCCGACACCGGCGGGGCCATCAGGGGTCGGCGGCTGGATATCTGGGAGCCATCGGTGGCCGCCTGCACGCGGTTCGGTCGCAGGCAGCTGCGGGTCTGGCAAGCAGCCTAGCCGGTCCGTCTCTGGTCCGTGGGACCAGCGCAACAACGGACAACCACGGATCGTCACCGACACTGAGCGAGCAGCTCATGGACCGTATAGGCAGGCCAACAGACGGACGTTCTGTCCCTTACAACGACGAGGCACAGGTTCGAGCCCTGTCACGCCCACCAACCGGGCCGAACCCGGTGGCGATGGCGCCGGCGTGCCGCTGACCTCCGTGGCGGACACCGACCCCGGGAACCGATGCGGCACGCTCAGGAGGATCTTGGGCGGATGGCGGCCCGCTCGAGGAAGGGATTCGAGAAGGTCCCGGTGGGGTCGTAGGTCCGTGTCAGGTCGACGAAATCCGGTAGCCGGGGGAAGCGTCGGGCCAGGTCCTCGGCGGTGAAGACGAACAGCTTGCCCCAGTGGGGTCGCGGCTCATACGGCGCGAGCGCGGCCTCGATGTCGGCCAGCAAGGCCATGACCTCGGTCGGATGCTTGCGCCAGGTGAAGCCGACGCAGAGGCTGTCCCGCTCGTAGGCGGGGCTGAGCCAAAGGTCGTCGGCCGCGGCGGTGCGGAGCTCGGTGGCGTGCAGGTGAGGCGAGGTGCGATTGCCAAGCGACCGCAGTGCCCGGATCGTATCGACGGCGTATCGCCGGTCGACGAAGTACTCGGTCTGCAGCTCGTCGCCGCCGGCCGACGGCGGAGCATCGAGGCGGAAGTGCGGCAACCGCTCCGACCACGGCCCCGGAACGCCGCCGCGCACGTTGAGGCTGTGACCGGGCGGCTCCTCGGCGTCGTCGTACCAGGTGCCGCCGTGCGACGACGGCGGCACCGGCGGCGGCGGATCATGGCCCTCGCCGACCGACTCGACCCGCGTCTTCTGCCAGAGTTCCCGAATCACCGGGCTGGCGAAGTCCCCGATGAGGCTCACGCTGTAGGCGCTCGCCATCACCTCGTCGAACGCCTCCAGCACGGTGTCCCACGGCGCATTGCGGTACACGTCCTGCCGGACCAGGTAGGTCGGCTGAATGTCCAGCACCAGCCGGGTGATCACACCGAACGCCCCGAGACCGACCGCAAGCGCCTTGAGATCGAGCTGCCCACGGTCGACGGTCAGCAGCGAGCCGTCGGACGCCACCAGGTCGACGGCGGACACCGCCGTGGACAGGATCCCGTTGCGGTCGCCGGAACCATGGGTACCGGTGGCGGTCGCGCCGGCGACCGAGATGTGCGGCAGGGAGCCCGTGTTGTGCAGCGCGTACCCCTGCGACTGCAGTCGCGCGGCCAGGACCCCGTAGCGCGTGCCGCCGGTCACCGACACCGTCATCGCGTCGGCGTCGACAGCGATCTCCGGCGGCAGCTTCGACAGCGAGATCAGCGCCCCGCCGGGGGAATCGGCGATGGTGTTGAAGGAGTGTCGCGTACCGAGGGCCTTGACCCGCGAATGTTGGGCGACGAGCTGCTGGACCTCGGCGACTGAGGTGGGGTGGTGGATGGAGTCGGCGTCGTAGGTGAGATTGTCGGCCCAGTTCGTCGACGCCACCGACGCGGTCCCACCTCGATCCGACGCATCGCCCGGCCCGCCCTGCTTGCATGATCGGCGGCACGGCCTCCTGATTCAAGGGCGACAGGAGGTGCCCGAACTCCGCTGGGTCAAGGCCGGTGCGCTCGCCAACAGGAATCGACAACGGCAACATGCCGATCGGCTTGCCATCGACACGGGCCGGGGGAATAACAGACTCTGGGAGCTTGGACCGGTACCAGAGGAGCCAGATGCCGAGCGACAGAAGCTGGGTCAGTGGCCCATCGCCGGCGCGGCTCGAGGTCCGACTGCTCGGTGCCGTCGAAGTCCAGCTCAACCAGGCATGGGTCGCCGCGCGGGAGGGGAGCGCCCATCTCGTGCTGCTCTCCGGCGAACCGGGGATCGGGAAGTCCCGCCTCGCCCTGGAGCTGGGACGGCGCGTTCGAGCCGAGGGACACGTGGTGGCTTCGGCTCGTGCGTACGAGGCGGCGGGCAGACTGCCGTGGGGCCCGGTGGTAGACCTCCTCCGATCGGCTGCTCTCCGGAGCCACATCGACACCCTGGGCACGGTCTGGAGGGCCGAGCTCGCCCGTCTCCTCCCCGAGCTCCTGGAGGCTTCCCAGTCGACAGTACCGAGCCGGTCGGGCGACCTGGCGCAGCGCCATCGCTTGTTCGATGCAGTGGGCAGGGCCGTCATCGGCGACCGCCCGCGTCTGCTGATCATCGACGATCTGCAGTGGTGTGACGCCGAGACCATCGAAGTGATCGGCTTCGTCGTCCGTTCCGGACCGACGGCACCGGCCCTCATCGTCGGTACCGTCCGCTCCGAGGAGATCCCAGAGCATCATCCCCTCGTCGGACTCGTCGACGCGTTGGCCCACGACAAGGCAGTGACCACCGTGCCCCTCGACCGGCTCGACGAAGCCACGACCGCGACGCTCGCTGCTCGGCTCCGCAATGCCGACACGATCGATCCGGAACTGGCGGCACGACTCTGGATGGAGACCGAGGGCAACCCCCTCTTCGTCATCGAAGTGCTTCGAGCCGGGATCTCCACTGAGGGAAGTCAGGCGGCGCTCACTCCCACGATGCGGGACCATGAGACATCACGTCCTCGCCTCTGAGCAACGCTATGGGACCTGCGGGCAGGTGTATCTCGGGGTTCCACCGGACTTCCCCGTGGTTGCCTTCTAGCCGCGATGCCAAAGTCGGCTACGACGCGGAGGGTTTCCTCTGCCTGAGAGGGCCATCCAACGGTGGTCGGCGTACCTCAGGTCGGGGAGGCGCGGGTCAGGCCGGCCGCACGATCGCGGCCGTCCCGTAGGCGACCACCTCGGCCAGTCCGTTGCCGATGTCGGAGGAGTCGAACCGCACCCCCAGCACAGCGTTGCCGCCCAGCTGCTGCGCGTGGCCCACCAGCCGCTCCATCGCCACCCGTCGGGCATGGTCGACCACCTCGGTGAACTGGGGCACCTCGCCGGCCTTCAGGGCGCGCAGCCCGCCGGTCAGGCCCTTGGTCAGCCCGACGCTGCGCACGATCAGCCCCCAGGACATGCCGAGGGTCCGGTCCACGGTGTAGCCGGGCAGATCGAAGGTGGTGGAGGTCAGGATGCCCGTTGCCAGGTCGCCGGTCATCGCCGCTCCTTTCGGTGTCAGGCCATGGATGGCTCACGTATGTACCCTCCTCCGCCACGGGAGCAGGTCGCTGTGGCCGCAGGGTATAGGCTGCGGCAGGCGCCAGACGACGGGGAGGCATGATCCATGCTCGGGGAGCATCCGATCACGCCGGTGCTGCTGGCCAAGGAACTGGCCGCGGCCCGGGAGTTCTACCACGACAAGCTCGGGCTGGAGATCCTGACCGAGAACGAGAACGCCATCGTGTTCAAGTGCGGCGGCGGCACCCACCTGGACGTGACCAAGAGCACGGTTGGGACCGCCGACTCCCAGACCCAGGCCTCATGGCAGGTCACCGACATCCGGGCCGAGGTGGCCGAGCTCCGCGCCCGCGGCGTCCAGGTCGAGGACTACGACATGCCCGGGCTCAAGACCGAGGACGGCATCGCCGACATCGGCTTTGCCTGGGCGGCCTGGATCATCGACCCGGGTAGGAACGCCCTCGGCATCCTGCAGCTCAAGGAGTAGTCGAGGCACACGGCAGTCGATCCTGCCCTGCTGTTCCAGGACCCGCTCGTCCGGCGCGGCCAGGGCGCCGTCTGGGTCGCCCTGGCCGCCTGACGCGGCCCGCGCGCGGGCGGGTGGATAATGCCGGCAGACGGCCTGAACGCCAGCTTCACGGCGCTAGGTCCCGTTCCGTCCATGCCGGACCGCCGGCCCGCTCGCAAAGGAGCGACCATGACGTCTGACCCCGATCACGTCAGGGACGAGGAGATCGTGACCGACCAGCGCGACGCTGGGGACGTCAGCGATCAGGCCGAGGCCGAGGCGGCCCTCAGCGGCCCGCGCGACACGGGCGTGATGATGGACGCCGCCGACTCGGGCACCCTCGACCAAAGCGACGTTCCCACCCCCAGCGGGGCCAGCGACACGGGGGCGATGATGGACGCCGCCGACTCGGACGCGCTCGACCAGAGCGACGTCCCCACCCCGAGCGGGGCCAGCGACACGGGGGCGATGATGGACTCCCGCGACACCGGCACCCTGGACCGGGCCGACGTCGGTGAGGGCGCCGATGCCGACGAGTCCGACCGGTAGCGACACGGAGGACGACACGGCGGGCGACGCCCTCGCCCGCTGCGTCGGTGACACCGGCCGGTTCGTTCGCGAGCACTGGGCGCGGGCCCCGCTGTACCGGCCCGGGGCGGACGGGGCAGCGTTCGCCGACCTGTTCTCCCTGGGCGACGTCGACCACATCCTGTCCTCGACCACGCCGCGCTACCCGGCCTTCCGTTTGGTCAAGGAGGGCAGGCAGCTCGACCGGCGGTCCTATACCAGGTCGGGACGGGTGGGCGGCCAACCGGTGGACGACCTCGCCGACCCGCGCCGCGTGTACGAACTGTTCCACGGCGGCGCCACGATCGTGCTGCAGAGCCTGCACCGCTTCTGGCCTCCACTTTCCCGGTTCGGCCGCGACCTGGAGCTCGCGCTGACCCATCCTGTCCAGGTCAACGCCTATATCACCCCACCGGCCTCGCGAGGGCTGGGGGTGCACCGCGACGAGCACGACGTGTTCGTGCTCCAGGTGCACGGACGCAAGCGCTGGGACGTGCACGATCGCGACGGTGAGCCTGGGGACCGGCTGATCGTGGCCGAGCTCGCCCCGGGCGACTGCCTCTACATCCCCCAGCGCCACCCGCACGCGGCCTGGACGGCGGCGACCGCCTCGGTGCACCTGACCGTGGGTGTGGTCCCCACGACCTGGGGCGATGCGCTGCGGCGCACCGTCAGCTCGGCGGTGGAGGACGCCCTGTCCGGCGAGCCGCTGCCCGCCGGCTTCGCCGCCGACCCGGCCGCGCTCACCGCCGGCGTGGCCGAACAGCTCGCCGAGGTGCGGCAGCGGCTGGACAAGCTCGACCCCGGCGCGATCGCGGTGGCCGCCGCCGACCGGTTCTGGTCCGGCCGGCCGCCGCTCCTCACCGGACAGCTCCAGCAGCTCCTCGCGCTGGAGGAGATCGGCGAGGACACGGTGGTCCGGCGGCGCCCCGGGGCCGTGTGCGGCCTGCGTCAGCGTGGGGACCGGCTGGAGGTCCTGCTCGGCGACCGCGTCCTGCACATGCCCGCGCGCCTGGACCCGGTCATGCGGCTGATCCTGGCCAGCGACCGGCTGGCCGTCGCCGACCTCGCCGCACAGCTCGACCCGCCCAGCCGGCTGGTGCTGGTCCGGCGCCTGGTCCGGGAGGGGCTGCTGGAGTCGGTCTCCCCTGTGTGAGCGAAGCGCCGCGAGCGGGCGATCCCCAGGCGAGTTCCACCGGGCTCCCAGTTGACCTCCAGGTTCGGGCGTTAGCGTGTCGTCGATTCCGGGGCGGTCGCCTCCGGAGGCCTAGGACCAGGACATTCATGGAGAGGGTGGACGATGGCGCACGACGAGGAGCTGCACGACCACGACCGGGGGTTGTCCCATGACCTGCCGGCGCTGTTGAGCCGGCGGCGGGCCCTGGGGTTGCTGGGCGGGACCGGGCTGGCGGTCGTCCTGGCCGGCTGTGGGGTCACAGGCAACGACAACGGTGCCGGCGGTTCGGCCAGCGCCAGCTCGGCCGCTGCCGGCACGGCGTCGGATGGGACGGCGATCCCAGAGGAGACGGCCGGGCCCTACCCGGGCGACGGGTCCAACGGCGTCAACGTCCTCACCGAGAGCGGCATCGTCCGCAGCGACATCACCCGGAGCTTCGGGTCGGCGTCCGGGGTCGCCACCGGCGTGCCGCTGACCATCAGGCTGAAGGTCCTGGAGACAAACAACGGGTCCGGGGCATTGCCCGGCGCCGCCGTCTACCTGTGGCACTGCGACCGCGACGGCAGGTACTCGCTGTACTCCGAGGGCGTCACCCAGGAGAACTACCTGCGCGGTGTCCAGGAGACCGGCAACGACGGGACGGTCACCTTCACCAGCATCTTCCCGGCGGCCTACTCGGGGCGCTGGCCGCACGTCCACTTCGAGGTCTACCCGAGCCTGGAGGCGGCCACCACCGCCAGCGGCAAGCTCCGGACCTCCCAGATGGCCCTCCCGGAGGAGGCCTGCAGGCAGGTGTACGCGACCGACGGCTACGGCCAGAGCCTCCAGAACATGGCCCAGACCTCGCTGGAGACCGACATGGTCTTCAGCGACGGCTACTCCCTGCAGCTGGGCACGGTCACCGGGAGTGTCGGCGACGGCCTGACCGCCACCCTCGACGTGCCGGTCTAGTCGATCAGCGCCCCGCAGCTGATGTTGGCGGTGGCCGCGGTCATGGTGCGGGCCCGGTCGGAGGCCACGAAGGCGGCCACGTTGCCGACGTCCTCCAGCGTGGCCACCCGTCCCAGCATGGTCAGGCGCTCGAACTCCTCGAGGGACGGGGCCCCGTCCTCGCCGGGCGGGATCGTCTCCGGGATCCCGCCGGTGCGCAGGGTCACGAACCGCACGCCGTGGCGCCCCAGCTCGGAGGAGATCTGGCGCCGCATGGCCTCGATGGCCTCGAAGGCGACCTGGAGGCCGCCCAGGTGGTAGTCGCGCGGCGGGTCGCCCGACCCGCCGAAGGCCAGGATCACGCCCGACCCCTGCCGGACCATGTGCCGGCCGGCCGCCCGCGAGGTCAGGAACGTCGTCCGCACGGCCGTGTCGACCGGCCGGAGGTAGTCCTCCAGGGCCATCTCCACCAACGGGGTCCCCTGGACGTCGCCGTGGGCGATCACGTTCATGCAGATGTCGATGCCGCCGGCCTGGGAGGCGACGGCATCGGCGTGGACGTCGACCGCCCGCTCGTCGGTGGCGTCGACCTCGGCCGTCTCGGCCGTCCCGCCGGCGCCGCGGATGTCGGCGGCGACCCTCTCCAGGCTGGCCCGGGTGCGGCCGGCCAGGAACACCCGCGCCCCCTCGCGGGCGAAGGCCCTGGCCACCGCACCCCCGATCGCTCCGCCGCCTCCGTAGATCACGGCGTTCTTGCCCTCGAGCAGCACGACATCCCTCCCGTGCGATCTCGGCGTCGTCGGGTCGAGGCTCCCACGCTACCCTCACCGCCGGTGTGCCATGCTGACCCCCTCATGTCCGTCGCCCGGCGGCTGCCGACCACCAACCGGCTGATGGCGGTGCTCGACAACGACGACGCGGCCGCGGCCGCCGCGGCCGCGCTCGCCGACGAGGGGTTCACCGGGGAGGCCGTGCTGGTGCTGCGGGGCGACCGGGACGCCGACCGGATCGACAGCCTCGGCAACGCCGGCGGGACCTGGGCGCGGGCCCGGCGGCTGCTGTCGTTCACCCTGGCCGACCAGATGGTCGACCTGGCCGTCTACGTGGCCGCCCTGCGCGACGGCCGGACCGTGCTGTCGGTGCTGGCGCCGTCCAGCGACGCCCGGGAACGGGCCAGGCGGGCCCTGGCCGGCGCGGGCGCCCACTTCGTCAACTTCTTCGGGCGGTTCGCCGCCGAGGACATCGTCCCCTGGCGGGGCCGCGAGCTGCCGCTGCCGCCCTGGCTGCGGCGCTAGACGGACTCGGCCGGGGCGAAGAACACCAGCACCGAGAGGCGCTCGGTGACGTCGTGGAACCGGTGGGGGACGGTGCGGGCGACGAACAGGACGCTGCCCGGCCCGACCGGCTGGTCCTGGTCGGCCATGCGGAGCCGGGCCCGGCCGGCGACGACCACGTAGACCTCGTCCTCCTGGTGCGGCTCTTGGGGGTCGTCGGCCCCCGGCTCCAGCACGTACAGCCCGCAGCTCATCGAGTCGCGGCGCAGGAACTCGAGGTACAGCTCGCCGGTCCGGTCCTGGACCTCGGTCCGGGCCGCCTCGAGGGAGGGGACGTCGAAGGACTCGACGGGAGGTTGGTCCACCGGCCCATCCTACCCGCTGCTTCGGGCGCCCCAGGCCGGCACGGTATGGTGAGCGGCGTTGCCCCGGCCCAGCTGACGGAGCGGACACCATGAAGATCTGTCGCTTTCTTGACATCGCCGCGGGCGGGGACGGTCCTGAGGCCGGGGGTGGGGTTCGGGTCGGGTACCTGGACGGTGAGGTCGTCGTCCCGGTGGCGGCCGGCGAGGGGCGGGATGGGCTGGAGGCGGTGCTCGACCTGGCCATGGCGGCCAACGCCGACCCTGGGCTGCGGCCCCGGGCCGACGGGGAGCCGGTGCCGCTGGCGGGGGCGCGGCTGCTGGCGCCGGTGGCCGAGCCGCCGTCGATCCGGGACTTCTACGCCTTCGAGCAGCACGTCCGCACGGCCAGGGCCCGGCGGGGGCGGGAGATGGACCCCGACTGGTACGAGCTGCCGGTCTTCTACTTCACCAACCCGGCGGCCGTGCTCGGCCCCGGCGACCCGGTGGCGGCGCCGCCCCGCTCGGCCGAGCTCGACTACGAGCTGGAGGTGGCCTGCGTGCTCGGCCGGGGCGGCGGCAACCTGGGCCTGGAGGACGCCGACCAGGTGGTCGCCGGGTTCATGGTCATGAACGACTGGTCGGCGCGGGACGTCCAGCGGCGCGAGATGGCGCTGTCGCTGGGACCGGCCAAGGGCAAGGACTTCGCCACCTCGCTGGGGCCGACCCTGGTCACGGCGGCGGAGTTCGCCCCCGGAGGACTGCGGGAGGTGCCGAGCGCGGTGATGACGGCGACGGTGAACGGGGTCGAGTGGTCGCGGGCCGACCTGGACGGGCTCTGGTGGAGCTT
>Ga0075419_10003298_pt1 | contig 10332 bp, 11 predicted proteins | sample SoiMetdeltSBSDD3_FD_76900 | JGI IMG/M metagenome (GOLD analysis project Ga0075419, IMG submission 76900) | Bulk soil microbial communities from a Populus tree surrounding site in Tennessee, USA - Soil MetaG P. deltoides SBSDD3 | ecosystem: Environmental > Terrestrial > Soil > Tree plantation... | reverse complement strand
CGAGGAGTACGGGCTCGTCCATCCGGACGAGGTCCCGATGAAAGAGACCAATCCGCTACGACCGCTGTCTCCGTACGCGGTGAGCAAGGTGGCCCAGGACAAGCTCGCGTACCAGTACTTCAAGTCCTACGGGCTACATCTGGTGGTGACACGCGGTTTCAACCACACCGGCCCGCGCCGTGGCACACACTTCGTGACCAGCACCATGGCACGCCAGATCGCGTTGATCGAGGCGGGAAAGCATGAGCCGGTGATCTACCACGGCGACCTCACGAGCAAGCGCGACTGGACCGACGTCCGCGACATGGTCCGCGCGTACTGGCTCGCCCTCGAGAAGGGTGAGCCGGGCGAGGTCTACAACGTCGGTCGCGGCAAGTGCTGGTCGATCAGGGAGATGCTCGACATCCTGCTCTCGCACTCGACGGCGAAGATCCGCACGCAGGAGGATCCCGCGCGCCTTCGGCCAAGCGACGTGCCGATCCTGTGGGCGGATACCGCGAAGTTCCAGCGCGCGACCGGATGGGAGCCGCAGATCCCGTTCGAGAAGACACTCGTCGACCTGCTCGACTATTGGCGTGAGCGCGTGCGTCGTGACACGCAGCGACTCGGGGCGGAGGTCTAAGCAGTGCCCGATCTTGGTGGAATGTGGACGGCGTTCGTCAACAACCCGCTCGTCCAGCTCGCGCTTCGCGGCGTGGGTCTTTACGTGCTCGCTCTCTATCTGGCGATGGTCTTCTGGACCGTCCGCGACGCGCAGCAGCGCACCGAGAACCCGATCCTTCCGTACCTCGCCGGACTGCTCGTCGTCGTGCTCAACATCCTCGGCCTCTTCCTGTATCTCATCGTCCGTCCGAAGGAGACGCTCGGCGAGGCGTACGAGCGACAGCTGGCGGAGGAGAGCCTTCTCGCGGAGGCGGAGCAGCGCGTCGTCTGTCCGACCTGCAAGGAACGCGTGCAGGAGGACTTCATCCTCTGCCCGACGTGCCGCACGCGTCTGAAGCGGATGTGCCCGTCGTGCGCGAAGCTCATCCGACCCGAGTGGAACATCTGCCCGTACTGCGCCAAGGACTTCGACGAGCGCGACTGGACCGTGCACGCCGGAGGCAAGGCGGCCGAATAGTCGCGCGGCATCCTGATGCCGATATCTCGCGTGCGTGCCCATCCGCGAGTGGCCTGAGTCCACGCGTCCGCGCGAGCGTCTGGTCGCGCGCGGCGCGTCGTCGCTGTCGGATGACGAGCTCCTCGCGCTGATCATCGGGAGCGGTACCAGCCGCCGCTCGGCGCTGCTCATCGCGAACGAGGTCCTGCGCGCCCTCGGTGGCGCGCGGGCCGTCGGTCAGGCCGACGTCTCCCGTCTGCGCGAGTCCGGTCTGGGTCTCGCGACCGCCGTGCGGGTGGCCGCCGCGTGCGAGCTCGGTCGCCGCGTGATCGCGGCCGGTGCCGACGGCGAGCGCTGCGACACTCCGGACCTGGCGGCCGCCGCGCTCGCGCCGCACTTCGCGCACCTCGAGCGGGAGTCGCTGGTCGTCGGACTCCTCACGCGGAAGCACCGGCTGATGGCGGTGGTGCCGGTGTACGTCGGCAACGTCGCGGGCACGTCGGTGCGGATCGGCGAGCTGTTCACGGAGGCCGTCCGGCGCAACGCGTCGGGGATCCTGCTGGCGCACAACCACCCGTCCGGCGATCCGTCCCCGTCCGGCGATGACCTGCGGACGACGAAAGACGCGGCAGCTGCCGGGAAGCTGCTGGGGATAGAGGTCGTGGACCATCTCGTCTTCGGCGCGGGGCGCTGGGTCAGCCTTCAGCGGGCATGGCCCGGCAGCGTGGGAATCCCGCGAAGCGGATAGCAGGCGTAGCGGAGCAGTAGCAGCGTGTTACGCCCGGCTGAAGCCGTCGTTCCCAGAGTCCGGTGGGACAGTCAGCCCGACCCGCTCTCACGCGCGCCGCGTCGGTGCTGGCCCTGGCCGGGGTGATCGCGTTCCCGCTCCAGGGCAGCCGCACCATCGAGATATCGGCCGCGAGCCCGGGCTACGCGGGCTCAAGCTCCGCCGCGAGCCTCGGCGCGGTGAACGCGGCCAGCGTCGCCCTCGCCGGCGACGACCGGGTCGCGGGCGTCGCGCGCGGGACGCTGCCCGACGCCCTTCCTCGCGACACGACCGCTCCCCAGGTGTTCGCCGACAGCGAAAGCGGCGTGTCCTTCAGGGCCCCGGCCGGCTGGGTCGAAGGGCCCGCAACGGCGCTCAACCCGGTCTCCGATCCGCCGGAGCCGGTGCACGAGATCGTCCGCTACCAGATGCGCGTCACCGACCCGACGCTGTACGCCGCGCCCATCCCGATCACGAGCGGGCTCGTCGCGGACGCGGGCGCGCTGATCACCGTCGGGCTAGCGCGCGCGGGGAGCGGTCTCATCGGCCTGGATGTGCGCGCGCGTGCCGATCGCGAGCTGGGCTTGGTGCCGGGATTCGTCACGTTGGACGACGAAGCGATCTACGAGGGCGTTCATGTCTTCAGCCGCTACTTCTTCTCGCGGCCCGGCGAGCGGGTCGTCGTCGTCCGCGCCGCCGCTCCGGAGCTCGAATGGAAAGCTCTCGAGAGCAAGATCATGTCGACGGTCGAGTCGCTGCGCGCCGATCCGCTCGGCGAGAACGCGCCGGCCGCGCCAGCGCCACCACCACCGCCCGCTCCGACCGCCGTTGAGCCATCGGCCGATCAGACGGCGCTGCTGCGACAACACATCCTGTCGCGCGCCGCGTCGCTGCTCGGACTGCGCTACGTCTGGGGCGGTAACTCGACGACGGCGGGCATGGACTGCTCCGCGTACGTGAGCTGGGCGTGGAGCGCGAGTCGCTTCTCGACGGATTCGATCTGGCAGATCTCCTTCCACATCACGAAGAACGAGCTGCGCCCCGGCGATGCACTGAACCTCACGACCGGGCGCGACCCTGAGCGCCGGGGGCACATCCGTCTCTTCGAAGCGTGGGCGAACGCCGAGCGCACGCTCATGTGGGTCTACGAGGAGACGCCGCCGCGCGTCGTGCACCGCGTCATCGTGTACGACGATCGCTACCAGCCGATCCGCCTCTCGGGACTCTCGAGCGCCGGTGACGTGAAGATCATTCCGGGCCTGCCGGCACCCACCGCGCAGCCGCGTCCCGCGGCGACGCGCCGACCGACTGCGCGCCCGACGATCCGCCCGACGGTGCGTCCCACGATCCGCGCGACGGTCCGTCCGACCGTCACGGGGACGCCGCGTCCGCTCGCGACCGTGACGCCCCGCCCCAGCACGGCGGGCGCGACCGGTACTGCGACCGGCACGACACCTCGGCCAACGCCGACTCCGACCCGCTCTCCTTAGCCATACGGTCGGCGTCGGTCGACACCGCGCGCGCGTTTTGCCACGCCGCGCCGTTATCCTTCGCGTGAACGTCGCTCCGCGTCTGGAAGGGGTATCCCCACCTTTGTTCGATGGTCTCCTTGGCATGTTCTCCCGCGACATCGGCATCGACCTCGGCACGGCCAACACCCTCGTCCATGTGAAGGGGCGCGGCATTGTCATCGCCGAGCCGTCGGTCGTCGCCAAGGATCAGCGGACCGGACAGATCCTCGCTATCGGGGCCGAGGCGAAGCGGATGGTGGGGCGGACGCCGGCGAGCATCGTCGCGGTCCGTCCGCTGAAGGACGGGGTCATCAGCGACTTCGATATCACCGAGCAGATGCTCAACTACTTCATCCGCAAGGTGCACGAGCGCGCGCTCATGTTCCCGCGGCCGCGTGTGATCGTCGGGATCCCGTCCGGCGTCACCGAGGTCGAGAAGCGCGCGGTGCAGGACGCGGCGATCTCCGCCGGCGCCAGGTGGGCGCGTCTGGTGGAAGAGCCGATGGCCGCCGCGATCGGAGCGGGACTTCCGGTGAACGAGCCGACGGGCTCGATGATCGTCGACATCGGCGGCGGCACGACCGAGGTCGCCGTCACGTCGCTCGGCGGCATCGTCATCTCCCGATCGATCCGCATCGGCGGCGACGAGATGGACAGCGACATCGTCCAGTACGCCCGCCGCGAGTTCAACCTGCTGATGGGCGAGCGGACGGCGGAGGACATCAAGATCGCGATCGGCTCCGCGTATCCGCTCGATGAAGAGGTCTCGACCTACTTCCGCGGCCGCGACCTTCTCACCGGGCTGCCGCGGTCGATCGAGGTCACGAGCGCGCAGATCCGCGAGGCCATCGAGCCGTCGATCGCCTCCATCGTCGAGGCCATCAAGCAAACGATCGAGGAGACGCCGCCGGAGCTCATCGCCGACGTCATGGACCAGGGCATCTACCTCGCCGGCGGCGGCGCGCTCCTTCGCGGGCTCGACACGCGCGTCGCCGAGGCGACGCAGATGGCCGTCCACGTCGCCGAGGATCCCCTCACCTGCGTCGTCCGGGGGTGCGGGATGATCGTCGAGGACCTCGCCAAGTACGAGAGAAGCCTCGTGATGGATACATATTCCGCAGTCCCGCGTTAGCGTCTCTGCATGGCGAGCTTCGGCCGCGCGCGTCGCACTCAGGGCGGTGTTCTCCGCCCATTCGCGCTGCTCGTCGTCGTCAGCCTCCTGCTGCTCGGGCTTCGGAACACCGACGTTGTCCGCGGCTCGTCGACGTTCCTGACGCAGCTGCTGGTCCCCGTACAGGAGGTTCTCGCGGGCGTCGGGGCCGCGGGTGACCGCTTTGCGTCCGCGATCGCCGAGATCGACAGGCTCCGCGACGACAACGCGCGCCTTCAGACCGAGAACGACCGCCTCACGCTGGACAACGTCCGGCTGCGCGAGCAGGCCATCGCCGGTCAGCAGGCCGAGCGGCTCCTGACGCTGCAGCGGAACGTCCCCTTCGAGAGCGTGCCGGCGCCGGTAATCGCCCGCGACCCCGCCGGCGTGCTGCACTCGATCGTGCTCGGCATCGGATCCGACGACGGCGTCAAGACCGGCCACGTCGTGCTCTCGGACCAGGGCCTCGTCGGGCGGGTCAGCGAGGTGGGCACCAACTACAGCAAGGTGCTGCTGGTCACCGACTCCTCATCTGTTGTGTCCGCGCCGGTCCAGGGCTCCCGGGCCACCGGCATCGTGCGCGGCCAATTCGGCGACGCGCTGATCATGGACTGGCTGCTCCAGACCGAGCCGGTCAAGGAGGGCGATGTCGTGATCACGGCCGGGCTCGGGATCGGCAACGAGCTGCGCTCGCTGTATCCGAAGGGGCTGGTGATCGGGAAGATCGCCCAGGTGAAGCCGGCCGAGGCCGCCGCCTACAACCGCGCGATCATCACGCCGGCCGTCGACCTCCGGCGGCTCGAGCACGTGCTGGTAGTCAAAACGAACTAGGCGGCGGAGAATCCCCGGAATGCGGCTCGGCGCGCTTCCGCGGCTCGCCCTCGCCTTGGTCCTGGCAACGGCTGCCAATGTCGTCGCGGCCGCCCCCGCCGAGGCCGGCGCACCCGTCCCCGGTCCGTGCCAGCAAGGCGCCCTGCCGCACGGCGCTCTCTCGTTGACGTGCGTGCCCACGAGCGGCTGGAACGGCGACCTTGTCGTGTTCGCTCACGGCTATGTGCCCAGCACCGCGCCGCTTGGCTTCTACGACCTCGACATCGCGAGCGGCGTCTACCTGCCCGACCTGGTGCAAGGTCTCGGCTTCGCGTTCGCCACGACCAGCTATCGCCAGAACGGCATCGCCATCCTCGAGGGGCTGGACGACGTTCGCGAACTGCTCGTCGCGTTCAACGCGATCTCGCCAGTTCCCCCGGCGCGCACCTTCCTGGTCGGCGGGTCGGAGGGTGGGCTCATCACGACGTTGCTTCTCGAGCGTTCGCCGCTTCTCTTCACGGGGGGCATCGCCGCCTGCGGACCCATCGGATCCTTCCGCGGTCAGATCGACTACGTCGGAGACTTCCGTGTGCTCTTCGACGTCTTCTTCCCCGGCGTGCTCCCCGGCACACCAGTGGACATCCCGCCCGAGTTGATCGCGAACTGGGACGCCACCTACGTCCCGCGGATTCAGCAGGCAGTCGCGGACAATCCAGTGGCCATCGTCTCGCTCCTACGCATGACGAACGCCGCCATCGATCCGGGGGTTCCATCGTCCATCGCGGCGACGACGGTGCATCTTCTCTGGTACAGCGTCTTCGGCACCGGAGACGCGGTTACCAAGCTCGGTGGCAATCCCTACGGGAACATCGGCCGGACGTACTCGGGTTCGGGGAATCAGATCCTCGATGCCATCGTGAACGCCCGTGCGTTCCGGGTCGCGCCGGCTCCGGCAGCGCTCACAGCGATGGTCGCGTACGAAACGTCGGGTTTCCTCACGCGGCCGCTCATCGCTCCGCACACCACGGGTGATGACATCATCCCGATCTCGCACGAAGTGCTCTACCTGCGGAACCTCGTGCCCGGGGCGCGCTTCGTGCTCATGCCGATCGAGCGGTACGGGCACTGCAACTTCACTCCAGGGGAGCTGATGACCGCGTTCGTTCTCCTGCTCCTGCAGACCAGCGCTCCGTAGCGCGGCCGATCAGTCGCCCCGCAGCGTCTCTAAGAGCGTCTTGAGCGACGGGTTGTTCTGGTCGCGCGCGGAGAGGATCGGCTTTCCGTCCGCGGTCGCCGCGACCGTCGGCCATGGAACACCGGCCCAGGGGTCGCTCCACTGGAAGCCGAGCTCGTCGGTGCCGTCGTACTCATTCGTGACGAGGTACATGAGCGTCAGGTCGGTCAGTGCAAGGAAACCGTGCGCGACGCCGACTGGGATCGTCACAGTCTCGTCTGCGCCGAGCTCGCGCGCTTCGACGATCGGTCGTTCACCTGTCGCCGTCGGCCGGATGTCGACGAGTGCCACGAAGGCGCGGCCCTCGAGAACGATCCAGTGATCCAGCTGCCGGCGGTGGTAGTGCAGTCCACGCAGAACGCCAGCGACCGAGCTTGACACGTTCGCCTGGACGAAGCGTGCCGCCTCGGCCCCGGTCAGCTGTGGCGTGAGCTCGGGGAACGAGTTCGCGCGCCAGACTTCGCGGAACGCGCCACGGGAATCGCCGTGGCGCTCGACTCGACCCCAGCGGACCCCCGCGAGCGCGATGGCCGGGGTCATCCGCGCGCCGCCGCGACGAGACTTGCCGCGACATAGTCGCGCGTTGCCTCCTGCCACGGTCGAAGCTCGACATCGGATGCGAGGACGCCCCACAGCGGCGGCGTGGAGTCCCGGGGCCATGTCGATGCGGGCACGAGCTCGGTCACGACGTCGATCTCCGCGGCGCGTAGCACTTCCGTAGCCCACTCCGCCCGCGTTGCCTGGCCCGAGTTCACGACGTGTCTGATGCCATGCGCCTGTCCGTTTATCAGCTGGGCGATGCCCCGGGCCACGTCGGCGGTGACGCTCGGCGACCCCGTCTCATCCCGCACCAGCTGGAGTGGCCGGCCACCCTCGCGCGCTCGCAGGGCTGCGGCCACGATCTTGGCGGGAAAGTCATTGCCCGGCGGGCCATACAGCCACGCGGTCCGGACGATCAGGAGCGCCTCGGGTCGGTCTGCGTAGGCGTACTGCGCGCTCCGTTCGCCTTTCAGCTTGCTCGCACCGTACGGGTTGCGCGGGCGCACCGGATCGTGTGGACGGTAGCCCGTCCCGAGCGCGTCGCCGCCGAATACCTCGTTCGTCGAGACCAGGACGAAGCGGCTACCTGCGCTACGGCAGGCGCGGGCGATCTCCGCGACTGCTTCACCGTTGCGTCGCATCGCCAGCTCGGGCTGGCGCGCGCACGCGTCGACGTCGGTCCACGCGGCGCTGTGGACCACGAGATCCGGGGCGTCGGCGCGTATCCGTGACGATGCGTCCGGATCATCGAGGTCGTACTCCGGTCGCGACCACGACCGGACATCCCCGAGCGAACCAAGCTGTGAAACGAGTGCCCGACCAAGTCGCCCGGCAGCGCCGGTGACCGCGATGCGCATCATTCGGCCGCGGTCGATGTCGCGAGGCGATCCGCATACTGGCGCGCGTAGTAGTCGTTCCAGTCACCACTGCGGACACGGCGCCACCAGTCCTCGTTCTCCACGTACCAGCGCACCGTGTGCGAGAGGCCCTCCGCGAATGGCACGCTGTGCCGGAATCCAAGTGAGCTGAGGCGTGAGCCTGACATCGAGTACCGTCGGTCGTGGCCGGGACGGTCCGCGACGGTGCGCACGAGGCTCCACGGTTTGCCGAGATGGGTCAGCAACGCGGTGACCACCTCGCGATTCGTCGTCTCTTGCGCGCCGCGGACGTTGTAGGTCGAGCCGGCCGAGCCATGCTCTAGGACGAACGCGATCGCATCTGCGTGATCGTCCACATATAGCCAATCGCGCCGCTGAAGGCCGTCGCCGTACATCGGCAAGGGCAGGTCATCGATGGCGTTCGTCACGAACAGTGGGATCAGCTTCTCGGGATGCTGGTATGGGCCGTACGTGTTCGCGCCTCGCGTGATGACGACGTCGAGCCCGTACGTGACGTAATAGCTCACTGCGAGCAGTTCCCCCGCAGCCTTCGCCGCCGCGTAGGGCGATCGCGGCGCCAGGGCGTCGCCCTCCACGCTCTCGCCGGAGGTGACCGACCCGTAGACCTCATCGGTAGAGACCTGAACGAACCGGGGCCCGGCCTTTCCGGTGTGCTCGCGCTCGGCGCGACACGCTTCGAGCAATGAGTGGACGCCGCCGACATTCGTCGAGAGGAATGCAGCGGGATCCAGGATCGATCGATCCACGTGCGTCTCGGCAGCGAAGTTGACGACGGCGTCGCAGCCTTTGACGACTTCCCGAGCGAGCGGGCGGTCCGCGATGTCGCCCTCGACGAAGCGCAGTCGCGACGATCGCGCCGGATCCTGAGTGGCCTCTTCGAGGTTCGCTCGGTTGCCCGCGTATGTGAGCTTGTCGAGCACGGTCACGTGCGCGTCTGGTTCGGCGGCGAGGAAGCGCCTGACAAAGCACGAGCCGATGAAACCGGCGCCACCGGTCACGAGCACGTGACGCGCGACCATCAGACCGCCTCGATCGCTGCTGTCTGCTTTATCACTCCGGTGGCGTGGCCGTTCCCGTTCGTGTGCCCGTTTCCGTTGGTATGCCCGTTTCCGTTGGTGTGCCCATTGGCAACGGCGCGCCGCGCTCGTTTGACGGGTGCGGTGTGCAGGACCGGCGGAACCAGCTTTCCGGAGCGGGCATCAGCCTCCACCAGCTCAGCAGCGCGGAGCAACGACTGCACTGTCCCGGCGTCGATCCACTGACCCGTGTAGCGATGCCAGTAGAGCCCGTCGCGGGGGATGTAGTGATTGAGAACGTCTGTGATCTCGAATTCCCCACGGGCGGAGGGCTTCAGGCGATCGATGACGCCGAAGACCTCCGGTCGCAGCAGATAGACGCCTATCGGGATCAGGTTGCTCTTTGGCTGCGTCGGCTTCTCCTCAAAACGCACCACGCGACCGGCCGAGTCCAGCTCGGCTACGCCGAAACGTTCCGGGTCGGGCACCGAGTACAGAAGTGTTCCCGCTCCGCAGACGCCTTGCTGGAACTCGCGCGCGACGCCATCCAGCGCGGGCCCGCGCAACACGTTATCGCCCAGGACGACGCAGAAATCGTCCCGGCCGACCCACTTCCGTGCGAGGCCGATCCCGTGCGCGATGCCCAACGGGCCGCGCTGATAGCGGTACGTGAGGTCGAACCCGAACTGAGATCCGTCACCAAGGAGCTCAACGATGTCCCCAACGCTGCGACCGCCGAGGATGACGAGAACTTCAGTGATGCCCATCCCCGCGAGAGTCTCGAGTGGGTAATAGATCATCGGACGGTCGTAAAGCGGCAGCAGATGCTTGTTCGTCACGACCGTAAGCGGATAAAGACGCGTGGCCGTACCACCGGCGAGCACGATGCCTTTCACTGGAGTCCCCTTCCCCTACCGCCGTCCGCTAGCTCCCACACATCGCGAACGCAGCAAGAGATTGGAGCATCAGCGTCCGCAGCGCAAGAGGTGAAGACCGTTTTGTTGGTGGCGCGTTCTTAGCACTCTCGATGACAGAGCGCGATGAAAGCGCGCGCAAATATGTCGATGGCGAAACTCGATTTCTTGAACCAGAATGAGCCGCTCTTCCTCATTCCCTATGATCGAGAACGCGGCATTGCATCCCGGCCGCAGCGACAAATGGCTGCGCTCGGCGGTAACTTCGATGTCACCGGGATAAAGGTTGCGGCCACAGATGACGATCAGATCTTTGATCCGGCCCGTAATATATAACTCGCCGTCATGCAGGAAACCCAGATCGCCGGTCCTTAGAAACGGCCCCTCATTAGT
>Ga0075419_10003293_pt1 | contig 10340 bp, 10 predicted proteins | sample SoiMetdeltSBSDD3_FD_76900 | JGI IMG/M metagenome (GOLD analysis project Ga0075419, IMG submission 76900) | Bulk soil microbial communities from a Populus tree surrounding site in Tennessee, USA - Soil MetaG P. deltoides SBSDD3 | ecosystem: Environmental > Terrestrial > Soil > Tree plantation... | reverse complement strand
TTTTCACATTGGATAATGAGGATTATGAAAAAGAGATTTTCATGATCTGTACAGGAACCGGCATTGCACCTTTCCGCAGTATGGTCAATTATCTTAAGCTTCACCCCGTTGCTCATAAAAATATTTACCTGGTTTTTGGAACAAGGACCAGGAAAGATCTTTTGTACTATGAAGAAATGAAAAACCTTCAGCTTGAAAATTTTCATTATATCCCCACGTTGTCCCGTGAAGAATGGGATGGTCGCAAGGGCTATGTCCATGCCATATACGAAGAATTATGCGCCAGCAAACAACCGGCATTATTTCTTCTTTGTGGATGGAAAGTGATGATCGACGAAGCCAAAAAAAGTAGCCGTGCGCTGGGTTACGATAAGAAATCAATTCACCAGGAATTATATGGCTAAGATCATTTTTATCTTGATAAATCTCATGTTCATATTTCAGCCACACTTGCTATATTCGTAAAAATCTGAATTTCCCTATGGGTGCATCCTCACTTATTGTCCTAATGATCTCGGCAATTGCTTTTTCAGGCATTGCTATCCTTATCTCTAAAGTAGTTCTAAGAGCCACAAAAAATAAACAAAAAGGTGAGCCTTATGAATGTGGTGTTCCAACAAAGGGGCCAAGCTGGATACAATTCAATGTTGGTTATTATCTTTTTGCATTGATATTTTTAATTTTTGACGTTGAGCTGATATTTCTATACCCCTGGGCTGTCGTTGTTAAAAGTGTGGGGTGGATCGCATTGGTAGAAATTGTGATTTTCTTTTTCATTCTGTTTCTGGGCTTTCTGTATGCTCATAAGAAAGGGGCATTAAAATGGCAGTAAGTCTTTCATAGTTATGTCAGAAAAATTCAAATCGGATTCGCCGCTTGCTTTTCCTGGAGAAGTTCATCCAACTCCTTCGGGTGGAGTGTTAGTGAGTAAACTTGACGATGTGATCAACTGGGCAAGATCAAATTCCCTTTGGCCCCTAGTCTTTGGCACAAGTTGCTGCGCCATTGAAATGATGAGCACTGCTTCTGCTAAATATGACTGGAGTCGTTTCGGGTTTGAAGTTGCCAGGGCAACCCCACGACAAGCCGATGTAATTATAATAGCAGGTACAATTGTCAATAAAATGGGGCCTGTATTAAAAAGATTGTACGATCAAATGGCGGATCCAAAATATGTGATCGCAATGGGTGCTTGCGCGACGAGTGGTGGTCCATTCTTTTATAATACTTATTCTGTGGTAAAAGGAGCTGATCATATTATTCCCGTTGATGTGTATGTTGCGGGTTGTCCTCCAAGACCAGAGGCATTGATAAATGCATTGATACTATTGCAGGAAAAAATAAAAAAAGGACTGACAAGAGAACAGATAAGAGAAGAAAGCAAGATAGAATATCAAAAGGCTTCTTAATTAATGAACAAAGAAGAATTAAAAATAAAGCTTGTCGAATTACTCCCAACCACCACCTTTGATGAAAGCGGTGAGTGGTTAACAATAAACGTTACACCGGCTGATCTGCCTCATGCGGCAGAGATTCTTCGAAATAAAGTTGAATTGAGTTTCAATTATTTGTTTTGTCAAACCTGTGTTGATTGGAAAACTCACCTTACAATGGTGTATCATTTGGAATCAACACAGTACCGGCATCAATTAGTAATGAAAGTACAGCTTGACAGAAATAAACCTGAAGTAGAAACCGTATCACATATCTGGAGAACAGCGGAGTTCAATGAACGTGAAACGTATGAAATGTTTGGTGTGAATTTTCTGAATCATCCTGATCTGAGACTATTAATATTACCCGATGGATGGGAAGGAAAAAATCCAATGCGAAAAGATTTTGAGGATCCTGTGAACATGATAAAACTTTAAATTATCAATTATTGATTACTAATTATTATTAAGATAGAAAAATAATCAATAATTATAATAATAATAATAAAAGAGAATTGTACAGAGAAACCGAAATAGTAAAACAACCTGGTGTCGGCGAACCTGATGTGTTCGGTGATATGGTTATTAACATCGGTCCCCAGCATCCGTCTACTCACGGCGTTTTACATTTGGTAATTACCCTGAATGGAGAAACGATCAAAAAAGTTGAGCCGCATCTTGGCTATATCCATCGCTCTATTGAAAAAATGTGTGAGAGTCTGACATTCCGTCAATTCATTTATGTAACGAGTAAAATGGATTATCTCTCTTCTCATATCAATAATCATGGTTGTTGTTTATGTGTGGAAAAAGGTTTGCAGATAGAAGTTCCTCCAAGAGCGCAGGTGATAAGAGTATTGATGGATGAATTAACAAGACTTGCCTCACACCAGCTTTGGTGGGGCGCCGGTGCCATGGATATTGGTGCACTCACTCCATTTTTTCATGCTTTCAGAGAAAGAGAAATGATCAATGACATCATGGAAGAAACCTGCGGCACAAGATTGACGATGAACTATATGGTGCCGGGTGGTGTGATGGTAGATGTGCATCCGAATTTTCAAAGACGAGTACATGAGTTTATCGATCATTTTAAAACGAAGATCGATGAGTACGATGAACTGCTTACAGGCAATGTAATTTTTCAAAACAGGGTAAAAGGTGTAGGCTATCTTTCTAAAGAGGATGCGATCTCTTATGGTTGCAGTGGTCCAACGGCAAGGGGAAGCGGTGTAAGTTGTGATATTAGAAAATTGTACCCGTATGAAGTCTATAGCAAATTGCAGTTTGAGGAAGTAATAGAAACAGGTGGCGATTGTTTTTCAAGGTATTTGATTCGAATGAAAGAAATGCGGCAATCCCTTTCAATTGTTGAACAGTTGATCGATAATATTCCTGAAGGCGATGTGCAGGCAAAGACAAAAGCCGTTTTGAAATTACCGAAAGGAGATTATTATTCAAGAGTAGAAACAGCAAGAGGTGAATTTGGAGTTTATATAGTAAGTGAAGGTGGAACAACGCCATACAGAATTAAATTCCGTTCACCGGGTTTCTGTAATCTTAGTGCCTTGGATCTTATGGCAAGAGGCGGAAAGATCGGTGATCTTGTTGCAATAATGGCGATGATCGACCTGGTAATACCGGATATAGATAGATGAACCCCCTGTCCCCCTAAAAGGGGTGACTTAGGTGGTATAGTTCTTTGTATGTTGAATAAAATTGCAAAACGTACAAGAGCCCGCTGAGGCGGGGGAGAGCTGGGATGAAGAGTTCTTTTTTTAGCGCCCCAGCGGGGCGCAATATTAATAGCCCCGGGTTTTAACCCGGGGATCAAATGGAAGATTTTTTAAATGAACCCGGTAGGGGTTCAACATACATGAAACAAAGATTGCAGGAATAAATGTTGAATAGCGATAAGAACGTAAAAGAGTGCGACGCAACAGAAGTTTAATAGTAGTAATGGTGATTGAAACAAAATACAATTAGCAGTTTGAGGAAAAGGAATTATTAATAATTAAAATAACAATCTAAGTCTCCCCTTTTGGGGGGACAGGGGGTATGCCTACGTTAGAAAACATAGCAAATAGTATTCATCAATGGCTGAATAATAATTTCAGTGGGCCATGGCCAATGCTGATCGAGTTTGCTATTGTGGGTGTATGTATCATTAGTTTATTCGCATTACTTGGATTAGTGTTGATCATGATGGAAAGAAAAGTTTCGGCTTGGATGCAACTACGTCTTGGTCCAAATCGTGTAGGGCCGGGAGGAATGTTTCAAACAGCAGCTGATACATTAAAGCTGATCGTAAAAGAAGGAATGACGCCGGACGGTGCAGATAAATTCTTATTTAATGTGGCGCCGTTCATTGTAATGATCATAGCCATGGTGATCATGGCACCATTGATGTTTGCAAAAGGATTACAAATTTGGGACATTAATATTGGAATTTTATTTGTTGCTTCTGTTTCATCGGTGTCGGTGATCGGCGTATTGATGGCGGGCTGGGCAAGTAATAACAAGTATTCATTGCTTGGCGCTATGCGAAGCGGCGCACAAATTGTGAGTTATGAATTGTCTGCTGGTTTTGCCATTCTTGTTATTGTCGTTCTTACCGGTGACCTTAAGATTTCTTCGATCGTAAATGGACAAGCGGATGGCTGGTGGATCTTTAAAGGACATCTTCCAGTATGGATCGCATTCGTGATCTTTATGATCGCAGTAACGGCAGAAACAAATCGTGCACCATTTGACTTAGCTGAAGCGGAATCTGAATTAACAGCAGGATTTCATACTGAATATTCAGGAATGAAATTCGCTTTGTTCTTTTTGGCAGAATATGTAAACATATTTGTGGCATGTGCAATCGGCGCGACATTGTTTCTTGGCGGATGGCAGCCATTGCATTTTGGTACCGGAACAAAATTTAATGAAATCATGGATTATATTCCATCAAGTATTTGGTTCATTGGAAAAACATTCTTTTTAATTTTTGTTATCATGTGGTTCCGCTGGACATTCCCGAGATTGCGAATTGATCAGTTGTTAAATCTTGAATGGAAATATTTGTTACCAATCAGTATGTTTAATATTTTATTGGCCACATTGATGGCGATATTAGGGTGGCATTTTTGAGGTGAATAGTGAGTGGTCAATGGTGAATGTGAAAAGTTCTTTTAATTAAATTTTGGGTTTTGGACATTAAAAATACCGCTCCTTCTCCTTAAGGAAAAGGGGATGGAGAAATGAAGTTTATATGTTTTTAATTAAGTACATAAAAGATGTTTTCGGTGGTGTCAGATCACTGCTTACCGGTATGAAACTTACCGGTTGGTATGCCTTGCATCATAGAAAAGAAAAAATCACCCAACAATACCCTGACAACAAAGACACATTGGCATTACCTGAACGTTTTCGCGGTGAAGTAGTGATGCCACATGATGAGCATAATGAACATGCCTGTACAGGTTGCACAGCTTGTGAATTAGCCTGCCCAAATGCAACCATTAAAATCGTTACTAAGTTTGATATACAACCTGACGGTAAAAAGAAAAAAGCAATCGACAAATTTGTATATCATCTTGAACTCTGTACATTTTGTAACCTGTGTATTGAAGCCTGCCCAACGGATGCTATTAAAATGGCGCAGACATTCGAGCACAGTGTTTTTGACAGAACGCAATTAACCAAAATATTGAATAACCCGGGAAGTAAGATCAGGGAAGGAATTGAATAATAAAAATCACAAGAACCAAATTACAAGAGCCAAATAAATTAAAAAATCTCGATGACCAAAAACAAGATTCAAATAGTAAAGAAACGTAAAAATTGGATTTTTTAATTTGAATTTATTTGGAATTTGTTTTTTGTGACTTGGAATTTAAACCGAATGACTGCATCACAAATAATTTTTTACATCCTATCTGCCTTCATATTGGGCACTGCGGTTCTTTCCGTCACTACAAATAAGATTTTTCGTTCAGCGATCTGGCTATTGTTCTCACTGATCGGTATCGCAGGCTTGTATTTCTGGCTAAAAGTGGAATTCATCGCAGCCGTACAGATCGTTGTGTATGTTGGTGGCATTGTTGTGCTCATTATTTTTTCCATCTTTCTTACCCAGCAGGCAGGCAAAGAAATGCCGAAGCCCCCGATCGTAAGATCAGTTGCATCGGTATTAGCTGTTCTGTTTGGTTTTGCCTTAAGCTATTTTTTGATCTATAAAAATGAATTTAAAGCTGGTGATAAACCTTTTGACTGGAGTGTACATAAGATCGGGAATCAAATGCTGGCAACCGGTGAAAATGGTTATGCATTACCCTTTGAAGTGGTGAGTATTTTATTACTGGCCGCAATGGTGGGATGTATTGTGATTGCTATTAAATCAAAACCGGAAGAAAAAAATGGCTGAGATACCGCTATCACATATTCTATTTGTAAGCACCGCATTGTTCTTTATCGGCATGTACGGTTTGTTTACACGCCGCAACATGATCACAATGCTAATGTCGGTTGAATTGATATTGAATAGTGTCAATATCAATTTTGTTGTATTCAATAAATACCTGTATCCTGACAAACTTGATGGCGTTTTCTTTACCATATTTATTATCACGATTGCGGCAGCAGAAGCTGCTGTGGCGATTGCGATCATTATTAATCTTTATCGCAGTCATAGATCAATAGATGTGGAAACTGCCGAGGAAATGAAATGGTGAGCGGTGAAAGGTCAATGGTGAATCTGATATTTTGAATTTTAAATGAGTTAATGAATTACTCGTCTTATATAGCACTGATCCCGCTTCTGCCTTTAGCAGGGTTTGTTTTGCTTGGACTATTTGGAAGAAAATATCTTAAAACCTCATCTGGTATTATCGGTACCGGTTTATTGCTTGTATCAACCGCACTATCGTTATACACTGCATACAAATATTTTTTTGTTGATGGAAAGGTCGGCGACACCTATCAAACGATAACTGCAATAAAATATACGTGGCTTTCTTTTTCTGACAACATCAGCATTGATATGGGTATCATTCTCGATCCAATATCGGTAATGATGCTTGTTGTGGTCACATTTGTTTCATTAATGGTGCACATTTTCAGTTTAGGTTATATGAAAGGTGAAGAACGATTTGCGACCTATTATGCATTTCTTGGCTTATTTACCTTTTCTATGTTGGGTTTGGTTATATCCAGCAATCTTTTCCAGATCTATATTTTCTGGGAACTGGTAGGCGTATCCTCTTACTTATTGATCGGGTATTATTATGATAAGCCTTCTGCAGTGGCCGCTTCTAAAAAAGCATTTGTTGTTACCCGTTTTGCTGATCTGGGTTTCCTCATTGGCATTTTGATACTTGCTTTCTACGGCGAGACTCTTGATTTCAACACACTCATTCAACGCTTAACAGATCAGCAATCACCCCAATTTCTTGCGATAACAACCGCGTCATTTGTTGGTGTAAGTGCTCTCACATGGGGATTGACATTGATATTTGTTGGAGGCGCCGGTAAATCAGCTATGTTTCCGCTTCATATCTGGTTACCCGATGCAATGGAAGGTCCCACTCCCGTTTCTGCACTGATCCATGCTGCCACAATGGTTGTTGCCGGTGTCTATTTGGTGGCAAGATTGTTTCCTTTGTTTTCAATTACCGTTGTTGCATTGGAAATTGTAACCGCTGTTGGAATAGTTTCCGCATTTCTTGCTGCTATTATTGCGTGTACGCAGACCGATATAAAAAGAGTATTGGCGTATTCTACTATGTCGCAGATCGGCTATATGATGTTTGCTCTTGGCGTCTCAAGTTATGGAGGAGAAAATGGTTTAGGCTATACCGCTTCCATGTTTCATTTATTTACTCATGCCTTCTTTAAATCATTGCTATTTCTTGGTGCCGGCGTTGTCATTCATTTTATTCATAGCAATGAAATAAAAGATATGGGTGGCCTAAGAAAATATCTGCCGATCACTAATATTAGTTTTCTTGTTGCTTGTTTTGCCATTGCAGGCATTCCGCCATTTGCGGGTTTCTTTAGTAAAGAAGAAATTTTGTTGGCGGCTTCTCATTCAAATAAAATAGTTTTCTGGATTGCACTGATCACTTCTGGTCTCACTGCGTTCTATATGTTTCGTTTATATTTTTCCATTTTCTGGAATAAACAAACTGACGTTCAGCACCATCACGGTGAAGGACCGGTTTCAATGAAGCTTCCGCTGATCATCCTCACCCTCTGTTCAATTTTTGCAGGGCTGATTCCTTTTGGAGAATATGTGTCATCTGATGGAAAAACCCTTGAATCACATTTTGATCTTATGTTCTCAATTCTACCAGTTATAATTGGTGTGCTTGGTATTTTACTGGCAACATGGATGTATAGAAAAGAAAGCAATAAGCCAGCGCAAATTTCAAATTCCCTAGGCGGGTTATACAAAGCAGCATACAGGAAATTTTATATTGATGAGATCTATCTCTTCATTACTAAAAAAATCATTTTTAATCTTATTGGCCGTCCGGCGGCGTGGATCGATAGAAATATTGTGGATGGGCTGATGAATGGGATCGCAAATACAACAGCAGCAGCTTCCGGATGGATAAAAGGAATTCAATCCGGGAAAGTGCAGAGCTATGCAATATATTTCTTTGGAGGGATCGTTGCGCTGGCAATTGTGTTTTTGTATTTGTGGAAATAAGTTGTTTGAAGTTCGATGTTTGAGGTTTGAGGTTGGGGGATTACTAACCAAATTCGATAAACGATAATGAATCTTTCATTACTGATATTGGTTCCATTACTAACTGCTTTGATCCTGTTGTTTGTAAAAGGATTAAAACAGGTAAGAACTGTGGCGCTGATCGGCTCAACAGCACAATTAATACTTTGCTTTGGTTTATTTTATTTCTACCAACAAGCAAGAGTAAATGGAAATACAGCAAATTTCCTTTTTGAGGATAACTACACATGGTATGCTCCCTTGAATATTAATTATCATATCGGAGTTGATGGTATATCTATTGCCATGATCTTATTGACGGCATTTGTTGTGATCGCCGGTGTGCTGGTTTCATGGAAAATGGAAAGATTACCCAAAGAATTTTTCTTTCTCCTGATATTTTTGAGTCTTGGCGCTTATGGATTTTTTATTGCGCTTGACCTGTTTGCCTTGTTCTTCTTCCTTGAAGTCGCCGTGATCCCAAAATTTTTACTTATTGGAATTTGGGGCAGTGGCAAAAAAGAATACAGCGCCATGAAACTTGCGTTGATACTTATGGGCGGCTCGGCATTGGTATTTGTAGGCTTAGCAGGAATATATTTCAATACAAATGTAAATGGTGCTCATAGTTTTGATCTTATCCAGATCGCAAACATGAACATCCCAATTGAAATACAGAAATTATTTTTCCCATTTGCGTTTATCGGTTTTGGAGTTTTTACTGCACTATTTCCTTTTCATACCTGGGTACCTGATGGTCACTCTTCAGCGCCAACCGCAGCTTCTATGTTTCTTGCCGGTATCTCCATGAAACTCGGTGGTTATGGTTGTTTACGGGTGGCTACTTATTTGATGCCTGATGCCGCACATGAATATTCTACAATTATAATTGTGCTGGCATGTATTGCAATTTTATATGGCGCCTTCGCTACTATGATGCAGACCGATCTGAAATATATCAATGCATATTCATCAGTAAGTCACTGCGGGTTTGTTTTACTTGGTATCGGCATGTTAACGAAGACAGCAATTGATGGTGCAGTAATGCAAATGGTTTCACATGGATTAATGACAGCTCTTTTCTTTGCCGTTATCGGGATGATCTACGACAGAACACATACAAGACAGGTTGCACAATTAGGAGGTTTAATGAAAATGATGCCATTTATCTCAACAGTATTTGTAATTGCCGGTTTGTGTTCACTCGGTTTACCCGGCTTTAGCGGATTCGTTGCGGAAATGACAGTGTTTATGGGCTCATGGGAAAAAGCAGATGCATTTTATCGCATCGCCACCATTATTGCATGTGCTTCAATCGTAGTTACGGCAGTGTATATTTTGAGAGCAACAGGCAAAGCGATCATGGGACCCATAGTAAATGAAGAACATTTATCTCTTGGTGATGCAACCTGGAATGAAAAATTAGCCGCCGGTTTATTGATTCTTGGTATTATAGTAATTGGAATCGTGCCATTCCTGTTAAAAGATCTGATTAATCCCGGAACAGAAGTAATAATTCAAAAAATAGGAGCAGCGATTGTGAAGTAATTATTGATTTTTAATTATGCATTCTTAATTGAATAAATGGTAAATGATTTTCTCATATTGATGAAACAGGAGCTGGTAATAACCTTGATCATTTTTGTTTTGTTGTTTGTGAAATTGAGTAATAAAGAAACAAAGAATGAAACGCTTATCAATTTTGTAAATATCCTGCTTACCATTAACCTACTTTCTGGATTCTTTATGATCCGCGAAGGAAATTTGTTTGGTGATATGTTTCATACAAGTGAGCTGGTGACTCTTGAAAAAAACTCATTGAATCTTGGTACATTGATCATATCTCTTCAATCATATAACTGGTTAAAAGATCATAAACATGTGCCTGAGTTTTATATACTCACGCTTTCAACATTGTTGGGCATGTTCTTTATGATCAGCAGTAACAACCTTTTAATGTTTTACCTGGCATTGGAACTTTCCACTATTCCGCTGCCCGCTCTTGCCAATTTCGACCTGGAAAAGCGCCGTTCTTCCGAAGCAGCATTTAAGATGATAATTTCTTCTGCATTTTCTTCAGGGTTATTGCTGTTTGGTATTTCATTGGTGTATGGCGTAACCGGCACGTTGAATTTTACAGAACTTAGAGGTGTTTCAAATTTTGCCGGAACGTTTACAAGCTTTAGCTCTAC
>Ga0075419_10003291_pt1 | contig 10342 bp, 9 predicted proteins | sample SoiMetdeltSBSDD3_FD_76900 | JGI IMG/M metagenome (GOLD analysis project Ga0075419, IMG submission 76900) | Bulk soil microbial communities from a Populus tree surrounding site in Tennessee, USA - Soil MetaG P. deltoides SBSDD3 | ecosystem: Environmental > Terrestrial > Soil > Tree plantation... | reverse complement strand
CTACCAGGCCCACCGTTACGACTACGCCACGCCGCTGGAGGAGACGATGACGGCCTTCGCCGACATCGTGCACGCGGGCAAGGCGCACTACATCGGCGTATCGGAGTGGCGGGCCGAGGAGATCCGGGCCGCCCACGCGCTGGCCAAGGAACTGCGCATCCAGCTGGTGTCGAACCAGCCGCAGTATTCGATCCTGTGGCGCGTGATCGAGGCCGAGGTCGTACCGGCCTGCGAGGAGCTGGGCATCGGCCAGATCGTGTGGTCGCCGATCGGCCAGGGTGTGCTGACCGGCAAGTACCTGCCGGGGCAGCCGCTGCCCGAGGGATCGCGGGCCACCGACAGTACCGGTGCGAACTTCATCAAGCGGTTCATGAACGATGACGTGCTCGAGCGGGTCCAGCGGTTGAAGCCGGTAGCCGAGCAGGCCGGCCTGTCCATGGCTCAGCTCGCGGTCGCCTGGGTGCTGCAGAACCCCAACGTGTCCTCGGCCATCGTGGGCGCGTCCCGCCCGGAGCAGGTACACGACAACGTCAAGGCGGCCGGGGTGACCCTGGACGCCGGCATCATGAAGGCGATCGACGAAATCCTCGACCCCGTCGTCGAACGCGACCCGGCCAAGACCGAGTCCCTCCTGCTCCGCACGTAAACGACTCCCTCTTCCCCGTCGCTCGAGGACTTGATCGACGGGGAAGAGGTCAACGCCAGAAGCGGACCATGTTGAAGCCCTGGGCGTACAGCTCCGGGGGCAGGCCGATCAGGTTGCCGATCGCGAAGACCGCGTCGAAGAACAGGCCGCCGATCATGGGGTGCCACAACAGGGCGAACAGCAGCAGCATCCCGTACGGCGCAACGTGGTTGAAGCCGCGTTGCCAGGTCGGTGACAGCCACGGCTCGACCGCGTTGCCGCCGTCCACTCCGGGGATCGGTACGAGGTTCAGCAGGCTAGCGGTCAGCTGCAGGAACGCGAGGAACGCCAGCGCCACCCAGAACGTGTGGTGCTCGAAGGTGTCGACGCCGATCGCGAACGGTATGACGAGCGCCACGGTAAATATGACGTTCATGGCCGGCCCGGCGAGGCTGATCAGGCTGTCCATGACCCGTCCGCCGCGGATCGCATGCCGGTCGACCCACACGGCTCCACCGGGCAGGCCGATGCCACCGAGCAGGATGAAGATGACCGGCAGGACGATCGACAGCAGTGGATGGGTGTACTTGAGCGGGTTGAGGGTCAGGTAGCCACGCTCGGCGACCGCGTGGTCACCGGCCCGGTACGCGGTGAGGGCGTGGGCGTACTCGTGCAGGCACAGCGAGACGATCCAGCCCGAGATCACGAACAGAAACACGTTGATCCGCGCATTGCCAAAGTCCGACCATGCCATCCAGCCGCTCGTGAGACAGACGGCCGTGGTCGCCAAGAAGATCGCGCTCGGCCGGAACGCCTCTCGGGGCAGGCCTGCCACGAGACGCCCGCGGGATCTGAAATCGGTACCCATCTACGATCACTCCCCCGCCGGCGCGAGACTCATCCGGTACTCCGCGCGCTCGTCTTCGACCAGGATGACGGTCGCCACACCGTCGCTGACCAGATGCCGCCACGTCTGGCCGATCCACGACTCCGCATCGGCCTGGCTGGCGAACGTCTCGGGTGGTCCGTCCACCGGCTGACCGTTGACGTCCTCGTACCGCCAGCTCCACGGCATGTCGTCCGCTCCCCTCTCGGCAACGCCGGCCCCACTTCGACGGGGGGCTGCGGCGCGCCCCCGCCAGCCTAGCCACCGTAGGGTACGGGCATGTCGTTCGACGGGTGGAGGACCGCACTCGTGCTCGGCGGGATCCGGTCGGGCAAGTCGGAGTTCGCGGAGTCGCTGATCGCTGACGCGCCCACGGTGCGGTACGTCGCCACCGCCACCGTGGATCCCACCGACGAGGAATGGGCCGCGCGGATCGCCGAACACCGTGCCCGCCGGCCACCGGCGTGGACGACCGAGGAGATCGGCGGTACCCCGGACCGGCTGCCCGGCCTCGTCGCCGACGCCAAGCCGAACGAGGTGCTGTTCATCGACGACCTCGGTGGTTGGGTGGCTTCGATGCTGGACGGCGAGGGCCTGCCCGAGGCGGTCGCGGCGCTCGGCGAGGCGCTGCGCGGCTGCGCGGCGCGCGTCGTGGTGGTCAGTCCCGAGGTCGGGCTGACGCCGGTGCCGACCACACGGGCGGGTCGGGTGTTCGCCGACGAGCTGGGTACCGCCAACCGCGCCGTCGCCGGGGCCAGCGACCTGGTCGCGCTCGTGGTCGCCGGTCAGACGGTGTGGCTCAAGCGGGCCCGGCACACGGTACCGGCGCCGGCCGCGCGGCCGTCGAGCCCGGGAGAAGCCGAGATCCGGCCCGGACTGGACCTGCCGCTACCGAACGAGCAGATCCGCGACGAGGCGCGCACGCGCCACCTGGCGCTCGGCGCGCTGGCCGACGTGGTCGCGTTCGCGGCCGCGACCCAGGGCAGCGCGGCACCCCGGCAATGGGACTCGGTACGCGTCCTGATACTCGACGGCGACCACGCCGGGAACGCGTCCGCCGGGCACGACCGCGCAGCCGGGTCGGATCCGCTCGCGCTGCTCGCCAGCCGGGCCGAGGCGAGCCTGCAACTGGTACCGGCGCCGGCGGCCCAGCCGATCGAGGACACGGACGCGCTGACCGCCGACGAGGTCGAGGACGCGATGCGGTACGGCTGGCAGCTCGCGGACGAGGCCGTCGACTCCGGTGTCGACCTGATCGTCATCGGCGCCAGCGGGGCGGGCGCCGACACCGCCGCGGCGGCGGTGATCGCCTCGACGACATCCGCCGAACCCGCGACGCTGCTGGGCCGCGTCGTCGCCCCGGACGGGCGGATCGACGACAACGCTTGGATGCGGCGCTGTGCCGCGCTGCGCGATGCCATGCACCGCACCCGGTTGCGTCCGCGCAGCGGGCGCGAGCTGCTGGTCACCGTCGGCGGTGGCGACATCGCGATCGCCACGGGCGTGTTGCTGGGTGCCACCGCGCGGCGTACGCCGATCCTGCTCGACGGGCCGGTGGGCGTCGCCGCCGCGCTGGTGAGCCGGGACTTCGCCGGGCAGGCCCGGCACTGGTGCCTGTTGCCGGACCACGGTGGGCATCCCGGCGTCCGGCAGGCGGCCGACATCCTCGACCTGCGGCCAATCTTCGACCTGCGGTTGGGTTCGGCGCTCGGCGAGGGAGGAGCCGCGCTCGCGGTACTTCCCTTGCTGCGCAACGCCCTGGCGCTGGCCGGTGGCTGACGGTCGGTTCCGGGACGGACTACGCCTGGCACTGACGACGTTCACGGTGGCTCCGGTGCGGGCGGGCCGCGTCGACCGGGCGACCGCGGGCACGGCCATGGCGGTGGCGCCGCTGATCGGAGCCGCCCTCGGTGCGGTGCTCGGCACGGTGCTGCTGGCGTCGGTGCCGCGGTTACTGGCCGGCGTCCTCGTCGTCGCGCTGGCCGCCCTGCTCACCCGGGGACTGCACCTCGACGGGCTCGCGGACACCGTCGACGCGCTGGGGTCGTACCGCTCGCGCGAGGCGGCGCTGGACGTGATGCGGCGACCCGACATCGGTCCGTTCGGCGTGGTGGCGCTGGTGGTCACGCTGCTAGCCCAGGCGAGCGCCCTGTCCGCCGTACCGTCGCCGGTCGTGGCGGTCGCCGTGGCCATGGCAACCGGCCGCCTGGCCGCGGTGTGGGCGTGCCGCCGCGGCGTGCCGGCCGCCCGCCCCGACGGCCTGGGCGCGCTGGTCGCCGGAACCGTCGGAGCGCCGACCCTCGCACTGAACACCGTCGCCGTCGCGCTGCTCGCCGTCGTCGCCGTGCCGGGCCGCCCGTGGCAGGGGCCGGCCGCCGTCGCCGCCGCGCTCGCCATCGCGCTTCTGGTGACATATCACGCGGTACGGCGGTTCGGCGGCATCACCGGCGACGTGCTCGGGGCGTTGGTGGAGATCGGTACGACGGTCGCCCTGTTCGGGCTGGCGGTTACGGACTAGCCCCGAGGCTCAGGGCCGCGGCGTACGCGTCGACGAGCCCCGTGCCCTTGTCGACGGCGGTGGTGTACGGGCCGACCGTCTCGTACGGCGCACCGTCGGCGAACTTGTACGCCGTCGCCTTCAACGCGTTCTCGACCTGGGCCGGGGTGGCGTTCGGCGCGACCTGCAGCAGTTGCGTCACGATGCCGACGACGTGCGGCGTGGCCATCGAGGTACCGCTGATCGTGTTGAACGTACCGATGTCCAGCGGCCCGGGGCCGTTGTGCGGGTCGAGTCCGGTGGAGCAGATGACGAGGTACGGGCGGCACGCCGACGTGATGTCCGAGCCCGGTGCCGAGATGTCCGGGTAGGTCTGCGGCTGGCCGGCGGCGCCGCGACTGGAGAAGTCGGACACGACTCCGTTGCGGGTACCGGTCCCCTGGTCGTCGTACGACGCCACCATCACGATGCCCGGTGTCGGGTCCTGCCCCGGCGGGTTCGTGGCGTTGTTGTCCGGCCCGTCGTTGCCGGCTGCCCAGACCGTGAGCACGCCCTCGGCGGCGAGCGCCCGCTGGAACTTCACGGTCGCCGAGTTCGGGTCGAACGGGCCGCCGCCGGCCGGGCCGTACGAGTTGTTGGTCACCCGGATCGGCGGGCAGCCCGCGCATGGGTTGGCGTGGTGTTCGAGCACCCAGTTGAGTGCGCTGTCCGCGCCGAAGATGCTCAGTCCGGCACCGACCGACAGGCTGACCAGGGTCGCGCCCGGCGCCGCGCCGTGCATCGTGGTGCCGTCGGTGAGCGTCGTGGTGCGTCCGGCGACGATGCCGGCGACGTGCGTACCGTGCCCGCCCACCGAGAGCGTGTCGGTGTCGTTGACCGCGGTCAGGTTCAGGAAGCACGCGTCGTTCGGTACCGGCAGCTGGATCAGTTCGGTGAGCGGACCGCAGACGTTCTTCAGGTTGAGCCGGACCGCGCTCGTACCGTCGGCGTTGCGGAAGAACGGATGCGTACCGTCCACACCCGTGTCGATGACCGCCGCCGACACCCCGCGCCCGTCGACCGGCCGACCCTGGGCATCGTGCAGTTGGGCCCTCGCCTGTTCGGCTCGAGTGGCCACAGTGGACGTCGACAGGTACAGCCGCAGCGGCTGGTCGCCTTCCACGTTCGTCACACCGGGTCGCGTCCGCACGGCCGCGATCTGCGCGGCGGTACCGCGGGCCACCGCGATCCCCACCTTGTTCCACGTCGTGACGAGCTGCAGTCCGGTGTCGGTGACCGCCTGCCGGGCAGCGGTGATCGTGGTGCCGTGGACGAAGACCGCGGTGGTGCCCGGCGCCGTGGCCGGAGCCGGGACGGCGGGCACCAGGAGGACGGCCACCAGGAGGACAACCATCATGCCTGTCTATCGGGCCGCGTGCCGGGCCCGTTACAACTACTGCTCCGGAAGCTGGCTGACGTGCTTGTCGAACCCGATGTACAGCCGTGCTTCCGCGTTCGCGCCGAGCGCGCCGAGCGTCTCCAGCTCCCGCAGCCGCAGCAGAGCCGGGTGCTCGGTGTACGCCGCGGCGGCATCGGCCAGCCGGTTCAGCGCGTCGACCTCCGCCTCCACCCGGATGCGCTTGGCCTCCGCGTCCGCCTGCGCGGCGAGCCGCGTCGACTCGACTCGCGCGAGGGACGCGATCCGCTCCGCCTCGGCGCGGGACGTGGCCTCCAGCGCGGCCCGCTCGGCCTGCGTACGCGCCTCGACGAGCTGCGCCTCCGCCATGCGCTGCGCGGTCAGCACCCGGTTCATGACGTCCTGCAGGTTGCCGGGGAAGATGAGGTCCTTCACGTCGGCCCGGACGATCGCCACGCCGTAGCCGGACGCGATGCCCTCGACGTCACGCAGGATGTCCTCGCTGAGCTGGTTGCGGTTGGTGAGGATGGCCTCGAGCGCCATGGACGCCAGCGAGCGCCGTGCGGCGAGCTGGACGTCGCTGTAGAGCCGATCCGGGTAGTCGGCGACCTTCTCCACCGCGGCGACCGGGTCGACCACGCGGAACTGGGTGAGGATGCTGACCCGGACGGCGACCTTGTCCGCGGTCAGGATCTCCTGGCCCTTGATGGTCAGCTCGCGCTCGCGCATGTCGACCTGGACGATGCGGACGATCGGTACGCGCCGGCCGGGCAGCCACGCCTGGGGCAACGTGTACCGACCGGGCTCGAGCACACCGTCGAACCGGCCGTCGACGTAGCGCAGCCCGCGGTGTGTGCTGGAAACGATGACCTCACGACGCTTGGACATTCTTCACCTCCCCGTGAAAGTAAGGGTGGTCCCGGAGTGGATCCGATGTGAAGCATCAGTCGGAGTGATGGCAGTGGACAAGCGTGGTTTGATCGCCAAGGCGTCCACTGTGGAACCGCCTTCTTCTGAGTCCACCGGGACCGCGTTCAAGGTCGCACGAAGTCCGGTACGCCGCAAGGAGATATCCGCGAAACTGGACGGGTGACCGAGCTGGCGTTGGCGCCGCGGCTGGGCATGGTCGCCACTCCGGCGTTGGTCGGGGTTGCCCAGCTGCTCGAGCTGTCCGCCGCGGACCTCGCCGAGAGCGTGGCCCGCGAGCTGGCGACCAACCCCGCGCTCGAGCTGGCCGAGCCGGCGGCACAGCACTGGACACAGGTCGAGCCGCCCGCCGCCGAGCCGGCCGGCTGGGAGCGGCTACTCCGCGAGGTGGCGCTGGAGCTACCCGAGCCTGACCGGTGGATCGCCGCCGGCATCCTCGCCGACCTCGACCGGCACGGGCTCCTCGGGCGTACGCCGGCCGAGGCCGCCCGCTGGCTGGGCGTGGAGGTCGAACGGGTCGAGGCCGTGCTGGCCGCCATCCGCGTCGTCGGCGGTCCGGCGCTGGCCGCGGTGGACCTGCGGGACGCGTTGCTGCGCCAGGCCGCCGCCGAGCCCGACCCCGGACCGCCGGATTGTCTCGCGGGACTCGTCACCTACCACCTCGACGACCTCGCGGCCGGACACTGGGACCGCGCCGCCGCCGCACTCGGTGTGTCCACTGTGGACATCAGGGACGCGGTGGACTTCCTGCGCGAACGGGTGCGCCCCGCGCTGGCGGGTCTCGACACCGGCCCGGCCGGCCCGCCGCCGCCATCGCCCGATGTTGTGGTGGGCTTCACTGTGGACGGTACCGCGCAGGTGACCCTGCCCGAGCCGCATCCGGAACTGACGGTGGATCCCCGGTACGCCGCACTGGCCACCGACGGTGCCGGGCTCACCGGCGAGGAACGGGACCGCCTGCGCGCCCAGGTCGCCGCCGCCCGGGATTTCCTGGCCCGGCTCGAGCGCCGGGCCGGCACGCTGCGTCGGGTGGCGGAGGCGGCGGTACGGCGCCAGGTGCGCTTCGTTCGCGAAGGCGAAGCCGCGCACACCCCGCTGACCCGGGCCGAAGTGGCCCGCGAACTGGGCGTCGCGGAGTCGACGGTCAGCCGGGCGGTAGCCGGCAAGACCGTGCAACTGCCCGGACGGCGCTGCGTGCCGTTCGCCGCCTTCTTCGGTAACGCCACGTCGGCCCTCGACCTGATCCGGCGGCTGGTAGCCGCGGAGCGCACCCCGCGCAGTGACGCCGAGTTGGCGCGGGAGTTGGCCCGGCACGGCTTCGCTGTGGCGCGCCGGACCGTCGCCAAGTACCGGGCCCTGCTCGCGATCCCGCCCGCGACCGACCGCTGAGGGCGAACCGGATTTCACCCGGCTGTCGCCGTACCCGAAATGCATTTCGCCTTTGCCACCGCGCCCCCGCGCGGCCCGGCCTGGCACGGAACGTGCTGGAACACGGGTGGAACCGCGAGACACGAGGAGGCGAGATGCACGACCTGGACCGGGTTCTGTGGGAAGTCGAGGACGAGGAGTCCGACCTGGAACTGGAAGCCCTGGAGATGGCTGCCGAGTCCGCGGGTTGGGCCGCCCCGCGCAACGGGTCGGTCCTGTCGGAGCTGGAGGAGACCGAGTTCGCGACCGAGCTGCTCGAGGTCGACAGCGAGGAGGAGCTGACCGGATGGGTCGGCGGCCTGATGAAACGCGCCGCCACCGGAGCCCGGGACTTCCTGAACTCCGACACCGGCAAGGCACTCGGCGCGATGGCCAAGGGTGCCGTGAAGGAAGGGCTGCCGATCATCGGACAGCGGATCGGCGAGCACTACGGCGGCAAGGGCTCGATCTGGGGCACCGTCGGCCAGCGAGCCGGTAAGGGTCTCGCGGGAGCGCTGTTCGAACTGGACCTCGAGGGCCTGTCCGCCGAGGACCAGGAGCTCGAGACGGCACGGGCGGCGGTGCGGTTCGTCACCGCGGCCACCCGATGCGCGGTCACGTCGCCGGCCGACCTGCCACCGCGGGAAGCGGCCCGGCGGGCATTCGTCGTGGCGGCCCGCCGGTACGCACCAGGGCTCGTGGGCGCCACCGCCCGACGGCCGGCCTCCCGCCGGGCACGGTCCGGTCGGTGGGTCCGGCGCGGTCCGGCAATCGTGATCTTCGAAGGCTAGGTCCGGCGACCGCCGGATCGAAGGAGCAAGGAGGAGGAGTCAGATGAGCCTGCACCAGGAGACCGACTGGGAAGTCGGCGAGGACGAGTTCGCCAGCTACGAGGTCGACGACGAGGCCATGGGTGAGATGGACCTCGAAGGCAACGAGGACACCGAGGTCGACTCGGAGGTGCTCGAGGCGGAGCTCACCGAGGAGCTCATGGAGATCACCAGCGAGGAGGAGCTGGACCAGTTCCTCGGCAACGTGTTCCGCTCCGCGGTGCGCGGGGTGGGCAACTTCGCCCGGTCGGCGACCGGGCAGGCGCTCGGCGGTGTGCTCAAGGGCGTTGCCCGGCAGGCGTTGCCGTGGGTCGGGCGGGCGGCCGGCGGGTTCGTCGGCGGGCCGGTCGGCGCGGCGGCCGGCGGGGCGCTCGGCTCCCTGGCGAGCCGGCTGTTCGAGACGGCCGACCTGGAAGGCGTCGCCGACACCGAGGTTCAGCAGGAGCTGGCGAGCCGGTACGTGCAGCTCGCCCGGGCCGCGGCCCAGCGGGCGGCGCGCGCACCTCGCGGCACGCCACCCCGCCGCGCGGCCCAGCAGGCCACGATCATCGCCGCCCGCAGGTACCTGCCGGGTCTGGTGCACGCCACCGCCGGCGGCCGGAACGGGCAGCGGCGGCCGGTGTCGCCGGCCCGCAAACGCCCGGTCGGGCGGCCCGGTCGCGGCCGGTCGAGCGTCGGCGTGTTCGCGTACGAGCCGGACAGCTTCGACGTGATCGAGACCAGCGCCTACGGCAACGGCAACGGCCCGTCGGGCAACGGTCGCAAGCAGTCCGGCCGGTGGGTCCGGCGCGGCGGCAAGATCGTCGTGCTGGGGGCATGAGATGGACGCCGCCGGCACCGCGCGCTGGTACCTCGACCAGGAGGCCAGGGCGATGCTGACCCGCCTGGACCGGGTACGGCCGTTCGCCGTCCACGAGACCATGGTGCCGGCGGCGGCCCTCGCCCCGGCCGCCCAGGCCGCGATCGAGGGATGCCTGCTGACCGGGCGTCGCGACCTCCGGCGCAGGCTGCGCGACTACCTGCGCTGGCTGCGCGGGCCGGGCCGGAGTGTCCGGGCCGACCGGCAGCAACGCGAGTTCACGACGCTACGGCTGCAGTTCAACAACATATTGACGCAGTTCGACGTATTCACGGAGGTGGTGACGCAGCGCAGCGAGCACGAGACCGGCGTATGGCTCTCCGGGCTCGACGTCGTCGCCACGGACGCGCTCGAACTGCCCGGCGTGGAGCTGGATGCCCCACCCGTGGTCTGCTACCTGGCCCGCGGTCCGGGGGCCGCGATCCGCCGGGTGCGGACCAGGCTCCCGGGTGGGGCCGAGAACCCGGTGGCGATCATCCGGGTACCGCGCGAGCGCATCGTCGGGCACGGCATCGCCTCGTCGCTGCTGCACGAGGTGGGACACCAGGCGGCGTCGCTGCTCGACCTCGTGCCGAACCTGCGGGGGTACCTCGACGGCCTGGCCGCCGTCGAGTCCGACCCGGACCGGGCGCGGATCTGGGGTACCTGGCGGAGCTGGATCTCGGAGATCGTCGCCGATCTGTGGTCCGTGGCCAAGCTCGGGTTGTCGTCCACGCTGGGCCTGATGGCCGTGGTGAGCCTGCCCCGGTGGGCGGTCTTCCGGCCCAGCGGGAGCGACCCGCATCCGGTGCCGTGGCTCCGGGTACGGCTGTCCGCCGCGATCGGTGCGGCTCTGTATCCGGATCCACAGTGGACGCAACTGGCGCGGTTGTGGGCCAACCTCTACCCGCCCGACGGGCTAGCCCCGGAGTGGCG
>Ga0075419_10003290_pt1 | contig 10346 bp, 7 predicted proteins | sample SoiMetdeltSBSDD3_FD_76900 | JGI IMG/M metagenome (GOLD analysis project Ga0075419, IMG submission 76900) | Bulk soil microbial communities from a Populus tree surrounding site in Tennessee, USA - Soil MetaG P. deltoides SBSDD3 | ecosystem: Environmental > Terrestrial > Soil > Tree plantation... | reverse complement strand
TGTCCCGGCCCGACTGCGACGGGCTTTGGCTCATGCACCATCCGGATTCCCCTGGTCGAGTCGGCGGATGTTACCCGGGCAATGCTTGCGTTGCGGGCGATCCGCGGTACCGTTCGGTCGACTCTAGGGGTGCCGAGCGACGCCGCCGCCGCTCGCCGACGGAAAGGACCAAGCATGAGCCAGCTGGCCATCGACGACGCCACCATCGACGGGCTGCGATCCTCGATCGGCGGCGAGGTGATCACGCCGGAGGACGCGCAGTACGACGAGGCGCGCACGGTGTGGAACGGCATGATCGACCGCCACCCCGCACTCGTAGTGCGTTGCACCTCCACCGACGACGTCGTTGCGGCGGTGAACTTCGGACGCGACAACGATCTGCTCGTGTCGGTGCGCGGCGGCGCGCACTCGACGCCTGGCTACAGCACCTGCGACGGCGGGATCGTGATCGACCTGGGGCCGATGCACGGGGTTGAGGTCGACCCCGAGGCGAAGACCGCCCGTGTGCAGGGGGGCGCAAAGTGGGTTCACCTCGACGCCGCGACCCAGGAGCACGCTTTGGCCGTCACCGGCGGCCGCGCGTCGGACACCGGCGTGGGTGGCCTCACCCTTGGCAGCGGGAGCGGCTGGCTCGAACGGTTGTACGGGATAACCGGTTCCAGTCTCCGCGGGGCAGAGGTCGTAACAGCCGACGGCCAGGTCGTGCGGGCGAGCGGCGAAGAGCACTCAGACCTGCTGTGGGCCTTGCGCGGAGGCGGCGGGAACTTCGGCGTCGTGACCGAGTTCGAGTTCGACCTGCACCCCGTCGGGCCGATCGTGTTCGGCGGGATGCTCGCGTTCCCCCGGCCGCAGGCGGGCGAGGTGGCGCGCGCATATCGCGATTTCATGGAGCAGGCGCCGGACAACATGTGCGGCGGCCTTGCGTTGATCACCACGCCGCCGGAGGACTTCGTCCCCGAGGAGGCACGCGGGAAGCCCGCCGTCGGGATCGTCTTCTGCTACGTCGGCCCGCCGGAGGAGGGAGAGCAGCAGCTCGAGAAGCTGCTCGCGAAACTGCCCGAGCCCGTGCTGCGGATGGTCCAGCCGATGCCGTACGTGGCGATCCAGCAGATGCTCGACGCCGGGAATCCCTACGGCATCCGGGAGTACTTCAAGATCGATTGGCTGGGCGAGCTGTCCGACGACGCGATCGACAAGGCGGTCGAGCTGGCGGAGACCATGCCGGCGCCGTTCGCGCAGGTGATCCTGGCCCCGATGGGCGGGGCCGTGTCGCGCACGGACAACGACGCGCTGGCGCTCACGGTGCCCGACGCGCCTTGGGCCTACTTCGCGCTCACGATGTGGATGGACCCGGCCGAGGACGAGCAGAACAAGGCCTGGACACGCGCATTCCACGACGAGATGCAGCAGTTCGGCATCAACATGGCCATGCCGAACTTCATCCAGGCGGATGAGAGCGACATGCGGCTGCGCGACATCTACGGCAAGGAGAAGTACGCGCGGCTCCTCGAGCTGAAGCGCAAGTGGGACCCGGACAACCTCTTCCGCTTGAACCAGAACATCGCGCCCTCCGGTTGACGCGTTCGGCTAGGGTGCGCGCCTCGTGAAGCGCGCGATCTTCGAACCCGAGCACAAGGACTTCCGCGAATCCGTCCGGCGATTCTTCGCCGAGGAGGTCGTTCCCTACCACGAGCAGTGGGAGCACGACGGGCTGGCCCCGCGCGAGCTGTTCGGCAAAGCGGCCGAGAAGGGCATGCTTGCGATGAGCGTCCCCGAGGAGTTCGGCGGGCTGGGCGTCGACGACTTCCGGTTCAACCAGATCATCGTCGAGGAGGTCGGCTACGCCGGCGTCGCGGGCTCGGGCCTCGGCATCACCCTGCACAACGACATCTGCCTGCCGTACTTCCTCGAGTACTGCACCGACGAACAGCGGGAACGCTGGCTGCCCGGCATCGCCGACGGCTCGCTGATCACCGCGCTTGCGATGACGGAGCCCGGCATCGGGTCGGACCTCGCGTCGATGTCGGCGACCGGCCTGCGCGACAACGGCCATTACGTGGTGAACGGGGCGAAGACCTTCATCACCAACGGCATCAACGCCGACCTGGTGATCACGGCCGTCAAGACGGACCCGTCCGAACGTCATCGGGGCATCTCCCTGCTGGTGATCGAGCGTGGCATGGACGGCTTCGAGCGCGGCCGCAACCTGGACAAGCTCGGGCTGCACGCGCAGGACACGGCGGAGCTGTTCTTCCACGACGTGCACGTGCCGGCCGAGAACCGGCTCGGCGACGAGGGCAAGGGCTTCCTGTACCTGGTGTCCAACCTCGCCCAGGAACGCATGTCGATCGCGATCGCCGCGGTCTCCTCGGCCCAGGCGGCCTTCGACATCACCCTCGAGTACGTGATGGAGCGCACGGCGTTCGGGCAGCCGGTCGGCTCGTTCCAGGCTTCGCGCTTCGCGCTCGCCGAGATGAAGACCGAGATCGACCTCGCGACGGTGTATGTGGATCAGGCGGTGATGGCCCTCAACGCCGGTGAGCTCTCGCCCGAGGACGCCGCGATGGCCAAGTGGTGGTCGACCGAGCTGCAGGGCCGCGTGGTGGACAAGTGCCTCCAGCTGCACGGCGGCTACGGCTACATGCTCGAGTACCCGATCGCGCGCTACTACAACGACGCGCGCATCACGCGCATCTACGGCGGCACGACCGAGATCATGAAGGAGATCGTCGGGCGTTCACTCGGCGTGTAGCTACTGCGACGAGCGTCGCGCGTACGTGATGGGGCACGTGGCGCACCTGCCAGTGCGTGAAGCGAAGGGTCGTCAACCCGGCGGCGGTCAGGACCTGGTCTCGCAGGCGGTCCTTGGCCTGTTGGGCCGGGGTGCGGTGATACCGCAAGCCGTCGGTTTCCACCACGAGGCCGAACGCCGGCCAATGGAAGTCGACCTTGAAGCCGTGCAGGATCACTCCGGTTTCCGGCGGCGAAAGGCCCGTCGAGCGCACGGTCGCTAGAAACATGCGCTCGAGCCTGAAAGTCAGTGAGTAGGAACGTGTGCCGGTCCAGCATCGCGCGCAGGGCCTTCAGGCCCGGCACGCGGGGCATGCCGGCAAGCGCTTCCCCCAGGACCCCGGGTTTCAGCAAGTCGAGCTTGTCGGCCTCGTTCACGGCTGCCTCGAGCTCGCGCGGCGGCAACCGGGCGGCCAGGTCTACCAGCGTAAGAACCGGAGTAGTGACGGGGATCCCCAGATGGGTCGTGATCTCGAAGTGCCGACGCCTGTGCACAACGACGCCGGGTCGGCGCCGTTTCGTTGGTGCCGACACCTCAATCGGTGCACTCGCGAGCCGGATTCCGAACAATCCGGCTGCACCCGTATGGCTGAGTGCCGCTCCCTTCCCACAGCTCAGCACCGCCGCCATCCATTTGCCGTGTTGCGTCAGGCTGGGCCGACCCACCGCGTAGACGCCGGTCGCCACGGAACGCAATCGACCACGCGAGATGCGGTGGTCGATTGCCTTTTTCGTGAGACCGAGATCGATCAGCTGCGCCCGTGCGACAACTCCATGCTGCCGGCGCACGAGCTCCCAAATCCTTCGTTGGTCGATCTTCCCCGCTATAAGGGGGAAAAGAGACCAACGAAGTGAAGTTCGCCCCCCTTACCTACCTGTTTAGCTCGAGCTCCTCGAGCGCCGGTTCGCGCAGCATCTCGCGGTGGCGCTCCGGCGTGAAGGGCCACAGCTCCGGCAGGCCGTCCTTGCCCAGGTACCAGCTGTTGCAGCCGGTGGTCCAGATCGTGGCCGGCATCGCGGCGCGCATCTCCTGGTTGAACGCCTCCGTGGCCTCTGGAGAGGGGGCGACCGACGACAGCTCGCCGTCCATGAACATGCGGATCAGCTGCATCACGTAGTCCGCCTGGGTCTCGGCGACGATCACGAGCGACTGGTTGCCGATCGGGCTGTGGGGGCCCATCAACATGAAGAAGTTGGGGAACCCGGGGATCGCAACCGTCCGGTAGGCGCGCGGGCCGTCGCGCCACGCGTCGTCGAGCGTGATCCCGCCGGGGCCGTGAAGGGCGATGGGCCGCAGGTAGGCGTGCGCGTCGAAGCCGGTGGCGAGCACCAGCACGTCCAGGGGATGGAGTTTGCCGTCGCTCGTCACGATCCCCTCCGGCTCGACGTGGTCGATCGCGCGCGTGACCACCTCGACGTTCGGCTGCTGCACCGCCTGGTAGAAGTTGGCCGACACGACCAGCCGCTTGCACATCGGGTCGTAGTCGGGCGTCAGCTTGGCCCGCAGCAGCGGGTCGCGGACCGTCCTCAGATTCAGCCGGCAGAGCCCGTCCACGAGCCGTCGCTGCCAGCCGGGCTGGACCACTGCGCGCCCGAGCAGGTGCTCGAAGTACTTCTGCCACAGCCGGTACGAGAGCCGGTTGAGCGCGGGGAACCGGCGCATGATCCGCCGCGTGAGGGCGCTGTACTCCGGGTTGCGGCCGGGGAACACCCATTGCGCCGTGCGCTGGAAGATCTCCAGGCGGCCCGCTGACTGCGACAGCCCGCAGGTGATCTGCACCCCCGTCGAGCCTGTGCCGACAAGTCCGATGCGCCGGCCTTCGAGCGGCACGCTGTGGTCCCAGCGGGCGGAGTGGAATGTCTCACCCGCGAAGCTGTCGAGGCCGGGGATGTCCGGATAGCGCGGATGGTGCAGCACGCCGCACGCGGAGATCAGGAAGTCGACCTCGGTCTGCTCGCCGTCGCGCATCTGCACCCGCCAGCGGCCGTCCGCGTAGTCGGCGCGCTCGACCTCCTTGCCGAAGCGGATGTGGCGGTGCATGCCGTAGCGGTCGGCCACCCCTTCGAAGTACTCCTGGATCTCACCCCCGGGCGAGTAGTACCGGCTCCAGTCGGGGTTGGGCTCGAACGAGTACGAGTAGTACCGCGACGGCACGTCGCACTCCAGCCCGGGATAGGTGTTCTCCCGCCAGGTGCCCCCGACCCGCTGCGCCTTCTCGTAGATCGTGAACGAGTCCACGCCGGCCTGCGCGAGCTTGATGCCCATGCAGATGCCCGACATTCCCGCGCCCACGATGGCAACGGTCGGGGTTCTGGACGGTCCTCCGTTGTGCGATCTCGTGGCCATGTTCGGGCGACCCTACCGAACATGAACATTTCGATTGCGGCATCGACCAAACGTCCATACATTGGAGTTCGTCCCCGCTCTCCCCCGAGCACGATGGAGTCGCAGTCTTGGAACGGAATCCAAGCCTGGACGTGGACCGGAATCCGTCCTCCTCCCAGGACGCCCCCTCTCCGGCCCAGGCTAACCCCAACCCTATTTACCGCGCGCCGGATCCCGGCACGCCGGAGTATGCGGAGGCGCGCCACGCGCGCCCCTTTCGCTCCCTCCGGAAGCTGGCACGGCGCACGGAAGGCCGGAGCGGCGACCACGTCGACGCGCTCGAGGCCGACGCACTTCTGCTGCGCGAGGAGAACGCCCGCCTGCGGGTGAAGCTCGAAGCGCCGCCGAACGTCGGGCACGTGATCGAGCGCCTGCGGGCGCTCCCCACTCCTCCCTCTACTCCCGAGTGCGAGCACGGACCCGCGAACCAGGAGCACGACGAGCACGCGGAGCAGGCCGACGAGGCCCTGCACGTCCTCACCGAGGCGATCGTGATGCGCAACGCGCTCCTCGAAGTCTGCGGCGAGATCGGCCAGGTGATGGCCGGCCTCGAGGCACGACTCGCAGCACTGACTCCGTCGGGCCAACTGATGGATGAAGGACACACCAACCCCCACCGCAACGGACACCTCAAGGAGGCACGACGGTGAAAAGACTGACCCCCCTGGCGATGATGGTCGTCGCCATCTTCCTCATGGTCGCTTCGGCGGCCTCGGCTGCGTTGCCGAACCAGCGCACGGACCTGAAGGTCCTGTTGCTGGCGGCGACGGGCAACGAGCCATCGACCGCCGCCTGGGAGGCAGCCCTGAAGCGTGAAGGCGTTCCCTTCGAGAAGAAGATCGCCACCCAGGACGAGCCCTACACGGCCTCGACGTTCGCCGACACGGTGAACGGCGCGCCGCGGGCCAAGTACCAGGCGGTGATCGTCGCGACCGGCGGCCTCGTGTACGAGGACAACGGCTCGTACCCCTCGGCGCTGAGCACCGACGAGTGGGCCGCGCTGGCCGACTTCGAGGTCAAGTACGGCATCCGGCAGATCACGGGGTTCGTCTACCCGTCGGCCGAGTATGGCCTCAACACTCCGACGGTCAGCGGTGAGCTCGGTGGCATCACCGGCAAGCTCACGACGGCCGGCCTGACGACGTTCCCCTACCTGAAGGGCAACGTGCCGATCGACCAGTACACCTGGGGCTACCAGGCCACGCCGGCGACGGGTGCGAAGTTCAAGACCCTCCTCTCCGGTCCGAACAACTCGGCTCTGGTCGGCATCAACACGCGTGCCGACGGTCGCGAGGAGATGGTCATCACGTTCGACTCGAACCAGTACCAGCTCCAGAGCGCGCTGCTGCGCCACGGGATGCTGACCTGGGCCACGCGCGGCGTGTACCTCGGCACCGAGCGGAACTACCTCACGGTCCAGGTGGACGACGTCTTCCAGGGCAGCGCGCGCTGGGACATGGCGGCCAACGTCGAGACCGAGGAGAACCCGCACCGGATGACCCAGTACGACGTCCTCAAGGCGGTGCTGTGGTCGCAGGTCAACGCGTTCCGCCTCGACATGGTGTTCAACGGAGAAGGGAGCGTCGAGGCCGGATCCAGGGACAGGCTGACGTCGGCATTCCTGAACGCCAAGAAGTACTTCTACTGGATCAACCACACCTACAGTCACCCGAACCTCGACAATCTCAGCTACCAGGAGATCAAGGACGAGATCACGAAGAACGTCGCGTGGGCCAAGAGCAAGGGCCTGCCGATCGACCCGGCCGAGCTGGTCACCGGCGAGCACTCCGGCCTGTTCAACCCGAACATGGCGCAGGTGCTCACCGACACCGGCATCAAGTGGTTCGGCGACGACAACTCGCGCCGTCCGGCGCAGTGGCAGCTCGGGCCCGCCCTGAGCCTGCCGCGGTACCCGACGAACGTGTACTACAACGTCGCGACGCGGGCCGAGCAACTCGACGAGTACAACTACCTGTACTTGCCGCCTGAGCTCGGAGGCTCGTGCGTGAACACGTCCACCACGACCTGCTTCTCGAAGCCGGCCACGTGGAGTGAGTACGTCGACCGGGAGGCCTCGCAGGTGCTGCGGCACGTGCTCGGCAACGACCCCCGGCCGCACTACATGCACCAGGCCAACATGGCCAAGGACGGGATCATGTACTCCGTGCTGGACGAGGTCCTGCGCCGGTACAAGTCCTACTTCAAGACGGCCATCGTGCAGCCCATCCACAAGGAGGCTGCGGGCCTGATCACGACCCAGTCGAAGTGGGACACGGTCTCCTCGCAGATCGACGCCTACATGCAGAACGGCAGGATCGTGGTGAAGTCGAACGCGTCCTCGACCCAGCAGGTGCCCGTCGCCGGAGCGGCTTTCGGCGTAGGCAGCGCCTATGGCGGCCTGACGTCCGGCTGGACGTCGCTCGCTCCGGGTGCGACCAAGCAGTTCACGGCCAAGCTGCTTCCCTAGCAGCCGAACCGACGGTCTGAGCGAACGGAGTACGCGGTGCTGATCGAAACATCGATTCGGCCTCCGCGTGCTCCGTCCCGCTCCGGCCGGGAGGGGGGGCGCGTGCTGCTGATCACCGAGGGGACGTATCCCCACGTGATCGGCGGTGTGAGCTCCTGGTGCGACCTGCTGATCGGCGGGCTCCCCGCGATCGACTGGCAGGTCCTGCCGATCGTCGCGGCAACTGACCGCGACCGCCGCTCGTTCGAGGTGCCGGCGCACGCCGAGCTGCTCCCGAGCATCGATCTCTGGTCGACCGATGCGCCGCCCCGCAGGCTCCGGCCGGGCAAGGCGAACGCCGCGCTGGCCGCGACGCTGGTGCGGACGCTGATCGGCTGGGACGGCGACCATCAAGCTTTGGTGAAGGCGCTGGTGTGGTGCCGGCGCAACCCCGACGGCGTGCGGCCTGCCTTTCGCAGCCGCCGCGGATGGGAGAACTTCCTGCGCGCGCTGCAGGAGGTCCTGAGCGAGCAGACCGACGGCTCCGCGCCGGCGCCCGAGCTCGACGCGGTCGAGGCGGCGACGCTCTACCAAACTCTTTACTGGGTGGCTCGCACCGCGAGCACCCCGACGCCCGATACCGACCTGCTGCATGTGACGTGCGCGGGCTGGGCGGCGGTTCCGGCACTCGTGCACAAGGCGCTGCACGGCACGCCGATCCTGCTCACCGAGCACGGCGTGTACGTGCGCGAGAGCTACCTGGCGGCGGCTCGCAGCCGGTCTGCGCCCGGGCAGCGCTTCGTCGCGACGCGACTCGCGCGCGGCCTCGCGCTCGCTGCGTACGCATCCGCCGACGTGGTGGCGCCCGTGTCGGAGGCCAACGCGAAGTGGGCGATCGAGATGGGAGTCGACCCGGCCAAGGTCCACGTGATCCATAACGGCATCGGCGAGCCCGAGCATCCCAAGCCGCTCCCGGACACCGCCACCGTCGTGGCGATCGGCCGCATGGACCCGCTGAAGGACGTGCACACGATGCTGCGGGTCGCGGTCGAGGTCCTCGAGCGGCTGCCGCACGCACAGTTCCTCTACTACGGCCCCGTGTCGCCCGAGCAGGAGGCGTATGCCAAGTCGTGCTACGACTTGCACGCGCAACTCGGGCTGGGCGAGCGCTTCAAGTTCATGGGGGCGACGCGCGACGTGACCGGCGCTCTCGAAGCGGCCGACATGCTCCTGATGACCAGCATCTCGGAGGGTCTTCCGATGGGCATCCTCGAGGCGCTGGCACAGGGCCGGCCGGTGGTCGCGACGTCGGTCGGCGGCGTCCCCGAGGTCTTGCGCGGCTGCGGCATCGTGGCGCCGCCGTGCGACGTGCACGGCGTCGCGGTGGCCACCACCACGGTGCTCTCGAATCCGGCGCTCGCTGCGCGGCTCGGCAAGCGCGGACACCAGCGCGTCGCCCGCAGGTTCACCAAGGAGACCTGCCTGGGCGGTTACCGGGAGCTGATCGGCCGCATGACGACCCACCTGGTGGCGGCATGAGCCTGCTCGACCCGCGCCGCGCCCGCGCAGTCGTCGAGGCCCGCCTCGGCCGCCCCGTGCAGGACAGCCTCGAGGCCGCAGTCGTGTTGGAGGCCTGGTGCGGGCTGCAGGCCCGCGATGCGATCGATCGCGGCCGCGCGCTGATCGCGCACGCCGGTCGCCCGGGGCGCAGCGGACGGCACGTCGAAGAGCAGGAGACCTCGCAGCGCAGCGGGACCGCGGAGGCAATCTCGCTGGTCCTGGCGATCGTCGCGGTGGCGATGTGGGCGGCGCCGCTCAGCACGATGCTGGGCGCGGCCGTGTGGGACACGGCTGTCCGGATCGCGTTGCCCCTGACCTTCGGGCTCCAGTGGGTCATGTGGAGCCGGCACTTGAGCAAGGGACGCGGGCTGGGGTCGCTGCGCCGCGAAGGTCCCGTGGGGATCGTCGGCATGGCCGCGATCGCGGCGACGCTCGTCTCCTTCGGTGACGCGGGCCTGGTCGCGGCCATGCTGCTGGTGACGTGGACGAGCGGCACCGTGCTGCTGGCCCGCGGTTGGGGCACGCTGTATGCGACGGTGCTGGCCGTCGTCGGCCTCGGCCTGGTCCTGGGCATGGACCCGTACGCGCTGCTGGGCAGCGCGGCCGTCTGCTCCGTCGGAGCGGTGGTCGCCGCGCTGGCGACATCCGGCCCGGCCGCGTGCTCGCCCGGCGGCTGGCTGCAGGCGCTCGTGGTGGGCGTGATCGGCGGCGGCCTGGGCGCGCTGCTGGTGACCGACCACACGATCGGCTGGGGCGTCTACGGCGCCCTGCCGGCCCTCGCGCTGATCCCGTCGGCCGTCGGTGGCCTGTGGGGCGGACGCTACCTCGCCCGGATCCACATCGAGTTGCCCCGCATTCTGAGGGAGACCCCCGTCGCGCACGCAGACGCGGCAGACATCCGCGGTCCCGGCCTCGGGATCCTGGCCGGATCGATCGGGCGGCTCACGCTCGCGACCGCCGTACTCTCGTTGATCTGCATGCTCGCGAGTCCCTGGACGTCGGGCACGATCGCTACAAGTCTGTTCGTGGGATTCGGCTGCCTCGCCCTCGCCACCCTGCTCGTCAGCCTGCTCGTTGCGCTCGGGCGCATGGCGTGGGCCCTGGCCGCAGTCTCCGCGGCCGTGATGGTCGAGGTCATGATCGCGCTGCCCGCGCACCTCGAGC
>Ga0075419_10003289_pt1 | contig 10347 bp, 9 predicted proteins | sample SoiMetdeltSBSDD3_FD_76900 | JGI IMG/M metagenome (GOLD analysis project Ga0075419, IMG submission 76900) | Bulk soil microbial communities from a Populus tree surrounding site in Tennessee, USA - Soil MetaG P. deltoides SBSDD3 | ecosystem: Environmental > Terrestrial > Soil > Tree plantation... | reverse complement strand
GAAGTGTCTCGCGCTGCGCATCGCTTCGGTGCTCGGCTACGACGAAGGCTGGATGGCCGAGCACATGCTGATCCTCGGCGTCACCGATCCGAAGGGACAGAAGACCTACGTGGCGGCCGCGTTCCCGAGCGCCTGCGGCAAGACCAACCTCGCGATGCTCGACCCGACGCTGGACGGCTGGGAGGTCGAGACGCTCGGCGACGACATCGCCTGGATGCGGTTCGGCGAGGACGGCCGGCTGTACGCGGTGAACCCGGAGTTCGGGCTGTTCGGCGTCGCACCCGGCACCGGCTGGAAGACCAACCCGAACGCGATGCGCACGATCGAGAAGGGCAACTCGGTGTTCACCAACGTGGCGCTCACCGACGACGGTGACGTCTGGTGGGAGGGGTACTCCGAGGAGCCGCCGTCGCACCTGACGGACTGGAAGGGCCGCGACTGGACGCCGGACTCCGACGAGCCCAGCGCGCACCCGAACAGCCGGTTCTGCACGCCGATCAAGCAGTGCCCGATCATCGCCGACGAGTACGAGGACCCGAACGGCGTGCCGATCTCGGCGATCCTGTTCGGTGGCCGACGTGCGACCACGGTGCCGCTGGTGACCGAGGCGCGCGACTGGCAGCACGGCGTGTTCATGGGCGCGACGCTGTCATCGGAGACCACCGCCGCCGCGGTCGGCAAGGTCGGCGTCGTACGCCGCGACCCGATGGCCATGCTGCCGTTCATGGGCTACAACGCGGGCGACTACTTCGGCCACTGGATCGACGTCGGCAAGGACAATGACGAGTCCAAGCTGCCGAAGATCTTCTACGTCAACTGGTTCCGCAAGGACGAGAACGGCAAGTTCGTCTGGCCGGGCTTTAGCGAGAACGGGCGGGTGCTGAAGTGGGTGATCGAGCGCCTGGAGGGTGAGGCGGCCGCGGTCGAGACCCCGATCGGGCACGTCCCCACCCCGGACTCGCTCGACGTCACCGGACTGGACCTGAGCCGCGAGGCGCTCGAGGTCGCGCTGGCCGTGGACCCCGAGGAGTGGAGGGACGAGGTCCCGCTGATCGACGAGTGGTTCGCCAAGATCGGCGACAAGGTGCCCGATGCGCTGCGGATCGAGCTCGACACCCTCAAGTCCCGCCTCGGTATCACGTCCTGACCACTACCCCATCGGAACGGGCCCGGCCTGCTCTGGCCGGGCCCGTTCCGCGTGTCCGGACCTTCACCCGGCAGAGGGAGGCCGGTCGGTCCGGCGCGGGATCCCGGCACGCCGGTCGGTGGCAAGGCTGGAGGCATGACTGAGGCCCTCGTGCTCCGCGCCGCACGAACGCATTGGACCGCGCGTGTCGCACCACTGGCCGTGCTCTGGTCGACGGTGTACGGCGCGGTGCAGGTGTGGTTCGCACTCGGGCACGCCCCGGAGTGGGACTTCGGGATCGACCTGTTCGTGCCCGGCTGGGGTGCGGTCGCGCTGTGCGCCGCGGCCGGATCGGTCGTCGCCGGGCTCACCGCCGCATCCCGCTGGTCACTGGTCGTCGCGGCCTGGGCGGTCGCCGCGACGCTCGCAGGGGCGAGCGGGCTGTTGCTGCTGGACGCGGTCGGGACGCTGATCCCGGGGATGGACATCCCGGTCCAGCCGGCAGCCGTGGCCAGCCGCCTCGGCGCCGCGGGCCTCGCCGTACTGGTCGGCGCGACCGCCCTGTCGCACCAGGGGCGGCTGCGGGAGGCGTGCGCGAGCTGCGGCCGGACCGAACGGTGGACGCCACCGGCCGGGACGCCGCGCTGGGCCTGGGTCGGCGCGTACGCCGCGGTCGCGGGCTGCGTCGTCCGGCTCGCCGCCCAGTACGTCGTGGGCTGGGACGACATCCCGTACGAGCCGAACGCGTCCCTGGTCGTGTTCGAGGTGCTGTTCGTGCTCGCCGGAACGGTGCTGCCGCTCGGGCTGGTGCACCACTGGGGCCGGGTCTGGCCGCGCTGGGTCCTCCCGGTCGCCGGCCGCCGGGTACCGCGCTGGTTGCCCCTCGGGCCGGCGGTATTCCTGTCGATCGGCATCACGGCGTACTTCGGGATCGGGCTCGGCGGCATGGTCGTGGACGCGATCCAGGGGAAGTCGGCGGCGTCCGGGCCGTTCTCGGCCGGGTTCTTCTGGGTGGCGGTGCCGTCGTACGTGGTCTGGGGCATCGGTCTCGGGCTCGCGGCGGTCTCCTATGCCCGGCTGACCCGCCCGGTCTGCCGCAGCTGCCACCGCGGCTGACCCAAAACGCCGACGCGACAGTGGGCCACCCGTCACCCGGGTGGCCCACTCATCATGGCGGAGGCGGCGGGATTTGAACCCGCGAGAGGGGGTTACCCTCAACCCGCTTAGCAGGCGGGCGCCATCGACCGGACTAGGCGACGCCTCCATACTTCTTTGCCGCCGGCGGCTCGGGAGCAACGCGACGACGGCCTAGGGTATCTGGCTGGGGTGCGGCCCGGCAAAGCGGTCCGTCCGGGCTTGGGGATTGGAACCCAGGCCCCTGTAACCTAGCGGCGCAGTGCGGCAACCGAACGGGGCGGTTCCGCGTCAACCCCGGCGCGCCCGACGGGCGTCGTACAGTTGGCGGACGCGGACTGGTGCGCCGTACACGAGCGTTGCCATGCCGTCGAGCAGAGACCGGAGAGATGTCCCGACAAGCGCGTAGGTCAGCCTCGATGGGGCGTCCGGCGGGCCGTCACCGGGCACACCGGGCACGCACGGTGCCGCGCGCACTCGGTCTCACCGTGATCAGCGCACTCATTCCCGGTTCCGGGTTCGTGATGGGCGGCCGGGCCAAGCTCGGCGCCTTCGTGATGACTCTCGCCATCGGCCTGTGCGGGCTGGGCGTGCTGGCCGTCGTCACCCGGCGCGAACAGGTGCTGGCCGTCGCGGTCAACCCCAACGACCTGCTGGTCGCGACCGGGGCACTGATCTTCCTGGCGATCTGCTGGATCACAATCATCATCTCCTCGCACCGGCTGATCCGGCCCGCGACCGCCGGGCCGTTCGGCCGCGCGTTCGGGTCGGCGTTCGTCGGGCTGGTCTGCTTCGCTATCGCGGCGCCGATGGCGGTCGCCACCCAGAGCGTGATGGCGCAGCGCGACCTGGTCTCCTCGGTGTTCGCGTCCGAGGGCAAGTCGAAGAGCGCGACCCGGGAAAAGGTGGACAAGAAAGACCCGTGGGCGAAGCGGCCGCGGCTGAACATCCTCCTGCTCGGTGCGGACGACGGCGCCGGCCGCGAGGGCACCCGGACCGACACGGTGATGGTCGCCAGCATCGACACCAGGACCGGTGACACCGCGCTGATCTCGCTGAGCCGGAACTGGATGCGGATGCCGTTCCCGAAGGACTCGCCGCTTCACGACGAGTACCCGAACGGGTTCTGGGACCCGTCGCTGGGGTCGGACGTGGAGCAGCAGGAGTACTACCTGGACGCGATGTACCGCAACATCCCCGAGCTCCACCACGGCATCCTGGGCGAGTCCGACAACGAGGGCGCGGACGTGCTGAAGGTCTCGGTCGGCGAGGCCCTCGGGCTGAAGCTGCACTACTACATGCAGGTCAACCTCGAGGGCTTCCGGGCGATGATCGACGCACTCGGCGGGATCAAGCTCAACGTCAACTACAGGGTCCCGATCGGCGGAGACTACAGGGGCCCCGGCTCCGGCGACGACGTACTGCCGCACGACTACATCGAGCCCGGCCCGAACCAGAAGATGCTCGGCGCCCGGGCACTGTGGTTCGCCCGCGGGCGCTACGGACTGACCGACACGTCCCGGCAGGAGCGGCAGCGCTGCACGATCCAGGCGATCGTCAGCGCGGCCGACCCGGGCAACGTGGTGACCAAGTACCAGGCGATCGCGAAGGCCGGCAAGCAGCTGCTCCGGACCGACATCCCGGTCGAGGTGCTGCCCGCGTTCGTCGAGCTCGGGCTGAAGGTGAAGAACGCGAAGGTCGTCAACGTCGACCTGGACAAGAAGAAGAACTTCCCGAACGGCCGCAACCCGGACTACGAGGCGATGCAGGAGCTGGTGGAGAAGGCGACCCAGCCGAGGACCAAGCAGGCGGCGGCGACCCCGAAGCCGACCACCTCGACGTCCAAACCGAAGCCGGCCACGACGCCGACGCCGGGCGAGCAGCAGGACCTCAAGGACGCCTGCGCCTACCACCCGGACGAGGAGTAGTAGCCTCGCCCGGTGCTTTCCTCGACGTACCGGATGCGACCGGACCGCTTCCTCGGGCTGTTCGCGCTCGGGCTGATCATCCTCGGCTTGGCCGCCGTGCTCTGGGCGGTTGGCGTCGCCGATACCGCCGTCGCGGTGATACTCGTGCTCGGCGGGCTGGTGGCGCTAACCGGGCTGTGGGTCCTGGCGCGACCGCCCGTGCTCGCGAGGCTGGACGACGGTGGTGTCCGGGTCCGAGGGCTGCGAACCGAGTGGAGCGACATCGCCGTGGTCGGGAAGGTCGCAACAACCCAGGGCAAGGCGCTGGCAATCCGCACCAAGCGGGCTGACGACACCTTGCTGATCCCGCTGCGCTGGATGAAGGCCGCGCAGGGCGCGAAGCTGGAGACCGAACTCCGCGAGCGGCTGAACGCGGCACACGGATACACGGAGTGGGACGGTACGGCGGGCGACGATCCGGATCAGCAAGAATGACGGCGCTGCCCTCCGCCGTCCCAGGAGCCGACCGATGCCCCTCCAGTTCGACCTCTCGTACGACGACCTGCTGACCTATACCGGGACCAACCCGCGGCCGGACGACTTCGACGAGTTCTGGGACAAGAGTCTTGCCGAGCTGGCGGCCGTGGACCCACAGGTCGAGCTGGTGCCGGCCGCGTTCGACGTGCCGTTCGCCCGCTGCGAGCACCTGTACTTCACCGGCACAGCCGGGGTCCGGGTGCACGCGAAGCTGGTCCGGCCGCGCGAGACCGGCGAGCCGGAGCCTGCCGTGCTGATGTTCCACGGGTACGGCGGCGAGGCGCCGCTGTGGACCGAGCTGCTGCCGTACGCGGCCCGCGGGTACACGATCGCCGCGCTGGACGTGCGCGGACAGGTCGGGCTGGCGCTGCCCGAACAGCACCGGAGCCCGTTCACCCTGCGGCACCACGTCGTGGACGGTCTGGACGATGGCCCGGAGCACATGGTCTACCGCCACGTGTTCCTGGACGCCCGCCGGCTGGCCGACGTCGTACTCGGGTTCGACGAGGTCGATCCCGCCCGGGTCGGCAGCACCGGGTACAGCCAGGGCGGCGGCCTCAGCCTGGTCGCCGCCGCCCTCGAGCCGCGGATCGCGCTGGTCGCGTCGGTGTACCCGTTCCTCACCGACTACCAGCGCGCGTACGAGATGAGCCTGGAGGAGGATCCGTACGGCGAGATCGCGGAGTGGTTCCGCAAGCGTGACCCACAGCACCGGCGCGAGGCCGAGGTGTTCACCCGGCTCGGGTACGTCGACGTCCAGCACCTGGCACCGCGGATCCGGGCCCGGGTCGACCTCACGATCGGCCTCGAGGACCGGATCTGCCCGCCGTCGACCCAGTTCGCGACGTACAACCGGCTGACCTGCGAGAAGTCGCTGCGGTTGTACCCGGACCACGGGCACGACGACCTGCCAGGGTTGGACGACGAGATCTACACCCTGCTCGGAACACTCTGACCGAACAGCTCCTCCTGTCAGAGCCGTGTGCTGCTGCCTCCCAGCCAGTACTGCCACTTGGCGCTGGCCACCGGCGTACGGGTGAGTCCGTCCGGCCAGGTCGCCGGCAGCTCGTTCGCCCGCGCGGCGTACAGCACGAGCTCGCTGTTCAACGGATTGCCGCGGACCACCATCCGCGCCGCCGTCTCCGACCGAAGATCCGCGAGGTACTGGACGGCCGGAAGGAAGTCCGCACTGCACCGCGGACCGAGCTGGCCGACGCGTTCACCGTCCAGCCTGACCTCGACCGCCAGCTTGCCGCTCTTGGCACTGACGTGCTCGATCGCGTGCAGCGTGGCATAGACCCAGCACTCTCCTTCCGGGCGGAAGTACGGCACGATCAGCTCGAAGCCGTCGCGGTCCATCGGGACAACGGTCGCCGTGCCGTGCGGCAGCGGCTGGTAGCTCCCCGCGGGCGGTAGGTTCAACGGCACGAGCATGTGCGGCTGGGCCAGGGCGAGTGCGACGCTGGCGTGGTACTCGGTGACGCCGAGACCTCGTCGGTCCCAGTCGGCGGCCTCCCACTCACTGGCCGACACCCGACACGGCGCCTGAGGCTGGAACCCCTGCTCGACCAGATCCGCAAGCACCGGCTGGTAGTGCCGGGCGTCCTCCTGCGGTAGGTAGCCGACCACCTTTTCGGCTACCCGGACCGCAACGGCGTACGGGTCGAACCGGTTGTCCGGCTCAGGTACTAGGTCGGCCACGGTGTCGAGGTCGGCGCCGCGGCCTGGTAATGGTGACGGAAGGAGTGATCTGATGGCCGCCTCATGCTCCGACGCCCCAACTACTTCTTGTCCACACCACAACGCGTCGCCCCACAGGCGGAACGGAATCATGCCAAGTCGGCCCTTCAGGTCCCCGTGAGGTCGGTTGGTACCTGGTACATCCTTTCCTGTCGCTGGTTCGTTACACAAGGTGAGCGCTCGGATACATGCCTTCCTAACCAAGAAATCGTCGGTGAGCTGGTTCGACGACTCGACCAGTGAGTGGCCCTGGCCGCATACCAAGATCGGTATGAGATACCGATCCTGGTATACGAACCGAGCGTTGTTTACGACCAGTCGTAGTCGGACCCCCGCTGTCAGTAATCGCCCGGCCGGTAAAGGCGGCTGTCCAGGTCCGGCCGCACCAGGCCGTTGAACACTGGACCATCGAGATCCGTGTAACAGGGTGTGGCCAGTGTTCAGCCGATGAACGAAGACCTGCTCCGCGCGTTGCATGACGAACACGCGACGGCTCTGCTGGTCTTCGTCCGGCGGCTGACCGGTGACCGCGGCCAGGCCGAGGACATCGTGCAGGAGACGTTGTTACGGGCCTGGCGGCATGCGAGCCGGTTGCCGCCGGACGGGATCAGGCCGTGGCTGTTCACGACCGCCCGGAGGTTGGTGATCGACGCGCATCGCGCCCGGTCCGCCAGACCGAAGGAGACCGACGCGGAGCTACCGGCCGTGGTGGCCGCCGACGAGATCGACGCGGCGCTGGACGCCGCCCTGGTGCTGGACGCGATCCGCACCCTGACGCGTGAGCACCGGGAGGTTCTGGTGGACAGCTTCTACCGCGGCCGGACCGCGGCCGAGATCGCCGCCGATCGCGGGCTGCCCGCCGGGACCGTGCGATCGCGGATCTTCTACGCCTTGCGCGCGTTGCGCCTGGCTCTGCAGGAACGAGGGGTGGACGGCCCATGAGCTGCGCGACCGAGGAGTACCTGGGCGCCTACGTGCTCGGTGCGCTGGACGCCCGCGAGGACGCCTGGGTTCGCACCCACCTCGCGACCTGCCCGACCTGCCGGGACAGCCTGCGCGAGTTGGAGTGGCTCCCGGCCCGGCTCGGCGCGGTTCCCGCCCGGGACGTCGAAGCGCTGGACGTCGAGGCCCTGGCCGTCGAGGCGCCGGCCGTCGAGCCCCCCTTGCTGGATCGGGTGCTGGCCGCGAGCCGGCGCGATCGGCGGGTCCGCCGGCGGCGGCTGGTGCTCGCAGCCGCCGGCGTGGCCGCCGCCGCGGTCACCGGCATCACCGTGGTCACGGTCGACGACCCCGCCCCGGCACCGGTGCTCCAGGTCGCCGATGCCCGCACCGGCGTCACCGCCCAGGTCGGGCTGACGCCCGCGGACGAAGGCACCCGGCTGAACCTCCAGCTCAGCGGCGTACGGCCCGGCGAGCGGTGCGCACTGGTCGCCCGGGCCCGGGACGGCCGCACCGAGACCGCGGCGACGTGGGTCGCGACCTACACCGGCACCGCCGACGTACCGGGAACCACCGCAATCCCGGCCGACCAGCTGGAGTCGCTCGACGTCGTGACCGACGACGGCCGGCTGCTGGCCCGCCTCACCGTGCCACCCACGAAATAAGGAGAAACTCGATGCGATCCATCCGGCTCCTAGCGGCCGTTATCGGAATCCTGCTGCTCGCCGCGTGCGGCTCGTCCGCCACCGAGGAGGCCGCGCCTGCCCCCGCCTCCACGACCGTTGCCGTCGGCAACGCGGACGCACTGGTCGACGCCAAGGGCATGACGCTGTACTTCACCGACCAGGACACCAGCAGCAAGCTCGCCTGCGCGAGCAACGCCTGCCTGCAGTTCTGGAAGCCGCTGACGGTCACCGCCGGCCAGACACCGACCGGCCCGGAGCAGGTGGCGGACAAGCTCGGCACCCTGAAGCGGCCGGATGGCTCGATGCAGGTCACGTACGACGACAAGCCGCTGTACACCTTCACGCTGGACAAGACCTCCGGTCAGGTGAACGGCAACGGCCTGACCGACTCGTTCGACGGCACGTCGTTCACCTGGCATGCGATCACCGCGACCGGTGCCGCACCAGCTCCGGCGACGTCCGAGCCCGGCGACGAAATGGGCGGACAGTACGGGTACTGACCGTCTGGTTCAATCATCTCTCCGCCTCACTCAGTCGATCCGCGCGTCGGCGGCGTCCCAATCCGCCGCCTCACCCTGTGGAACGTATCGCCGCAACTCATGGGTGCTCCGTACCAGCGACCGCATCGCCTCCAGGTCGGGCAGCGGTACGCCGAGGGCCCGGGCCTGTACGAGGACGTTGCCGAGCGCCGACGCCTCGGCCGGGCCGGCGAGCACCGGCAGCCCGCACGCGTCGGCGGTGAGCTGGCAGAGCAGCTCGTTGCGCGACCCGCCACCGATCACGTGCACGACCTCGACCTCACGACCGGACAGCCGCTGCGCGGCCCGGACGCTACGGCGGTACGCCAGCGCCAGGCTCTCCAGGATGCAGCGCACGGTCGCCGCCGGCCCGTCCGGCGGGCGCTGGCCGGTGGCTCGGCAGCGGTCCGCGATCCGCTCCGGCATGTTGCCCGGGGCAAGGAAGTCCGGGTGGTCCGGATCCACCAGGGCCTGGTACGCCGGTGCTGCCGCGGCTGCTCTCAGCAGACCGTCCAGGTCGTGCGTACCCCAGGCTCGCATGCTCTCCTGCAGCAACCACAGACCCATCACGTTGCGCAGGAACCGGATCCGGCCGTCGACGCCGCCTTCGTTGGTGAAGTTCTCCGCCCGGGCGTCCTCGCTCAGCACCGGCGCGTCGAGCTCCAGCCCCGCCAGCGACCACGTCCCAGACGAGATGTACGCGAACCGCTGGTTCGCGGCCGGCACCGCGACCACCGACGATGCGGTGTCGTGCGAGCCGACCGCGATCACCGGCGTACCGGCGGCCAGGCCCGACTCGGCCGCGATCTCCGGCACCACCGGTCCGACCACCGTGCCGGGCTCGCGCAGCGCGGGCAGCAGCCGGACCGGGATGCCGACCCGCTCGGCCAGGCCGGTGGCCCACGCCCGGGCCCGGACGTCGTACAGCTGGGTGGTGGAGGCGTTCGTCGGCTCGGCCCCGAGCACGCCGGTGAGCCAGTAGGTGAGCAGGTCCGGGATCATCAGCATCGTGTCCGCGGCTGCGAGCCGTTCGGGGCCCTCGGCAACGAGCTGGTAGATCGTGTTGAACGGCAGCTGCTGCAGCCCGGTGACGGCGTACAGCTCCTCGGCCGGGACCATTCCGAGCACCTGCTCGGCGATCCCCGTGGTCCGTTCGTCGCGGTAGTGCACCGGGTTGCCGAGCAGCGCGCCGGTGCGGTCGAGCAGTCCGTAGTCGACCGCCCAGGAGTCGATCCCGATCGCATCGACCGGCCCGGTCCGGCTCAGCCCGGCGAGCAGCTGGCGGTGGATTCCGAGCACGTCCCAGTGCAGCGTGCGGCCGGCCCGCACCGGCCCGTTCCAGAACCGGTGCACTTCCTCCAGGGCGAGCGTGTCCGGCTCGACGCGGCCGGTCATCACCCGGCCGCTGGACGCGCCCAGGTCGACCGCCGCGACCGAGACCACCGGCTACACCTGCACGGCGCGCAGTGCGCCCCACCCGGCCTGCTCGCCACCGACCCGACCGGCCACGATCTGGTCGGCGTCGTACGCGTCCATCAGCACGGCATTCGCACCCAGCATGTCACCATTCTGCTGCGCGTCAGCGCGTCCGCCTCCACGATTTCGTGCATGGGCCGGAATGACGGGCGTCAGCTCGCGGTCCAGGGCCGGAGCTTGTCGGGGTTGCGTACCGCCCAGATGTGCTTGATCCGGTCGCCTGCGATGCCGAAGGCCATCACCATCACGGTGACGCCATCGTGCTGAACCACCAGACCGGGCTG
>Ga0075419_10003286_pt1 | contig 10349 bp, 11 predicted proteins | sample SoiMetdeltSBSDD3_FD_76900 | JGI IMG/M metagenome (GOLD analysis project Ga0075419, IMG submission 76900) | Bulk soil microbial communities from a Populus tree surrounding site in Tennessee, USA - Soil MetaG P. deltoides SBSDD3 | ecosystem: Environmental > Terrestrial > Soil > Tree plantation... | reverse complement strand
GACGTCGCTACCGGCCCGTTGCCGCTGTTCGAGCCCGCGGACGCGTTTCGTTCGATCACTGCAGCCGGGTATCGCTCGTTGTTGGCCGTGAGGATCCCGGCTCGTGAGCAGCAGATCATGCTCGCCTTCTGGTCGAAAACCCCAAGAGCGTTCGAAAAGCGCGATGCGGTAACGGCGCGCCAAATCGCCGATTACGTGGCGCTTTCAGTCTCGCACGAGCAGCTCGTCGAGGCGCAACGACGAGCGGCCGAGGCCCAGGCACGCGCCGAGCGGCCCGAAGCGCGAGTGCAGATCCTCGCTGAGGAGCTGGAATCGAAAACGCAGATCCGCGTGGTAGGGGAATCCGCGGAATGGCGCGACGTGCTGAAGAAGGCATCGCAGGTGGCGGAGACAGACACCACCGTGCTCGTGACCGGTGAGTCGGGTACCGGCAAGGAAGTCGTGGCGCGTTTCATCCATCGTGCATCGGTGAGAAGCCGCGGCCCATTCGTCGCGTTGAACTGCGCGGCGCTTCCCGAGCAGTTGCTCGAGTCGGAGCTCTTCGGCTACGAGCGCGGGGCGTTCACCAGCGCGCAACAAGCCAAACCAGGTCAGATCGAAATGGCGTCCGGCGGCGTGTTGTTTCTGGACGAAGTCACCGAGATGAGCCTGATGGCCCAGGCGAAGTTCCTGCGCGTCCTACAGGAACGCGAATTCCAGCGGCTCGGGGCCACGCGCACCCTGAAGGCGAACATTCGGGTGATCGCGGCGACCAACCGTGACTTGCGGAAAGCTGTGGAGCGCGGCGACTTCCGCGAGGACCTGTACTACCGGCTGAAGGTCTTCGACATCGGTATCCCACCGTTGCGGGAGCGCGCCGCCGATATTCTTCCCATCAGTGAGGGGTTGCTGCAAGACATCGGCAAGTCGTTCGCTCGCCCGCCGGCGGGCCTCACGCGGGAGGCCCGCGAGGCGCTGCTCCGCTACCATTGGCCAGGCAACGTGCGCGAGCTCCGCAACGCGCTCGAGCGCGCGGCCATTCTGTGCGAAGGAGGACTCATTCGGGCGGAGCACCTCGCGCTGGAAGCCACGAGCAAACCGCCGGGCGCGATGTCCACCGATCTCGGCACGCTCGAGCGCGACACGATCACCCAGGTCCTGCGTGAGTGCCGTTGGAACAGAACACGGGCCGCCAAACGCCTCGGCCTCACCCGCACTCAGCTTTATCTCAGGCTGCAGAAGTATGGGCTCGAGAAGCCGCCGGAGGCGTAGCTCACTTCTGCATCACGGGACGTGCGTCTCAGTTTGCGAGAGGACAGGCACGAAGCGACCGTTCGTATCACGTTCGAATACGTGCCGCTCCCTGACGTATGAGTCGGTTCCGCGTCTTCGGACGGTCGTGACGCTTCGTTGAATGATGCGCAGGGGTTCGCTCGCCGCCGCAAAACTGCGTTCTGCGGTTTCTTCGATCGTCTGACTCCCGTCGTCGGTCTCAGTCCTGACACGTGTGACCCGTCGGCTCAGCGCGAGGCGTCCGGCCTCCATGGACGGTAAGTAGGTTTCGACGACCACCTGTTCCCCATCATTGGCGCGCGTGCGCTGCGTCACTACCCTCTCGGCGACGATGTCCCTTCCATTCAGATCTCGTTCGCCGCGGGTGGTGACAGTCTCGGTGACCGTTCCGAGGCTTTGCTGCGCCATTGCAGGTGTCGCCGCCAGCACGATCCACAACAGCGTGATGACCTGACGTCCACAGCGCAATCGCTGTGTGAGGGACCCTCCCCTTATCTCGCCCCATGCGTTCATTGCATCCTCCATCTCCTGACGTGCCCAGTCTCGAACTTGGCCGACGCCCGATCGGCGCCTGCGTCGCGGTAGGGGCAAAACACGAGCCAGCCGTGTTACTGCGCGACTCTTTAGGAGGACCGGGTGGAGTACTGCTCAATCGCGTGGTCGGCAAATGCGTGAGATCGCGCAGGGCGTGCGCTAACGCGCGGTCTCCTGAGCGCTTGCGCTGCTGCCGCGGATGCAGCGTCAGTGCTGCGCGGAGTGGCGTGAATGTTGCCGCAGCCCGCAACAGCTCTTAAGGAGGCGACGCCATCTAACAGGCGGCGTTGGTACAACAGATGTCGATTCACATTGATTCATGTGCGGCACGCGAAAAGATCGTCGTCAGTACTCAGTCGAGCGTATACGAGCTGATCGTTCTCCGCGCCAAGCAAGGATATTTGCTGGTGCGCGGCGGCAACCATCTCCCGAAGTTCCGGCGCGCCGTGTTCGTCGGTTCTAGGGCAGATGACGGTTCGGTCCAACTACTCACGATCGACGTTGGTCTCCGCATGAAGTTTGTTTCTGGTAATCGGTGCTTTGTCACTTCGGCGGTCCAGTCGATCTCCGGATGTCCCTCCGCCACCACTTCAACGGAGTGTGCACAGGCCCCCGACGAACCCCGAGTTCCTCGAGACTCGTCCGAAAACGCACGCATCGTGTGCCACCGCGCAGCGGCGCTCGAATCTCAATGACCGTCGATACATCGGAATACGCGATCGAACCTGGCCAATTTTGGGCTGCGTTCCTCGAATAGACGCTTGCCACCTGATGGGATGCGTGGACATGCCGAGCGCCGGCATCACCTTTGCCCTTTGCGTGTAGCGAGCGCGGCGGAGTGACGAGCGATACAGCTAATCTTCGGCGGGATCATCATCAACGCCATGCGCTGAGACCACATTCTCGAGACCGCACTCCAGCCCACTGGGCACTTAGAGGACGACATGCACGCTGTTCATTGTTCCGTTTTCAGATCAGCGCTCGGTGCCTTGCTCATATTGGGCGCGGCGCCGGTTCTGGCTCAGACTCCTGACGAACCATCGAGCCGCGCCGGGGCTTGCGTGTCGGTTAGCAGGCACGATCAGAGCCTGCCTAGCCGAAGCTCTTAGGTGGTTCGAAATAGCAACGAGGTCCGACTTCGCTCGCTTCGCGAGACACACGTCAGCCCACGAGCACCTCACGCCTCCGCAGGAAAGTTAGCTCGCCTGAAGTTAGCAGGCGTGTTTCACAGCCTGCCTAGCCGTAGCTCGCCCGAAGGGCGAGCTGTCCTTCCTGAGCGATAGGTAACTGTCCTTTTTGAGCGAGCGTTAACAGTTTATTCCGAGCGGATGGGTGACACTTTGCCCCCTCAGGAGGGGGCATGCCTTGGAAGGAGTGTCACGTCATGGACGAGCGACTCCGGTTTGTCGCCCGCCTGCTCGAGGGCGAGAAGATGGCGCCGCTGTGCGCCGAGTTCGGGATCTCGCGCAAGCGCTCTGCGAAGCCGCGCGCGACGGTGGTCGTGAAGTGGGATACGACGCCGGACGAGCCGAAGCGCAATTGATGGAGCGCGGTCTGTTGGGTCGCCGAATCAGGGAGCTGGAAGCCGGAAGCCGTGCTGGCCGGGAAGCCGGGCGCGGACGATCTCGCGCCGATCATCCAGCGCCTGCGGTGTCAGATGGAAACGCTCTCATGATGCCGGGCCGCGCCAAGCCGCCTCCCGTTTGCGAAAACTGCGGCTGGCCGTATGAGGGTAAACCCCGCCCGCATCTGCTCCGACTGCCCTCCCCTGATCGCCGGGCCTCAATGCAGCGGGGCTTCACCGGATTGTTACGGCGTACGTCGCCTACTACATGAGTTCCCGAACCCATCTCGCGCTCGCCAAGGACACGCCAAGCTCGCGACCGGTCACACCGCCGTCAGCCGGTCGCATCGTCGCCATTCGTCAAGTCGGCGGTTTGCATCACCGATACGACCGCATCGCGGCATAGTCTTCCGCCCGGCGGCGATCCCAGCTACGGCCGGCCGCACTACCCGTTCCTTTAACACCTCTGGTTGCCCTGAATTACTGTCGATGTCCTCGGTCTTCAGAGCATGGTCACGCGTACGGCGAGGACTGACACGCTGATGACGGACTTCGAAATGGCGTGCCTTATCCTCAAACGGACTTTTCGATAGGCACACTTGGCTTACCTAGCACTCGGGATCACCTTCGCGACCCCGCGGTCATGCGAAGGAGTGCCGACCGGGCTCCGCCGGATCGGATTCTCTGCAGTGGACTCACGGCGGTGCGAGGTACTAAACGCGTGAAGGTCGATCAGTTCCGCCCGACCGGGCAAACGGCAACCGTGACGAGGGTAAGACCGTTGCGCGTCGCCAATCGCGATCGGTACGAGCGTCATCCGACGGTGCGGTGTGCGCTTAAATATCCGGTGGGGAGTCTCTGCGTGGGTGAATCGCGGACGATCGGAATATTGGCGAGGCACAGCCCAACCTTGCAGGATATCCTTCTCACGTGTACGCGCTCGCGCTTCTGATCGGCACCGTTGCTGGCCTCCGCACCTTCACCGCGCCGACGGCAATCAGCCTGGCCGCCTGGTCGGGGTGGCTGGCCTTGACAGGCAGCTGGCTTGCCTTTCTCGGCTACTCTTGGACGCCGTGGATCTTCATGCTCCTCGCCCTCAGCGAGTTCGTCGGCGATCAGCTACCGTCGACGCCGAGTCGCACGGTGCCGATGCAATTCGGCGCCAGGCTGCTGAGCGGCGCGATCTGCGGTGCGGCGATCGGGTCGCACGACGCAATGCTTGGCGGGCTCCTCGCCGGCATGGTGGGCGCGGTCATCGGCACGCTCGGCGGGCATGCGTTCCGTATGCGCCTAGCCGCAGCGTTCAAGAAGGATCCGCCAGCCGCTTTGATTGAAGACGCCATCGCCATCGGCGGCGCGTGGCTGATCGTCCAGACCTTGTCGTGAGCGCGATCTACGAATCTCCACCAAAGGGACCCGCTCAAGTTTTTTCTAAGTACATTCGAAATGCTCGCTCTCGACTCGCTTAGCCGAAGGGCACCAGCTCGCGAGCCTCACAGGGTAGGCGTCGTTCCGAAGAGTGCTACGGACCGCGTTATTCGCTCTGTCCGCATCCGAGTGCGTCGGAAATGGTCCAATGACCGTTCAGAACGTCGAATTGCGATGATATACAGCAGCGGTGAGACCGGCTTGGCCGGCCTTCGTGAGCTCCGTTTGTGCGTCTGGAAAAGAGTTGTCGGCTCCCGCAATGATCACCCAGGGATCCGCTGCCAAGGCCTTCGCCGTCTTCGCTTCAACCTCTAAGGCAGCCTTGACCTTCGGTTCGTTCGTAGTGGAAGCAATCGTGTTGAGGACCTCTTCGGCGCGATCCGGATATAACGTTCGCAACGTCGCGATACCGATCAGCCGCTCCTGCTCTGTCTTGCCTAGGACACCCGAGATGATCTTGAGCAGATTCTGCTCGTATCGCTCGCGCTCGGATGCGTCGAACTTCGTCTGTTCGAGATTGATCTCACGATCGCGCAAGACCGCATCCGTGTCCGTCTTTGCGGTCGTCGAGGCATACGTCAAGTACGCGACGCCAATCGCCGACACTGCCGTGGGAATTGTCGGAATGATGTTGCCGCCTCGTCCTGCCTTTGAATCAGTGACGGGTGCACTCCGTCCACTAGCGGACCGCGTGTCGGCTGGCGGTGTGACGATGGCTTCGAGTCTCTCAAACCCATTGCCGTATTTCTAAGCGGAGTTGGCCGCGAACGCCAGGTTTGCTATTCGCCGGGGACTCGACCGGAATCTCGAATTTGAGCACTCCTCCATCGAGTCTCGTTTTCGCGACTGTGTTGGTCGTGTTGGGGGTCTCGCTCTGAAAGCCGTACTCGATACGCCAGCCCGCCGGCGCGCCTCCATCCCGCCTCGCCTCAACCACAATGAGCTTACGTACCAGGTATCCACCCTCGAAATGCTTCTTCAGCCACAGAACGCCGTCGATCTCGTAGTCAGGAACGAGAATCGCGACGTCGAAGGCAAATGCGACGGACCGGTGCCTCTCCGTTGAGCTCTTCGTGGGGTCCAAGAAAACGGAGAACAGATGGGGACTGCGCTGAATGCTCGGCGCGCGCTTGCCGTCGGGGCCACGCGGGAAGAGCTCGTTGTAAGTACGTTGGATAGCTGAATTCTCACGAACGACTCGGCGGTGCAGCTGCCACTGTGTCCCGCGCAAAGACGCCACGATCTCAAACCGATACGAGGCCCTCACCGAATCATTGTTCTTTCGATAGGCCTCCTCGACCTCATCGGGTAGCGACACATCGAATACGTCGAGGTACCCATCGGCACGGACGCTGCCAAACAAGAAGCGGGTGAGATTCTGGAAGCCTTCTTCGGAATTGACGATGCCATAATGACCTGAGTGGCTGCGATGCACGTAGGCCCGCGGCGACTCCAGACGGACCCCCCAACCATGGCAAACGTGGTGGCATTGTCCATCCTGACGAGGCCGTCGCTGGCCTCACCGACTGCCCATGACGACAGCCCCTTGAGAACAAGGTAGTCAGCAGGGTTGGTGCCTACAAGATTGAAGACGCGCTCAGGCGGGAATCCGACGAGTTGGGACACTTCCTTTGTGCCCACAGGTAACCCGAGATAGCCTGCCATGCGCTCACGATTGAAGTTGGTCGCCTCGCCAAGCGCGCTCCAACCTGGCACGTTGCGGACGATGCGCAAATCGATGCCGTCGTGTGGCGTCGCGTACGTGAAAACTTTGTCGACGGCCGCCCGTGATGCCGCAGTATCGATGGTTTGGTTCTGCAGGAACGCTCGGCACACGAGGCCGCCCATCGAATGTGCGACTAGATATACCCTGAAATCCGCCGGGTCGACGCCGTTGTCCAGCGTCTCGTTCTCCCGAAGTGGATGTGCGCCGCCCTTTCTGCACACGAGCGTACGCAGCCGCGCGATCAGCTGACTCAATCCCCTGGCGAATTGCTCGATTGGATGTAGCTGGCCGTCGCCGAAGTCGGCGGAAGCGTCGTCGTAGTACCGCAGGATCGTGATCGACTGGTAGGGCAAGGTGATATCGGAGCGCAGCGGCCTCGTTGGATCGTCTGGATGAGGCGCAGTCAAGTCATTGCCGTTCACGTAGACATCGTCGTAGCGAGCATCGGACGGCACTGGTTCGCCGGGCGTGGCTGTCCAGATGCGTTCGTCTTTGAGTCGGACCAGCGGCGATTCGAAATAGTAACGTCGCATCTTGCCATCCCATACCTGACGGGACTTCGTACTTCCAATGTTGAATCCCATGTACGGGTCAGCCACGGTCTCGTCGATCTCGCCCTGGGTGCCGGCGAAACCGCGGACATAGATGATCGGGTGGTACGGAGCATGTCGATTAGCCATGACACGTGTCCCCTGCCGCTCTGCCCGTCCGACAACGTTTACACATGACTGGTGACGTCGTTGGCATCGAGTGGACGAGCGTGTGGGCGAGAAGCGAGTGCTGTCTCGAGGGCACATCGCATCGCCGAGCCTTCTTTTGAGGCGCGAACTTGGCAGCTCGAACTTGGTTCAATGGGATTAACGATCGGACTGCGGTTCTCGAACACCGTACCACGATGTCAGGATCGCGCGGCCAGCTTAGAGGAGTTCTTCGGCCACAGTGTTGCAGATTCGGGACGACCAGGATTCGCGGCGAGCGAAGCGACGCCGCGACGATGAGCAGGGATTCGGTCAGTCTCGCGACACGCGGAGCGTGTCGCGGAATGACGGGAGTGCGGGCCGAGCAACCACTAAGCGAGCGACTTACGAGCGAGGCGGCTGGGTGTTAGGGACGATTTCCGCATCTGGTTGTTAACCGCGGCATGAGGCTTGGTCGTGCACCATGCGAGGAGTGACGGTGCAAGGTATCAACGGGCCCTGTGGCGCGCCTGACTTCAACTGGCGTTGGTATTCCGCCTCATCGAAGTAGTGGCGATCGAGCCCCGACTAACAGGGGCGGCCCCGTCGGCCGCGTCACTGCGCGAGCCGGCGCGTTGTCCGCTAAATCGCGTGCCACACGGATGGTGCGGTGACAGGGTGAAAGGTGAGAACCACTCCTCTACTGTCTCGCTCTGGAAATTAAATAATCAGACCTGTTGATTATTCATTTTCTGGGGAAGAGAGGTGGAAAGGGCTCTCACCTTTCACCGTTCTCACCATGCCGCAAGGATAGCAACGGCCTCCACCCATATGCCTGCCAGTTCGTGATGCAACAGCACACGCAACGCCTCAGACCCGCTCAAACTTATGCGTCGGCATTCACGAATAAGTGGAGACATCCTCGAAGCAGCGGTGGGCGAAGGGCGGCCTATCGCGGCGCCTCTTCGCGTAGCAGCGAACCGATCCCTTGGCCACGTCTCTCGTTTCCCGCGACTTACCGTGCATCAAGGGCGATGTACGGCTGCCAGGTGTCAGCGTCGCTGATAACTAGCGTGGCGCGTACATCGTCCGCGAACCCCACAAACGAAAACTCGCAGCGGACAACACCGGTGTTAGTAGTTTCGCTAATGGTGGCGTTTCGGCCGGATGGAAGAGCGAGGCTGGTGCTGACTACCACATTGCCATGGTCATCTTTCGCCATGATCAGAACAAGGGGAATCGTGGCCGTTCCGACGTTCACAATATTACAGGCCTGGCGATCAGTGAACTGAGGCTTAAAGGCACTCCCTGTAAATAGCCTGACCGGACCCGCCACGGGTGTGGCCGGCGTCCCGGGTGTGTCCGGCGTCGTCAGAATGTCGATGATCTGATCGAGCTTGTCGAGGATGGCTGCAAACGGACTGCCCTTTGGCGCGAACGGGCCTTGAGCCACAACAGTGGTTCCCACGAATAGGCCGGCCACGACGAGTATCCCCACCTGCTTGAATCGTCTGGTCTTCATGACGGCCTTCCTCTCTTCATAGTTGCCAGTTTCGCGTTACGGCATCGCTTGGTGCAAGTGCCACTCCAGACGATGAAGACCGTTGCACTTGGCGGTCGATCGCCGTCACGGATTTAGGGCCACATGCGCGGCGAGAAAATACGCGCTCACGCCGGGATATTCCGCAACGCGCCCATCACCCTTCTGTATGTCGGCTATCGCTTTCACTGCTAACTGACGTGTCGTCAAAGAAAAGACGGTGAGAAAGTGAGAGGGTGAGACGCTCTATCCGCCTGTGCTCCTCACAGATTGAGTAATCAGATCGGAGTATTTTCATTCGAAGGAGAAAGGGATATAGACTGCTCTCACCTTTCACTCTCTCACCGTCAGAACAACGCAGCCTCGGAGGACACATTGCCCACATTCGATCTGAAAGCCTTTGCCCGCCGTGGCGCGGAGGCCCGTGTCGCGGAACTAACCGCAGAACTAAATGCGATTTACAGCGCGTTCCCCGACCTAAGACGCGGCTCGGCTCGTTCGGCTATAGCGACGACTGGTGCTGGTGGGAGACGCCGGAGGCGGAAGCCAATGTCAGCGGCTCAGAAGGCGGCAGTGTCGAAGAGAATGAAGGCGTATTGGGCGGCGAGACGCCGCTCCAAGTAGCTGACGCTCATGGCGACAATCTTGCCGTTGTCGAGAACAGTCGGTGGGTTAATAAAGTGCTTTCGACGATTTGCTTTATGCAAGTGCTTATTGTTCTAGCGAAGGCATTTCTTTCGATCAGTCGAATGTATGGGTCCTCTTTGCATGTTTTACTATTGCTCATACATATGCTGCAATTCTGCTTATTCGAAGCCTGAAACATTACTGGTCCGTCTCGTCATCTGATAATCGGAAATCTACATACGAGAGAATCACCGCATCGGGAGGCTTGTTTGTGCGTGGGCTTGTCGCTAGAACGAAATTCAAAAGGATAAAGACGGTCGGCCTCTATTACGAAATGAGTCGCAGTGACCCTACGACGTGGCTGGCGAATGTTTCGGCGGCTTTGGTATTTGTAGCTGTTGTGCCATTTGGGCCGATCTCTTGGTTCACGCTCATATTTGTTGCTGTGGCCGCAGCAATCGTGCAAGTAAACTGGACAGTTGGTTCGCACTGGGTAATTGCATTGAGCGAATCGTCTGAAGATTTCTCGAACATCGGTAACTCACGTGACCATTTCAACATCGATGGGCACGCCCACTTATCTCATTCGTTTTACTTCACCATCAAAAGGAACCAAGAATTGCCGGCATCTGGCATCGGGTTTGGGAAGCTTGGTATGCTCATGATGAATTGCATTGGCACACGCCATTGTGGAGATTCGCAATAATACGCCTGAGGGGGATCCCTTTGCTAATAGCTCCACTAGTAGTTGTCACAACATTGCTTTCGGTGCCAGTACTCATTTCCGGAGTACTGCGCGAGGTCTGGAAACAACGTCGTCATCGGCGCCAGTCCGAACCCGCCGCGAATCGTGAGTAGTCAGCCTGCTGTGGTCCGGACAATCCGTGCCCGTTCTGTCCCACCGTTGAATCTCGACGAATTCTACGCGGCTGACCGGTAGTAGTAGTTGAGGATCCCGCCGACTCGCTGCGCCGGCGAACG
>Ga0075419_10003284_pt1 | contig 10354 bp, 9 predicted proteins | sample SoiMetdeltSBSDD3_FD_76900 | JGI IMG/M metagenome (GOLD analysis project Ga0075419, IMG submission 76900) | Bulk soil microbial communities from a Populus tree surrounding site in Tennessee, USA - Soil MetaG P. deltoides SBSDD3 | ecosystem: Environmental > Terrestrial > Soil > Tree plantation... | reverse complement strand
TTCATCGCCGAGGCCCGCGACGCGCTGGCCGGCTCCGGCGTCAAGGTGGCCAGCGTCGCGACCGCGTTTCCCTCCGGGCAGACCTTCCGCGACATCAAGGTCGCCGAGACACGTGCGGCTGCCGACGCGGGCGCCGACGAGATCGACATGGTGATCAACCGAGGCGCGTTCCTGGCCGGGCGCTACCTCGAGGTGTACGAGGAGATCGTCGCCGTCAAAGAGGCCTGCGGCTCGGCGCACCTCAAGGTGATCCTCGAGACCGGCGAGCTGTCGACCTACGACAACGTCCGGCGTGCCTCGTGGCTCGGGATGCTCGCCGGCGGCGACTTCATCAAGACCTCCACCGGCAAGGTGCAGCCCGCCGCCACGCTGCCGGTGACGCTCGTGATGCTCGAGGCGGTGCGGGACTTTCGGGACCGGACCGGACGCCAGGTCGGCGTCAAGCCGGCGGGTGGGATCCGCACGAGCAAGGACGCGATCCGGTACCTGGTGCTGGTCAACGAGACCGCCGGCGACGACTGGCTCGACCCCGACTGGTTCCGCTTCGGCGCCTCCACCATGCTCAATGACCTACTGATGCAGCGGACCAAGCTGCGTACGGGCCACTACAGCGGCCCCGACTACTTCACGCTGGACTGACCATGGCTGCCTTTACCTACGCTCCCGCGCCCGAATCACGCTCCATTGTGGACATAAAGCCGTCGTACGGACTGTTCATCGGCGGCGAGTTCACCGAGCCCGCGGACGGCACGTTCTTCAAGTCCATCTCGCCCGCCTCCGAGGAGGTACTGGCCGAGGTCGCGTCCGCCGGATCCTCCGATGTGGACCGTGCGGTGGCCGCCGCGCGGACGGCGTTCGACAAGGTCTGGGGCCGGATGCCGGGCCGGGACCGAGCCAAGTACCTGTACCGCATCGCGCGCATCATCCAGGAGCGGTCGCGGGAGCTGGCGGTACTCGAGTCGCTCGACAACGGCAAGCCGATCCGCGAGTCGCGCGACGTCGACCTGCCACTGGTGGCCGCGCACTTCTTCTACTACGCGGGATGGGCGGACAAGCTCGGGTACGCGGGGTTCGGCCCCGACCCGCGGCCGATCGGCGTCGCCGGTCAGATCATCCCGTGGAACTTCCCGCTGCTCATGCTCGCCTGGAAGATCGCGCCGGCCCTCGCCTGCGGCAACACGGTCGTGCTGAAGCCCGCCGAGACGACGCCGCTGACCGCGCTGGTCTTCGCCGAGATCTGCCAGCAGGCCGAGCTGCCACCGGGAGTCGTCAACATCGTGACCGGCGCCGGGGAGACCGGCGCGGCGGTCGTGGACCATCCGGACGTCGACAAGATCGCGTTTACCGGTTCGACCGAGGTGGGGCGGCGCATCGCTCGCGCGGTCGCCGGTACCCGCAAGCGGGTCACGCTCGAGCTGGGCGGCAAGGCGGCGAACATCGTGTTCGACGACGCGCCCATCGACCAGGCGGTCGAGGGCATCGTGAACGGCATCTTCTTCAACCAGGGCCACGTCTGCTGTGCGGGCTCCCGGTTGCTCGTTCAGGAGTCGGTGTCGGAGGAGTTGCTCGACTCGCTCAAACGGCGCATGACGCGGTTGCGCGTCGGGGATCCGCTGGACAAGAACACGGACATCGGAGCCATCAACTCGGCCGAGCAGCTGGCGCGTATCCGTACCCTCTCCGAGATCGGTGAGGAAGAGGGCGCCGAGCGCTGGTCGCCGCCGTGCGAGCTACCGGACCGGGGATTCTGGTTCGCGCCGACCATCTTCACGGGCGTGACGCAGGCTCACCGCATCGCGCGCGAGGAGATCTTCGGGCCGGTGCTGTCGGTACTCACGTTCCGCACGCCCGCCGAGGCCGTCGAGAAGGCCAACAACACGCCGTACGGGTTGTCCGCCGGGGTCTGGACCGAGAAGGGCTCCCGGATCCTGGCGATCGCCGACAAGCTACGCGCCGGGGTGGTGTGGGCCAACACCTTCAACCGGTTCGACCCGTCCTCGCCGTTCGGCGGGTACAAGGAGTCGGGCTACGGTCGCGAAGGCGGCCGGCACGGGCTGGAGGCCTACCTTGCCGGTTGAGCGGACGACCACTGGACGCCTGACTGTACGGAAGACGTACAAGCTGTTCATCGGTGGCGCGTTCCCGCGCAGCGAGTCCGGCCGGACCTACGTCGTGCAGGACACCAACGTGCCACTGGCCTCCCGCAAGGACGTACGGGACGCGGTGGTCGCCGCGCGGGCGGCGGTACCGAAATGGGCCGGCGCGACGGCCTATAACCGCGGCCAGATCCTCTACCGGATCGCCGAGATGCTGGAGGGGCGCCGGGCGCAGTTCGTCGACGAGGTTTCAGCCGGCGGTGAGAATGCGTCCACTGTGGACGCCGCGATCGACCGTTGGGTCTGGTACGCCGGCTGGGCCGACAAGATCGCTCAGGTGTACGGCGGCGCGAACCCGGTAGCCGGCCCGTACTTCAACCTGTCGTCGCCCGAGCAGACGGGCGTGGTCGGCATCGTCGCCCCACCGGATTCGGCCCTGCTGGGACTCGTCAGCGTTCTGGCCCCCGCGATCGTCGGCGGCAACACGGTTGTGGTGCTGGCCGCCGAGGAGCGTCCGCTGCCGGCCATCTCGCTGGCCGAGGTGCTGGCCACTTCGGATCTGCCGGGAGGCGTGGTGAACGTTCTCACCGGCCGGGTCGCCGAGACCGGACCGTGGCTCGCGTCGCACATGGACGTCAACGCGATCGATCTGTCCGGAGTGGACGATCCACAGTTGGCGACGGAGCTGGAGGCGGCCGCGGCCGAGAACCTCAAGCGCGTCCTCCGGCCCGCTCCGGGGCCTGTCGACTGGACCGCCGAGCCGGGCATCGAGCGGATGACCGCACTACTCGAGACGAAGACCGTCTGGCACCCCAAGGGAGTCTGAACTTACGGGTGGTCCCCGAGGCGCGTTGCCACGGCCGGTGGCACGCTGAAGGGCGTGTCTGCGATCGACGAGTACGTGGCCGCGCTCGGCCGGCGGCTGGTCGGACCCGGGCGGCTGAAGCGGGACGTGCTCGCCGAGGCCCGGGACAGCCTCGTCGACGCGGCCGACGCGTTCGAGGAGAGAGGGCTCGACCCGGCGGAAGCCGAGCGGCGGGCCATAGCCGAGTTCGGGTCGCTGGCCCGGATCGCGCCGGCGTACCAACGCGAGCTCGCGGCCACCTACAGCCAGCGCCTGGCCGGGCTGATGGCGCTGGTGCTGATTGGTACCGCGCTCGTCGGAGACCGGATGTGGCAAGGTGCGCCGTGGGCCGGCGTCGACCCGCCGGACCGGTACGGGACGGTCGCCCGGGCCCTGGACTGGGTCGGCCCGCTCGGCATGATCACCGCGATCGTCGGGTTCGTCCTGCTGCGGTGGTGGGCACGACGCGGTGACTCCGGCTGGCTCGCGGGTGCCGTCGGGTACGCCACGACCGCGGTACTCGGCTCGGTCGTCGTGCTGGGCACGGCCGTGTACGCGTACACCATCGCGGTCTTCCCCCAGGCGCTGATGTGGCCGCCGATGGTGGTCGGCGGCGTGCTGTTGGCCTCGGCGCTGGGATATCTCGTCTGGACGGCGGCGCGTTGCCTGGCCGTCCTGCGCGCGCTGCGGACCGAGACTTAGGCCGGAGAGCCGAGGAACCGCGCGACCGTCGAACTGAACTCGTGCCAGGCCGCCCGCTCGCCGGCCAACGCCCGGCGGCCGCCGCTCGTCAACTGGTACGTGCGCCGCTCGCGGCCGTTGACCGTACTCCAGTCGCTGTCCACGTAGCCCGCCCGTTCCAGGCGGCGCAACGCCGGGTAGATGGTGCCCGTCGGCGGGTTCAACGCGCCCTGGCTGCGGGACTGCAGCGCCTCGATGATGGCGTACCCGTGCAGCGGCCCGTCCTCGAGGACGGCCAACAGGAGGGCATCGAGGTGGCCGTGCAGGGCGTGCGCCTTCATAGGTAGGAACTCTACCTGTCTGGTGGGGTGACGCGCGACTGACGCCGGGGTGCGGGCATCGTGGCCTGAGCCGGACGATTAGGGTGAGTTCCGCACCCCACCGAGCCGACACTCTCCAGCGGAGGTTTGCCGTGGCCCGCCAGTCACCCGGCCGGCGCAACGCCGACGACCCCGATGCCGACGAGGTCGGCGACCTCGACATTCTCGACGACGACGGGTCCGACGACCCGGAAGACCCGGCGGCCGAGGATGACGACGAGGCCGACGACGACGTCGAGGACGAGGAGGACGAGGACGCGCGCGATCCGGCCATCGAAGAACTCTGGGCGGATGTCGGGATCGACCCGGTGGAGATCGCGCTGCCGACCGGTTCGGGCTACACGCTGCGGGCGTACCGCTCGGCGGACGAGCTGACCCCGACCGAGGCCGGGGAAGAGGAAGAGGACGACCCGTTCGAGACGCTGAGCCGGCGCCGGGCGGTCGACGAGGACGACGACACGGTCGTCTTCGACGACGACTTCGCCGAACGCGCGTCCGGCCGGCGCGAGCGCGACGACGACCTCGACGGTGACTCCGGTGAGGAAGAAGCGGACGACGTGGTGGACGACGACGCGGACGCCGCGGAGGAAGAGACCGAAGAGGAAGAAGAGGAAGCAGAGGCCGAGGAGGTACCGGTCTTCCTCAGCCACCGCGGCAAGCTGCTGGTGTTCCGCAGCCCCGAGTCGCTGGTGGAGTTCGTTCGCTCCGGCGAGGAGCACGACATGGCTCAGCTGTCGAGCTGGGCCGACCTGAAGCAGCGGATCCGCACCGAAGACGTAGACGCGGCCTCGGCGGACACCTACGAGCTGGATCTGGTGGTGGACAACCTGCGCGGCGGCCACGACGCGTGGGACGCGGATCTGATCATCAAGGCCGGAGAGATCGCCCGGGATCTCGGGTACGCGTTGCGCCTGGACGCCCTCCTGACAGCGCTGTCCCCGGGTTCGCCGCTCGACGACCTCGACGAGGCGCTGCGGGCCAGTGCCGCGGGCGGTATCGGTGGATTCCTCGGTCGCCGGCGCGTCAAGAAAATCGGGGCACAACAGGCAACTCTGGGCTGGCGAACAATCATTGGCAAGATATCCGGCGCTGTGGTCTGGCGCGAGTGAGCGGGACCAGGGAGCATCAGACCTTGGCACACGACTGTGGAGCGTTGTTCGGCGCTCGACCGCTCGGTGATCATGTGCGCACATGTTCTGCCGGCGGAGGACAGCGTTCCTGTCCCGAGAGGAGGACAATGCCGTGGCGCTCGTGCGGGTGTACTGCGGTCTCGCGTCAGCGGAGCTGACGGCCTCGCCGGACATGGCCGGCGCGTGGTTGACGGTGGCGATCGTCGACGACGCCGGCCGGCTCCTCGACGTCTGTGAGATCAGCGACGACGCCTCGGGCTACGCCCACCTCGGTGCCCTTCTGACCGAACGGTCGAGCGGGCCCACCGGTGTCGCGATCGCCGCGGACAGCGACGACCATCTCGTGACGATGCTGCTCACCGCTGCAGGCCGCCCGCTCGCCTTTGCCGACGACGACTCCGTCGACGACTACGCCGAGCGTTTCGCCGACGACGAGTCGATCGAGGAGATCGAGTCGCCGGCCGCCGAGCGGCGGGCCGTCGGTCTCGCCCGCGCACTGCAGGCCGGCGTCCTCTCCGCCGTGGCTCTGCCCGCGCCGCGCGATCTCGCCCCGCTCAAGCCGATCCTCTCCGCGCACGCCGCCATGGTCGTGGGACGCCAGGCAGCCGCGGTAGCCCTCCGCGAGGTCCTGCGCGAGCTCAACCCCGCGGCGCTGCGGGCGTACCCGGATCCGGCCGAGCCGGTGGCCATGGCCGTGCTGGACGCGTTGCCGGACCCGGGCATGCTGACCCCGGCGGGCAACGGGCGCAACCGCGAGAACGCCCACGCGCTCGACAGCGTCGCCGCCGCGCTCACCTCGACTGGTGTCGCCGACGCCGGTACGGTCAGCCAGGCGATCACCGCGCTGCGCGTGGCCATCGCCGAGACCCCCCGCCGCAACGGAGTCAGCAAGACGCTGACCAAGGCGGTGGCGGAGACGGTACGCCAGGCGGTCGCCGCCGTCCGAGCCTGCGATGCGGCCGGCGCCGCGCTGATCAGCGCACTGGCCGAGCGGGCCAGCCCGGCCGCCGCCACGCTGCCCCGGGTCCACCCGCTGTCGGCCGTACCGGCACCGCCGACGCCCCTGCGCCCTCGGGTACCCGAGCAGCCGACCCAGGTACGGGTGCCGATCCCCCGCCGCACCCGTCCGAGCAGCGCCGCTCCGGTGTCGCCCGCCGCGGTCCCGCCTCCGGTCGTGCCGGCCCCGGCCACCCGGCCGGTCGTTCCGGCGGCGGCCGCCTTGCACCCGCTGGCGCCACCGCCCCCGCCGCCCGGCATGGCCCCGATCTACCCGACCTCGGCTCCCCCCATCCCGGCGGCCGCCGGCTTCGGCATCACCGACTACGGCACGGTCCCGCCACCGCGGCAGTCTCCGCAGGACCTGGCACCGCCCGGCTCCCGGGCTCGCTGGCCCCTGGTCGGCGCGTCGGACGATCTCGTCCCGGCCGACCTGGCGGCGAACCTCGTCGCGCAGTCCGGTGGCCCGGATCCGCTGACGTCACCGGACCCGTACTCGTCGCTGTCCTACAACACCGGCCGGGTCACGCCGCCTTGGCAGGCCGACGACATGCCGCCGGAGCCCCCGATGCTGCGCCTCGTCGAGCCACCGCCGGTCGTCGACCCGGCATTGCGCGCAGACTCGACGCCGCACGACGACCCGCTCGACACGACCGCGCCGTGGTCCGATCCGTACCGCTCCGACGACCTGGACATCTCGATCGACGTACGGCTCGATCCGCCGCCGCTGCGCCTGGTCGAGGGCATCGGTGACTCGCCGCTCCCGGCCGACGGCGACGATGGCGACCTGCTGATCTTCGCCGCGTGCAAGTCGGCGTGGTTCACCGGCCACGACGAAGACGACATGCCGGCCTGGGACAGCCCGATGGACGACGGGTGGCGGGCCGCGGAGAGCGCCGCCCGACCGAAGGTGGGTGCGGCCACCACCGCGGGCCTGCCCAAGCGGGTCCCGGCGGCGAACCTCGTACCGAGCACGCCGCTGCGCGCCCCGGAACGCCCGCTACGGATCGTGCGCGATCCGGGCAGCATCGCCGAGAACACGAACGGCTACTTCAGCGGTTGGCGGCGCGGACGTGAGATCGGCGGGTACGCCGTCGGTGGCCGGCCGGGCCGCGACAGCGAACACGGCTGGGACTTCTCCCGCGACGAGCGGGACTACAACTACGACTACTCCGGCGAGCAGCAGTACCAGTACCAGCGCGAGGCGGCGTACCGGAGCTAGCCGCGCTTCGTCGCGCCGGCTCTCAAGCCGGCGCGCCGGTGCGCTGGCGTCGCATGGACAGGACGTACTCCACCAGCGAGATCAGCACGTGCTTGGTCGACTCGCGATTGCGGGCGTCGGTGGTGACGACCGGGATGTCGGGCGACACCGCGAGCGCGTCGCGGACGTCGTCGGCGCTGTGGTACTGCACGCCGTCGAAGCAGTTGATCGCGACGAGGTACGGCAACCGCCGGTGCTCGAAGAAGTCGATGGCCGCGAAGCAATCCTGAAGCCGCCGGGTGTCCACGAGAACGACAGCGCCGATCGCTCCGCGCACGAGCTCGTCCCACATGAACCAGAACCGCGTCTGCCCAGGCGTCCCGAACAGGTACAGAATCAGGTCACGGTCGATCGTGATGCGACCGAAGTCCATGGCGACGGTCGTGGTCGTCTTGCCGGGTGGCGCGTTGTCGTCCACGCCCTCGCCGGCCGAGGTCATGATGGCCTCGGTGGTCAGCGGCGTGATCTCCGAGACCGAGCCGACCAGCGTCGTCTTCCCGACGCCGAAGCCCCCGGCAATAACGATCTTCGCCGATGTCACCCGCCCGATCATCGGGCGACCCGACATCTCAGAGCCTCCGAAGTCCACTCAGCACCCTCTCCAGCAGTTCCGTGCCCACCGCATCGTTCTCCTCGAACGAGGTCGGTTCGTATACCGCGACCAGGCCCTCTGCGGCCATGTCGGCGATGAGCACCCGCGCGACACCGAGCGGCAGTTTCATCCGCGCGGCGATCTCTGCGAGCGACTGCAGCCGGCCATCGCACAGCGTGGCGATGTACTGCTGCTCCCGTGGGTGGCCACCGATATCGCGGGCTCCCGCTGCGCGGCCACGCACCGTCGTCTCGACCAGGGCCTCCAGCGCGATATCGAGCCGGGGCCTGGTCCGTCCACGGGTGACGGCGTACGGACGGACGAGCGCACCGGTCGGCTCATCGCGCTCCGCCATCGCCTGTCACCCCCTCGAATGTGTTGCTTCAGCCCAGCATCGGCGCCGCCGCCCGCGGCGGCGGCGTCAACGCGTCGCCGACTCGGTCCACCAGCAGCGCCATCTCGTAGCCGACTTGGCCTACGTCGCAGCTACGCGCGGCGAGCACGGCGAACGAGGAACCGTCCGATATGGACATCAGGAACAGGAACCCGTTGTCCATCTCGACGACGGTCTGCAGCACCGCACCACCTTCGAAGCAGCGGGCGGCGCCCTGGGTCAGGCTCACCAGGCCGGACGCGATCGCGCTGAGCTGATCTGCCCGGTCGCGCGGCAGGTCACGGGATGAGGCGAGGAGCAAGCCGTCCGCCGACACTGCCACGGCGTGGGCAACGCCGGGTACCCGGTCGGCGAAGTTGGCCAACAACCAACCGAGGTCGTGCACCGTTGTCATGCTTCCTGCTCCTTGCCAGCCGGCTCGGGTGTCTTCGAGGTGTCCGCGCCGTCCGGCGCCGACTTTGGCTGCTGCGTACGGCCACGCTGCACACCCCGGTGATACGCGGACAGCAGACCGCGCACGGCCTCCGGCGTACGCCGGTGTGCAGTGCTTGCGTTCTTGTCTACACCCCCGGGCACCAGCTGTGCCATGGGTACCCGCTTCGGCAGACCCGAATCGGTGGTCTCGGCTACTGCCGGCTCCGACGCCGCCGTCGCCGCGCGCCACCCGTCATCGGCCGCGCTCTCCCAGACTTCCTGTACCGGTATGGGCGTCCGGTCACGCATTCCGGCCGCTGGTTCGGCCGCGGCCGGTGGAGTGTCCACCAGCGGAGGTACGCGCAGGGTGCCCGGGCTGGGCGCCGGCGGCGGTACCGGAGCGGGCCGGTCGTAGTCGGGCGCGAGTGTGCTGGCGCCTTCGGAGGTCAGCACCTCGTCGGGCACCGAGCGCCTGGTCCGGAACCAGGCGGACTCCAGCTCGCGGAAGATCGGCAACTCCATCGTCTCGTCTACGAAGCGCGGCCGGTTCTCTCCGCCCCTGGCCGGCGTGTAACCCGGTGGGGGGTATTCGCGCTGAGCGTACCCGGCAGCGGCTTCATCGACGGGGACGCGCGGGATCTCCGCAGTCATGTCGAGCGCGGCGACGAACTCCTCCGGCACCGCGGGTGGACTCTCGTGCTCGGGCGCGGGCGCGACCGGCGGCCACACCGGCGGTGGGCTCGCCTCCGGCCGGAACCCGGTCGGCCCCGTCGGTACCCCGGGCGGCGCGGACACGGGCGGCACCGGTGGCGCCGCGGCGGGCGGGATCAGCGGTGCGACCGGGTACGGCGGCGGTACGGCCATCGACGGCGGACCCGACACGGGTCGCATGAAGTCGTCGATGTCCGACCGGGAGCCGCCGTTGCCCCGCGAGTCCGGCACGAGCTGGCGGGGGATCAGCGGCGTACCGCCGGTGACCTCGCCGTCGACCGTCCGGTTGTCCGGGCGTCGCTGCGGCAACGGGTGGTCCGGGCCGGGTGTACCCGGCCCGGCCGGGCCGGGTACACCCGGGCTGCGGGCGGGGTAGACGTCGGCGCCGTTGGAGCCGGACGCGCCGGTGAGGTCGGACCACGCCGGCAACCCGCGGGCCGGGCCGCGCTGAGCGTGGTCGGGCGCGTCGAACAGGCGTGGGCCGGTCGGCGCGGGCGAGTCGAACGGACGGCTGTGCGTCGGGTCGAACGGTCGGACGTGGGACTCGCCGGTCCAGCCGAAGTTCGGTACCGGGACCGGGCCGGCCGACGGGCCGCTCTCCAGGGCCAGCGGCGCGCCAAACTGCCGTGGAGGTGCCGGCTGCTGCATACGGCCGGACATCTCCGCCGGCTCGTGCATACGGCCGACGAGGGCTCTCGGTACGAGTACCGAGGGCGGCAGCGTGAGGTCGGCGATCGTGCCGCGCTCGGCGGCGGGCCGCAGCTCGACCTTTGCTCCGTGCCGGGCCGCCAGCCGGGCGACCACGACCAGGCCCATCATCCGGGACACGGCCACGTCCACCATCGGCGGCGTGGC
>Ga0075419_10003275_pt1 | contig 10372 bp, 12 predicted proteins | sample SoiMetdeltSBSDD3_FD_76900 | JGI IMG/M metagenome (GOLD analysis project Ga0075419, IMG submission 76900) | Bulk soil microbial communities from a Populus tree surrounding site in Tennessee, USA - Soil MetaG P. deltoides SBSDD3 | ecosystem: Environmental > Terrestrial > Soil > Tree plantation... | reverse complement strand
TACAGGACCAGCGGCAGCTCGCTCGCATCGATGCTGCGCGCGGATGTGCTCAACACGACGGTGCGGCTCGAGCCGGACTAGACCTCCGACTTACACACGCGTCGCGCGTGCGCGCGCGGCGTCCACGATCGTCGAAGCCAGGTCCAGTCGCGTTGCAGTTGTCGCCCGCTCCTCGGTCATCAGCTCGTACGCGCGCGCGATGTCTCGGAGATGCGATGTGTCGAGGGCGTCGAGTTGGGCGATCAGGATGTCCTCTCCCTGCGCGTAGACGTCGAATGGATCGAGGATGGGATGCACGTCCGGGACGGGCGCCGGCGCGTGCACGATGCTTGGCGCCGGTCCAGCGAAGTGCGGCTTGACTCGGCGGGGCGTAGTCCGGATCAGCGGCGCCTCGAGTGCGCGGGTCAGCGCGCCCCTGAGGTACACGGGAGTAAGGCCGGTGGCCCAGTAGAGAAGGTCCTCCCGGGATGGCTGAGTCGTCTCCCGAGTGCTTCGGACGGGCTTTCGACCCTGGTCGAGCGGAACGAATTCGATCCAGCCCTCCCACATGTTCGTCGCCCCACGCCGACCGCACGCGCGTGCCGCCCAGCGGCTACCGTCCGCGTCCGCGATGGTGTTCTCGTAATCGACGAGGACTTCTGCTTCCGATGTTTCTGTCATGGCCTTTAGACCCGCATCAAACGTGCCTCGCCCGGAAAGCACGTCACGGACACGAAACGACCGCGCGTCGGCTCCCTGTCTGACCGGCGGTCGCTCAGAAACGGCCCCGGAATACGGCGACAAAACGCCGCAGCAGCGGCTGCCGCCGCGACGCGCGTTTGCGGCCGAAGCTCTCGCTGGCGAAGACGAGCCCGGCGCGGTCGACGTCGCGGAGCCACGAGCGCTCCGTGTCATCGAGGCCGCATCGCGCGGCGGTGGTCATGGGGTCAGCCAGGAATCGGCGAAGGAGATCCGCGTCCGTGTAGAGCCGGGCCAGGAATCGCTCGAAACGCACCGTGCTCATACCGCCTCCGCCGCCGGCTGCGCGCGACCGCGCCCCTCGCGAAGGGCGTCTCGTGCCTGATCGAGCTGTCTCAGCAGCGTCGACGTCATGGGAAACCGACCATCGCGCTCGAGGATCACCGTCAGAGGGCCGCTCGCGCGTGCCGCGACCTCGACGAGCAGTCGGTAGACCGGGTCGGGCACGTCGTGAAGATGGTCGTCGAGCAGCCTGCGCTCGGCGAGTCCGTCGACGGTGTGTGTTACCCAGCGGCCGCCGGCGATGTGGATCTGACGCACGCGGTCCATCGGGATCTGATCCAGGAACGCGATCGGGTCGAAGTCGAAGTTCGTCGCGTTCGCGTGGAGGTTGTGAAGGTCGAGGAGCAGGTCCGTATCGGCAGCGGAAAGCGTCTCGCGGACCCAGGCACCTTCATCGAGATCGCTGCCCGGGGGATCCACGAGGGTCGCGATATTCTCGAGCAGCGGTCGCGCCCCGAGGACCGTGGCGGCGCGGTCGACGTTGCGCGCCGTCCCTTCGATCGTCGCCTGCGTTCGTGGGGGCGCCGCCAGATGGCCGATCTCGATGTCGCCCGCGCGCACGAACGCGAGATGCTCGGACCACGATTCGGGTGCGATGGCGTCGACGACGCGCGCGACACGGTCCAGTCGGCGGGAAGCGACCGGTCGCAGTGACGCGAGACCGAGGCTCACCCCGTGCACCATGACGGGCGTCGTCTGGCGCAACAGGCGCACGCCTCCAAGCTGCGCGCGAGAGGCGTCGATGAAGTCTTCCAGCATCAGCTCGATGACGTCGATCCGGTCGAGATTGGACAGAATGGCCGCCGCTAGCGGACCGCGCCAGCTCAGGCCGACGCGGTCAAAGACCACAGCCACCGCACCCTCCACCGCAGCCGTCGCCGCCGTCCCCTCCGCCGCCGCCGCCGCAGCCGCTGCCGCACGCGGCCCCGCTCGAACGCGCGGCCGTCGCGCGCCGGTACAGCTTCCGGACGAACGGGAATCGCTCATCGGGCAGCGTGCCCAGGCCGTACACGGCGGCGACGAGCGCCATCTCATTCGTCGCCCCGCCGGGCGACAGCCGATCGACCCCGGCGCGCAGGCCCGCGAACAGCGCCTTCAGCTCGGCGAGCGCGCGGTCGCCAGCGCCCGTGCGCGGCCGGTCCACGGCGCGCGATACGGCCCAGCTGAAGACGGCGGCGAGCGCGATGAGGAAGAGGACGTTCGACTGTTGATTGGCGGCAGCCTGGAGGAGCCGAGCGCCGGCGACGAGCCAGAGCGCGCCCCAGGCGATGCGCTTGATGGTGAGGCGGCCCTGGCGGTCGGCGTCGGTCGGTAGCAGCCCCTGCGATTCCAGCCGCTCGCGGTACTGGTCGATCGCCTTGTCGGTCTTGGTCGTGCCGAACACGGTGTCGGCGGGATGACGCCCGCCGAAGTGCTCGAGGATCGCCATCTCGATCGGACGGCGCACTTTGTCGCGCGCGTCGCGCTGGGCCAGCAGCTCGGGCTCGTGTTTCTTGTCGGTGGCGTCGGTCACCTCCAGCAGGCCTCTATCGACGAGCGATAGGGTCGCGACCCGCAGCGCCTCGTTCGAGCCCGCTCGGAGGAACGCGATCGCGTACGCGTCGGTCGGGTCGATCGGCGAGGCGGTCTCGCTCGCGCGGCGGTCCGGTCGAAACACGTATGCGAGGACTACGACCGCGAGACCAAAGGCGGCGTAGAAGGAGAGGAACTGCGGGCCGCTCCCCTCGAAGGGGTTCACAACGTGAGGCTCTCTGCGCGTCGCTGGAGCTCCGATGCGAGATCGACCAGTCCGAGAAGGACCGTTCCGGCTTCGCCCGCGGGCAGCTCTCGCTGCTCTCTCGCTTGAGACATCGACGCGAGCAGCCCGTCATCGGCCGGCCGGATCTCGCCCGCGAGCCGCTCCAGCGCTTCCTTCGGCGGCAGGGGAGGCTCGCCTTTGAGCTCGATGAGCGTGGCCGCCGCTGCCCGCAGCGGGCCCGCCGCATCGGCGATGGCGGAGACCAGCTGCTCCTCGCGCAGGCTGCGCAGCATGTAGGTCTGGCGCAGGCGCAGCGCGAGATTGAGCAGCTCTTGCCTGAGGCGCAGCACGCTCGAGGCGCGCGAAACCTCGAGCGCCTTGAAGGGGTCGCTGCCGTGCAGGATGCGACGCCGCCGCTTGATCTCACGGAACTTCACAGCGAACGCGCGTGTCGCCGGCTCGAGCTCGTCGTGAAGGATGAACATCGGCGCCAGCCGGATCGCGGCATGTGCGAGACGCAACGGCTCGCGAAGCTGATCCATGCGCGTGCGATCAAAGCGCTTCAGTAGGAGCAGGACGTTCACGTCCGACGTCGGTCGCAGGCGGCCTTCCGCGGCGGAGCCGAACAAGACCAGCGAAAGCAGATCGTCGCCCAGAGCCGCCTCTGCGGCGCGCACGAAGTGACTCAGCTGATCGTCGATGACGCTCATGAGACGAGCGGCGCGAGTTTGCGCGTGACGCGGCAGATTGACAAGGGCTCAGTCCGGAAGGCGCACGCGCCCTTTCCGCTGCGCCACGAGGCCTTCTTCCTCGAGTGCCAGCGTGAGGCGCGCGACGCGCGGATCGCCGATCGCCCTCTTCAGCTCCGACGGCGTGAGTCCGCGTGGTGCCTCGCGGAGCGCCGCGACGATGCGGCCGCGCACGCGCCGGTCGCTCGTCACGAACGCTGGCTGGCGCCGCGGCGCCGGCGGCGCGGCACGACCGCGCGAGCGACACACCGCCGCGATCGGGCAGACGTCGCACCGCGGCGCGCGCGCGACGCAGACGGTCGCGCCGAGATCCATCAGCGCGTGATGCCAGCGGTCGGCACCGGTGCGGGGCACGAGCCGTTCGTCGAGCGCGACCGCCTCGGGCGCGGTCGCGATCCGGCCGAGGACCGCGCGTCCCAGGACGCGGCGGATGTTCGTGTCGGCGAAGGCCACGCTTTCACCGCGGCTGAAGCAGGTGACGGCCCCGGCGGTATACGGCCCGACGCCCGGCAGCACATCGAGCGCCTGGCGTGTCGTCGGCAGGTCCCGCGGATGCAGTCGCGCGATCCGGTGCAGGTCCCGCGCGCGGCGGTTGTAGCCAAGCCCCGACCACGCCCGAATGACATCCGCGAGCGCGGCGCGCGACAGGGCGGCGAGAGTGGGAAAGCGGCGAAGGAATGCGATGTAAGCGGGGACCACGCGAGAGACGCCCGTCTGCTGGAGCATGACCTCCGAGACGAGCACCGCGTACGGATCGCGCGTGCGCCGCCATGGGAGGTCGCGCGCGCTGCGCCCGTACCAGCGCAGGAGCGGCCGTCGGAGGGCGGCCGCAGCAGGCCCAGCGGTATACAATCTCTCGCCAGCATAGGTAGCCCGAAGTGCTGAGGGCCGCGAGGTCTTCAGTGCTTTTTTTCTAGCGCGGTGGGGTGGCGCAAGTCGCACCCGGGGGCGTAACGGAGGCTCAAATGAACAATCTCGAGAAGCCGGTCTATGTCTCTGCCGATGGGCTGAAGAAGCTGCAGGCAGAGCTCGAAGAGCTGCGCACGAGCAAGCGCACCGAGGTCGCGGAGCGCATCCACGCCGCGATGGAGTTCGGCGATTTCACCGAGAACTCCGAGCTCGAGCAGGCCAAGAACGACCAGGCGTTCCTCGAGGGCCGGATCATGACACTCGAGCAGATGATCAAGAACGCCCAGATCATCGACGAGACCTCGAAGCACGACATCGTCGAGGTCGGTAGCCACGTGATCGTCGAGGCCGACGGTCGCAAAGAGAAGTACACGATCGTCGGATCGGCGGAGGCATCGCCGCAAGAGGGGAAGATCAGCAACGAGTCGCCTGTGGGGCGAGCGCTGCAGGGCCGCCGGGCGGGTGAGACCGTCAAGGTCTCTGTGCCCGCGGGCACCATGGAAATGAAGATCCTGGCGGTCAGTTGAGCGTAGAGTCCTCGCGGAGCGTGGCGAGCAGAGGATCGGAGCCCCGTCACCAGGCGCGCTTCTGGGCGGATGAGGAAGCAGACCTGCTTGCCACCGACCGTCAGCACGTGATCCGCGATTCGAAGACGCCGTCGGGTGCCGTGCCGATCTCTGGTCTTCGCGGACCGATCATCACCGACGCGCTCTACCGGAGCTTCAAGAAACGGGGCCTGCGCATCCGGTACGTCTTCACCATCGACGACTACGACCCAATGGACTCGCAGTCCCTCAAAGAGAAGGCGGGCTGGGCGGAGCACATGGGCAAGCCGTTCGCCCACATCCCGTCGCCGGAACCCTCTGAAGCGTCCGACTTCGCGCGCTATCACGCGTCGGCCTACCTTGCGACGTTCGAAACGCTCGGCATCCGGCCCGAGGAGATCCACTGGCTGCGCGACCTGTACGGCAGCGGGGACCTCGACGCACAGATCGACCTCGTGCTGCGCAACGCGGCGACGATCCGCGAGATCTACGAGCGCGTCTCGCACGTCACGAAGGACGACCGCTGGCTTCCCATCGGCGTGATCTGCGAGAACTGCCAGCGGTTGGGAACGACGTTCGCGTTCGATTACGACGGGAAGACCGTGGCGTACGAGTGTCGCAAGGACCTCGTCGACTGGGCTGAGGGCTGCGGCCACTCCGGTCGCCGGTCGCCGTTCAAGGGCAACGCCAAGCTCTACTGGAATCTGCAGTGGTGCGCGATGTGGGACCACTTCGACGTCACGTACGAGGAGGGCGGCAAGGACCTTCTCACCGCCGGTGGATCGCGCGACCGCGCGAACGAGATCTACCGCGAGGTCTGGAAGAAGGAGCCGCCCATCGGCCTGGTGCACGAGTTCTTCACGACCGGCGGCAAGAAGATGTCGACATCGAAGGGGCTCGGCGCGGCCGCGACCGACCTCGTCAAGATCTATCCGCCCGAGCTGGTCCGCTTCCTGATGCTGCGCACGCACCCCAAGAGGCACGTCGAGTTCGATCCGGGCGGCCTCACGCTGCCCAAGCTCGTCGACGAGTACGACCGCTGCGCCGACGCGTTCCGCAACGAGCCGGAGAGCGATCAGGCCAAGGTCTGGGCGCTCTCGCAGGTCGCCGAGGATCCCGAGCCATCCGGCTTCCGCGTGAAGTTCACGATCGTCGCCGACTGGCTCCAGATCCCCAGCGTCGATCCGCTCAAGGAAGCCGAGAAGCGCAAGGACGCGCCGCTCACCGCCGCCGAGCGACGGGATCTGGAGCAGCGGATCGCTCTGGCGCGCGTCTGGCTCGAGCGCTGGGCACCGGACGAGGCGCGCTTCAGCGTGCTGCCCGAGCTGCCGCCGGACATCTTCCTCACCGACGCGCAGCGGCGCTACCTCGTGGCGGTGAAGCACCTGGTCGGCACGATCCGCGATCCGGAGGCGCTGCAGCAGGAGCTCTACGAGACCGCCAAGCGCGCCGGTGTCCTCGGCCCGGACGGCAAGGTGTCGCGCGACGCCTTCAGCGCCATCTACCTCGTGCTGCTCGGCAAACCGAGCGGTCCGAAAGCGGGCTGGCTCCTGACCACTTTGACGGACGATCTCGTGCGTCGCCGCATAGATGAAGCGGTGTCGCGGTGAACGGCAAGCTCCCCGTCGCGATCATCTGGCACATGCATCAGCCCTACTACCGTCACCCGCAGACGAGCGAGTTCGTCCTTCCCTGGGTGCGGCTTCACGCGTCGAAGGACTACCTCCATATGGCGCGGCTGCTTCAGGAGTTCCCAGGCGTGAAGGCGCATCTGACGATGGTGCCGAGCCTGCGCGACCAGCTCGAAGACTACGCGCAGGGTGCTGACGACGAGGACACCCGCGTGACGATGCGGACCGTCGACGGGACGCTCACCGCGGACGAGCGCGAGCACATGCTGCGCCGCTTCTTCTCCATCCATCACGGCAACGTCATCCATCGTCATGACGAGTACCGCCGATTGCTACAGCTGGGCATGGCCACACGCGATCGCCCCGAGCTGCTGTCGGACGACTACTTCGTCGACCTCGCGCTCTGGTTCAACCTCGCGTGGATCGATCCGGACGACATCGCGAGCGACGCCAGGCTCGAGGAGCTGCGCCGCAAGGGAAAGCAATACACGCGCGAGGACGTGCGCTACGTCATCGGTCGCCAGCGGATGATGGCGTCGGGCGTGCCGCATCTCTATCACCGGCTGGAGCACGACGGTCAGGTCGAGATCCTCACCACGCCCTATTACCACCCGATCCTGCCGCTGATCATCGACAGCCGCAGCGCGCTGCGCGGCGACCCGAACGCGATCATCTCGGATCCGCCGTTCGTGTACCCGGACGACGCCGCGTTCCAGATCGAAGAGGCGGTCGCCTCCCACGAGCGATCCTTCGGCAAGAAGCCGCGCGGCATGTGGCCCTCCGAGGGTTCGGTATCGCCTGAGACCGCGACCGCGATCTTCAAGGCGGGCCTCGACTGGTTCGCTTCGGATGAAGGCGTGCTCGCACGCTCGGTCGGCATCGACTTCAAGCGTGACGATGTCGGCGGCCTGCTCGAGCCGCAGCTGCTGTATCGGCCATATCGCATCCCAGGCGGCGGCACCGCGATCTTCCGCGACCGCGAGATCTCCGATCGCATCGGCTTCCTATACGGCGACATGTCACCGCACGACGCCGTCGGCGACATGATCTGGAAGCTCGAGCGCGCCCGCGAGCGGCTGCCCGACGACGGCGGTCCCTATCTCGCGACGATCATCCTCGACGGCGAGAATGCCTGGGAGCAGTACCCGAACAACGGGAACGATTTCCTCCGCTATCTCTACGGCACGCTGCAGACCGACGAGCGCTTCGAGACCGTGCGCGTCAGCGAGTTCCTCGACAGGACGCCCGCGAATGTCGACCTCCCGAATCTGCACACCGGGTCATGGATCGATGCGACGCTCGGCGTTTGGATCGGAGAGCCCGCGCACGCGAAGGCATGGAGCGCGCTCGAGCGCACGCGACGCTTCGCTCAGGAGCAGTGGGGCGCGCTCCGCTACATGCCCAAGAGCGTTCGCCAGCCGCTCATGGTCGCGGAGGGAAGCGACTGGTTCTGGTGGTACTCCAGCCGCAACTCGAGTCCAGAGGATGCCGTCTTCGACGCGCTGTTCCGCGCGAACCTCGAGGTCGTCTGGTGGTATGCCGGCGCCGAGCCGCCGGAGGACATCCGCACGTCGTTGATGGATCAGAACCGGCTCGCCGCGGTCGTCGGTCGAGGCGGCGCGATGCTGCCTGGTGCCGGCGAGCGGTACGGCTAAGACGCGAGCGCGCGCTCGATCTCGTCCAGGTGCTCCCGCCGATGCTCCGCGCGCGAGAGACTGAACGGGCCGAGCACGCGGATCTTCTCCACCAGCTCATCGCCTAGCGCTGCGATCGCTTTGTCCGCCTCCTCCGCGAGCCGGAGCGAAAGCTCCGCCGCCGCACGCGGGGGTAGGGCCAGAGCCAGCGGTTTCGCCGAGTCGTTTATCCACGCGGGGTCGTCGGGCTCGTAGTCGCCTGGTGGAGGCGGATCGATGCCGCGTGCCCACTTGCCCAGCGCGAAGATCGCTCGCGCATCCCAGAACCCAACGTGCGCGAGCTGGGCGGCCACGGTCCAGCCGTCGGGCATGGGCCGAGCAAGCTCTTGATCCTTCAACCTTCCGATGAGCGATCGCAGCCGCGCGCGCTCGGCGTCGTTCGCAGCCTCGTGAGAGCGGTCCACCGCCATATCGCGTCTCCTTTATCGTCCCGCTTGCCATGGTCACCAGCACGAGCGCCGTCGGCCGGATCCTGCCTGCGATCTGTTCACTGCTGCGGCCGCCGCCCGAGGACGAGCTCCGAGAATACGGCGGTCTCGGTCTGGTCCGTCGGAAGCGCGTGCTCGATGTCGGCTGCGGCGACGGCCGCATGGCGCTCGGGTGCGCCCCTTATGCGTCCGAGGTCGTCGGAGTCGATCCGGATCCCGAGGCGATCCGTCTCGCGCGCAAGAAAGCGCGCCAGCTCGGTGCCGCGAACGTGCGATTCAAGGTCGGCGTCGCGCAGGAGCTCCCGTTCCCCGACGAGCACTTCGACGTCGTGATCTTCTCGTGGACGCTCTGATGCGTTCCACGGGGGGGCATGGTCGATGCCCTAAGGGAAGCCCACCGGGTCCTGCGGCCGCGCGGCATCCTCGTCGACGCACGACCTGACTCACGCGTCTTCGCGTACGCGGAGCATCGGACCGCGACAGGCGCGTACCGCCAGGCGGGCGTGATCGCGACCGCGCGCGGTGCGGCCGGCGACGACCGCGCCTCCGACCGGGCGGCCGCGACCGCGGCGACAAGCGGGTGGTTCCGCCCGCTGCGCGCCGGGCGCTTCTGGCACCGCGTGCTGTTCGAGGGCCGGTCGGCGCTGCAGCGCTACCTGGAAGACCACGCGCGCTTCACACACCGCGTCCGCTGGATGCTCGACCGGGCGAGGCGCCGGCGCTGGGAGGCTGACCCATGGGCGATCCGGCGCGGTGTGCGCTACCAGATCTACGAGCGGACCTGATCTCGTTACCCGACCGTTGGTGATCGCACCTCTTATGGAGGTGCCGAACGGCTGTAGCGAGTACTGGAGCTCCGAAGACTCGATCGACTAACCGCTGAGCGCGAACGCGGTCTCCCACACCGACTCGTAGCCCTCGAGGATGCGCGGCCAGGTGAAGCGCTTCGCGGTCGCTTTTCCGTCGGTGCGAATCGCCCGTGCCAGCTCCGGCCGATCGCGCAGCATGAGCTGGGACGTGAGCAGCTCGCGCGGATCGTCGCTCTGCACGACGACGCAGTTCCCGAACGGAACGGCGTAGTCCTCACCGGTGCGACCGAGGTAGGCGATCCCGCCGGCGGCCATGACCTCGAGGCCGACGAGACCGAACGGCTCCTTCTCAGAGTTCGCGAGTACTCCGTCGGCCGACGCGTACAGCGAACGCAGCGCCTTCTCGTCGACGAAGAAGTCGAGGAACACGATCTCTGCGGTCGTCGCGGCGATCGCGGTCGCGAGCTCGCGCGACGACGCGGTCGGCGGCAGCGCGAGGCGCTCGACGGTGAGCCCGCGTCCGAAGATGCGGTCCCCCACGACGTCCGCGTAGGGGCTGCGGCTGCCGCGCATGACGAACCGCGGACGCATGCCGGCGTCGCGCATCGTGGCGATCGCGTCGATCGCCCATAGCCAGCGCTTATCGACGTCGAAACGCGCGACCTTCACGAACGTCGGACGGTCGCCGAATGCCTTGCGCAGCGCGGCGACATCGCTTGGAGGCAGCGGCTTCAGGTATCGCTCGGCGATCCCGTTGGGGAGCACGGCCGCCTCGACGCCGACCTTCGCGAGCTCCATGCGCATGAAGCGCGAGATCGTCGTGATCGAGGCCGCGCGCCGCAGCAGCGG
>Ga0075419_10003268_pt1 | contig 10385 bp, 9 predicted proteins | sample SoiMetdeltSBSDD3_FD_76900 | JGI IMG/M metagenome (GOLD analysis project Ga0075419, IMG submission 76900) | Bulk soil microbial communities from a Populus tree surrounding site in Tennessee, USA - Soil MetaG P. deltoides SBSDD3 | ecosystem: Environmental > Terrestrial > Soil > Tree plantation... | reverse complement strand
TGATCGGCAAGGTCGACGAGACCACCGGGCAGCAGATCGTCGCGTTCGTGACCCTGAAGGGGAGCGTCGAGGCGGCCGACGACACCACCGAGGTGCTGCGCGAGCACGTCGCGCGCAAGATCGGGAAGCTGGCCCGGCCGACCACCATCATCTTCACCCCCGACCTGCCCAAGACCCGCTCGGGCAAGATCATGCGCCGCCTCCTCAAGGACGTGGCCGAGGAGCGCGAGCTGGGCGACGTCACCACCCTGGCCGACCCGGCCATCGTCGAGGAGATCCGCGACAAGGCGGCCGCCCGGCCCCAGGAGGACTAGGCAGCCCGGGTGGTTCGGGGCGGCCCGGGCGGTTCTCGGACGGCGACGGCTAGGTGGGCTGGGATTCCGGGAACTTGTAACCTGGCGTGAACCCCGGTGGTCTAGGGGGTTGATTCCAGCCGTCTGACCGTTGCCCCGGGCGGCCGCTGGTGCTGACACCGACGTCGGTGTCGGGTTGGCCGGGGAGTCGATGCCGAACGACCTGCGAGGTGCCAGTCAACCGATGAGTGTCGCGTTCGTCTTCCCAGGTCAGGGGAGCCAGGCGCCGGGGATGGGCCTGGACTTCGCGGACTTCGACGAGGCCGCGGCCGACCTCTACCAGTGGGCGAGCGCCTGCCTCGGCTGGGACCTGGACGAGACGTTGCGGTCGGCCAGCCCCGACGAGCTGCGCCAGACCTACATCGCCCAGCCGGCGATCTTCTGCGTGTCCGTGGCGGCGCTGCGGGCGCTGGAGGCCGCCGGGGTACCCCGGCCGGCGTTCGTGGCCGGGCACTCCCTCGGCGAGTTCTCCGCCCTGGTCGCGGCCGGCGCCCTGTCGTTCGAGGCCGGGCTGCTGCTGGTGGCCAGGCGGGCCGAGGCCATGCAGCGGGCCGCCGACGCCCGGCCCGGGTCGATGAGCTCGGTGCTGGGCCTGTCGGCCGAAGGGGTCGAGATGGCGGTCGAGGCGACCGCCCAGGGGCAGGTGCTGGCCGTCGCCAACGACAACGCCCCCGGCAACGTGGTCGTGTCCGGCGAGTGGTCGGCCCTGGAACGGCTCCCCGGCGCGGCCAAGGAGCTCGGGGCCAGGCGGGTGGTGCCGCTGAACGTGGGCGGCGCCTTCCACTCCCCCCTGATGGCACCCGCGGTCCAGACCTTCCAACCCCACCTGGCCGCCGCCCCCCTGCGCGACCCGAGCATCCCGGTGGTCGCCAACGCCACCGCCGAGCCCGTCACCTCCGCCGAGGAGCTGCGCGAGCTGCTGGCCCGCCAGCTCACCGGTCGGGTCCGCTGGACCGAGTCGGTCCGGCGGATGGTCGCCCTCGGCGTCGACACCTTCATCGAGGTCGGCCCGGGCACGGTCCTGGGCGGGCTCATCAAGCGGACGGTCGACGGGGTCACGGTGCTGTCGGCGGCCAACGCCGAGGGCGTGGCCGGGGTCGCCGACGCCCTGCGGATGCAGGGTGACGGCGACGTGGCCAAGGGCGGGGACCAGGGCGAGGTGGTGGTGCTGCCCGAGCGGTTCGCGGTCTCGCCCGGCCACGGCCGCTTCTACCCGGTCACCCCCTCCCGGTTCAACGACGAGCGGCCCTATGTCGAGCCGGGCGACCTGCTCGGCGAGGTCCGCAACGGCGCCGCCAGCATCCCCGTCCGCAGCCCCTTCCGCGGCTGGGTCATGGCCCACCTCGCCTGGGAGGGCGAGCTGGTCACCCCCGGCCAGATCCTGCTCAGCCTCCGGCCCTTCTGACCCCGCCCGACCGCCGATCCCCCACGCCGGAGAAAGGAGCCGTCGTGCCCGCCGAGATCGTTGGACTCGGGGTGGCCGTACCGCCCTATGTCCTGACCAACGCTGATCTCGAAACGCTGGTCGACACCAACGACCAGTGGATCACCGAGCGCACCGGGATCAAGGAGCGCCGCATCGCCGGCAAGGACGACTCGACGGCGCTGCTCGGCAAACGGGCCGCCACCCAGGCGCTGGACGTGGCGGGCATCGGCGTCGACGAGGTTGACCTCCTGGTCGTGGCCACGGCCACGCCCGACTACACGCTGCCCTCGGCCTCCTGCATCCTCCAGCTCGAGCTGGGCATGACCCGGGGTGCGGCCATGGACGTGATCGCCGGCTGCTCCGGGTTCGTGTACGCCCTGGCCACCGCCTCCCAGTTCGTGGACTCGGGCGCGGCCGACACCGCCCTGGTGGTGGGCTCCGAGACGCTGTCGCGGATCTCGGACTACACCGACCGCGGCACCTGCATCCTGTTCGGCGACGGGGCCGGCGCGGTCGCCCTGCGCCGGGGCGAGGCCGGCGTGCGGGCGTTCTCGCTGGGCGCCGACGGGAGGCGGTCGCGGCTGCTCATGACCCCGGCGGGCGGGTCGCGCTTCCCGGCCAACAACCGGACCGTGGCCGAGCGCCGACACTACATCGTCATGGAGGGCCGCGAGGTCTTCAAGGGCGCGGTGACCGCGATGGCCGCCTCCAGCCTGGAGGCGATCGAGCGGTCCGGCCTCCGACCCGACGACATCGACCTGGTCGTCCCCCACCAGGCCAACCAGCGGATCATCGAGGCGACCGCCCGGCGGCTCAAGTTCCCCATGGCCAACGTGGTCATGAACATCGCCCGCTACGGCAACACCTCGGCCGCCTCCATCCCCATCGCCATCGCCGAGGCGTGGGAGCAGGGACAGATCCGGCCCGGCCAGCGGCTGCTGCTGACCGCGTTCGGGGCCGGCCTGGCCTGGGGCTCGGCGGTGGTCGACTGGACCCTCCCCAACCCGTCCGAGCCGGCGGCCGAGGAACCGACCCAGTCGGCCATGCCGATCGTGCGCGGGCTGCTCGACGGGTCCCTGTGGGACGACGTCGACGTGCTGCCGTCGCTGCGCAACGTCCCGGAGGGGGCGCTGTGAGCGGGGGTCCCGAGGCCCAGGGCCAGGGGGCCGCCGCCAGCCTGGAGGGGCGGACGGCCCTGGTCACCGGGGCGTCGGGGGCGATCGGGCGGGCGTGCGCGGTCGCCCTGGCCACCCAGGGAGCGAGGGTCGTGGTCGCCTACGGGTCCGACGAGCAGGGCGCCCAGGAGACGGCCGACCTGGTCAAGGCGGCCGGCGCCGAGCCGGTGGTCGCCCAGGCCGACCTGGGCGACCCGGGCGGGCCCAGGGCCCTGGTGGCGGCCGCCGGCGACGCCGGCGTGGACATCCTGGTCAACAACGCCGGCCTGACCCGCGACGCCCTGGTGCTGCGGATGCGCGACGAGGACTTCACCGAGGTGCTGGAGGTCAACCTGGTCGCCGCCTTCCGCTGCACCAGGGAGGTCCTGCGGGGCATGCTGCGGCGGCGCTGGGGCCGGGTGATCTCGGTATCCAGCGTGGTCGGCCTGGTCGGCAACCCCGGCCAGGCGAACTACGCCGCCTCCAAGGCCGGCCTGATCGGCCTCACCATGAGCGTGGCCAGGGAGGTGGCCGGTCGCGGCATCACCGTCAACGCCGTCGCCCCCGGCTACATCCCCTCCAAGCTCACCGACGCCATGAGCGAGGAGGCCAGGCAGGCGACCCTCGGCCAGATCCCGGCCGGGCGGCTCGGCACCCCGGAGGAGGTGGCGGCGGCGGTCCGCTTCCTGGCCGGCGAGGAGGCCGGCTACATCACCGGCCAGGTCCTGGCCGTGGACGGCGGCATGTCGATGGGCGCATAGGACGCGCGGAGCACGAAGGAGCAGGTTGACTGGCAGTCGGCGCGGGCGGCATCCTGAGCCGCCATCTTGGCCCCCGGCACGAAGGCCCCCGGCACGAAGGCCCCCGGCACGAAGGAGAACGAGCAGATGGCGCAGTCGCGCGAGGAAGTGATCGAGACCATGAAGGACGTCCTGGCCTCCGAGCTGGGCGTCGAGGCGGACAAGGTGACCGCCGACGCCCGCTTCAAGGAGGACCTGGACGCCGACTCGCTCGACCTGGTCGAGGTCGTGCTCGCCCTCGAGGAGAAGTTCGGCATCGAGATCTCCGACGACCAGATCGCGGGCGTCAAGACCGTCGGCGAGGCGGCCGACCTGGTCATCTCCAAGCAGACGGCGGTGGGGTAGGACCTTGCTGCGCGTCGTCGTCACCGGGCTCGGTGCGGTCACCCCGGTCGGCGTCGGGGCCAAGGCCTACTGGGAGGCCATCACCGCCGGCCAGTCCGGGGTCGGCCCCCTGACCCTGGTCGACCCGGAGCCGGTGCCGTCCAAGGTGGCGGCCGAGTGCCTGGAGTTCGACCCGACGGCCAGCCTCGGGCCCAAGGAGGCCAGGCGGCTGGACCGCTCGACCCAGTTCGCCCTGGTCGCCGCCCAGGAGGCCTGGGAGGAGAGCGGCATCGAGGGCGGGGTCGACAAGGACGAGACCGGGGTGGTGTTCGCCACCGGCATCGGCGGCATCAGCTCGCTGCTGGCCAGCGACGCGGTGATGCGCGAGAAGGGCCCCAACCGGGTCTCCCCGTTCACCGTGCCCCAGCTGATGCCCAACGCCGCCGCCGGTCAGATCGCCATGAAGCTCGGCCTGCGCGGGCCGAACTTCTGCACCACCACCGCCTGCGCGGCCTCCAACCACGCCCTCGGCCTGGCCTTCCAGGCCATCCGGCACGGTGAGGCCACGGCCATGATCGCCGGTGGCTCCGAGTCGGCCTTCGTCCAGGTGGCGCTGATCGCCTTCGGCCAGATGACCGCCCTGGCCACCAAGTTCAACGACCGGCCCACCGAGGCCTCGCGGCCGTTCGACGCCCTGCGCAACGGCTTCGTGATGGGCGAGGGCGCCGGCGCCCTGATCCTGGAGGAGCGCGGGCACGCCCTGGCCCGCGGGGCGCCGGTCCACGCCGAGGTGGTCGGCTTCGGCCAGTCGGCCGACGCCTTCCACGTCACCGCGCCGTCCGAGGACGGCAGCGGGGCCGCTCTGGCCATGCGGCGGGCGCTGCGCTCGGCCGGCCTGGCCCCGGAGGACGTGGGCTACATCAACGCCCACGGCACCTCGACCCCGGCCGGGGACGTCTCGGAGACCAAGGCCATCCGCCTGGCCTTCGGCGACCACGCCGACCGGCTGGCCGTCTCCTCGACCAAGTCGATGATCGGGCATCTGTTCGGGGCGGCCGGGGCGGTCGAGGGCATCGCCACCGTGCTGGCGGTGCGGGACGGGGTCCTGCCCCCGACCATCAACCAGACCGACCCCGACCCGGCCTGCGACCTGGACTACATCCCCAACCAGGCCCGCAAGGACCAGGTGGACGCGGCCATGTCCAACGGCTTCGGCTTCGGCGGGCACAACGCCGTGGTGGTGTTCCGCCGCCACCAGGCGTAGCCGGCCGGGCGGGCCGGCCGTGAGGCTCTATGCGGAGACGGCCGGGCTGCGGGCCCGGCAGGTCCTGGTCGACCTGGCCGTGCTGGCCTGGACGGCCGCCTGGGTGGCGGCCGGGATGGCCCTGTACCGGCTGGTCGAGAGGCTGGCCGTCCCCGGCGCCCGGGTCGAGCAGGCCGGCAGCGGCTTCGCCGGGGACGTGGCCGAGATCCAGCAGACGATCGGCCGGGTCCCGGTGGTCGGTGACCAGCTGCAGGCCCCGTTCGGCCGGCTGGCCGGGACGGGGCGGACCCTGGCCGCGGCCGGGGTGGCCCAGCAGGAGGTCGTGCACCAGCTCGCCCTGTGGCTCGGGGTGCTGGTCGCGGCCGTCCCGGTGGTCGCCCTGCTGCTGGTCTGGCTGCCGCACCGGGTCGCCTGGGCGCGGGAGGCCGGCGCGGCCAGCCGGCTGCGCCTGGACGGGGCGGATTTGGAGCTGTTCGCCATCCGGGCGGTGGCCAACCGGCCGCTGCGCCAGCTGCACCGGGTCAGCCCCGACCCGGCCGGCGACCTGCGGGCCGGGGAGTACGAGGCCCTGGCCGACCTGGAGCTGCGGACCATGGGCCTGCGGGCCCGGCCGCGGCGGCCCTAGCGGCGGCGCCAGAACAGGGCCAGGGCCCCGACGGCCAGGCAGGCGACGCCGGTGCAGGCGGCCACCGGGACCGGGGCGGCCAGGATGCGCACGCCGAGGCGCTCGACCAGCGGGGAGGGGCCGCCCGAGACCGGGCCGGTGATCCGCTCGGTGGCCGGGGGCAGGGTCGGGGCGGGGCCGTCGTCGGGCGGCTCGGGGCGCACGCCGAGCAGCTCGGCGCCCGCCTCGGGCCTGACCTTGAACCCGTAGCCGAGCAGGGCGCGGACGTCCTGGTACATGACCTTGGAGGCGAGGGCGACGGCCAGCAGGGTGCGGCCGCCGCGCCGCTGGGCGGCCACGATGGTGGCGCCGGCCTTGGTGGTGTAGCCGGTCTTGACCCCGATGGCGCCCTTGTCGCGGCCCCAGCCGACGAAGTGGTTGTGGTTGGCCAGCACCGTCCGGTGGCCGTTCGGCCAGACGTAGGTGACGGCCCGCGACCCGACCAGCTTGGCCAGCACCGGCCGCTGCAGCAGGGCCCGGCCGAGGACGGCCAGGTCGGCGGCGCTGGCCCGGTGGCCCGGGACGTCCAGCCCCGACGGGTCGCGCCAGGTCGAGTCGGTGCAGCCGAGCTCGGCCGCCTTGGCCCGCATGGCCCGCAGGAACCCGGCCCGGCCGCCGGGCCAGCCGGCGGCCAGGGTCTCGGCGGCGTCGTTGGCCGAGACCATCAGCAGGGTGGTCAGCAGCTGGTCGCGGCGGATCCGCCAGCCGGTCCTGTAGCCGAAGCGGGTGCCGTCGACCAGCTCGGCGGCCTCGGGGACGCGCAGCACCTTGCTGGCCGGGTAGCCGTCGTTGGCCACGATGGCGGTGAGGATCTTGGTGGTCGAGGCGACCAGGACCGGCAGGTGCTCCCGCCGCTGCCACAGCACGGCGCCGGTGGCGGCGTCCATGACCACGGCGGCCCGCGCCTCCACCCGGGGCGCGGGCGAGGCGGCGGCGGCCGGGGTCGCCATCCATCCCACGACCAGGCCGAGCGACAGGACCAGGGACGGCAACCACCGTTGGCGGGAGCGCACGCCGGTAGGCTGCCCGACCCGTGGGACGAGCGCAACACCCGACGAGAGAGGGCCCCGGACGGCGGCGGGCGGCGACAGGCGCCGCCGCCGGGTGATCGCCGGGAGCTCGATGCCGGCCCTTCGACCGACGCGAGGCTCCGGTTGCGGGGCGCCCGGGTGGCCGGCCCTTCGACCGGTTTCCGCGGGGCCCTGCGGCGATATCTTCAAGAGTGGCACAACCTCGTCCAGTTCGCCCATGAGCTGGGTTGGCCAGGTCCCCTCGTCAGGAGCCGCGCGTGCTGACCGTCTTCTCCGACCTCCACTGTCCCTGGGCCTATGTGTTCTCCATCCGCCTGCGCCGGGCCCGGGCGGCGGTCGGCCAGCCGCCGGTGGCCTGGCGCTGCTGGCCGCTCGAGCTGGTCAACGACCGGGGCACGCCGTGGGCGACCCTCAGCCAGGAGATCCCGGTGCTGACCCAGCTGGAGCCGGACCACTTCTCGCCGCCGAAGCGCGAGACCTGGCCCTCGACCTTCCTGCCGGCCATGGAGGCGCTGAAGGTGGCCGGCGAGCTGGGCGGGCCGGAGGCGGCCGACCGCTTCGACGAGACGGCCCGCCGGGCCTTCTTCCTCGACCGGCGCGACCTGTCGATCCGGCCCACCCTGGCCGACATCGCGACCGAGGCCGGCCTGGACCGGCAGCGCTTCCTGGGCGCCTTCGACGGCGGCGGCCACCGACGCGGCGTGATCGCGGACTGGGACGAGGGCCGCCGCCGGGGCGTCCAGGGCTCCCCCCATGCCTTCCTGCCCGACGGCAGCGGGGTCTTCAACCCCGGCATCGGCAAGATCGACTGGGTCCGCGGCATCCCCGTTCCCCGGGAGGTCGACGAGCGCGCCATCGCCAAGCTGCTGCAACAGGCGACCGAGACCGCCTCGGCCTGACCGGGCCGCCCCGGCGCTCCTCCCCAGACCGGCAGCCGGCCCTGGACAACAATTTCAGTGGCCACAGCAGCGGTCCTGACCAGGCGGGGAGGTCGAGCGGGTCGAGCGGGTCGAGCGGGTCGATCCGCACCTGAGGAAATGCGACGAATCCCCTCGATCCGCGCCGGATTTTGCACACTGGCGGCGAACGCGGCAATCTCTGCGGACACAGGGGAGCCAGGTCGGTCCGGCTCCCCAGGCGCGTACGACCCCCGGGCGCGCCGGCCGGCCGCGAGTGGCCGGAACTCGTATGGAGAACGAGCGAGCATCGGTTGGCAGGCATCTGGCCCAGCGGCGCCGGCGGCCCCCGACCGCCCTGCTGGCGGTCGCCAGCATCCTGCTGATCCTGGCCCTCGGGATCGGCGGGTTCGTGGTCTTCGTCAACCAGCCCGCCCAGAGCCTGGCCTGCCGCTCGGGCAGCCTGCCGCTCCAGGTGGTCGTCTCCCCCGACCAGGCGAAGGTGGTGACTCAGGCCGCGGCCGAGTACGAGCGGCGGCGCACGGCGGTCGACGACCGCTGCGTCGACGTCCAGGTCCGCGGCATCGACTCCTCCGAGGCCGCCGCCGCCCTCTCGACCGGCTGGGACGAGGTCAGTCAGGGCCCGACCCCCGACGTGTGGGTCCCGGCCTCCTCGGCCTGGGCGCTCCAGGTCGCCCTCCGCCAGCAGGCCAGCAAGCAGGCCGTCCTGATCCCGCTCGAGTACCCCAAGGTCGCCACCAGCCCGATGGTGATGGCCATGCCCAAGCCGATGGCCGAGACGCTCGGCTGGCCCCGCAGCACCCTGGGCTGGGAGGACCTGCTCGGGGCGGTGACCAACCAGGAGGGCTGGAAGGCCTTCGGCCACCCGGAGTGGGGGGCCTTCAAGCTCGGCAAGACCGACCCCAACCTGTCCACGCCCGGGCTGGAGGCGCTGATCGGGGCCGTGTTCGCCGCCACCGGGCAGACCAGCGAGCTCTCGGTCGAGACGCTGGTCAAGCAGGAGGACCAGCTCCGCCGGCTCATCCTCGGCCTGGAGCGGGCCCCCGGCCAGGACGCCGACACGCCCGCGACCTTCCTGGCCAACCTCCAGCAGGCCGACAAGGCGGGCCAGGCCCTCAACTTCGTCTCGGCCGTGCCGCTGGACGAGAAGTCGGTCTGGGACTACAACCGCGGCAACGCCGGCGGCCTGGAGGACGGCGCCGAGCGGGCCAAGCCGGACGTACCCCTGGTCGCCATCTACCCAAAGGAAGGGACGCTGGAGGCCGACCACCCGTGGGTGGTGCTGCGCGCCCCCTGGGTCGACGACGCCAAGCGCCGGGCGGCCGCCAGCTTCCTCGACTACCTGCGCAGCGAGCCCGTCCAGGCCCGGTTCCAGGCGGCCGGGTTCCGGACCTCCGAGGGCCGCCCCGGCCCGCAGCTCAGCCAGGCCAACGGGCTGGTCCCCGACCAGCCGGCCAGGATCCTGGCCCCGCCGTCCCCCAAGGTGGTGGCGGCGGCCCTGGAGAGCTGGAACGCGGCCCGTAAGCGCAGCAACGTGCTGGCCGTCTACGACATCTCCGGGTCGATGAAGGAGGAGGTCCCCGGCAGCGGCGGCAAGACCAAGATCGACATCGTCAAGGAGGCCGCCGGCCAGGCCCTGGCCCTGTTCGCACCCGAGACCAACCTGGGCACCTGGCTGTTCTCGACCAACCTGGTCGGCACGCGGGACTGGGTCGAGTCGGTCCCCATCGGGCCGACCAACGCCCGGCTGCCCGACGGCAAGCTCCGCCGCCAGGTCCTGACCGAGGCGCTCAACCGCCTCCAGGCCACCAACGGCGACACCGGCCTGTACGACACCACCCTGGCCGCGTTCCGGGCCCTGCAGCGCTCGTACGCCCCCCAGCGGATCAACATCGTGGTCCTGCTCACCGACGGTATCAACGACGACCCCTCCGGCGGCATCGACCGGGCCGAGCTGCTGCGCCGGCTCAAGGCCGAGCAGGACGAGAACCGGCCGGTGCGGATCATCACCATCGCCTACGGGACCGACGCCGACGCCGCGTCCCTCAAGATGATCTCGGACGCCACCGGCGGCCTGGCCTTTGTCTCAAGGGACCCCCGGGACATCCTGCGCGTGTTCACCGACGTGATCACCAAGCTCCCGGCGAGCTAGTCGAGCTAGTCGAGCTAGTTACGTTGGACTAGACGGCCTGGGTGGCGCTGCCTATGCTCCCGTGCAGCCGCCGGGCGCAGTGGAGGGCCCGGCGCGACCCACGGGGAGGTTGCCGTGCGCAAGGTCCTGCTCGTCGCGCTGGCCGTGCTGGTGGCGGCCGCGCTCGCCCTGCCCGCAAGCGCGGGCCAGTCCGGTCGGGCGGCGCTCACCGCCCGGGCCCAGCGCTCCGGTCAGCTCCAGAGCGCCAATGGCGAGTACGTCGTCGCCTACGCTGACGGGGCGTCCACGGCCGCCGCCCGA
>Ga0075419_10003266_pt1 | contig 10389 bp, 7 predicted proteins | sample SoiMetdeltSBSDD3_FD_76900 | JGI IMG/M metagenome (GOLD analysis project Ga0075419, IMG submission 76900) | Bulk soil microbial communities from a Populus tree surrounding site in Tennessee, USA - Soil MetaG P. deltoides SBSDD3 | ecosystem: Environmental > Terrestrial > Soil > Tree plantation... | reverse complement strand
CCCCCTCGATCGCATCGCCACGGTTCGGCCGGAGTTGCCTGGACTGCTGCGCCCGGTCCCCGTCTCGCTCAGCCGCGTCGCGGACGCACTCGTGCTCATCCTGCTCGGCCTGTTCCTGCACAGCTTCGCCTACCGCAACCTCACTCATCAGGGCGACCTCAAGACCTACCAGTTGGCTGCTAGCGCGGTGCAATCCGGACTCGATCCCTACCTGCCGGAGAACCTGGCCCAGCTCGCGGGCCGGCGTGTGTTCCCGTTTGTCTACCCGCCGGTGGCGCTGCTGCCGTTTCTCGCCGTGGCGGGACTCCCCGCGAAGACCGTCGCCCTGGCGTGGATCTGGGGGAAGATAGTCCTTCTCGGTCTGCTCGCGTGGGCGTGGGCGCGGTGGCTGAGCGGGGGCAGCTCCCTGCTCGCCGTGGCGCTCGTCGCCGTGTTCGGGTGGAACGGCTCGTCGCAATGGGATCTCTCGGCCGGGAATGTGGCGATCGTGGAATGCGCACTGGTATGGGCCGCGTTCGGGTGCTTCATCGCAGGACGCCGCGGCTTGTTCGCGGCGCTCATCGTGGTTGCGGCGTGCTTCAAGCTCCTGCCGGCGACGTTCCTGCTCCTGCTGCTCCTGTCGACCGAAGGTTCGAAGGCCTCACCGCGCTTGCTCGGCACTGCGTTCCTGGCGCTGCTGATGCTGACGCTGCTGCCCACACTCGTCGGTCCGGCATCCGGCTACCAGAAGTTCTGGCTCGCTGTGCCGGACGCGACCGCGTACGCCGACGCCAACCCCTCCGCACTCGGACTGCTGTCGCACCTGATCGGCTCCGCGGGAGTGAGCGAGTCCGTCGCCGCACCCGCTTCGCTGGCACTCTGGGCCTGTTACGCGCTGGGGCTGGTTCTCGCGAGCTTCGGCGTGCTGCGAGATTCGTTCGCGCGGCAGGACGCGCGGCACTGGGTGATGTGCGCGGTATTCCTCTACGTGCTGCTCCTGCCGCGACCCATGGCCTACGGCTTCGTCCTGCTCACGCCGGCGCCGCTCTACTTTGCACCCCGGCCATTCGACCGGACCGCGGGGCGATTGCTCCTGGCGCTGGTGCTCGCGGCCCAGGGGCTGTGGAAGTTCACGTTGAACCGAAGTGATTCGTTCCTGGTGACGTACGCGCCCTTCCTGCTCACGCTCTGCGTCTGGTTGCTGGTCGTGAACGAGCACTCGGTGTCGCGCGCGCGGACGTCCGCTGACGGCGCGGAGGACGATGCCGTGGCACAGGCGAGAGCCAGCTAGAGCACCTTGAGCGAGATCATCCACTCGCGAGACGGCGGCCGGCCGCGCTCCACGGCCTCCGCGAAGCCGAGCGAGAGCGTGAGCTGGGACTGGGTGAGCAGCTGCAGGCGGATGTCCACCTGTCCGCCGATATCGGCGAGCTTTCGGCGTCTGGCGTCGTCGGTGAGGTTCGTCCCCAGCCCGCCGGCGAAGAACGACACGCGAGCCCAGCTCGCGTAGAGCGCCAGCGTGCCGGCGCGCCGAAAGCGGAGCGCGGGCAGGTTCCATTCGAGCATGGACCGTGCGTAGTCCGTGCCCGCGACGGCGTCGAACGGCACGCCCGGGAAGCTGTAGGGCTCGCGGTAGCGCTTGGGGTCCTGGTAGTCGAGCCAGTTGTTGCCGAACCGCCCGAAATAGAAGTTCGCGAACTCGTCGTCCGGATCGCCCGGCGAGTAGCCGGCCGCGCCGCGCAGCCACAGCGACGAGTTCCGGATACCGGGGAGGGGGGTTCCGAGCGAGACGCCGCCATCCAGGAACGGGTGGCCGCGCCAGGCCGCCTCGCCCAGGAAGCCGGAGCGGACACCATCATCGCTGAAGTCGGCCCACGCCTCGACTCCCTTGACGAAGTCCGGCGCGCCCATGGACGTGCGCAGGTTCTTGTAGTGGAGCCCGGTCTGGAACGACATCAGCTGGTCGAAGCTGGGCCCCGTCGAGACGTTCTGGTGATCCGGCAGCCGGTCCAGCGCGCCCCAGTGGCTCGCCGAGACGTGCCAATCGAGCCGGCGCGGCAGGTCACGCACGAGCGCGCGGTGCCAGGTCGCCTCGGAGCCGTAGCCCTTGCGGCTCGTCTTCTTCGGGCCCACGAGGTCGTAGAACGACGCCGGGTTCCAGCGGAACTGGAGCGTGAGGTCATAGCGCCGGTAGCTCGCGCGCACGTGCGGCCGTTCGCTCATCGGGATCCCCGCATCGGGCGCCCAGCTCGCGGACAGCCCGAACTCGTGGAACATCAGCGGGTCCGAGAACGAGGCGTTCAGTCCCACCGCGACGTGCTCCTGGTATCCCTCGACGATCGGGTAGACGCTCGAGAGCCGCAGGTTCGAGATACCGCTGTACGTGTGCGGCGTGAGGCTCGCTGCATCGAGCTTCACGCTCGACGGCGGGGGGACGACCCAGCTCTTGAGCACGGGGCGGCGCTCCACGAGCCGCTCGCCCAGGAACGAGATCGCGCTCGCCTCTGCCAGCGCGCGCGGCAATATCTTCGCCGGCCGGAAACCCGCACCGCTGTAGTGGAAGACGATCAGCGAGTCGTCCCCCGTCGGCACCGGCCGGAAGAAGCCCGTCTCGGCGTTCGAGACCACGTCCATGGAATCCCGTCCGAGGTCGTAGCGGAAGATGTTCGACACGCCCGTGTAGTACGAGCTGCCCCACAGGGCACGCCCCGAGGGCTCGAACGTGAAGCCGGCCGGCACGGCGGTGCCGAAGTCCCACAGCGTGCGCGAGGTGGTGTCGCCTGCCACCAGACCCGCGACCGGGAACAAGCGCAGCGTCTGCCGGCCGCTGATCTCGGCGACCGAGGCACTCAGCTGCTTGCCGTCGGGCGAGACGTCGAGGTCGTAGGCGTCCATGCCGAACGGCATCGCCCATACCAGCCGCCAGTCCTGGTACGGCGGATCGAGCCGCACGATGGCCGAGATGCCGTTCAGGTGCCGCACGGCCCACAGTGCCCGCGAGGCGCGGTCGAACGCCAGGTCGCCGATGCGCGCATCGAGGATGAGCCGCGTGTCGTGCCCGGTCGCCAGGTCGTAGCGGTGCAGGTCGCGCCACTCGTTGTGGTCGGTGGTGTAGAACAGCGTGCGCGTGTCGGAGTCGAACGCCAGCGACGTGACGAAGTAGAGCGCGGGACCTTTCACCTCGTGCAGCACGCGCTCGCGCCCGCCATCGAGCGGGATCCGGGCCAGGTGCGCGAGGGCGCCCTGGTGGAACACGGCCGCGAGCAGCGACCGGCTGGTGGTGTCCACGAACGCGCGCGAGACCGAGCCCAGCGCCAAGGGCGACAGGTCGCGGTAGGGCGTGGTCGGGTGCTGCCGGACGGAATCCAGGCTGGCGGCCTGCCAGGCGTGCTCGAACCGGATCCAGTCCTGCCACGCATCGCCCAGCGTCTCGCCGAAGACGTGCTTGAACTGGTTCGCGAAGTAGCGCTTGCTGCCGGGCTTGCGGCCCACCCAGTCGATCAGCTTCTCGGGCCCGTGCTCCCAGGCCAGGTAGCTCATGAAGCGCGTGCCGTAGAGATACGAGTTGGCACCCACCTGGAAGTCCACTCTCACACCCTCGGCCTCCAGGCCCAGAGGGTCATAGAAGTGCGCGCTGTCGCGCACCATGGCGCGGAACACCATCTCGTCGTAGGGCCCCTGGGCGCGGCCGAAACCGCCGCTCATCCAGGTCTCCATGAACACGGCGATGCCCTCGTGGTACCAGCGCGGGGCGGCGCGCCGGGGCAGCACCAGGTTGCTGTAGAGGATGGTCTCGGGGTGTTCGTGGGTCTCGCGCACCTTGCCGCGGAAGATGCGGCGAAACGTGCGGTCCGCCCCGCTCGCGCCATCCAGGGCCAGCACGTGCACGACCTCGTGGTTCATCGTGAAGTTGATGCGCTCGTTCGACGGCCCGGTCTCGTACACGAAGCTCGAGGGCGCGACGTGGAACACCATGCTGTTCCGGGGATTCACCCACACGCCGGCGTTCCCGTAGTCCGAGAAGTCGTCGAGCATGACGTTGACGCGCTCACCCGGCTGGTAGCCCCACAGCTTCTTATGGAAGCGCATGCTGTTGACGAAACAGCGCGCGGTGTAGGGCGCGAGGTACGTCAACAGCGGGGCGGGGTAGGACAGGCGCAGGTCCTCGGCCTCGAGCACTTCCACCTGCGCTCGCGCGGCCGGCACGTTCGCCGCGAGCAGCAGCAGCGCGCCCAGCAGGATCGAGCGCGACTCGGCGGCGACACCGTGGCGGCCGGTCATCGGCGGGGACTCCGGGGTGGAACGGCGAGACGCGGACCACGCGAGCGATGCCCGCGCGGTCCGCGTCGAACGAGGGCCGGCGCTCGGAGCAGCCGGCGCTCGGCGCTCAGTGGCTCTCGGCCGTCAGCTTACCCGTTTCGACCATCCGCGCCATGTCCACGATCTTGGCCGCCGCGTCCATGTGCAGCCCCGCGTCCGTCAGCCGGGCCAGCGCTTCCGCGCTCTTCGCCAGCTCGCGAACCGCCGCGGAAGCTTCGCTGAGCTTCGCCAGTTCCTCGGAACGACCCAGTTCGATCGCGGCCTTCGCCAGGTCCGCGGCGGCCCTCGCGCCTTCCACGCTGCTGCGCGCCGATTCCTTCTGGGCGGCGAGTGCCTCCGCCATCTTCGCCACGCCGGCTGCCTGCTTCGCGGCGTCGGTCATCTTGGCCGCTTCCGCGCTCTTCTCGAGTTCGCGCGCCTGTGCGGCCACCTCGGCCGCGCGAGCGCTGGTGACTTCGAACCGCGCCACGTCCTGCATGCGGGCGAGCGCGTCGGACGCCTTGGCGAACTCCGTCATCTTCTCGGCGTCCACCAGCTTCGCGAGCTCGGTGGACCTGGACAGCTCCAGCGAGGCCTTCGCCAGCTCGAGCGACGCCTTGCCGGCGTCCTTCTGGGCAGCCAGTGCCTCGGCCAGCTTCGCCACGTCGGTGGCCTGCTTCGCGGCATCCATCAGCTTGGCGGCTTCGGCGGCCTTGGCCAGCTCGCGCGCCTGCGCGGCCACCTCGGTCGCACGCGCGGTGGTGAGGTACTCGCGCGAGGCGTCGGAGAAGCGCGCCATGGCCTCGATCGTGCGGTCCAGCTCGGCGAGCTTCGCGCCGTCGATCGCCTTCGCGGTCTCGAGCGTGCGGCCGAGAGCCTCTGCGGACTTCGCGAGCTCGATCACGCTCTTCTCGGCATCCGCCATCTTGTTGAGTTCCTTCACCGAGGCGAGCACCTCGGCCTGCTTGGCGATCTCCTCCGCGCGCGAGGCGGCTTCCGTCATCTTCGCGGCCTCGGCGGCCTTGCCGAGGTCCTGCGCCGCACGCGCCACGTCGAGCGCACGGGCCTGGACCGAGATGAAACGCTCGAGCCCGCCGCTCAGCACGGCTTTGCGGAACTCGCCATCGGTCTGGATGCGATGGAACAAGTCGCTCTGCAGCAGCGCCTGGACCTGGGGATCGCCCAACTCCACGTCGGAGGCGGCGATCTGCTCGGTCTGGTAGCGCTTCGCGGCGCCGATCGCGCCCTGGGTATCGCTCGGCGGGTAGCCGAGCATGCCCTTCCAGGCAAGCACGGCGAACACGGCGGCGATGACGACGCCCCCGAGGACGATGATGTTGCGCGGCTTGCTCATCTGCTGCCTCCTTGGGCATTCAACTGCGGACTTCTGGTTTCATTTCAAGTCTCGTGGTGGCTCGATGGCGGGTGGCGCGCCGGCGAGACTCGGCCGGCAGCAGGTCAGCCGCCGGGGCCGCGTGCGCGGCGCACCGGGATGCCCAGGGTCGCGAACGCCTGCCGGCCATCCGCGAACCGCACGGCGATCCGCAACGGCACTTCGGGCCCGGTCCCGCGACCGTACGCCAGGATCCGCGAGCCGGGTTCGAACTCGATGCTGAGCTGCTGCGAGTCGCCGATGGAAGCTCGAGGCGAGCGGGTGAGCGTGGCGTGCTCCTCCCCCGTGGAGAGCACAGCCACGCCCGCGGCCATCCCCGCTCGCAACTCCAATTCGAACCCGGTCTCGGCGGCACGGCCCTCGACGACCACGGCGGCGGCGCCGTCACCGAGTCGAACGGCGACCGATCTCGCCTGACCTGCCATCGTCCCCGAGATGCCCGCCCTCGAGGCGGGCGAAGGGCTGCGCACCGCCCACACCAGCACGGCGGCGGCGATCACGGCCGTGACCGGCAGCGCGAATCGGAACCACCGGGCCCCCCGCGGGATCCGGTGCGAGCCCGGCTGGGCTCGCCGGCGTGCCGACGTGGGAAGATCGGCGATCGCCTGCATCACGGATCCGCGGAGGTCCTCGGGCGGCGCGGCCATACGCGCCGAACCGAGCACGGTGAACACGTGCGCCAGCTCCTCGTGACGGCGACGGAGCGCCGGGTCGGCTGCGATGAGCCTGTCGAGCCGATTTCGTTCCTCGGGCGTGGCGCTGCCGTCCAACACGCGCTGGATCAGGTCCTCGATCGGTTCCCTCATGGGGCCTGGACTCCCATCGAGCGCAGGACCTCGCCGAGCCGCGTGCGCGCCGAGAACAGCCGCGACTTCACGGTCTTGGGCGGGATCCCGATCGCGTCGGCGATCTCGTCGTAGGAGAGCTGCATCCAGTGCCTGAGCACGAGAACCTCCTGATTGGCTTCCGAGAGCTGCGCCATGGCCAGTTCCAGCTGCTGCCGACGCTCGTGCTGTTCGGCGTCTTCTTCCGGTGCGCGTCCGCGATCCACGAGCCGTTCGTCCAAGGGCTCCTGCTTTCGTCTCGCGCGCAGTCGGTTGATGGATTCGTTGAGGGCGATCCGGTAGAGCCAGCTGAACAGCCTGCGGCTCTGGTCGAATTGCCCGAGGTTCACCCACGCCTTCACGAACGTGTTCTGCGTCGCGTCCCTGGCGTCCTCGGTGTTCCCGAGCGTGCGCAGGGCCACGTGGTAGAGCGGCCGTTCGTACCGGCTGACGATCTCCGCGAAAGCCCTGCGGTCGCCCGCCAGGCAGTTCCGCACCAGGATCTCGTCGTCCATCAATACACACCCGGGGTCGAGAAGTTGGGGGGAGCCGCCCCGGGGTCCTCCGGCGGGGGCCCCGATCGGGCCAGCCCCCACCCTGCGGCCCGGAACCGCGCAGGAAACCAGCGTGGACGGCGCCGCGGGGGCGGCGCTAACGGATGTCGAGCACCTTGTCGAGCCCGGCGTACACGAACACGTTTCGTACGCGGGGCTGGAGTCCAATCAGGGTCAGCCGGCTGCCATGAGCCGTCAGGCGTTTCAGGGTCTGCATGATCACCGAGATGCCGGCGCTCGAGATGTACTCCAGCCCGCCGCAGTCCAGGGTGAGCGGCCCGGGCACCTGGTTGAGCGTCGCCAGCGCGCGATCCGCCTCGGCGGCATCGAGCCTGCCCTTGACCTGCACGGTCCCCTCATCCAGCAGCTTGAGCTCGAGCACTAGTCGCTCACTCCCATGACCACGAGCGTCGTCCCGACGCCGTCGCGCCATTCGTAGCGGAACTCGCGGCACAGCTCGCGGACGAACTGGATCCCCAGACCGCCGGCACGCCGTTGCTCGATCGGGAGGCTCACATTGACCCGCGGAGCGGTCGTCGGATCGAACGGAGAGGGCTCAGAAGCTTTGAGCCGCACGCGCACCTCGCCCGGAAGATGCGTGAGCTCGACCTGCACGTCACTCCCCTCCCCCGCACCCCGCGAATGCCGGACCAGGTTCGTGAACAGTTCCTCGATGACGAGGTCCATGTCGAAGGCCAGATCCGCCGACAGGTGCTCGCGTTCGAGGAACTCACGAACCAGGCCTACGAGAGGGGTCAGGGACTCCAGCGTGCGCGGTACGGCCTTTTCCATGGCGCTCGTCACGATAGGCGCACGCTCGCGGCGTTTCAATCCTGGTTCGGGCCGTTCGTCCACAGGATGCGTTCACACGCTTCCGGCGCGCATCGGTGCGTCCGCGCGCTCGGCGAGCCCGAGCGCCTTGGCGATGCTCCGCGCCGCGCGCTTGCCGTCCTGCACCGCGGTGACCACGAGCTCGCCGCCGGTGGCGTCGCCGCCCACCCACAACTTGGGGTTGGCGGTCCTTCCCGTCTTCTCCTCGGCCTGCACGCGACCACGCGCGTCGGTCTCCACGCCGGGGAACAGGCGGGCCAGCGCGCCCTGCGAGCCCTGGCCGATCGCGAGCACGGCCAGCTCGCACGGGAACTCGCGGCCGTCCGCCAGCTTCACCGCGCGAAGCGCCGAGCCCTCGCGCACGAACGAGGCGGGCACGGCGCGCTCGACGAGCCGCACGCCCTCCTTGCGCGCGTACTCCAGCTCGTGCGCGTAGCCGCTCATGTCCGCCTCGGTGCGCCGATAGAGCATCGCCACCTCGGGCACACCCAGCCTCGCCAGTTCGCGTGCCGCGTCGATCGCCGTGTTGCCGCCGCCGATCACCAGCGCGTGGCGCACGCCGTCCAGCGCGAACCCGGGCTCGAGCTTCATGCGCTCGATCCACGCCACGGCACCGGTCACTCCCGCGCCGGCAGCCCCCGGTACATCGAGTGCCGAGTCCTCGCCGAGCCCGCAGCCCAGGAACACGGCGTCGTGCTCGGCGAGCAGCTTCTCGGGGCTCACGTCCTTCCCCACGTCCACCCCGGTGCGGATGGTCACGCCCAGTGACTTCACGAACTCCACCTCGGCGGCTCCCGCCTCGGCGTGCATCTTGTAAGGCGCCACACCGGTCACGTTGAGCCCGCCGGCGACCGCGCGCTTCTCGTACAGCGTCACGCTGCAGCCTTCGAGCGCCAGGTAGCCGGCGCATGCGAGCGAGGCCGGGCCCGAGCCAACGCACGCGATCTTCTTGCCGTTGGGCGCGGCCTTGGGCAGCACGGTCGCCGCCTCGCCGCGGCTCATCACGGTCTCGGTCGCGAACCGCTGCAGCCGGCCGATCGCGATCGGGGTGCGGTTCCAGGCGTTGTACACGCATGCCCCGGCGCACAGGACCTCGACCGGGCAGACGCGCGCGCACGAGTAGCCGAGGAGGTTGGCACTGAGGATCACGCGAGCGGAGCCCTTCACGTTCTCGGTGCCGATCTTGCGGATGAACGACGGGATGTCGATGCCCGTGGGGCAGGCCGCGATGCAGGGTGCGTCCTGGCAATAGAGGCAGCGATTCGCCTCGGCGATGGCCTCGCCGTCGGAGTAGAGCGGTTTCAGGTCCGGCAGTCGCGTCTCGAGCCGGCCGCCGGGCAACAGCCTCACATCCGGGCCGGCGGTCACGCGTTCACCTCGGCGTTCTGCGCGAAGTGCGTGGGCTTGCGCGCCAGGAACCGGCCGCTGCCCCGCTCGGCCATGAGCTTGCCGTTCTCGAATGCGATGCGGCCGCCGACGATGGTGCGCTCGACGCGGCCCTGCACCTCGTGGCCCTCGAAGATGCTCCGGTCGGCCTTGCTGAAGTGCGTCTTCGCACTGCGGATGCCGCGCGGCGCGGGATCGAAGATCACCAGATCGGCGTCCATGCCCACCGCGACCGAGCCCTTTTTCGTGAGCCCGAAGATACGTGCGGGCGCTGCCGAGCCCAGCTCCACGAGCCGCTCGAGCGAGAAGTGGCCGCCCTTCACGCCGTACGTGTAGAGCATGCCCAGGCGGTCCTCGATGCCGGCCGCGCCGTTGGGGATCCTCGTGAAGTCCTTCGCCCCCATCTTCTTCTGCTCGTGCAGGAACGGGCAGTGGTCGGTGCCGATCGAATCCAGCATGCCGTTCGCCACGCCCGACCACAGCGCCTGGTGGTGCCCGAGGCCGAGTTTGCGGATGGGCGGGCTCATCACGAACGCCGACCCGCCGAAGTCGGGCGCGTCGAAGACGCGGTCGTCCAGCAGCAGGTACTGCGGGCACGTCTCGCCGTAACAGCGCTGGCCGGCCAGCTTGGCGCGCTCAAGCGCCCGCACGCTCTCGCGACAGGTCATGTGCACGATGTAGGGCGTGGCCCCGTGCAAACGCGCCATGGTGAGCGCGCGCTCGGTGGCCTCGCCCTCGACCGCGCTCGGCCGGGAGACGGGATGGTACTCGGGGCCGGTCAGGCCCTTGGCGAGCAACTCGCGCTGCAGGTTCCACACCACGTCGCCGTTCTCGGCGTACACCGTGACGACGGCACCGGTCTCGGCCGCGACCTTCATGACCTGGTAGAGCGCGTGGTCGTCCACCATGATCGCGCCCTTGTAGGCCATGAACACCTTGAAACTGGTGATGCCGTGATCACGTACCACCGCGCGCATCTCGTCGGCCGTGTTCTCGCCCCAGCCGGTGATCGCCATGTGGAACGAGTAGTCGGCGGTCGCCTTGGCCGCGCGTTCCTTCCAGGTCTTGAGCCCGTCCAGCAGCGACGTGCCGGGCGCGGGGATGCAGAAGTCGATGATGGTGG
>Ga0075419_10003263_pt1 | contig 10392 bp, 10 predicted proteins | sample SoiMetdeltSBSDD3_FD_76900 | JGI IMG/M metagenome (GOLD analysis project Ga0075419, IMG submission 76900) | Bulk soil microbial communities from a Populus tree surrounding site in Tennessee, USA - Soil MetaG P. deltoides SBSDD3 | ecosystem: Environmental > Terrestrial > Soil > Tree plantation... | reverse complement strand
GGAGACGACCAGCAGCGTGTAGCCGTCGGCGGCTGCGGTCGCGACCGCATTCGAAGCGCCGACGCCTCCGGCGCCCGGCCGGTTGTCGATGACGACCGGCTGCCGCCAGGCCTCGGACATCTTCTGGCCGACCGTGCGCGCGAGAATGTCGGTCGTGCTCCCGGGCGAGAAGCCGACGAGGATGCGGATCGGCTTCGTGGGGTAGTCCTGCGCGATGCCAATGCCGCAGGCGGCACCGAGCACGATGCCCACAATAAAATTAGTGCAGCGCATGGTCCCCGCCGTGGAAATGTTGATCTGACCCCCTTTATTCTCATACGATGGACCAGCAAAGGGGAGAATCCATGACGAGCACGCGAATGCGCGCCGCGGCGATGTCGCTTGCTGCGACGGCGTACACCACGGGATTCGGCGCCAGCGCCGCGGAGCTCAAGCTCATTGCGAGCCCGGGCACGCGCGCGTCGCTTCTGGAGCTCGCGCCGCAGTTCGAAAAGGCAACGGGCCACAAGGTCGCGATGGACTTCGCGGTCATCGCGGTGCTGAAACGCAGGATCGCCGCCGGCGAGGCGTTCGACGTCGTCATTCCGGGCCCCGAGCTGATCGACGAGCTGGTGAGCCAAGGCAAGGTCGCGGCGGATACGCGCGCGGCCTTCGGCAAGGCGGGCGTCGGGCTTGGGGTGAGGAAAGGCGCCCCGAAGCCTGACATAAGCACGCCCGAGAACCTCAAGCGCGTGCTGCTCGCCGCCAGGGCGGTAGGCCATTCCAAGGAGGGCCAGAGCGGCGTTGCTTTCGTCGAGGCGCTGAAGCGGCTCGGCATCGAGGAGCAGATGCGTCCGAAGATCAAGACTTACGAGCTGCCGGACCAGGCGATCGCCCTGCAGAACGGCGAGATCGACATCGCCGCGAGCGGGATGGGGCCGATGATGGAGATGCCGGGCGCCGAGCTCCTCGGCGGGCTGCCGCCCGAGCTGCAGAACTACGTCCGCTTCTCCATCGGTGTCGGCACTGCGTCCAAGGCGCCCGACGCCGCGAGAGACCTGCAGCGATTTCTGATTTCTCCGGCGGTGCTCCCGGTGTTCAAGGCGAAAGGCCTCGAGCGCGATTGATTACTTCAGCGTAGCGGCGATTTGCTTGATTTCCGCCGGCGAATGCTCGCCGGCGAGCGGTGTTCCAGGCATCAGGTATTTCCCAACCGCCAGCCCGCCGACCGGCACCGGCTCATAGCCGATGTCGCGGATCAGGCCGGAAGCGATCTCGATCGCCCCTGCGTCGTCGCTCGCGATTGGCATGCCCACGCGTCCGGGCTGCTTGTGCGCCTCGCCCATTTGCGAGGCGCCGATCGCATTAAAGGCGCGGACGAGCCGGGCGCCGGGAAGCAGCTCCGCCGACGCAAGCCCGGCGCCTTTTTCGCGCGCCCAGTTGGCGATCTCGCCGTCGCGCCCGACAAACGGGTTGCAGGTGTCGATGACCACCTTGCCGCGGATCAAATCACCGACGGTCTTGCCGACCTCAGGAAGCGCGCGGTAGGGCACCGAGATCATCACCACGTCGCCGAACGCCACCGCTTCTCTCGGTGTCCCCGCGCGCGCGTCGGCCCCGAGCTTCGCGGCGAGCGCCTTGTCGTGCTCGAGGTCTTGCGACGAAAACATCACTTTGTGCCCGGCCCTGACCCACACGGTTCCCAGCGTTCCACCGACCTGCCCGGAGCCGACGATGCCGATTTTCATCTTCCGTCCGACGCGCTGTGCAAGAGCCGGACTAGGCACGGCGCCCGCGATCAGCGTGATCGTAGCCATCGTCAAAAAGGAACGACGTTTCATGCGAACCCCATTCATTTTCTCGCGCCCGCGGCGTAGAGCCACGCCAGCCCTATGAGCGCGGAGATGGCGGATGCGAGCAGGATGCCGAGCTTGGCCTCCTCGACGAGGGCCTCAGCGTCGAAAGCGAGCTGCGCGATGAAGAGCGACATGGTGAAGCCGATCCCGGCGAGCCACGCCGCGCCGAGGACGTGCCGCCAGGCTACGCCGGAAGGAAGCCGCGCCATGCCGACGATTACCGCGAGCCAGCTGAAGAAGCTGATGCCGGCGAACTTGCCGACCACCAGCCCGCCGATCACGCCCAGCGTCACCGGCGCGGTCAAGGCGTCGCGCCACGACACGGCGGAGAGGTCGATGCCCGCATTGGCCACCGCGAACAGGGGAAGCACCAGGAAATTGACCCAGGGCGCGAGCCGGTGCTCGATGCGCTGCAACGGACTCTGCACCGCGGCGGACGCACGTTCCATCGTCTCCGCGATCGCTGCCATGCGGCGGTTGGTCAATGGGTCGTCCGGCGTGGTTTGATCCCGACGGTCGGCACGGAACGCGTCGAGCAGCTCCTTGAGATAGCGTTCGAAGCGCGCGGGCGTGTCTGCCGGACGAGCCGGAATCACCAGCGCGAGCAGGACGCCGGCGAGCGTGGCATGGATGCCGGAGTGGTACACCGCAAGCCAGAACGGGATCCCGAGCAGCATGTAGGGAAGAGCATTGCGCACGCCGCCCCGGTTTAGCACGACGAGCAGGATGAAGAGCACGGCCGCAAAACCGAGCGCGCGGTAGTCGAGCGCGTGGGTATAGACGCAAGCGATGACCAGCACCGCCCCGAGGTCGTCGGCGATGGCGAGTGCCGTGAGGAACACGACGAGGTTCCGCGGGACGCGCGAGGCGAGCAGGACCAGGATGCCGACGGCAAAAGCGATATCGGTTGCCATGGGGATGCCCCAGCCGTGCGCCGCGGGCGAGCCAGCATTGAAGAAGACGTAGATCAGCGCCGGCACCGCCATGCCGCCGGCGGCGGCGAACACCGGAAGCGCCGCGTCCTTGAGCGAAGACAGCTCGCCCACCAGGATCTCGCGCTTCAGCTCGAGACCGACGACCAGGAAGAAAAGGGCCATGAGGGCATCGTTCACCCAGTAATGCAGCGAGAGCTCGAGCCGGCGCTCGGGCCCGGCGGAGAACCCGATCGGGTGATCGACGAAGCGATGAAAGGTCTCGGCGCCAAAGACGCTCGCCAGCGTCAACGCAATGGCGGTCGCGGCGAGAAGAACGATGCCGCCGGCCGTCGTCCGATGCAGGAAGCGCTCGAAGGGCGAAAGGATTTTTCCGAACAGCGGCTCCAGCGGGTAACGGCTATCCGGCATGAGGTCTATTTTGCCTATCGGCGCAGCACCAGAGCGAGCGCGGCGAGCACCAAGGCGGCGCCGGCGAGCATCGCCGCGGTGACGGTTTCGTCGAGGAGAAGCCAGCCCCACAGGATGCCCAGCACCGGGACGGCGAGGCCCACGGTCAGCGTGCGCGAGGGCCCGATGTCGCGTATCAGGCTGAAGAACGGCAGGTAGGCGAGACCGCTGCAGAGGAGCCCGACGCCCAGCAGCGCGGCGGCGGCTTCGAGAGTCCAGTTGGAAGCCGGCGGCGCAAAAATCCAGAGCGGCGCCATGAGGAGGGCAGCGAAGGCGATGGTGCCGCCGGCGGCCCCCATGGCCGGGAGGCGGCCGGTGCGCTGCTTGATCATCACGCCCGCCCAGCCCCACAGGATCGCGCCGGTGACGGCGGCCGCAGTGCCGAGGAGCGTGCGCGTGTTCAGCGCCACCGGGCCGAGGTTGACGATGAGCGTCACGCCGGCGATGCCGACCAGGAATCCGGCGATGCGTGTTCCACGGAGGCGCTCGCCGAGCACCGGCGCGGCGATGACCGCCGCGGAGAGCGGCACCAGGCCGTTGATGATCGCGAGATAGCCGGCCGGCAGCGAGGTCGCCGCATAGGCGTAGCAGACGAACGGCAGCACGTTGTTCACCAGGCTGAGCGCAAGGTAGTCCTTCCAGTGCTCGAGCGGCGCAATGCGCTGCCGCGCGAAAAGGATGACCCACGGAACCAGGAAGAGCGCGCCCAGGAACGCGCGCGCTTCGGCGGCCGGCGCGGCGCCGAACACCGGCACGGCGATGCGAAGGAACAGGAACTGCAACGACCACAGGGTGGCGAGCAGCAGCCACCGGCCCGCGTCGTAGGCCTGCACCTCTACTAGAGGTACACGCGCTTCATGTTTTCCGCCGGGTAGCGCTCCCCGGCGCCCGCGCCGATCGGCGCGGCGTCGGAGATCCTCTTCAGGTCGGATTCCGACAGCCTTACGTTCAAGGCCCCGAGATTTTCGTCGAAGCGCTGCTTGCGCTTGGTGCCCGCGATGGCGACCACGTCCTTGCCCTGCGCCAGTACCCAGGCGAGCGCGAGCTGCGCCGGGGTGCACCTCTTGTCCTTGGCGATGGCCTCGAGCCGGGCGGCGAGCGCCACGTTCTTGTCGAGGTTCTCGCCCTGGAAGCGCGGATGCGCGAGGCGCCGGTCGCCTTCGGCCAGGTCCTGCTTCCCGTGTACCGAGCCGGTCAGCATGCTGCGGCCGAGCGGCGCATAGGCAACGAGCGTAATGCCCAGCTCGCGCGTCGCGCGCAGCGTTTCCTCTCCCTCTTTTCGATACATCAGGGAGAATTCGTTCTGGACCGCGGCGATCGGATGAACCTTGCTGGCGCGGCGGATGGTCTCGGGGCGCGCCTCGGACAATCCGAGCGCGCGCACTTTGCCCTGCTCGACGAGCTTCTTCATCGCGCCGACGGTCTCCTCGATCGGCACGTTGGGATCGACGCGGTGCTGGTAGTAGAGGTCGATCACGTCGACGCCGAGCCGCTTCAGGCTCGCCTCGCACGCCTGCATCACGTATTCCGGCCGCCCGTCGACGCCCTGCTTGCCGTCGGCGCCTTTCACCTGGCCGAATTTCGTCACCACCAGCGCTTTCTCGCGCCAGCCGCCCTTGAGCGCGCGCCCGAGGAGCGTCTCGTTGTGGCCCCAGCCGTACATGTCGGACGAGTCGAGGTGGTTGACCCCGCGCTCGAGCGCGTGGTGGATGACGCCGATCGATTCATCGTCGTTGGCGTTCCCGTAGATGCCCGACATCGACATCAGGCCGAGCCCGACGGCGGAGACTTCGATGGGCGAGCGTCCGAGCTTGCGTTTTTCCATTACCTTGGTCCTTAGAACGAGAACTTGACTTTGGAACCCGCGGCAGCCCCATCGGGTTGGGTGGTTTGCTGCTGCGCCACCCTGATGTCGTAGAGCAGCAGGTCGCGCTGCACGTCGGGCTGCGTGATCGGCTCGACACCGTGGAACGAGTCCGGCGTCTTCATGAAAGCAAACAGCGTGTTGGGCAGGTATTCCATGGTGCGCACGCGGCGGAACTGAGCGAAATCATAGTGCGGACCGCCAGGGCAGGTGAAGCGGGCGTCCTTCGGCACGTAAAGCGAGGTCCCGAGGTGCGCCATCGAGGCGTCTGCGGGCAGATAGAAAAGGAACGACAGCACCTTGCTCGTGGAGTCGGTGTGCGGTCCCAGGAAATACTGCGTCCTGTCGCGCACGATCAGGGCCTCGTCGAAGAAGCCCTGGGCGCGCAGATCCTTGAACCGATGCTGCAGGTAGGCGCCGAATTTCGCGATCATGAGCTGTCCGAAGGACTGTCCGAGCATCCAGCCGCCGAGCTCCTGCCAGAACGCACGCTGCTCCGCCGCGAAGCGCTCGGTATGCTCACGCGTGAGCGGCACCACCAGCCGCGTCTCGGGATAGTCCTCGGTCACGCGGCCGAGGGAGGTCAGCGTCCGGAACTGCGGCGCGGACGGCAGGTTGGCGCGCAACTGCGCGTAGTAGTCCTCCGGGAAGACGTCGCGCACATAGAGATGCGGGTAGGGGAATTCGAGCATCGGCGCGTTGGCGATGCGGTACTGCACGTGGAGGTCAACGTCTTTCGAAGACATACTCGGCGCATCCCTTGAAGGTTCCCGACTTGCGCACCGCGCGCTCCACCTGGGCGGGGTCGTGGCGGTATCCGCAGGCGCGCAACTGCGCGACCAGCTCCATGTGGTTGGGCAGGTTCTGGTTGATCTCGATCAGCAGCGACTTCAGGCGCCCGCCCCGCAGCACGGCCGCGGCGCCCGCGATCACCTTGGGCTCGAAGCCGTCGACGTCGATCTTCACGTACTGCGGTTCCGGCACCACGCCGCGGGCCACGAGCTCATCGAGGCGCGCCGAGACGCAGCCCTGCGAGTACGCGGGCTGCATCGGCTGGTGGCGGAAGTCGACACGCTCGCCGAGCGAGTGGCAGGATCCGCCGGCCCTCAGGTCCGAAAGGTGCAGCTCGCTGAACCCCTCGACGTCCGAAAGCGCAAGGCAGTAGGCCTTGACCCGGTCGCCGAGGCCGTTCAGCACGACGTTTCGGTTGAGCAGCGCGTAGTTCTGCGCTTCGGGCTCGAACGCAAACACCCGCGCGCCGCGCGTTCTTGCCGCCCAGATCGTGTACATGCCGACGTTCGCGCCGACGTCGACCATGACTTCGCCCGGCGCGAAGCCCGCGATCCACTCGATGGTGCAAGGCTCCTTTTCGAACAGCGAGTCGACGCGCCACTTGAGATGGCTCGAGGGCGTCAGGTAGCGCACGGCGCCGCTCTCGTGAGGCACCTCGCAGACCGGATTCAGCCGCTCGTATTCTTCCAGCGTCAGCACGACCGGCAGTTTCCTAGAAGAGATCGAAGTATTCCCGCTGTTCCCATTCGCTCACCTCGAGGTTGTAGCGCGCGATCTCGGCTTCCTTGATGGTGCAGTAGTAGTCGACGAACTGCCTGCCGAGGCCCTGGCACAGGGCTTCGTCCCGGCGCAGGCACTCGAGCGCCTCGGCGAGGGTGCGCGGAAGAAGCTCGGCCTTGGCCTCGTAGGGCGTGTCGGCGGGCGGCGGCGGCGAGAGCTTTCGGCCGATGCCGTCCAGCCCCGAGTAGATCTGCGAGGCGAAGTAGAGATAGGGATTGGCGGCCGGCTCGCCGGCACGGTTCTCGAGGCGCGTCGCGGGGTCGTTCGCGCCGCCGATCGCGCGGATCAGCGCGCCGCGGTTGTCGCGGCCCCAGATCACGCGGTCGGGCGCGAGCGAATAGGGCCGGTAGCGCTTGTAGCCGTTGATGGTCGGCGCGGCGAGCGCCGCGGCGCCGCGCGCGTGCGCGAGCAGCCCCGCGAGGTAGCTCTGTCCGAGCGGGGAAAGAGCCTCCTTCCCGGATTCCGGGACGAAGGCGTTCTTTCCGCCGCGCGTGAGCGACTGGTGCAGGTGCCAGCCGCTCGACATCACGTTCGGCAGCCTCGGCCTGCACATGAAGGTGGCGTGGTAGCCGTGGCGGCGCGCGATCTGCTTCACCGCGCTCCTGAAGAGCAGCATCGCGTCGGCCGAGCCCATTCCGGGCATCGCGCCGAGCGTGATCTCGAGCTGGCTCGGGCCGAATTCGACCTCGTAGGAGCGAAGCGGCAGGCCGAGCTTCGCGAGCCCCTTGCGCAGGAGCTCGATCACCGGGTCGATCAGGTCGTAGCGATGCTCGGTGAGAAGCTGGTAGCCGGTGGTGAGGAGCGCCACATCGGGCGGCGTGCCCGGCTGGCCGGCATCCTGCGGCGTCAGGCGCTCGTCGACGATCTTGAAGACGTGGAACTCGACTTCGAGGCCGGCGAGAAGCTCGTAGCCCGACGCCGAGAGCCTCTGCAGGGCCGTGCCGAGGAGGCTGCGCGTGCAGAACGGCGCCGGGCGGCCGTCCGCGAAGCGCGCGTCGCACAGGAACCAGCCGGTCTCGGGCGCCCAGGGCAGGATGCGGAAGGTCGACGGATCGGCGTGCAGCACGACGTCCGCGGCGCCCTGCATCTCGGGAATACCGAGGCCGCCGCCGGGCGTGAACGCGGGAAACACCGTGCGGTGGGAGCTGTCCTTGAGGAGCAGCGTGCTCGTCACCGTGACGCCGCGCTCGAGGGCCGCCGGCACCTCGGCCGCGGCGAGGGTCTTGCCGCGCAGCACGCCGTGCTGGTCGGCGAACGAGAAGCGCACGGCCTTCAGGTCGTGCGCTTCGATCTCCTTCAGCGCCTCCTTGTTGTTCATGCCCAGGCGGATTTCCTGCGGCGGTTGGCGTCGAAGTCCTTCCAGTACTCCTCGAGGCGGTCGCTGGGACCGATGCCGTCCACCGCCGCAGGCCCGGTGATCTCGCGCGCGCCTTGCGCGTCGAGCACCATCGGCGGCTTCTCGCCCGCCTGGTTCCTGCGGATGGCGTCCATCAGGATGCGGCGGTAGAGCACGATCCCCTTGTCGCTGCTGCCGAGGTGCTCCCGGGTGCGGTCCTGGATGCGGCCCTGCGACTCGCAGGCCCACTGGTCGTGGATGTTGATGTCGAAGCCCATCCCGGTGAAAGTCGCCTTCTTTTGTTCTTCGGGGCTGAAGCCCCAGCCGTTGGCGCGGCCGAAAATCGGCTTGTAGTCGGGGGCAGGGTAGGTGCGCAGGCGCTGGTTGCGCATGGTGTCCTTGTCGACCGGGGCGCCGAAGCTCGTGAAGATCGAGTACCAGTAGCAGCCGTAGTCGTCGACCGGGACGTGCCACTGCGAGATCGTCATCTCGGGGCTCATCGGGATGACGAAGGCCTGCGGAAAAAGGATGTTGGTGACTCGCAGGTGGGTCTTCGATTCGTTCAGCTTTCTCAGCGTCTGCAGCCGCATGCCGTAGGCGGTGCGCTCCACGCGGATCTCGGGGCGGTCGAACTCGCGCAGCACCTTGCTCATCGGGATGGCGGCGTCCGCGGGCGTGGAGCGGAACTGCCGCCCGTAGCTCGCCGCCGGGTCCTCGTCCTCGAAGAACTTGTGCAGCCAGGAGGCGTGCGCCGGATCGATCCCGACCTCGAGCGCCTGCAGCCAGTTGCAGTCCCAGTAGCCCTTGAAGGCGAACGTGTACTCGTCCGGCGCAATGAAGCAGTCGAAGTGCGGGAACGCCGGCGGCTCGCCCGCGCCGAGGTAGGCGAACAGGATGCCGCTGCGCGGGGTGACGGGGTAGGCCTTCTGCCGGATGTGCTCGCACAGGCGGCTGCCCTCGGGCTCGGCCGGCGTGGCGAGGCACTTGCCGCTCGTGTCGAAGAGCCAGCCGTGGAAGCTGCAGCGCAGGCCGCCGTCCTCGAGCCTGCCGTACGCGAGATCCGCGCCGCGGTGCGGGCAATGCCTTTCAAGCAATCCGTACTTGTTGTTCTCCTTGAACAAGACCAGGTCTTCGCCAAGCAGCCGCACCGCCTTCACCGGCCGCGGCCCCTGCAGCTCCTCGAGGAGCGCGACCGGCTGCCAATAGTTGCGCAACAGCGCGCCCGCCGGCGTGCCCGGCCCGATGCGCGTCATGAGTTCGTTTTGTTCGGCGCTGATCATCCCGCTTCTTCCCGGTAGAGGGCCAGCGCCCTCATCGCCGGGAAGTCGTTGAAGGAGAAAAGCACGGCGTCCTCGGTCGACGAGGCGTTGCCGTGGGAGTGCAGCGCCCAGGAGGGCAGGGCGAAGATGTCCTTCTCCTCCCAGTCGAAGCGCTCCCCTGCGATCGCCGACCAGCCGCGGCCCTTGGCCACCTGGTAGATCACGCTGCCGGTATGGCGGTGCGCGCGTGTTTCCTCCTTCGGCTTCAGGAGCTGGAGCTGCGCACCGATGGTCGGCATGATCGGCCCGCCGGTGAGCGGATTCTTGTATTCGTGCACCGTGCCGTCAAAGGGCGAATGTTCGGCGCTCTTCCTCAGGTTGGAGTACGACTCTTCCCAGCCGTACCGGAAAACCGGCGAATAGGGCTTCGACCAGTTCTCGCGCGAGAGCGGCGCGGGCGTCTGCACCACGTCGGGGTGGACCTCGTAGAAGTTCGCATCGAGCGAGTTCATGAGCGGGATGTCGAGCCCGTCCTGCCAGATGCACTGCGTGCCGCCTCGGTCGATGCCGTGGTCGTGCCAGGTGCCGTTCGGGGTGAGCACGAGGTCGCGCGCGCCGAGCTCGAGGCGCTCGCCGTCGACCACGGTGTACGCGCCGCGCCCCTCCATGATGAAGCGCAGCGCCGAGGCCTGGTGGCGGTGGGCCGAGGTGAACTCGCCCGGATTCATGATCTGCACGCCGGTATAGAGCAGGCCCGCCGCGGCGCTCCACTCCCTGCGGCCCGGATTCACCAGCATCACGACGCGGCGCGCCGCCTTCTCCGCAGAGACAAGGGTCGCCGCTTTTCTGACGTGGGGTTCGATTCTTTTCCAGGGCCAGAGAGTCGGCACCGACTTCGGCTGCGGGAACCAGGGCTCGATGTCGTTGGCGACGTTCCACAGCGCGCCGAGCGCCTCGCCCTCGAGGCTCGCGTAATAGGCTTCGAGCTCGGGCGTGTCCTCGACATTGGCGCGCCCGATGACCTTCTCGCGCTTCATGGAGCGATTCTATACCCCGAGATAACGGTGCTGAACCTCGGCGTTGGCAGTGAGCTCCGCCGTGGCGCCGCTCCAGACGACGCGCCCCTTTTCGAGCACGTAGTGGC
>Ga0075419_10003262_pt1 | contig 10396 bp, 11 predicted proteins | sample SoiMetdeltSBSDD3_FD_76900 | JGI IMG/M metagenome (GOLD analysis project Ga0075419, IMG submission 76900) | Bulk soil microbial communities from a Populus tree surrounding site in Tennessee, USA - Soil MetaG P. deltoides SBSDD3 | ecosystem: Environmental > Terrestrial > Soil > Tree plantation... | reverse complement strand
CTCTCCGACCAGGCGCTCGACGCGATCCGTGACGTGCCGGGGCTCGTCGAACTCAAATCGTCGCTCGAGGGCCGCAAGCCCGAGGTGCTCGTGGACGTGAACCGCGAGCTCGCCGCCCAGGTCGGCCTGTCGGTCGGACAGGTGGGTGCGACGCTGCGCCCGGTGCTCTCGGGCGAGATCGCCGGCGACTGGGAGGACCGCAACGGCCTGTCGCACGACGTCGTCGTGCGCATGGCGCCGGAATCCCGCGAATCGCGCAACGACCTGCTGCGCACGCCCGTCGCCACGTCGCAAGTCGACCCCCGCACCGGTGCAATGGTCATGGTGCCGTTGTCCCAGGTGGCCACGCTCGCCGCCGACGGCGCTCCGGCGCAGATCGACCGGCAGAAGCTCGAACGCGTCGCCACGATCGAGGGCAATTTCCAGGGCCGGCCGCTCACCGACATCACGCGCGACATCCAGACCCGGCTCCAGGCGATGAAGTTGCCGCCCGGCTACGCGTTCGACTTCGGCGGCGAGCAGGCCGACTTCGTCGAGACCGTGGGCTACATGAGCGAGTCGCTGTCGATGGCGGTCATCTTCCTCTACATCATCCTCGCCAGTCAGTTCGGCAACTTCCTCACGCCGCTCGCCATCATGCTGTCGCTGCCGCTGTCGCTGGTGGGCGTGATGAGCGCACTCGCCCTGACGCGCGGCTCACTCAACATCATGAGCATGATCGGCATCATCATGCTGATGGGCCTGGTGACGAAGAACGCCATCCTGCTCGTGGACTTCGTGAACCAGGCACGCGCGAAGGGACGCGACCGCGAGGAGGCATTGGTGGACGCCGGCGAACTCCGGCTGCGCCCGATCATCATGACCACGCTGGCGATGATCTTCGGCATGCTCCCGACCGCGTTGGCGCTCGGAGCCGGCGCCGAGTTCCGGGCCCCCATGGCGCACGCGGTGATCGGGGGATTGATCACGAGCACGCTGCTGACACTGGTGGTGGTGCCGGTCGTGTACACGTTCCTGGACGACTTCGGTGCGTGGTGCGCGGCGTGGGCCGGCAAGTTCTTCAGCAAGCCTGCGGGCGAGCCCGAGGCGGTGGTCCCGACGACGAAGGTCCCCGCGCGCCCGGCGGCCGGTCCCGCGCCCGTCGCGCCGCCTGCGCCCGGCGCGGTCCCGGCGACGGGGGCATCCGGGGCGCAACTCCACTAGACTGTCCCGCCGCAGTCCACCGCCCACCTTTCGATCAGGAGAACCCCGTGCCCGCGATCAAGAGCACCGCATCGGCCGTCTGGGAAGGCACCCTCCGGCATGGCAAGGGCCAGGTGAGCGCCGCCCACGGCGCATTCACCGGCGTCGCCTACACGTTCGCCAAGCGCTTCGAGGGTGCTGCCGGCGCGGGTACCACGCCCGAGGAACTCGTCGCCGCCGCACACGCGGCGTGTTTCGCGATGGCGTTCTCGTCCGAGCTCGGCAAGGTGGGTTTCACGCCCACGAGCATCGCGGTGAAGGCCATCGTCACGCTGGAGCCCGTGGACGGCCATCCCACGGTGACGTCCTCGGCGCTGGAGGTCGATGCCACGGTGCCGGGTATCGAGGATGCGCAGTTCCAGCAGGTCGCGGCCGGTGTGAAGGTCGGCTGCCCGATCTCGCGTCTCCTGAACACGAACATCACGCTCGTCGCGAAGCTCGGCTGACGCTCGCGGTGCCACGCGGCGCTCGCGCTCCGGCGCGGGCGCCGCGGCTTTTCCGGCGGACGGGGCTCCTGCGCCGGGCGGCTGCCCGGTCTGGCCCGTTCGCGGCACCGGCGGGGGCGCCGCCCGCCAGCAGTCGCGCGGCCAGGGCACTGAGCGCGAGGCTCGCTTCGTCTCGAGGCGAGACCCACTTGCGGGTCGCCGTTGCCCGGGATGCCGGGTGCGAGGCGTCCCCCTCCCACACCTCGACCGTGATGCGGCGATGCGTGATCGAGTGCCGCTCGCGACGGCCCGAATCGGCGATGCGCGCCCGCACCCCGAGCTCCGACAAGCGCGCGCCGAGCGCCATCCCGGCGTCGTGCCCACGCGAGAGCTCCACGCCCGGCGGCTCCCAGAGCCCGTCCAGGAGTGCTCCCTGGCGTCTTGCCACCAGCAGCCGGCCGCGATCCCACACGCACGCCACCGCGCGCCGCTCGCGCTCCACCGCGCGCCGCCCGGGCACCGGGGGCAGCTCGTGCTGCAGGCCGCGCGCATGCGCGGCGCAGTGCGTGCGCACGGGGCACGCCCCACAGCGGGGCGAGCGCGGTGTGCAGACCAGGGCGCCCAGCTCCATCAGCGCCTGGTTCCACAGCCCCGGCAGATTCGACGCGCGCGACGAGCCCGCGACTCGCGGCATCAGGCGTTCCGCCAGGTCCCAGAGGCGCTTGGCGTCGGCCGGCCGCTTGAGCGTCACAGGCGCGGCGGTGAGGCGCGAGAAGACACGCGCCACGTTGCCGTCAAGCACGGGCAGCGATCGACCGAAACCCATGCTGAGCACCGCGCCGAGCGTGTAGCGGCCCACCCCGGGCAGCGCTGCGAAGGCGCGCGGATCGGAGGGCACGCTTCCCGCATGCTCACGCACCACCACTCCTGCGGCCTCGTGCAGGTGACGCGCGCGGCGGTAGTAGCCGAGCCCCGACCAAGCGGCCAGCACATCGCCGCGGTGAGCGCGCGCCAGTGCCGCCACGTCGGGGAACTTGTCGAGGAAGCGTGCGTAGTAGGGAACGGCGGTGGCCACCTGGGTCTGTTGCAGCATGATCTCCGACACCCAGATGCGATACGGGTCCCGCGAGTCGCGCCAGGGCAGCTTGCGGTGGTGCTTCCGGTACCATGCGAGCAGCGCTCGCCGCAGTCCCGGCGCGTCACGCACCTCGAGCTTCACCCCTTCGACCGATGACCGCGCCATGACCGACCCCGCCTCCATCCGCCAGCGTTTCCACGAGATGATCCAGCGCCCCGAAGCCGACATCGACCTCGCACGCTCGGCGCTGCTCGTCGCGGCCGAGAACGACCCCGGGCTCGACGTCGAAGCCGAGATGGCGCGCCTCGATGCCTGGGCGGGCGAACTCGGCCGCCGGCTGGACCCGTCGTGGAACAACCTGCAGCGGCTCGCGCGGCTGCGGACGTTCATGTACGAGGACCTGGGCTTCAAGGGCGACGTCCAGGGATACTACAGTCCCTCCAACTCCCTGCTCCATTCAGTGATGTCGCGCCGCCTCGGCATCCCGCTCACGCTGTCCATCGTGTTCATGGAGATCGGCTGGCGGCTGGGCATCCCGTTCGAGGGCGTGGGCTTCCCCGGGCACTTCCTGGTGCGCCTCACCGGCGAACCCGGCGACCTGCTGCTCGACCCGTATGACCACGGCGTGTCGGTGCACGAGGAGGACTGCCGCCGCATGATCGAGCTGACCACCGGCGGCACGGTGCCGTTCGATCCCAGCATGATCCGCTCGCTCGGCAAGAGGGACATGGTCGCGCGGCTGCTGTTCAACCTGAAGGTGGCGTGTCTCAAGGCCGGCGACGACAAGGGTGCGCTGTCCGCGGTGGAGCGCCTGTTGCTCCTGCATCCGAACGATCCGCCCGAACTGCGCGATCGCGGGCTGTTGCTCTATCGCATGGACCGCTATCGCGATGCGCGCGAGGGACTGCGCGCCTATCTCCGGAGCCGGCCGCAAGCGCTCGATCGCGAGGTCATCGAGCGGCACCTGGCCGCGCTCGACATGATGCTCGCAAGCCCACCGGGCCCTCCGCGCGAGGCGTGACCCGTCGCGCGCGCGCTACAGCGCGTCAGCGAGGCTTGAACTCGGCGGCGTCCTTCATGTTCGGCGTCTTCATCTGCGACCCGGTCCACGCGCACTGCATGACCACGCCGCAGCGCGGGCAGTCGAACTCCGCGGCGGCGCCTTCCTCGGCCGTGGGCATCCAGCGATCCATCTTGGTGTTGCACCCGGGCGTGTAGCACAGGTAGACGCACAGCGGCATGGCGGCTCTCCGGTGGCTCGGTGGCTCGGCGGTGGCCCGCCGCGGCGTCGAATGAACGGCGCGCGCGGACTATAGCGCAGGCGGGCGGACGGCGGCCACGCGCGCTCAGGGCGACTTGGGTTCCTCGGGAACGTGCGGCTCTGCTCGCAAGAGCTTGGGCAGATAGCTCACCAGGATGGCCATCACGATGCCCAGCATCGTCTCGAGCGAGCGATGGAGCGCATAGCCCCACGGATCCCCGCCGTGGCGGACCAGGATGATCCCGCTCACGAGCCCTGCCACACGGGCATCGGCCGGGAACTTCACCGGCGAGGCGAGGAACATGGACAGCAGGACACCGAGGCCGATCGAGAACGGGTTCGAAGGCAGCACCAGGCTCAGCAACGCGCCCACGATCGAGCCCACGACGGTTCCGGCGATGCGCGACAGTCCTCGCTGCTGGGTCTCGCGTGGGGACAGGTCGGTGACCAGCGCCACGGCGAGGATCGCGAAGATCGGCTCGTCGATCCTGAGCATCCGTCCGACCGCGATCGTCGCGGTCATCGCCAGCGCGGTGCGGACCGCCAGTTGCAGGCCACTTGTGGAATAGGTTCGCAGGCTGGCCTCCCGGTCAGGCGCCGAGCTCGAGCAGCACCGTCACCTGCCGTCCTAGGCGGGGGAACACGCTCACAGATCCAGCAGCCGCCGCGTCTCCTCGTACGTGCGCAGGGCCGCCGCGTCGAAGCAGGCGCAGGTCACCTGGCGCAGCTGCTGCGAGCGCTCGAGCGAGGCGCCGATCTCGCGCAACGCGATCGTGGTGGCGCGCGGCAGCGGGAAGCTGAACGTGCCCGTGCTGATGGCCGGGAACGCCACCTCGGACAGCTCGCGCCGCTCGGCGAGCGATAGTGCCGAGCGGTAGCAGGTGGCCAGCAGCCGGTCTTCGTCCTGGGTGCCGTTCATCCACACCGGGCCCACGGCGTGGATGATCCACCGCGCCTTGAGCTTGAATCCGGGGGTGATGCGGGCCTCGCCCGTCGGGCACGGCCCCGCCTCGCGGCATGCCTCGATCAGTTCCTGCCCCGCGGCGCGGTGTATGGCCCCGCACACACCCCCACCCGGCATGAGCGCCACATTGGCGGCATTCACGATAGCGTCCACATCCAGCGTGGTGATATCGGCCTGCACGATGCGAAGGCGATCGCCGAGCGGCACGAGGGGCTCCGGGGAGTGGGGTGTCGCGTCTGGACGCGCGACCGTAGGACGCACCCAAGGGCGCGTCAAACGCGGTCGAGATGGCCCCTCGCGCAAGCGTTCGCAGGGTTGCTGCCGCCGGGGTGGCGCCATTGCCTCGGACTCGCGGGGCCGCGTACCATTGTGGCTAGCGCTTCGGCCGTACCTGAACCGTCACCCCCGAGCCTGCCATGACTACTCGCCAGCCCCTGACCGACACGCACGGCCGCACCGTCCGCGACCTGCGTCTCTCCATCACCGACAGGTGCAACCTGCGGTGCGTCTACTGCATGCCCGCCGAGGGCATGCCGTGGCTGCCCAAGCAGGACCTGCTCACCTACGAGGAACTGGCCCGCTTCGCGCGCGTGTGCGTGGAGTGCGGCGTGACGGGTGTGCGACTCACGGGCGGTGAGCCCACGGTGCGAGCCGACCTGCCCGTGCTGGTGCGTATGCTGCGTGAGATCTCGCCCACGCTCGACCTGGCACTCACCACGAACGGGCTCAAGCTGCCCGAGATGGCGGTGTCCCTGCGCGCGGCCGGACTCGATCGCGTGAACGTGTCGCTCGACACGCTCGACCGCGAGCGCTTCCAGCAGCTGGCGCGGCGCGACCGGCTGGCCGATGTCCTCGCCGGACTCGCTGCCGCTCGCACGGCCGGCTTCGCCCCGATCAAGATCAACGCCGTGCTGATGCGCGGGCTCAATGACGACGAGGTCGTGCCGCTCGCGCGTTGGGCACGCGACGAAGGGTTCGAGCTGCGCTTCATCGAGTGGATGCCGCTCGACTTCCAGCGCGGCTGGGACCGCTCGCGACTCGTGTCCGCTACCGAGATCCTGGACCGGCTCGCGGCCGAGTTACCGCTGGAGCCGGAAGAGGGCGACGATCCCAGCGCACCGGCGCGCACGTTCCGCTACCGGGACGGTACCGGCCGGGTGGGCGTGATCGCCTCGGTGACGCGGCCGTTCTGCGGCACGTGCGACCGCATCCGCCTGACGGCGGACGGCCAGGTGCGCACCTGCCTGTTCTCGCTGCGCGAGTACGACTTCCGCCAGCTGCTGCGAGCGGGCGGCAGCGATGACGACCTCGAGGCGCTGTTGCGCTCGGCGGTGCTGCGCAAGGAGCCGGGGCACCTGATCTCCCAGCCCGGATTCGTGCAGCCCGAGCGCGGCATGAGCGCGATCGGCGGCTAACCGCCCGCGGGGCGTGCACCCCGACGTCGCGCTCGCAGATCGCTAGTCGTGCGCGTACACCCGCTCGAGCAGCGACACCAGCTGGCGTGCTTCCTCCGGCGACATGCGGTCGGCGAGCAGCTGGTTCATGCGCTGCACCTTGGGGCGCAGGTCCTCGAGCAGGCTGCGGCCCTGCGGCGTGATCTTCGCGAGCGATTGGCGGTGGTCCTTGTCGCCCTTCGCCCGCTCGACGAGCCCCATGCGCACGAGCCGGTCGAGCATGCGCGTCAGGTCGGGAGCGCGGCGGACCATGCGGCGGGCGATCTCACCGCGCGAATGTGCGGACGGGTGCACGCCGTTGAGGATCCGCAGCACGTTGTACTGCGGCTGCGTGATGCTGCTGCCGTCGAACACCTCGTCCATCATGGAGTCCAACGTGGCATTCGCGAGCATCACCGCGAGGAGTGCTTCGTGATGCGGTCCCTCGAACTTCGTTTGCAGCAGCCGGCGCCCCAGGGAATCGCTCATGCCGCGGATGATGCGTCGTCCACTACTTATGTTCAAACGGCGTAAACCCGTTCGAGTTGAGAACGAGATGCCGACTGGCAGCGGGTCCCGTCGGCTACGAGGGGTCGGAGGACAGGGCACGACGGACCCGAATCAATTGCCTACGGTGGCGATCCTCATGCCACGCCAGCCAGCCCATCATGTCCGGCAAGGTGAATGCTCCGAAGAACGGATGCCGCAACCAGATACGAGAGAGGTCGCGACCTCGCAGCTGGCTGAGGAATAGCTCGGTCGCGCTGCGCGTCGCGGCGAATCGCTCGACTTGTGCCGCGCGAGCGAGCGGCTCGGGCGGGTCTCGCACCGGGTCGGCCCCGGCCACGGTGCGGATCCTCACCAGATTCGCGAGTCCGGTGCGGAACGGGAGCTTGCGCAGCGGGTCCCACGGCGACGGCCGCACCGAGCTGCCCTTTTCGAGCGCGTGCCCGGCGCCTCGCACGACGCGAGTCTCCACACGCACCAGGTGCTCCACGATGTGGGCGGCGCTCCATGTCTCGCGGGAGGGCACGCGCGAGAAGCGGTTCTCGTCCAGCCCCTCGAGCTCGGTGACGAAGCGGCGGCGCGCCTGGACCAGCGCGGCGAGGGCCTGTTCGAGATCCACGTGACTCAGCCCAGAGGTATTTCCGCCGCGTGCACATCCGGCCGGGCCCCGAGGAACATGACCTCCTCCTCGAGCTCCACGCCGAACCTCGCCCGCACACGGGCTTTCATGATCTCGGCCAGCGTCAGCACGTCGTGCGCCGTGGCCTGGCCCGCGTTGACGAGGATATTGGCGTGCTTGGGGAACACCAGGGCGTCGCCCACGCGCAGTCCGCGGCACTCGCACGCGTCAAGCAGCACACCCGCGGGAACGCGCTGGGTGCCGGGCGACAGCGGCAGGCCGGGCGCCTGGAAGCCGGGCGGCAGGTTCTTGAAGTAAGAACCCGCCGTGGGCTCCATCCGCCACTGGGGATGCTTCACGCGGCGGATCTCGAGCTTCTCGGCGATCTCCGCTGCGATCTCGGCCGGGTCGCCGCGCTCGAGCCGCAACACGCAGCTCAAGAGCGCGCGTGGTTCGCGCTTGAGCCGCGAGTCGCGATAGGCGAACTGGTACCAGTCCCGCGGCAGCGTCTCGACGCGCTCGCCCTCGAGCGTGCACACCGTGCACTCCACGATGCGCGAGCCGATGTCCTTCCCGTAGCAGCCGGCATTCCCGTAGATCGCGCCGCCCACCGAGCCCGGGATCCCGGCCGCGTAGGCGAGGCCCGCCAGCGACTCGGCCTGACAGCGCTGGATGAACGTCAGGTAGTCGGCCCCGCAGCCCACCTGGGCCGTGGTGCCGTCGAACGCGATGTCATCGATGGCGTTCCGCACCACGATGCCGCGGAAGCCCTCATCGGAGACGAGCAGGTTGCTGCCGCCGCCGAGCAGGAAGCACGGCAAGTCCAGCTCGTGAGCGGTGCGAAGGGCGGTGACGAGCTGAGCCCTCGTACGGGCGGCGAAGAACCAGTCGGCCGGCCCGCCGACGCGGAAGGTCGTGTGATGGCGGAGCGGCTCGTGCTCTCGGAGCCCTTCGCCCAGAGCGGCGCGCAGCCGCTCCCCCGTCCCTGGAGTGCGGATTCCCATGTGCGCAGATTGCCCGCGCCGGGCAGCGGGGTCAACCGAGGCAGCTCGGCATACTGACCATTGCGCATCTTCTGACATACTCGCGCATCGGAATCGCAGTTGCCGGCTGACACGTCGCACCCGGAGGGCCCATGACGATCGAGATCCGCTACTGCGTCCAGTGAAACTATCTTCCCCGGGCCTCCAGTCTGGCGGCCGAGCTCAAGAAGCAGCGAGGGATCGATGCCACGCTCGTGCGAGGCGGCGGCGGTGAGTTCGAGGTGACAGTGGACGGCAAGCTGGTCTACTCGAAGAAGCAGTCCGGCCGCTTCCCCGATCACCAAGAGGTACTCGCACTGCTGCCGGCATAGCCCGCGCGCCGGTCGTGGCGCATGTGCGCGCTTCGACGAGGCGCTGGGCCGGCGCGGCCAGCGGTGGTCGTCGATGGCACTGCGCCGCAGTACGCCCCGCGGCACGCCACGTCACGGCGCCGCTGCCGCCTTCTCCAGCCGCAGCGTGAAGCGTCGTTCGCCCGCACGCTCGAACACCAGCGCATCGCCCGGGGCGAGCCCGCACTCGCGGCACCACTTCATCAGGCCGGGCTTCTTGGGCGAGCGCGGACGGAACACCCACGCGCCGTACTGGATATCGGTCTCGAACGCCCATCCGAGGTCGGTCTCGATCGTGATGGGCTTCACCTCGTAGGGACGCGGAGCGTCGGCCGGGCCGCGCGGTCCGATCGAGTCCGGCGGGAAGAACTCGAGGATGTCCCACAGCGGCACGTTCCGCTGCGTGAATGTCCACACGTCCTCGGCGCTCCGGACCGGGATGCGAGCCGTGTCCGCTCCGGCGCTCACGGACGTGGCGGGGCCATGTCCGAGATGCCGCCCAGTTCGCGCTTCAGGAAGTCCAGCGAGCGGCGGTTCACCTGGCGCACCTGGTCCGCGTTCGAGACCACGTGCGTCTGCCCGGGCAGCGGCAGGAACTCGAACTTCCGGTTGGCGTGATTGAGCGCCGCCACCAACTCGAGGCTGTGCACGAAGTAGACGTTGTCGTCGGCCGTGCCGTGCATGATGAGCAGCGGGCGCTCGAGCGAATCGGCCTTGAGCAGTGCCGAGCTGCGTGTGTAGGCGGCGGAATCCACGGGCGGCACGCCCAAGTAGCGCTCGGTGTAGAACGTGTCGTAGTCGTGCCAGGCGGTCACGGGCGCGGTCGCGACCGCCGCGCGGTAGAGGTCCGGCGCGTGCATGACGGCTTCTGCGGCGAAATAGCCCCCGAACGACCCGCCCATCACGCCGATCCGGTCGGGATCCATCTCGGGGTAGTGCGCGACCAGTTCGCGAAGTGCCGCGCGATGATCGGCGAGCGCGGGTCCGATGAAGTCCCCGCGGATGGCACGCTCGAACGTGCGCCCGCGCCACGGCGTGCCGCGGCCGTCCACGGTGACGACGATGAAGCCCTGGTCCGCGAGCCACTGCTCACGCAGGTAGGACCGGCCGCTGCGGGTCACGCGCAGGCTGTGTGGGCCTGCGTACGCCCAGTCCACCACGGGATAGCGCACACCGGGGCGGAAGTCGCGCGGCCGCACGATGAACGCGCGCAGCGAGTCGGGGCCCACGTTCAGCCATTGCACGTTGGGCTCGAAGCCCGGCTCCTCGGCCACCGAGCGCAGCTCGCCCTTCGGCTTGCCGGCCGCGTCCTCGACCCACCAGTGCTTGCCACCGTGCTCGGGGGCCAGCGTGCGCACGCGCAGGTTCCCGTCACTTGCGAACTCCGCGCTCTCGACACCGCGGCCCTCGGCCACCCGCTTCGCCTTCCAGGGCTTCGCCAGGTCCACGCGCCAGAGTTGTGCTTCGCTGGGTTCGGTGCTCGCCAGCACGTAGG
>Ga0075419_10003261_pt1 | contig 10396 bp, 7 predicted proteins | sample SoiMetdeltSBSDD3_FD_76900 | JGI IMG/M metagenome (GOLD analysis project Ga0075419, IMG submission 76900) | Bulk soil microbial communities from a Populus tree surrounding site in Tennessee, USA - Soil MetaG P. deltoides SBSDD3 | ecosystem: Environmental > Terrestrial > Soil > Tree plantation... | reverse complement strand
GCCGGCACCGGCGCGGAACAGCTGGACCTTCCCGACTGCGGTGTCGAGCTGCTCTTCGACGAGCGTCTGCGGCACCTATGCCACTTTCGCTGAGGGCCGGTAAACGGGCTGCCCCTCGGGGAACTCGGCCCGCAGCTTCGGCATGACCTGCTCCGCGAACAGCGCCATGTTCTTGCGCGTGAGGTGATCGGGCAGGCTCCCGAGCTGGAACAGTCCGAGCAGGTTGCCCGTCCCCAACGCGCTGAGCGCGTCGACGAGCTGCTCGGCGACGGTCTCGGGCGAGCCGACGATCGCGTAGCGGCCGTCGACGATCTGCTCCCACGTCTCGACGTTGAGCATGAAGGTCCCCGCCGACTTCAGGATGCTGGCGAGCGACCGCACGGACGTGTACCCGGGCGGCTGGATCGTGATGCCCGGCAACAGACGCTTCACGAAGTACCAGAGGTGCTCCTCGTACTCGCGCCGCGCCTGCTCGTCGGTCTCGGCCACGTAGATCGGCACCAGCCAACCGGCTTGGAGCGGATCCGCCTCGTAGCCCTCGGACTCGCACGCGTCCCGGAACATCGAGAAGTACCGCTTAAAGACGTCGAGGTGGAAGTACGGGATGCCCATGTAGGCGTAGTGGTTGCGGGCGACGAACTCCATCGTCTCGATGGACCCGGCGCCCGGGATCCAGATCTCCGGATGCGGCTGCTGGATCGGACGGGGCCACGGGTTGACGTACCGGATGCGGTAGTGCTTGCTCACCCATTCGAACGGCCCCGGCGTCGTCCAGGCCTTCGTGATGAGGTCGTGCGCCTCCTGGAAGCGCTCGCGCGCCTGCGCCGGGTTGACCGAGAACGAGTAGTACTCGGGGCCGCCGCCGACGACCATGCCGGCGATCAGACGCCCGCCACTGATCACGTCGATCATGGCGAACTCCTCGGCGACCCGGGTCGGTGGGTCGTAGAGCGGCAGGGCGTTGCCGACGACGGCGATCCGGATGCGGCTCGTCTGGCGGGCCAGGATCGACGCGATCAGGTTCGGGGACGGCATGTTGCCGTAGGCGTTCTGGTGGTGCTCGTTCACGCAGACGCCGTCGAACCCGACTTCCTCGGCGTACAGGAGCTCGTCGAGATAGGTGTTGTACAGCTCGTTCCCGACCTGCGGGTCGTACAGCTCGTTGGGGCACGTGACCCAGGCCGGGCCGTCGTAGTCGGGCGACAGCTGCGTGTACGGCATGAGGTGGAACGAGAAGAACCGCACGGCGACCCCCGGTCCGGCTCCTGGATCGCGGGTCACCCTATTACCCTTGACCACGCGGTCAAGTTTCGTGCGACCGCCGGCCGGGCACGTCGAAACGGCGTGGCACCCGGCGGTGTGTCCGCCCCGGTACGATTCGCCCTTCCGAGCGTCGACAGGAGCACCCCTGAGGCAGGTTTTCCGACCCCCCGTGCTCGTCTCCCTGGTGGTCGCGGCGCTCTTCGTGTCGGGCGTCGCCGTCGCCGGCTCGGCGCTGCGCGACGAGAAGACCACGAAGCGCGCCCAGCCGGCCCCGACCACCGCCCCGGCGCCGACGACGACAACCGCCCCGGCGCCGACGACCACGACCCTTCCGCCCACGGCGATCATCCAGCCGCCGTGGGCGGCGCTCCCGCCGGTCCCGGGCGGCGTGGTGGGCCCCGGCTCGCAGGGCCCCGAGGTGCAGGCGTACGAGCAGCGGATGGCCGACATCCACTTCGATCCCGGTCCGGTCGATGGCGTCTACGACCAGAAGACCGTCTACGCGGTGCAGACGCTCCAGAAGCTCGGGGGCGCAGCCCCGACCGGTCGCATCACAGACGCCGATGTGTTCGCGCTCGACTTCTTCCAGTTCAAGGCCCCGATGGCCGCGACGCCGGAGCCGAACCGCACCGAGGTCGACGTCACGGGGCAGACCCTGACGTTGTACGAGAACTACCAGCCGAAGCTGATCACGACCATGTCGTCGGGCTCGGGCGAGAACTATTGCTACGACACGCCGCGTGACAACCCGACCAGCCACGTATGCGAGGACGCCAACACGCCGTCCGGCGACTTCACGTACACCGAGTTCCGCGCCGGTTGGGACAAGTCACCGCTCGGCCAGCTGTACAACCCGTACTACTTCAACAAGGGCATCGCGGTGCACGGCTACGACTCGGTGCCGACCACGCCTGCCTCCCACGGCTGCGTGCGCATCCCGATGCACATCGCGGAGTACTTCCACACTCTCGTGCAGCGCGGCGATCCCATCCACGTGTTCGGCGGCAAGCCCGCCAACGTGACCTCCTCGACGCCGATCGCGCCGAGCCCGCAGCCGCCGACGGCGCCCGATCCCATCCCGCCGCCCGGCCAGCACGCGTAGCGCCGACCTTCGGTCGACCGCGGGCCCAACGCGGACACCGGCTGACAGCCGTCGGGCGCTGAGGGTCTACGACAGCGGGTCGGCGAAGGGGTTCGACTCGATCGTGGTGTCGGTGAAGGGGTCCTGCTCGCCAGGTGCCTCGACCGCCAGCGTGTCGACGCCGAGCTCGGCGGCCAGGCCCTCGTAGCCGACTCGTTCGAGCTCGTCGGCGAGCTCGGGCCCGCCGCTGGTCACGACGCGTCCTGCCATGAGCACGTGCACCCGATCGGCGCGCAGCTCGCTCAGCAGCCGGGCGTAGTGGGTGATGGCGAGCACGCCGAGGTCGCTCTCCTCGGTCATCGCCTCGACCCGCCGGGCGACGTCCCGCAGCGCGTCGACGTCGAGACCGGAATCGATCTCGTCGAGCACCGCGATCTTCGGCTCGAGCACCGCGAGCTGGAGCGTCTCGGCCCGCTTCTGCTCGCCGCCGGAGAACTCGACATTGACGCCGCGGGTCAGGAACTGGTCGCCGACCGACAGCCGATCCGCCTCACGCGCCAGCCGGTCGGCGAGGCCGTTCGGCTCCCCGCCGCGACCACGGATGGCGGCGCCGAGGAAGTCGACCAGCCGCACGCCGGGCACCTCGACCGGGTATTGCATCGCGAGGAACAACCCGTTCGCCGCCCGCTCCCACGTCGGCAGACCGAGGAGCTCCCGACCGTCGAGCGTGACGGAGCCGCCGAGGATCTCGTAGTCGGGGCGGCCCATGAGCACGTGCGCCAGCGTCGACTTCCCCGAGCCGTTCGGGCCCATGAGCGCGTGGACCTCCCCGGACGCCACCTCGAGGTCGACGCCGCGCAGGATCTCCTGGCCGTCGACGGCGACCCGCAGCCCGGCGATCCGCAGCGTGCTCACGCGTTCGTCACCACCACGTCGTCTCCGTCGATCTTGACGTCGTACACCCGCACCGGCTGGGTGGCGGGCAGGGTCGCCGGTTCGCCGGTCTCGAGCGAGAAGGTCGAGCCGTGCTTCGGACACTCGATCTCGCGCTCGTCCTCCCACACGTCGCCCTCCGCCAGCGAGTAGTCGGCGTGCGAGCACGTGTCGTCGATGACGTAGAAGTCGTTGTCGATGCGCACGACGCAGAGGCGCTGACCGTCGACGTCGACGCGCTTCGCCGAGCCTGCCTCGACGTCCTTCACCGAGCACACCCGGAGGTCACCCACGGCGGTGCTCCACCTTCTCGACCACGGTGCGGCGAAGCGCGCGCGAGAGCGTGGGGATGGGCAGGCGGTCGAGCACGTCGTCGAAGAACCCGAGCACGATGAGTCGCTCGGCCTCCGCCGGCGGCACGCCGCGGCTCTCGAGGTAGTAGAGCTGCTCTTCGTCGATGGGGCCGACCGCGCTCGCGTGCGAGCACTTCACGTCGTTGGCCTCGATCTCGAGATTGGGAATCGAGTCGGCGCCCGCTCCGTCGGTCAGCACGAGGTTGCGATTCGTCTGGTTCGCGACCGCCTTGCGCGCGTCCGGGCGGAGCCGAATGAGCCCCGAGTACACCGAGTGCGCCTGATCCTCGACCGCGCCCTTGAACAGCAGGTCGCTGCGGGTGTTGGGGGCGTCGTGATCCTGCAGCGTGCGGAAGTCGAGCATCTGACTGTGGTCGCCGAAGTAGACGGCCATGAGATCGCTCTCGGCGTTGTCGCCCGCGAGCAGGGACTCGCTGCGCAGTCGCGCGTAGTCGCCGCCCAATGCGACCGCCGACGAGTGCAGGGACGCATCCCGTCCGACGTGGGCACGCTGCAGCGCGACCTGCCACGTCTTCGGGCCGTGCTCCTGCACGGACAGGTAGCGCAGCCGGGCGTTGTCGCCGACGAGGAGCTCGACCACGGCATCGACGAGATGACCGGCGCCGCCGACCTCCGGCGAGCCGAACCGGTCGACGACCGTGACCTCGGAGCTCTCCTCGGCGGTGACCAGGGTGTGCGGGAACGTGGTCAGGCCCTCGCCCTCGGACCAGTGCAGCACGATGATCGGTTTGTCGACGACGACGCCGGCCGGGACCTTGATGAACGCGCCGCCGGCGAGGAACGCGTCGTGCAGGACGGTGAACGCGTCGGGCGAAGCCTGAGAGCACGAACCCAGCACCCCCGCGACGTCGGCCTCCTCGCAGGTGGCGAGGCCGCAGACGAGGACACCCTTGGCGACGAGCGTCTCGTCGAGCTCGTGGTGCACGACCCGTCCGTTGCGCACGACCACCAGGCCGGCTCGCTCACCTGCCTCCGCCGCGACGGGACCGCCGCCCGGCGCCGGCTCCGGCCCGGGCTCGCCCAGCTCGTCGCGCGACGGCGGGCGGAAGCGATCGAGCTCGAGCTCGTCGATCCGGCTGTAGCGCCAGATCTCCTCGGCGTCGGTGGGCCAGGTGATCCCGTCGAGCTGCTCGGCCGCAGCAAGACGACGCTCGACGAGCCAGTCCGGCCCGCCGAGCGCGCGTGCGGCTTCAGGCGTGAACGCAGTCATGGAGCCGTTATCCAACGGCTCCTTCCATGTTGAGCTCGATGAGGCGGCTCAGCTCGACCGCGTACTCCATCGGCAGCGTCTTCACGATCGGCTCGATGAAGCCGTTCACGATCATCGCCGTTGCCTGCTGCTCGCTCAGCCCGCGGCTCATCAGGTAGAAGATCTGGTCCTCACCGACCTTCGAGACCGTGGCCTCGTGCCCGATGCGGGCGTCCTTCTCCTCGATCTCCATGTACGGGTAGGTGTCGGACCGGCTGTCCTCGTCGAGGATCAGCGCGTCGCAGCGCACGTGGCTCTTCACGTTGTGCGCGCCCTCCTCGACCTTCACCAGGCCGCGGTAGGTCGTGCGCCCGCCGTCCTTCGAGATCGACTTCGACTCGATGATCGAGGTCGTGTCCGGCGCGACGTGGGTCATCTTCGCCCCTGCGTCCTGGTGCATGCCTTCTCCGGCGTACGCGACCGACAGCACCTCGCCGTGGGCCTTCGGCCCGGTCATCACGACCGACGGGTACTTCATCGTCAGCTTCGACCCGATGTTGCCGTCGATCCACTCGACGGTCGCTTCGCGCTCGGCCTTGGCCCGCTTCGTGACCAGGTTGTACACGTTCGGCGACCAGTTCTGGATCGTCGTGTAGCGGATGCGCGCGCCGGGCTTGGCGACGAGCTCTACGACTGCCGAGTGCAGTGAGTCGCCCGTGTAGATCGGCGCCGAGCATCCCTCGACGTAGTGCACCGAAGCGCCCTCGTCGGCGATGATCAGCGTCCGCTCGAACTGGCCCGCGTTCTCCGCGTTGATGCGGAAGTACGCCTGCAGCGGCATCTCGACGTGCACGCCCGGCGGCACGTAGATGAACGAGCCGCCCGACCACACGGTCGAGTTGAGCGCGGCGAACTTGTTGTCGCCCGGCGGGATGACCGTGGCGAAGTGCTCGCGCACGATCTCCGGGTACTCGCGCACCGCGGTGTCCATGTCGGTGAACAGGACACCCTGCTTGGCGAGCTCGTCACGGTTCTTGTGGTAGACGGTCTCGCTCTCGAACTGCGCAGTGACACCGGCGAGGTACTTCCGCTCCGCCTCGGGGATGCCGAGCTTCTCGTACGTCGCCTTCATCGACTCGGGGAGCATGTCCCAGCTGTCGGCGACCTCTCCCTTGTCGGTCGGCTTCAGGTAGTAGTAGATGTCGTCGAAGTCGATGGTCGGCATGTTCTTGGCGAACCACTCGAGCATCGGCTTGCGCTCGAACCGCTTCAACGACTTCAGCCGGAAGTCCCGCATCCAGTCGGGCTCGGACTTCTGTCCGGAGATCTCGCGGACGATCTCCTCGTTCAGACCCTTCTTCGGGATGTAGGCGTAGTCGTCCGTGCTGTCGGCCCAGCCGAGCTTGTACTTGCCGAGGTCGATTCCACTGACAGCCATGCGCCCTCGCCTCCGCTACCGGGTGGCGGTCTCAGGGACCGGAACGCCCCGGGGGACAGGGGTTCCGGGGATTTCCACTACGTAGATAGTAACAATCCGGGGGCCATCCGAACAATTCCCCCTCGATTCCACTCGGTTCCCCGCCCCCGCCGTCGGGGTCAGGGCTCGGCGGCGCCTCTGGCCGCGGTCTGGCGGGCGGGCGCGGTGGTGGTCGTGGTCGACGCACCGCCCCCACCCCCACCGGCTGCCTGCTGGGCCCGGTTGATGAGGTCGCCGACCTGGTTGATCAACTGCTGGTAGGTACCCAGATCGCCCCCACGCAATGCATCCTGGGCCTGCTGGTATTTCGCGGCTGCCTGGTTCAGCAGGTCCTGCACGTTGCCGCCCGCGGGCGGGGTCGCCGGCGTCGCCGGCGTCGGCGTGCCGCCACCCGGAAGCGGCGTGGACGGTGCCTGGCCGAACAGTTGCGCGAGGCCGTCGTTGACCGTCGAGGCGAGGACGGGGTCTTGTCCCGCGTACGCGACGACGACGAATCGGAACTGCGGATAGCTCGATGATCCGGCCGCCTGCACGTAGAAGGGGCGAATGTAGAGAATCGAGTTGCCGACGGGGATGAGCTGCAGGCTCCCCTGGATCACGGTCGAGCCCTGCTGGTTCAGCAGCGTGAGCTGTTGGGAAACGGCCGGCGTGCTCTTGATCCGGTTGTCGATCTGCACCGGTCCGAGGACCGACTCGCCCTGTGGCATCTCGAACGCCGACAGCTGGCCGTAGTTGCTGGGATCGGAGCTCGCCGTCATGAACGACACGAGGCGAGTCTGTTTGTTCCCCGCCGACACCGGCACGAACGGCTGGAGGATGATGAAGCTCGGATTCTGCTCCCCGGGTTGGTTGATGTAGAGGTAGTAGGGCCGCATGCGCGCGCCGGTCGAGGTCGCACCGCCCCTCCCCCTGGCGGTCGTCGATTCCGGAGTCGGAGCAACCGCCTGCAGCTGTGCTGCCGTCAGCGGGCCCGAGCCGGGGTCGGGGGACAGGAGCCACTTCGCGCTGCCCTGGTAGAAGCGCCGGCTCTCGGTGACGTGGTAGCGGGAGTACAGGTCCGACTGCACCCGGAACAGGTCCTCCGGGTAGCGCAGGTGCGCCTGAAGGTCCTTCGGCATCTTGTTGAAGTCGGTGAACAGGTCGGGGAACGCCTTGCGGTACGACCGGATCAGCGGGTCCTTGGGGTCGATCACGTAGAACTTCACGGTGCCGTCGTAGGCGTCGACCGTCGCCTTCACCGAGTTGCGGACGTAGTTGAAGTTGTGGTTGAGACCCGAGTCGCTCGGTCCGGACGTCATCTGCGAGTACGGATAACGACTCGTCGTGGTGTACGCGTCGAGCACCCACGTCACGCGCCCGCCGCTGACGACCGGGTACGGATCGGCGTCGAAGTCGAGGAACGGGGCGAGCTTCTTCACGCGGTCCTTGATGTCGCGGACGTACAGGACCTTCGTGCCGCCACCGACCTGCCCCGAGATGAGCGGGTTGATGTCGCCGAAGCGCAACGCGAACGCGGCCCGACGGATCGGGTTGTCGAGCTTGACGCCGTCCTTGCCCGTGTAGCGCGTCGTCGCGTCGGCGCGACCCGGGCGCGAATAGTCGAACTCGCGTTGCTGCGCGTTCACGAGCGCATACCCGGGCTGGTGCTCGCCGAAGTACAAGTCGGGCTGGTTGAGTGTGATCGGAGCGTCCTTCGGCACGGGGATCCCACTCAGGAGGAAGTCGGGGTTCCCGTCCTGGGCGGAGACGTTCGTCGGCGACGCGATGATCCCGTAGCCGTGCGTGTACACGAGGTGCTGGTTCACCCACGACTGGCTCGGAAGCTCACCCTGGCTGATCTCGCGCGCTGAGAGCACGACCTGTTGGGTCTGGTTGCCGACCGTGTAGCGGTCGACGTCGACGTCGTTGATCTTGTAGAAGGTCTGGAGGCCCTGGAGCGACTGGTACGTCGACTGGATCACGGTCGGGTCCCACAAGCGCGCATTGTCGATGGATGGCGCGTTCTGACTGACGACCGAGGCGTCGAGGTTCTGCTGATAGTCGAAAGGCTGGTCCTTGACGGAGGCGAGCCCGAACGCGTTCCGCGTCGACGCGATGTTGCGCTCGATGTACCGCTGCTCGTTCTGGAACTCGTTGGGCTCCACCCGGAACTTCTGGACCCCGGCGGGGTAGATGGTGCCGATCACGATCGAGACGAAGCCCCAGAGCCCGACGGCGATGATCGGGAGCACCCAGCCCCGCCGCCAGATGTTCCAGATGAACAACCCGGCGGCGACGATCGAGATGAAGATCAACAGGTTCAGCGCCGGGAGCTGGGCTTTCACGTCCGTGTAGCTGGCCCCGGTGACGACACCGCGTTCCGAGAAGTCGAGGTTGAAGCGGTCGAGGTAGTACTGCGCCGTCTTCACGAGCGCCATGACGGCCAGGATCACCGAGAGGTGCGCCTTGACCTGTGGCGTCACCCGCTGGAACGGGCTCTGGAAGCGGATGCCGCCGTTGAGGTAGTGCGCGACCGCGGTCACGAGCAAGACGATGACGAGGCCGGCGAACAGCCAGTTGGCGATGAAGCGCAGGAACGGCAGCTGGAAGACGTAGAAGCCGATGTCCTTGTTGAACTGCGGGTCCTTGACCCCGAAGTCGACCCGGTGCGTGAACAGCACCCAGTCCTGCCATTGCGAGGAGACGCCCACCCCCGCGATCAACGCGAAGAACAGCGCGACGCCGATCCGGATCCGGCCCTGGTAGTCCGACACGAAGCTCTGGTACCGCTCGACGAGCTCGTCCTCGGGCCCCATGGACCGGTACTTCGGGGCGAGGCGATCGGCGATCAGCAGGCTCGTCAGCATGATCACGAAGAACACGACCGTGAAGACGAGCGCCGGCACGACCTTGGCCGAGAGGAGCTCTCGCCAGGTGCCGCCCTGACCGACGGAGTCGAACCACAGGAAGTCGGTGTAGAAGCCCGCCAGCCCCCGCAGGCTGAACAGGAGGATCACCAGCAGGATGACCCCGGCGATGATCCACCCGCGCACGCGAAAGCCGCGCCGGCGACCTTGTGCTGTAGGCACGCGCATCGACTGTTTCTCCTGTCGCCGTCGCAAGCTCCGGCTTTGCGGCGACGGTCGGCAAAGCCGCCGTTCGCCGCCGAAGCCTACTGCCGGGGTATCGAGGTTCTCGGTCGCGCGGTCAGGCGCTCACGCGGAGCCGCGCTGTTCGTCCACGACTGCGAGCAGGCAGCGACAACCGGGATGCGCAGGCGGGAACGGCTGACCGGTTGGGAAGGGCTTCCCGCGCCGTGTGGGCTCGAGCGCGTTGTCGTCGGCGTCCGGGCACTGGCCCTGCTCGGCGGGTACCCAACGCAGCAAAGCGTCTTCCGGCGCCGCGTCGTACGCACCGCGTGCGTACACGGCCGCGAGCAGATCGCGGATGCGGTTGTCGAGCTCCTCTCCCTTCCATTCGCGGTAGCGCGCGCCGATGCGATGGGCGATCACGTCGGGGTTGGCGTCGTCCCCGAGCGTCTCGTCGACGGCCGCGAGCAGGCGGTCGCGCAACGGTGTGACGAGGACCTCGACCATGCCGGACACCATCCGGGGTGGAGCGCCGTTCACCGGTTCGCCTTCCGGCCCCGCAGCAGTCCGTGCCGCGACGTACGCCTCGACGATCGCCGGCGCCAGCACTTCCGACCAGGCCGACACCTGTTGGGAGAGCGGCGGCAGGAGCTTCTCGGCGGTCAGGCGGCCGCGCCGGCGCCGGAGCGCGTCGAGGATCTCGTTCTGCTCGTTCTGCAACACGCGCTTGCAGTGCCGGACGAGCTCGTGCGCGATCGGCGTGAGGAGGTCGTCGCGCCGCGCCAGCAGCTCGGGGTCCCCGTCGGTTGCCGTGGGACGCGGTTGGGGCGCCGAATCGACGAGGACGGCACCGTCCGCCGCGTTCGCCTCGCGACCTGCCCCGCCACCGTCGTCGGTCGCGCCGACGTCGTCGAAGTCGATGCGGGGCTCCTCGACGGTTTCCCCGCGCATGCCCCGAATGCGCTCGAACAGGGCGTCGACTGCGCTGTCGGGCTCGGACGCGGCGGGTGC
>Ga0075419_10003258_pt1 | contig 10401 bp, 10 predicted proteins | sample SoiMetdeltSBSDD3_FD_76900 | JGI IMG/M metagenome (GOLD analysis project Ga0075419, IMG submission 76900) | Bulk soil microbial communities from a Populus tree surrounding site in Tennessee, USA - Soil MetaG P. deltoides SBSDD3 | ecosystem: Environmental > Terrestrial > Soil > Tree plantation... | reverse complement strand
CGACGAACAGCGTGAGCGACGCCGCGGTCGGGTGGTAGCCCTGCTCCTCGGGTGGGTACATCCGCGGGTAGGGCATGGGGCTTGATCAGGTCCGCGATCGGCTTAGCGAGCGCCCGCAACCGCGCCAGCGCCCGCTGGCCGTCCTCGGGGGTCGCCGGCGTAGGCAACGGTGGCCATGACGACCAGCCGGCCGTGGTGGGCGGCGGGCAGGAGCGGCAGGGGTGGGCGGCCATGACGTTGGCGATGGTCGACAGCTCCTTGGGGGGCGGCCGCTGCTGCGGCGAGGAAGCCGGCGATGGTCTCGGGGGTGGCGGGCAGCACCAGCAGGCCGCCCACGAACTGGTCGACCGGGTGCAGCCGGAACTTGAAGCGGGTGGCGACGCCGAAGTTGCCGCCGCCGCCGCGGATGGCCCAGAACAGCTCCGGATGGGTCTGGTCGTCGACGCGGAGCAGGTGGCCGTCGGCGGTGGCCAGCTCGGCGGCCAGCAGGTCGTCGATGGTCAGGCCGTGCCTTCTGACCAGCAACCCGATGCCGCCGCCCAGGGTGAGCCCGCCGATCCCGACCGAGGCGGTGTCGCCGAACCCGGCGGCCAGCCCGTGGGCGCCGGCGGCGATGGGGTAGGCGCCGGCGGTCAGCCGGTCTGGGCCCGGGCGGTGCGCTGTTGGGGGTCGATCTCCAGGGCGTGCATGTCGGCCAGGTCCATCAGGATCCCGCCGTCGGTGGTGCTGTGCCCGGCGAGGCTGTGGCCGCCGCTGCGGACCGCCAGCTCCAGCCCCTCTCGCGGGCGATCGCGACCACCTGGGAGACGTCGCTTGTGTCGGTGGGCCGGACGATCACCACCGGCCGGCGGTCGATGCCACCGGAGAAGACGATGCGGGCCTGCTCGTAGGCGGCGTCGCCGGGCGCGATCACCCGCCCACTGAGGACATCGCGGAGGTCAGGGGCCGAGATCGGGGTGTGCCGGCGTGTGCGGCCGTCATGGGGAGCTCCTCTGCAGACGAGCGCGGATGGGTGGTCGCCACCGGGTGCGTGGTCGTTGGCAGGTCCGCCGGTCATGCCGCGTGCTGGGTCGGGGTGCGGTGGGCTGGGTCGTGGGCCTCCGGGAGCTGGTGAGCAGTTGTCGAATCCGGTCGGGGGCTGCGGGTACGCAGGGCCAGGGCGGCGGTGGCCGCCAGGAACACGAGCGGCTCACGTGTCGACCCCGCGGACACGGAACCGGCGCCACCGCGCGTGCATGCCCTGCCCCTCCAGCGAGCGACTGCGACCGTCCCGGATCGGCAGCATCGTCCAGATCCCGAACCCGATCAGAACGCGTTGGGGGATGGAGGTGCCGTGGGTCTGGTACACCGTGCGGCCGTCGACGCGCCAGGCCGCGCTCGAGCCGCCCCGGTCGAGGGTGACCTCGCAGGCGCGGAGCCGGGTGAAGTCGTCGTCGAAGTCCGCATAGGGCGACTCGACCACGTGGATGAACGGCTCGCCTGCCCCGCCAAAGTCCAGCTGCTCGTCCAGCGCGAACACGCGGCTGGCGGTGCCGATGACCGAGAACACGCGCCCGCTCACCAGGTCGCCCACCTGGAAGGCGGCCATTGCCCGACGGTAGTCCTCCGGTACCCCGCCGAGGTTGGTGACCGCCAGGTCGACGGCGAAGGTCGCGGGCCGATCCGGCGGCAGCTCGAACTGGCGCGTGGAGACGATGAGGTACTTGGGGCTGTCGGCGGCCTGGAACCGGTCGTGCGACAGCGAGAAGCGCGGGATCGTCACCCTCACCTCGCCCTCGCCGACGGCCAGCTCCGCGTTGGGGTCCAGCGGGAGGTGCTCGCCGCCGGTCGGGAGCGGCAGGCGCGCCGGGCTCCAGCGCCCAGCGTCCAGGTCCGGCCCCCTGAGTTCGTCGTACGTTACGAAGCCGTCGCCGGCGGCCTGCGTCGCAGGCGTCACCGCATCCGCCCCCACAGCAGCTCGGGCGCGATAGGACGTCATGAGTCGGTCTCCTTTCGCTCGCGGTCTCAGGGGGAAGACGCCCAATGGCACAGATATGTGACGTCACATCCAGCGCCCGGGACGGGTCTACAGATCGATGGACGAGCGCGACTGGCTGGCAGAACGATTCCAAGAGCAACGGCCCCGGCTTCGAGCCGTCGCCTACCGGATGCTGAGCTCCACCAGCGAGGCCGACGACGCCGTCCAGGAGGCGTGGATCCGGCTCAGCCGCTGGAACGCCGGCGAGATCGACAACCTCGAAGCCTGGCTGGTCGCCGCGGTCGGACGGGTGGCCCTCAACCTGCTCCGCTCACGCAGGAGGCGACGCGAGGAGTCACTGGAGGCCCACCTGCCGGACCCCATCGTCGACCGCGCCGACGGCATCGACCCCGAGCACCAGGCGCTGCTCGCCGACTCGGTCGGCCTCGCGCTGCTGGTGGTGCTCGAGACGCTGACGCCGGCAGAGCGGCTCGCCTACGTCCTCCACGACATGTTCTCAGTTCCCTTCGACCAGATCGGCGCCATCCTGGACCGCTCGCCGGAGGCGGCGCGCCAACTCGCCAGCCGGGGACGCCGCCGCATCCGCGGTGCGGACACGACCCCCGACGCCGACCCGGCCACACAGCAACAAGTCGTTGACGCCTTCCTCGCCGCCGCGCGCGAGGGAGACTTCGACGCCCTGGTCGCCGTGCTCGATCCCGACATCGTGGAACGCGTGGACGCCGGCGGCGGGGCCCTCCTCGAGGTTCGCGGCGCCGAGACCGTCGCCCGCAGAGCGATGGCCGCCGCCCAGCCCGGCCTGGTCGCGCGGCCCGCGCTGGTCAACGGCGCGGCCGGCTGGGTCGCCCTGCTCGACGGAGACGTCGACGCGGTCGGCGCCCTCAAGGTGCAGAACCGGCGGATCTCGACCATGGACATCCTCCTCGACCCCGCCCGCCTCGCCCGCCTCGACCTCACCGCCTTCCACCCCCGACCATGACAGGACTCGATGATTGGGCGCCGGGGCAGGTCCCATGAACGGTGCAGCTGGTAAGACCCCGACGGGGGGCTGCCATGCTCCGCGTGCTCACCGTCGAGCAGCACGACCGCACCGAGGAGATCCTGCGGTGCCTGCACCGCAGGGAGGCCGCGCTCGCGCCTGGAGCGGCAAGGGTCGCGCCCGGCTGAGGTCAGCGGGTGAGGGCGAGCTTGGCGGCCAGCCCCACGAACACCGACCCGCTGGCGAGGTCGAGACCGCGCGCCGCGCGGCGCCGGCGCGCCAGCGCACACCGCAGGCGACCGGCGGCCAGCCCGACCGTGCCGTCCACCATGATCTCGAGGGCGACAAAGCAGGCGCCCAGCACCAGGAACTGGGCGGGCACCTGCCCCCGCGACGGGTCCACGAACTGCGGCAGCAGCGCGATCGTGAACAACGCCATCTTCGGGTTCAACACGTTGGTGATCAGGCCGCGCCAGAACGCCCGCCGGGTGCTCGGCGCCCCACCCCTGCCGTCCACGGCCTGCTGGCCGCCACGGGTCCGCAGGTACTGCACGCCCAGCCACAGCAGGTAGGCCGCGCCGACAAATCGCACCAGGTCATAGAGCAGGGGCGCGGACTGGAACAGCGCGGCCAGGCCGGCCGCGGCGGCCAACAGGTGGATCGTCTCGCCACCCGCGACGCCGACGGCGGCGACGAATCCCGCCCTTGAGCCGCTGCGGACGCCGCTGGCCAGTACGAACAGCATGTCCGGGCCGGGCGTGAGCATCAGGACCGTGACCACGGCCAGGTAGGCGACCAGCACCTGGCCGCTGACGACTCCCATCCCGCACCTCCGCGAGCCCACTCGAGTTCCGCTGCCGCAGACAGCCTACCCAATCCGACACCATCGAAACAATAATGCTGGTGTTCTGGCGGGCGCTGCGGTGTAACTGGGATGATCACCGGGCGAACGGAGGGACGATCTGGACATGGAGCTGGCCGACGCACGCGCCCTGGTCAAGGACAAGACCGACAAGGACATCACCGTCCGCCACCTGATCTCGGTGGAGGGGGTGATGCGCGCCCTCGCCCGCCACTTCGGCGAGGACGAGGATCGCTGGGCGCTCGCGGGGCTCTTCCACGACCTCGACCAGGACCAGACCGGCGAGGACTCCTCGCGACACGCCCATCTGGCGGCCCAGTGGCTGCGTGAGGCCGGGGTGGAGGAGCCGGTGGTGAACGCGGTGCTGGCCCACGCGCACGAACAGTACCGCACCGACCTGATGTCCAAGGCCGTGGTCCATGCCGACGCGATCGCCGGGCTGCTGGTGGCGGTGGCGCTGGTCCGCCCGGAGCGGTCGGCGGGCATGAAGGTGTCGTCGGTCAAGAAGAAGCTGAAGAACAAGGCGTTCGCCCCTGGGGTCAACCGGGAGGAGGTCTACGGCGCAGAGGAGACGCTGAGGCTGCCCATCGACGAGTTCATCGCCCTGGCGATCGCCGGCATCCAGCAGGTCGCGCCGGAGATCGGCCTGTAGGCCTCAGTTCGTCGGGGAGGACGCCATGGCCGGGGAGCACACGACCTCCGCGCCTCCGGAGTGCCCCGCGAGCAGGTCTTCCTGACCACCAAGTTCCGGCCGGGCCGGCGGGATCCCGAACGCGAGCTGGGGGCCAGCCTGCAGCGGCTCGGCGTGGACCAGGTCGATCTGTACCTCGTCCACTGGCCGCAGGGCGGCCAGCGCAGGTCCTGCTGCGCTGGGCGATCCAGCGAGACATCCCGGCGATTCCCAAATCTGTCCACCGCGAGCGGATCATCGAGAACGCCCAGGTGTTCGACTTCACGCTCCACGACGACGACCTGGGCACGCTGGACGCCCTCGACCGCACCGGTGGCACCGGCCGCGCCCGCGAACGCCCCTGGTGGTAGCCGGCTGGCGCAGGCCGTGCGTGCGCGCCAGATGCATTCCGACGGCCACCGGCTCCACTAGGCCGCAATCGTGGGACAGCCGGATCCGGGCGCCGTAGGGCGGACGAACTCGACCGCGCTGCCCGCCATCTCGATGTAGTCGCCGGCCCGGCGTCAACAAGATGCGCCTCGGGGTTCGGACCGGCTGGGCCGCAAGGGCATGGCCGGTACAGATCTCTCATGGAGGAAGTCGCCTGGGGTTCAGCGCACGAACCAGGTGGCGGCCGGCCGCTCGGCCAGGGTGGACACTTCCGCCACGAGCCGTGGCCGTAGCAGCCCGAAGTACGCGAGCGCGGCCAGGAAGCCCAGGCCGAGCGGCGCACCGACCAGCTGCACCCCCACCGCCGTGCGCCGGCCCACCGGGGCGCCGGCCCAGGCCGGCTCTGGGTGCAGGGTTGCGTCCAGCGCTCCCCACACCGGCACCGCCAACATGACCAGGGCGACCACCAGCAGGCCGAGCTGCAGGTTGTCGACGCCGAGGAGTTTCAGTCCAGAGGCGACCAGCACCAGGGCCAGGGCGGGCCGGATCACGACGTCGCTGGCCCGCGAGGACAGCCTGGCGCCCAGGTAGACGCCGGGGATGCTCCCGACCAGCAGCGACACGGTCAGGTCGAGCTGGAAGTCGCCGAACAGCAGGTGCCCCAGGGCGGCCGAGGCGACCAGCGGGATCGCCTGGACCAGGTCGGTGCCGACCAGCTCGGAGGAGCGCAGCATCGGGTACAGCAGCAGCAACATCACGATCATCAGGGAGCCGGAGCCAACCGAGGTCATGCCGACCACCAGCCCGCCGCCCACGCCGATCAGCACAGTCGGTAGCGGCCGGAGCCGCAATGGCCGGGTGGGCACCGGCGTCTCGACGGCCGCGCCGAGCGCCCGCCGGGCCGCTCGGACCTGCAGCAGCCCCTTGGCGGCGATCGAGGAGGCCGCCAGCAGCAGCGCGACCCCGAGGGCCTGCTTGATGCGGCCCTGGACCACGGCGCCGTCGCCGAGCCGCCTGAGCACCAGCACGCCAGCGAAGGCGGCCGGCACCGAGCCGACCATCAGCCAGCGAACCAGCCCGAAGTTGACGGTGCCGCGGCGCAGGTGGACGCCGCCGCCGACCGGCTTCATGAGCACCGCGGCGACCAGGTCGCTGGAGACGGCGGCCAGCGGCTGGACCTTGAACAACAGCACCAGCAGCGGCGTCATGAGCGCGCCGCCGCCCATTCCGGTCAGGCCCACGGTGAAGCCGACGAACAGTCCGGCGGCGGCCACGTAGAGGTCGATGTGCAAACCGGTGTGGCCTTCCGACTCGTAGCACGTGGCACCAACTCGATCGGGATACTAGGGAAAATGGGTCCTGCTTGCATCATCCGGTGGGCCAGGCGGCCGCTCCGAGCCCTGATGGTTCACGCATCCGGGTGCAGCGAGCGTCCGGCTGAGCGATTCACACGTCCAGCCCTGTCTTGCTCCTGATCGTGGCGAGGGTGTTGTGGACGGCGCGCCCACCGGCGCGGCCGGTGTTGGGGGCTGAGGCAACGATGGCCGAACCGGTTGGCCCGATGATCTTCAGATGCCCGCTGGCGGTGCGCTCCACCTGCCCTCCTGCCCGCTGCACGGCGGCGACGATCTCCTTGGCTTCCTTGGAGCGCCAGCGTTTCGGGGTAGGTTGTTTCTTCAGCGCCATGCCAGCTGACCTCAGTATCCGGGGACACTACTCACGGTCCCATCGTGGACAGCGCAACCCCGGCTCACAAGCCCCCACGCCACCGCACAGCGCCCCGGGGAGCGACACCGTCGTGCAATGGGCACAGGCCACCGGGATCCTCGCCTGCGACCTGGTCACCGTCGACCCCATCCGGCTGCGACGGTTGGGGGTGTTCATCCCGTAGGCGGACCGGCGGCCACTCGAGCTTCGCCCAGCGGCGACCGGGTTCAATGCGCCATGCGCATCAGATGCGGCGCGAGACTGGCACCGTCCGCCCGACCCGCCTAGAGCTCGATCTCGAAGAAGGGCTGGTCGTCGTCGAGCACCTCGACGGTGATGCGGTCCCGGTGCCGTGATGCGGCGGCTCGTGCCTCGCGGATCGCCGCTCCCATGGCCTTTCGGCGCTGGGGGATGGCCCGTTGCTCGGAGCAGTTGAACCAGATCGTGAAGGGGCCCGCGGCCTCCAGGCGCGACTCGACGATGGTCTTGACGACCGAGGGGTTCGGGTTGTCGTAGGCGCCGTCGGCAGAGAAGACGTAGTGGTCGGCCAGCACCTGGCTGGCGAACACCCTGCTCAGGTTGAACTCGGAGCCGTGGTGCTGCACCTTCACCACGTCGCAGCGGAACGGTCCGCCGTCCAGGCGACCGGCGGCGGTCAGGCCCTCGAGCAATTCCTCCTCGGCGGCATCCCCGGTGAGCAGGCACGTCCGGCCGTCCTCCTCGGCGAGCAGGGTGATGGAGGCCCGGTTGGGCGGCGTCACCCGCGCGGGGTTCGTCCGCTCGATGATCTCGGCCGCCGCGGCGATGGACGCGAGCACGTCAGGGGTCTCCTCGACGGGGCCGGGCCCACCGCCGGTCCGCTCCAGCCACTCCCGCCATTCGTCGCGCAGGCGCCTGAGGTGCTTCTCGGATGGTCCCAGGACGGTGAGGGTGGTGGTCCCGACCCGCTCGGTGTGCACCGGGCGCCGCAGCCGCACGAGCTTGGACCCGAAGCTGGCGTTGCGCGAGACGGGGGTCTGGTCGTCCACCAGCCGCATGAGCTTGACGCCGTCCGGGATGCTCTCGGCGAGGTCGGTGACGGATTCGATGGCCCGCCGGGCCGCATCGGACCCCCCGGCCGCGCCGGGGGCCGCGAGCGCCATGGCCTCCGACACCGTCGCCGCGAGCGCCTCGATCGGCCCGGCCAGATCGCCCAGCTGGGCACGCCAGGAGTTGTGCCACAGCCCGCCGATCGCCGGCGGGCGGGGCCGTCCCGGTTCCGGGAACGTCGGGTTCCCTCCCTCGTTCACCTGGAAGTCGTGCACCGCCCAGGCGGCCACGTCCTCGAGCAGCGAGATGACCCCCGAGATGTGGTCGGCGTCGATGTGGGTGACGACCACGAGGTCGATCGCCGTCACGTCGCGCAGCAGTGGCCTGGTCTGCTGCTCGAAGCTGCCCTTCCGCCCGCCGTCGATCAGGACGTGGTGTCCGTCCCCGGAGGTCAGCAGGAGGCAGTCACCGTCGCTGGCGAAGAAGACCTTGAGCTTCACTGCGCCTCCCTCACCATGTCCGCGAACTCCGCCGTCCGTGTCACGCAGGCCGCCGCGTCGATGACGCCGAACCCGGTGTCGTTGCGCCAGCCGAAGGCGTGTCCCGGCAACGGCGACGAGGTGGAGCGCATGATCCCCTGGATCTGCGGGGAGGTGAGGTCGGGGTGGATGCGCAGCATCAGGGCAGCCACACCGCAGACATGGGGGCTGGCCATGCTGGTGCCGGTCATCTCGATCCACCGGAGCTCGCGGTCGAAGCCTCGCGCGGCGACCACGTCGGTGCCGTCCGCGGCGATGTCGGGCTTGGACCGGCCGTCCCGGGTCGGGCCGCGGCTGGAGGTCACATGGGCCGCGTTGCGCGGGAGGTCGGCGTTCCCGACCGACAGGATGCGCTCCGCGCAGGCTAGGGAGCTGATCATCCGGTCGCCGGTGTAGGAGTCCGGTGCGAAATGCGATGGGAAGCGCCACTGCTGTCCCGTCCCGGGCAGGCGCAACGGATCGTCGCGCTCGATCCACGCGTCGAACCTGCCGTCGCGGACGATCACCCCGGTGAGCCGGACCCGCCACTCGCCGGAGGCGATCGGCCCCAGCTGGCGGCTGCCGTCCTCGGCCAGCGGGCCGAAGAACGGCGAGAGGAGGACTGAGATCCGGTTGAGCCCGTTGGCGGGATGGTAGGCCTCGCTGTGGACGCTCAGGACGGTGCCGTTGTCCAGGACCTCGTTGCGGATCCTCTGGCCGAGCGAGATCGGGCCGATCCACGGCAGGCCGGGCGGCTTGACCTCGACGTCGAAGCGGTCCTGGGGGCCGAACCAGATCTCCAGCTCGTTCTCGGAGACGTCGGCGATCGCCGCCTCGCCCACGATCCAGCCGAGCTCGTGGCGCAGGTTCGTGGCCGGGAGCGTCCCCCCGGCGTGGATCCTGCCCTTGATGAAGCCCCGGTCGGTGGGTGAGCTGGGCTCGACCTGGCCGGCGTTTCCGGCGGCGACCGCGACGCAGCGGCCCCGTGAGGTCAGCGCGTTGTCGATCCACCGCGCCATCGCGCTCGACGTGTCGTGGGCGTGCCCGTTCGTGCCGAGGCTGATGTTGATCGACAGCGGGAGCGGCGTCCCGTTGCCGAGCCTGGCCGCCAGATCGAGCAGGTACTCGACCGCGTCCGCGATGCGGGTGGAGTCGTAGAAGCTGCTCGCCGCGTCGAGGTCCTCGGGTCGAAGCGCCACCAGCACGCCGGCGAGCAGCGCCTTGCGGGCCACCCCTTTGTTCCCGGCGGCGATCGAGGCGACGTGCGTCCCGTGCGAGCCGACGAGCATCTTGGACTGGGGCTCCAGGCCGGTGGCGGCCATGTTGCGGGCGGGCGCCGCCTTGATGGCGGTGTTCATGTGCTCGGCCAGGATCTCGGAGCCGTAGCTGAGGGCGTTGACGTCGCCGGGGCGTCTCGAGACCGGAGCGGGTCGGGTCGTTCCGGCCTGGTCCCAGATGGCGGCCCATCGCGTCCTCCCGTTGGGGTCGAGGAAGTCGGGATGGGCGAAGTCGAACCCGCCCACGTCGATGATGCCGACCAGCACCCCGGCTCCGTCCCGATGACGACGACGCTCCGCCGTCACGCGCCGCCCGTCGCCGGGCGCCCTGGGGGCGTCGCCGCCGATGATGGGCTCCGGTCCCCGCAGGGGCTGGCCGAGCTCGATGTAGGAGATCCCGTCGATGCCGGCCAGCTCCCGCACATGACGGGCGGGGATCTCGACCGACGCCGTGTCCAGCTTCCAGCGGACGCGCCTGGCCCGGGTATTGACCGCCTCCACCGCGCGTGCCCGGGTCTCGGGGTCGAGGTCGCGGTCGAGCCTGACGAAGAGGCTGAAGTCGACCTCCCGCGGCACCACGTCCTCCGGTCTCTCGGCCGCCAAGTCGGCCACGGTCTTGCGAGGCAGGAACTCGACCCGGCGCGCCACGGGAGCGCCGAGCGCAGGCTTCTCCACCGCCTGGACGGACGCCGCCGCGGCCTCGCCGGCGGCGGGAGGTGGCGGCGCCTCGGCGTCGGGCGAGATGGCGACGGAGGGGCTCTGCTCCGCTCGACCCTGGTTGACCTCGTCAGAGCCCCCGAGGAAGACGTCCAGCTTCGGTGACATGCGTGGGTTGAGCGGTCGCATCTCCGGTGGCTTCACGAGGCACCCCTCCCTTGCCCCAACCTCGCGCGGGTCGTAGCGCGACGATATCGCGTTGATGCCTGCTTGCCTTGCAATTGGGCGCCTCGCACCCTGACCGGGTTGGCTGGGGGCAGCAGACAAGGGGGGG
>Ga0075419_10003257_pt1 | contig 10402 bp, 13 predicted proteins | sample SoiMetdeltSBSDD3_FD_76900 | JGI IMG/M metagenome (GOLD analysis project Ga0075419, IMG submission 76900) | Bulk soil microbial communities from a Populus tree surrounding site in Tennessee, USA - Soil MetaG P. deltoides SBSDD3 | ecosystem: Environmental > Terrestrial > Soil > Tree plantation... | reverse complement strand
GGCTGCACCTCGTCGAGCCGCTCGGCTTCACCATGGACGACCGTCAGCTGCGCCGCGCCGGGCTCGACTACCACGAATTGAGCCACATCGAAGTGCACAAGGACTGGCCGAGCTGCAAGGCGCGGCTCGGCGACCGCCGCCTGTTCGCGATCAGCACGCGCGGCTCGCGCGACTACGCGTCGGTCGAGTTTCGCGTCGGCGACGCGTTCATGTTTGGCCCGGAAACGCGCGGACTGCCGCGCGAGCTGCTCGAGCAGTTCGACGCCTCCGCGCGGCTGCGCCTGCCGATGCTCGCCGGCAACCGCAGCCTCAATCTCTCGAATGCCGTGGCGGTCGTCGTGTTCGAAGCGTGGCGCCAGATCGGCTTCCTGGGCTCGGCCTAGGCTTCTTTCTTCGGATCGCGTGCGAGCAGTTGCTCGACCGCGGAATTCGGCGCGAGCTTTGCCTCCAGCACCGCGTTCACCGCCTCGCTCACCGGCATCTCTACGCCGCGCGTTGTCGCCAGCTTCGCGACCTCGCGCGCGGTGTAGACGCCTTCGGCCACATGGCCGAGCGTCTTCAAAATGCTGTCCAGTGCATGACCTTCGGCGAGCTGCAAGCCGACACGGCGGTTACGCGAGAGCTCACCGGTGGCGGTGAGAATCAGGTCGCCGGCGCCGGTCAGGCCGAAAATCGTGTCGGGCTGCGCGCCCATGGTCGCGCCCAGGCGTGCGATCTCGGCGAGGCCGCGCGTGATGAGCGCGGCGCGCGCGTTGTGCCCGAGGCCGAGACCGTCGCAGATGCCCGCCGCGATGGCCATTACGTTCTTCACCGCGCCGCCGATCTCCACGCCCACGAGGTCGGTGCTGTAGTACACGCGCACGCGCCCGCCGTGCACGATGGCGGCGGCCTCGCGTGCGAACGCGGCGTCGCGCGCGGCGAGCGTGAGCGCGCACGGAAGACCGCGCGCGACCTCCTGCGCGAACGAGGGCCCCGAGAGCGCGCCGCAACGCACGTCGGGACCGAGCGTCTGCTCGACGATCTGGTGCGGAAGAAGCCCGCTGCCGTGCTCGAAGCCCTTGCAGAGCCAAACGATCGGCGCCTTGCCTTGCGCCATTTCCGCCACGCTGCGTAGGCCAGCGACCGGCGTCGCGGCCAGGTAGAGATCCGCCGCGGGGAACGTCGCCGTGATCTTCAAAGCGTCGGGAACGCTGAAGCCCGGGAGGTAGCGCTCGTTGCGGCGCGTGCGTTCCAGCGAGTCCGCCTGCGCGGGGTCGCGCGCCCACAAGGTGACGTCGTGCCGTGCCGCCAGCACCGACGCGATGGAGGTGCCCCAGGCGCCGGCGCCGAGCACGGCGACGCGAGTCACCGGGCGAGTTCGATCTTCGGCTCGGCCGCGCCCGGCGCGCCCCCTTGCTCCTGTTGCAAGCGCTGCATGTAAAGCGCCTCAAACGATACCGGCGCAAGCAGCACCGGCGGAAAACCGCCGCGAATCACGAGATCCGAGATGGTCTCGCGCAGGTACGGGAAAAGAATCGTCGGGCAGGCGATGCCGAGAAGCGGTTTGAGGTCGTCGGGCTGGATATTGCGTACCTGGAAGATGCCGGCCTGCACGGCCTCGGCGAGGAAAATCGTCTTGTCGCCGACTTTCGCGGTCACAGTGGCGCTCACCGAAGCCTCGAAATAGCCTTCGGAAAACGGCGCCGCCGCGGTGTCCAGGCGCACTTCGAGCTGGGGTTGCGCCTGCTGCGTGAAGATCTGCGGTGCGTTCGGAATTTCGAGCGACAGGTCCTTCACGTATATTTTTTCGATCTGGAACGTCGCCTGCGGTTGCTGGCCGTTCGTCATGGTTTCGCCTTCAAGAGGGGATCAAGTCCGCCCTGCCGGTCGAGGGCGTAGAGGTCGTCGCAGCCGCCGATATGGCGCTCGCCGATCCAGATCTGCGGCACGGTGCGCCGGCCGCTTTTCTTCATCATCTCGGCGCGGCGCTCCGGCTCGAGGTCGATGCGGATCTTCTCGATGGCGGCGCCCTTGGCGATGAGTAGCCGTTCGGCGGACTGACAGAACGGGCACGCCGCCGTCGCGTACATCACCACCCTCGCCATCCTACTTCTCCACCGGGAGCCCGGCCTGCTGCCAGGCACGCAACCCGCCGGTGAGATTCACGACGCGCTGCAGGCCCTGCTTTTTCATTAGCGCGATCGCCTTTCCCGCGCGATCGCCGGTATCGCAGTACACGATCACCGGGCGGTCCTTGCGCTTCGAGATGTCCGCGTCGCCAAGGCGCGACAACGGCACGTTCTTGGCGCCGAGGATGTGGCCGGCGCCGTATTCACCCGGATCGCGCACATCGACGACGAGAGCGTCTTCGCGGTTGATGAGGTGCGTCGCCTGCGTGGTGTTGACCCACGGCCCGCCGGCGCCCCTGCGAAAAAGCGGCCAGAGCAGCATCGCGCCGGAAACGAAGGCGACGACGAAGAGGAGGAGATTGTTGCGGACGAAATCCACCGAGCCGGTCATTATAATGAAGCGGATGCCCAAGCTTGTTCTGCTGCGACACGGCGAATCCGACTGGAACCGTGAAAATCGCTTCACCGGCTGGACCGATGTCGATCTTTCCCTGCAGGGCATCGCCGAAGCGCGCGCCGCCGGAAAGCTGCTCAAGGCCGAGCGCTACGCGTTCGACATGGCTTACACGTCGGTCCTGAAGCGTGCCATCCGCACGCTTTGGATCGCGCTGGACGAACTCGGCCAGATGTGGCTCCCCGTGGAGAAAAGCTGGCGCCTGAACGAACGCCACTACGGCGCGCTGCAGGGCCTGAACAAGGCCGAAATGGCCGCGAAGTTCGGCGAAGAGCAGGTGCTGACCTGGCGACGAAGCTACGACATTCCCCCGCCGCAACTGAAGCAGGACGACGCGCGTTATGAAGGAAGCGATGCGCGCTACGCTGGGATCAAGGTTCCACAGACCGAGTGTCTGAAGGACACAGTGGCGCGGGTCGTGCCGTATTGGGAGCAAACCGTGGCGCCCGCGGTGCGCGCCGGCCAGCGAGTACTAATTGCCGCGCACGGTAATTCGCTGCGCGCGCTCGTCAAGCATCTCGATTCCATTTCGGACACCGAGATCGTCAAGCTAAACATCCCGACCGGCATCCCTTTCGTCTATGAGCTCGATGCTTCGCTCAAGCCGCAGCGCCACTACTACCTCGGCGATCCCAACGAAGTCGCGCGCCGGGTGGCATCGGTCGCCGCCCAGGGGAAAGTGAAAGTCTGACGCGCGCTTTCCTGCTCGCCGCCGCGCTCGCCGCCGCGCCGGCGCTCGCGGCGGCACAGCAGGACAATCTGGAGCGACTGCGCAAGCGAATCGACGCGCTGCATGCCGAGCTCGAAAAAAAGGAAGGTTCGCAGCGCGAAGCGCGCGACGCTTTGCGCGACTCGGAGCGCGCGATCTCGGCGTCGAACCGGCGTCTCGCTCGGCTCGGCGCGGAAGCGCGCGAAGTGCGCACCGACGCGGCGCGCATCGCGCGCGAGCGCGAAGCTGTAGGGCGAGAGGTGGCGAGGAGGGAAGCTGCCATCGAGCGCATGCTCATCGCCCAGGCCGCCGCCGGCACGCCGGACGCGCTGCGCGTCGCCTTATCGGGCGACGATCCGGCCGATGTCGGACGCCGCCTGTACTATCTGGGTCTCATTTCGCGCGCGGCAGCCGGCATCCTCGGCGAGCAGCGCGCCGCCATCGCCGCGCTGGAGCGCCTCGCCGGGGAAGCGAAAGCCCGCGCCGAACGCCTGCGCGACATCCAGCGCTCGATCCGCGCTGATCGTGAGAAACTGATGGCCGAGCGCCGCGCGCGCACGCGCGTGCTGGTGCAGGTTTCCGCCGACATCCGCAAAAACCGCAGGGAAATCCGCGTGCTGCGCGCCGACGAAGCACGCCTCGCGCGAATCGTCGAGGCCCTCGGCGCCGCAGAATTTGCAACTCTTAAGGGTTCATTCTCTTCGTTACGTGGCAAGCTGCGCCTGCCGGTGCGGGGGGAACTGCGGCAGCGCTTCGGGGCTCCAACAGGAGCGGCCGGCATGGAGGCGAAAGGCGTGTTCATCCGCGCCCCGCAAGGGCAGCCGGTGCGCGCGATTGCCGGGGGTCGGGTGGTCTATGCCGACTGGATGCGCGGATTCGGCAATTTGCTTATCGTGGACCACGGCGAGAGCTACCTCTCGATCTATGCCAACAACGAGTCCTTGCTCAAGGAGCCCGGCGAGGCGGTCGCCGCGGGCGAAACCATTGCCACGACGGGGTCGAGCGGTGGTCGCGAGGAAACGGGCTTATACTTTGAAATGCGGCACTTGGGCCGCGCCTTTGACCCGCTGTCCTGGGTCAAGCTGAAATAAAGCGAGCATCATGCACACCAGGCTTCGCAACATCGGATTTATGGTCGTCGGCGCGGTCGCCGGCATCCTCATCAGCCTGAATTTCCAGGCAATCGCCGACCGCACGACGCGAACATCCCTGCCGATCGAGGAGCTGCGCGCCTTTACCGAAGTGTTTGGCGCGATCAAGACCAACTACGTCGAGCCGGTCGAGGATAAGAAGCTCATTACCGAGGCCATCAACGGCATGCTGACCGGCCTCGATCCGCATTCGTCGTATCTCGACGCCGAGGCGTTCCGCGAGCTGCAGGTCGGCACGCAGGGCCAGTTCGGCGGCCTGGGCATTGAAGTCGGCATGGAAGACGGCTTCGTCAAGGTGATCTCGCCGATCGAGGACACCCCGGCGCACAAAGCGGGCATCAAGCCCGGAGACCTGATCATCAAGCTCGACGACACGCCGGTCAAGGGCATGACTCTGAACGACGCCGTGAAGCGCATGCGCGGCAAGCCCAATACTTCGATCACGCTCACCATTACGCGCAAAGGCGAGACCGGTCCGATCGTCGTCAACATCACGCGCGCGGTCATCCGCGTGCAAAGCGTGAAGTCCAAGATGATGGAGCCGGGCTTTGCATGGGTCCGCGTGTCGCAGTTCCAGGAAGCCACGGCGGAGCACCTCGTCAAGCATCTCGACGGTCTGTTCAAGCAGGGCCAGGTGAAGGGGCTCGTGCTCGACCTGCGCAACGATCCGGGCGGCCTGCTGCACGGTGCCGTCGCCATTTCCGCCGCCTTCCTGCCGTCCAAATCGCTTGTGGTCTCGACCGATGGCCGCGCGGAGGATGCGCGTAAGAAGTTCTACGCGAGCCCCGACGACTACGCGCGTCGTGGCGACGACGTGCTGAAGTCGCTGCCGGCCGCCGCGAAGACCGTTCCCATGGTCGTGCTCGTCAATGGCGGCTCGGCTTCGGCGTCCGAGATCGTCGCCGGCGCGCTGCAGGACCATAAGCGCGCCAAGGTGATCGGCACGCAGACATTCGGCAAGGGTTCGGTGCAGACCATCATGCCGCTCGGCAACAACACCGCGATCAAGCTCACCACTGCGCGCTACTACACGCCCGGCGGCCGCTCCATCCAGGCCCTCGGCATCACGCCTGACATCGTGGTCGAGGACCCGAGCGATACGCTGGTGCGCGTGCGCGAAGCCGACCTCCAGCGTCACCTCGAGAACGGCCGCATCCCGGAGAAAAAAGATTCGCCGTCCTCGACGCGTACCAAACCGCCCGCCTCGCCGAGCGAGGTGAAGCCAACGGAGCTCGGTTCGAAGGACGACTTCCAGCTCACGCAGGCGATCGCATTCCTGAAGGGCGAGCCGGTAAAGTCGCAGTCGCCGACCGTGGCGCAGAGCGACACGCCGAAAGCAAAACCCACGAACTGAACGACCAGCAGCTTCTCCGCTACAGCCGGCACATCCTGCTGCCGGAGATCGGGATCGAAGGTCAGGAGAAGCTGCGCGCCGCGCACGCGCTCGTCGTCGGCGCCGGCGGGCTGGGCTGCCCGGCGGCACTTTACCTGGCCGCAGCGGGCATCGGCCGGCTCACCATCGCCGACGGGGATACGGTGGACCTCACCAACCTGCAGCGGCAGATCCTGTATCGCGCCGAATCGGTGGGCTTGGTGAAGGTCGATGCGGCGCGCGCGACCCTGAACGACATCAACCCCGAAGTGGCGATCATGGCGGTCCACAAGAGGCTGGAAGATTTCTCAGCGGTCTCCGGCGCCGATGTGGTCCTCGACTGCTCCGATAACTTCGCGACCCGGCACGCGCTAAACCGCGCGTGCGTGCGGCATTCGAAGCCGCTCGTTTCCGGCGCTGCGATGCGCTTCGATGGCCAGCTCATGGTCTTCGACCTTCGCAAACCCGAGTCGGCCTGCTACGCCTGCCTTTTTCCCGAGGACGCGCAAGTCGAGGAAGTGCAATGCTCGACGATGGGCGTATTCGCGCCGCTGACCGGCGTGATCGGCGCGATGCAGGCGATGGAGGCGATCAAGCTCGTCGCGCGCGTCGGCGAGCCGGCGGCTCTTCAAATTTTGGACGCGAAGAGCGCCGAGTGGCGCAGCGTGCGTGTGAAGAAGGATCCCGGCTGCACGGTCTGTGGAAAGAATCAGCTTGCCGGGTAGTGGCACAATGAAAACCGGTCCACCAACCATGCATCGGAACTGAACCAGATGAGCGATTTCGAACACCGCGCTTCGCGCAGGAAGTTTCCCACCGCCATTTTCGTGCTTGTAGTGCTCGTCGCCGCGCTGCTGGCCGGCGGCTACGTGCTCGCGCCACGCTTCGAGCGCGAGGCGCCGGTGATTGCCGTTACGCCGGACTCGGACCTGCTCGGCCCAGCGCCGATCGAGATCGGGGTCACGGATAGGGGCGCGGGATTGAAATCCGTTACGGCCACGCTTTCGGCAGGCGGCACGGAACACCCGCTCGCCACGGACGTGTACGCGACCCCCGTCGGAGAAAAGAAGATGGGCCTCGCCGTCGCCAAGCTCGCGGGCATTAAGGAAGGGGCTGCGGTGCTGCGCGTGCGCGCGAGGGACGCCTCGCTATGGAAGTGGTTTGGCGGCAACGAAGCCGTCCTCGAGAAGCAGGTCACGATCGACCTAACGCCGCCCGCCATCGAGCTCGTCGCCGAGGACCGCTACATCAATTTCGGCGGCGTCGGCGCGATCGTCTACAAGTCCTCCGCGGACACACAGACGAGCGGGGTGAGAGTGGGCAATGATTTCTTCCCCGGTTACAAGGGGCAGGCGAAGGGACAGCCCGACCACTACTTCGCGCTTTTCGCGCATCCCTACAATGCGGCGGCCGAAGCCAAGGCCTTGCTGGTGGCCACCGACAAAGCGGGAAACACGCGCGAGCTGCCGCTCGTCTATGAGCTGAAGAACGTGAAGTACCGCAAGAGCACCATCGCCATCTCCGACCGGTTCATTCAGAGCTCGGTGGCGCCGCTGCTCAAGGGCGCGAGTGCGCGGGAAGGCGGCGCGAAGGAGGTATTCCTTGCGGTCAACAACCGCCTGAGGAAGGAAAACGACGACAGGATCGCCGCGATCACGAAGAAATCCGCCCCGACGATGCTGTGGAAGGGCGCCTTCGTCCAGCTTTCCAACTCGAAGGTGGAAGCGAACTTCGCCGACGAACGTACCTACACTTACAACGGCGAGCCCATCGACAAAGCGCACCACCTCGGCTATGACCTCTCGGTCACCAAGCGATATCCCGTCGAGGCCGCGCACAGCGGCAAGGTCGCCTTTGCGGGCGACCTGGGTATCTACGGCAGCACGGTGATGCTCGACCACGGCCTCGGGCTTTTCACGCTCTACAGCCACCTGAGTTCGATCGACGTCAAGGAAGGCGACGCGATCGAGCAGCGGCAAATCCTGGGCAGGACCGGCGAGACCGGCCTCGCCGCCGGCGACCACCTGCACTACGGCGTCTATCTGCACGGCGTTGCAGTGCTGCCGGTGGAGTGGTGGGACGCGAAGTGGATCAAGGACAACATCGAGCCGAAGCTCGAGGGCTTGAGCGGCGAAGCGATCGCCGAATTGCAGGCGCCCCGCAAGGCTGCGCGCCGGCCGCCGCCGAAACGCCGTCAGGCCATCAGATAGCGGCGCTGCGCCGAGAAGTTTTCGGTCGGCTTCTTGGCAAAGCCGCTTTTCGCGTACTGGTGCAGGCAGCCGAGGCTGTATCGCAGCAGCGTGCCGGCGCGGCCTGCCGCATCGTCGTCGGAAGCGACGCGCAGGGACTGCTTGAGCGTGGACTCGAAGCGCTCGAAGAACTGGTTCATGCGCACCTGGAGCCGCTCGTGCTCGCCGACGAGCGCGTCGCCGGTCATCACGCGCACCATGCCGGGGTTCCTCTCGGCGAAGGCAAGCAGCATCTCGACGAGCTTCTCGCATTGCGCACGCCCATCAGCCTCGTCCTCGGCGATCTTGTTGGCCAGCGTAAACACGGAGCTTTCGATGAACTCGATCAGGCCCTCGTACATCTGCGCCTTGGACGCAAAGTGTCGGTAGAGCGCCGCTTCGGAGACGGCAAGCTTCTCGGCAAGCGCGGCGGTGGTGATCCTTTCCCACTTCGGCACCTCCAGCATCTGCGCGAGGGCCTTCAGGATCTCGAGCCGGCGCTCGCCTTTGGCGCGGGGCATGCTAGCCGAAGTTAATCCTCACGTCCGAATTCTACGCGGCAGTTCGGTGACCGAGGCAATCCGCAGGTCTACATACGGCACCCTGCGGCCGCCAGCGCTCACCCAGACCGTGGACATGCCGAGGCGATGCGCGGCGCGCAGGTTCTCGAGAATGTCGTCGATGAGCGCGCAGCGGTGCGGGTCGAGATGGTGGCGGCGCAGCAGACGGTGAAAGCCCCACGGGTGCGGCTTGCCTCGATAGCCGGTGTCTTCAATCGTGTACACCGCATCAAAATAGCGCTCGAGATCGATGGCGCGCAGCACATCCTCCACGTAATGGCGCGGCGCGTTGGAGAAAACGAGCCGCGTGCCGCCCAGCCGCAGGAGCGCGTGCCGCACGGCGTTCTCGTGCACCACCATCTCCGCGAGCTCGGGGAAGACGTGCGTCTCGGCGAGGAAGTGCTTCGGGTCGGTGCCGTGGTGGCGCACCAGGCCGCGCAGCGTGGTGCCGTAGCGCTGCCAGAACTCGCGGCGCATGCGGTTCGCGCCTTCCTCGTCGACGCCGAAGTGGCGCCGCAGGTAGGCGTTGATCTGGTCGTGCATCGACGGAAAGATGCGTACGCGCGCATCGTGAAGCGTGTTGTCGAGGTCGAAGATCCACACCCGCCGCGAGGGCGGCAACCGCGAGATCCGCACTACTTGCTTCTTATGAGCGTGCCGACACCCTGGTCGGTGAGCACTTCGAGAAGAAGCGCGTGCGGCACGCGCCCGTCGATGATGTGAACGCTTTTCACGCCGCTGCGCGCCGCATCGAGCGCCGAACCGATCTTCGGCAGCATGCCGCCGGAGATCACACCCTTCGCCACCAGGTCGTCGATCTTCTTCGGCGTGAGGCCGGTGAGGAGCTTGCCGTCCTTGTCGAGCACGCCGGGCGTATTGGTCAGCACGACGAGCTTTTCCGCGCGCAGCACCTCGGCCAGCTTGCCCGCGACCAGGTCTGCGTTGATGTTGTAAGTGGTGCCGTCGCGGCCGGTGCCGATCGGCGCGACCACCGGGATGAAGCCGCCCTTCTCGAGCGCCTCGATCACCGCGGGATCGATCGACTCGATCTCGCCGACCTGGCCGAGGTCGACGCGGCCGTTCTCCTTTGACGGTAGCGTCATCTTCTTCGCGTGGATGAAGGCGCCGTCCTGACCGGTGAGCCCGACCGCCTTGCCGCCCGCCTGGTTGATGAGCTCGACCACCTCCTTGTTCACCTGCCCGCCGAGCACCATCTCGACGACGTCCATGGTCTCCGCATCGGTCACGCGCATGCCCTGCACGAATTCGCCTTTCTTGCCGAGCCGCGCCAGCAGCAGCTCGATCTGCGGACCGCCGCCATGCACGACCACCGGGTTCATGCCGACAAGCTTCAGCAATACGACGTCACGCGCGAAGGAGCTCTTCAGCTCCTCGTCGGTCATCGCGTTGCCGCCGTATTTGACGACGATGGTGCGGCCGTGGAACTGCCGGATGTACGGCAGCGCTTCTCCGAGGATGCGCGCCTTCTCGGCGGCTTCGGGAGAATGTTGAAAGGGGGCGTTCATCGAACGCCCCATGGTACCGAAAAACTACTGAATCGAGATCTGCTTGCGCTGGGCCGCCGCTTTCTTCGGAAGCTTGAGCTCGAGCACGCCGTCGCGGAACTTGGCTTCGGCTTTGGCCTCGTCCACTTCCTGCGGTAGCGTGAAGCTGCGCGACACCTTGCCGAACAAGCGCTCGGTATGCAGGACACGCTCGTCCTGCGAGGCCTCCTTTTCGCGCTTCACTTCCGCTGCGAGGGTGACCTGCGAGCCGTCGATCGTGACCTGGATGTCGTCCTTCTTCACGCCGGGAAGCTC
>Ga0075419_10003256_pt1 | contig 10405 bp, 9 predicted proteins | sample SoiMetdeltSBSDD3_FD_76900 | JGI IMG/M metagenome (GOLD analysis project Ga0075419, IMG submission 76900) | Bulk soil microbial communities from a Populus tree surrounding site in Tennessee, USA - Soil MetaG P. deltoides SBSDD3 | ecosystem: Environmental > Terrestrial > Soil > Tree plantation... | reverse complement strand
GCACGCCGCGGCTGCGGTGGAGTCATCGCGGTCGGTGTCGGCGCCGTGGTGGAGACGATTCTCTCGGCGCTGTATGCGCCGATCATGATGCTGGTGCAGACCCAGCACATCATCGAGATCTTTACGGGCCGTGATTCCGGCTGGAACGCGCAGCGCCGTCATTCGCACATGACGACCTGGCGCGAGGCCTGGAATTTCCATTGGCCCCACCTGGTCGGCGGCATCGTCATCGGCCTGATCGCGTTCCTCATCTCGCCGACACTGCTCGCGTGGCTCACGCCGACACTCGCCGGTCTGCTGCTGGCGGTGCCGCTGTCGAAGATCAGCGGCAGCGTCCAGCTCGGACGATTCCTGGCCTGGTTCCGCGTGCTGCGCACGCCGGAAGAGAAGCACGTGCCTGCGGTGATCCGTCGACGCGACGAGTTGCTGGCGCATGCGGCATCGAGGCCGACGGACGGATTGCGCTATATCGCGCGCAATCGTCACGCGCGGTACGCGCACATCTCCGGCAATCTGCCGCGCCCGACCGAAACGCGCGGACACCCTGACCCGCATCGGCTGACGGCAGAGCGGAAGCTGACAGACGCCCGCACGCTCAATGAAGTTCTTGCATGGCTGGGCCCGGCGGAGCGTGTGCACGTGGCGGGCGACGCGAGGTTGCTGGAACGGTTGGCGGAGTTGCCGGATAACTAGAAGAGTCGGGCTGAAGCCCGACCTACAGCCGCCCGACTGGAACTTTGTGGGTCTTTGTGACCTTGCGGTCTGATGCCCTCCCCTTCTTTCCTTGGCGCGATCCGTGTGCGCGGCGAAGCGCTGTTCCGCGTCTGGGCGCCGCAGGCGCGGGCGGTCGAAGTCGTATTCGAGGATGCGTCGCAGCCGCCGCTGGCGCTGAAGCGCGATGCGGACGGGTATTTCAACGGCGCGACCTCGGCGCGCGTCTCTCTATATAAGTATCGCGTCGACGGCACCGGGCCGTGGCCCGATCCGTGCTCGCGGTTCCAGCCGCAGGGCGTGCACGGACCGTCGCTGATCGTCGATCCTGCCGCGTTCAAGTGGAGCGATGCGGAGTGGCGCGGCGTGCAGTTGCCCGGGCAGATCATCTACGAGCTGCACATCGGGACGTTCACGCCCGAGGGTACGTTCGACGCAGCGATCGGGAAGCTGCGCTACCTGCGCGAGCTCGGCGTCACGATGATCGAGGTGATGCCGGTCGCAGAGTGTCCCGGCCGCTGGAACTGGGGCTATGACGGCGTGCAGCTCTTCGCGCCTTATCACGTGTATGGCGACCCCGATGCGCTCAAGCGCTTCGTCGACCGCGCGCACGCGATCGGGCTCGCGGTAATTCTCGATGTCGTCTACAACCATCTCGGGCCGGACGGCAACTACCTGAAGTGCTTCAGCCCGCACTACTTCAGCACGCGCCACCACACCGAATGGGGCGAAGCGCTGAATCTCGACGGCGACCACGCTCGAGGCACGCGCGATTTCATCCTCGGCAATGCGGGCTACTGGCTCAGCGAGTTCCATCTCGACGGACTGCGCCTCGACGCGACGCAGTCGATCTTCGACGACAGCCGCCCCCACATTCTCGAAGAGCTCGCGCGCAACGCGCGCGAGGCGGCGCAACCGCGCTCGATCGTCGTGATTTCCGAGAACGAGCCGCAGCATGCCCAGCAGCTCCTGCCGGCCTCGCAGGGCGGCTTCGGTCTCGACGCGATGTGGAACGACGACTTCCATCACGCCGCGAAAGTCGCGCTGACCGGCACGCGCGACGGCTACTTCGGCGACTACACCGGCCGCGCGCAGGAATTCATCTCGTGCGTGCGCCGCGGGTTTCTCTATCAAGGGCAATACTATCCGTGGCAGAAGAAGGCGCGCGGACAAGCGGCGCCAGGCCTGCCCGCGTGGACCTCCATAGTCTTCCTGCAGAACCACGACCAGGTCGGCAACACGTTCCACGGCGATCGCGTGCACGCCAACGCAGCTCCGGGCCGCTATCGCGCCCTGATGGCGCTGACATTGCTCGGGCCGCAAACGCCGATGCTGTTCATGGGCCAGGAGTTCGCCGCTTCGGCCCGCTTCATGTTCTTCGCCGATCATCACGAGGAGCTGGCGGCCTTGGTTCACAAGGGTCGGCGCGAATTCCTCAGCCAGTTCCGCGCGTACGAGGACGAGGCGACGCAGCAGCTGGTCCCGGCGCCGCATGACGAAGCGACGTTCGTCGACTCGAAGCTCGACTGGAACGAAGCGAAGGACCATGCGGAGGTGCTCGCGTTCCATCGCGATCTGCTGCAGCTCCGCGCGTGCGATCCGGTCATCTCGCAGCAGGACGTGACGAAGATCGACGGCGCTACGTTGTCGGAGCACGCGTTCGTGTTGCGTTGGTTCGATGACGAGCACGGCGATCGCCTGCTCGTCGTCAATCTCGATCGCGAATTGCCGCTGGCGGCGCCGTCAGAACCGCTGCTGGCGCCGACTTACGGCGCGACGTGGCAACTGCTGTGGTCCAGCGAAGATCCGCGCTACGGCGGCTATGGCGTCGCGATGCCCGTCGCCGATGCCGGTCTCGGCGAGTGGCGGCTTCCGGCGCAGAGTGCAGTGCTGCTGGTCGAGGGCGAGGCGTGATTGAGGGACGGCAGATCCTGCTGAGCTGGGATCGCGATCGCGATCCGCTCGAGCTGCGCCGTCGCGAATGGCTGGTGACGAACGGCCTCGGCGGTTACGCCTCGGGCACGATCGCTGGCATTCCCACGCGCAAGTATCACGGGCTGTTCGTGCCGAACCTCGCGGCGCCGAAGGGGCGGCACATCATGATCTCGCGCTGCGACGAGGTCGTGGTCACGCCGACGCGGCAGCTCCACCTCGGTGGCGCCGAGTTCGAGCACGAGCGCTTGATCGGCGAGTCGCACCGCTATCTGCGCGAGTTCCGCCTCGATCATCGCATCGCCGTGTGGACGTTCGACGTCGAAGGCATCGTGCTCGAAAAGTCCGTCGTGATGGTGCACAACCAGAACACGGTGTGCGTGCAGTACCGCCTGCTCGAGGGCGAGCGGCTGAATCTGCAAGTGCGGCCGTTCGTCGCGTTCCGCCGCCACGACGAGACGCCGGCGAGCACGCTGAGCGAAGCGTTCGTCGTCGAGGTGCGGCGCGGACGTCATGAAATCCGCCACGCCAACAGTCCGCTGATCCTGCGCGTCCAGCTGCAGCCCGGCCCCACGATGTTCATGACCGACGAGCGCGACGAGCGGCAGTTCGTCTATCGCGTCGAGCGCGATCGCGGCGATCCGGCGTTCGACAGCGCGTTCAGCCCCGGCTACTTCGCGGCCGAGATCGCCGCCGATCGCCCGGTCGTGTTCGTCGCCTCGACGCACACCTGGGACCGCATGGACTTCGATGCGACGTCCGTGTTCGATGCCGAGCGGCGCAGACTCGATGGCCTGCTGGCGCTCGCCCCGCAATTCAACGGCGACGCGTTCGCCGAGCAGCTCACGATGGCCGCCGACCAGTTCGTCGTACTGCCCGGCAGCCGCCTCGAGGAAAACGTGATGGCGCAGGCGGAAGGCAGCGAGCTGCGCAGCATCTACGCCGGCTATCACTGGTTCGGCGACTGGGGCCGCGACACGATGATCAGCCTCGAAGGCCTGACGCTCGCCACCGGCCGCTATCGCGAGGCCGGTGCGATCCTGCGTACGTTTTCGCACTACGTCCGCGACGGGCTGCTGCCGAACCTGTTTCCCGAAGGCGAGCGCGAGGCGCTCTACCACACGATCGATGCGACGTTGTGGTACTTCCACGCGATCGGTCGTTACGTGGACGTCACGGGCGACCGCTCGATCCTGCCGCAACTCTTCCCGGTGCTCGCATCGATCATCGAGCGGCATCTCGCCGGCACGCGCTTCAACATTCACGTCGATCCGGCCGACGGGCTGGTCGCAGCGGCGGCCGAGGGTTATCAGCTCACGTGGATGGATGCGAAGGTCGAGGACTGGGTCGTGACACCGCGTCGCGGCAAGCCGGTGGAGATCCAGGCGCTCTGGTACAACGCGCTCAAGCAGATGGCGCGGTGGGGCGAGGAGCTCGGCGCCGAGTACCGGTCGTACGACGAGCACGCCCGACGCGCCCGCGAGTCGTTCAACGAGCGCTTCTGGAACGCACGCACCGGTTGTTTGTACGACGTGGTCGACGGACCCGAGGGCGACGACGCGAGCATCCGCCCGAACCAAGTGTTCGCGATCTCCCTGCCTCATCCGATTCTCTACGAGCGCCGCTGGGAAGCGGTCGTCGAAACGGTCCGCAGCCGACTCGTGACGGCGTACGGACTACGCACGCTCAGTGCCGAGCATCCGGACTACAAAGCGCACTATCGCGGCGACCTGCGCTCGCGCGACGCGGCGTATCACCAGGGCACGATCTGGCCGTGGCTGATCGGCCATTACGTCGACGCGTATCTTAGAGTCCGGCCCGACCGCCTCGGCGCACGTCAGCTCCTGCGCGCATTCCCGGAGCACCTTGCAGAAGCCGGCATCGGCAGCATCAGCGAGATCTTCGACGCGGAAGATCCGTACTCGCCCGGCGGCTGCATCGCGCAGGCATGGAGCGTGGCGGAAGTTCTGCGTGCGTGGCTGCGCACGCGATAGAAACGGAACCTTGCTACACGCGCGCCGTTTCAACTTCGAACAACACAGGAGCGCGCCATGGCACGATCGAATCCCACTTCCGGCAGCAGCAGCGATGCGCCGCGCGATGCGATCGCGCTGCTCAAGCAGGACCACCGCACCGTCTCGGCCCTGTTCGAGGAATTCGAGAAGGCGGATGACGAAGAGCAATCTGCGATCGCGCAGCGCGTCTGCCAATTACTGACAGTGCACGCGACGATCGAGGAAGAGCTGCTGTATCCGGCGGCGAAGCAGGCCTTCGAGGACGAAGAGGACGACGACCTGGTCAACGAGGCCGAGGTCGAGCACGGCACCGCCAAGGAACTGATCGCGAAGATCGAGGGCATGACCAGCGACGACGAGCACTTCAAGGCGACGGTCACGGTGCTCGGCGAGTACATCAAGCATCACGTCAAGGAAGAGGAAGGCGAGCTGTTCCCGCAGCTCAAGAAGACCGAGCTCGACCTGAAGGAGCTCGGCGGCCGGCTCGCGGACCGCAAGTTCCAGCTCATGGAGCAGCTGGGCATCGAGGAAGAGGCAGCGCCGCAACCGCGCAAGCGCGCGGCGAGCCGTGGTGCGGCTCGCTCGAAGTCTGGTAACCGGCGGTCAGGCAGCCGCGCCCGGCACTAGACCTCGTTCCGCCGCGCGAAGTTCGCGATGTGCTCGGCGGCGCGGAATGCCAGCGCCTGGATCGTCAGCGTCGGCTGACCGCGCCCCGAGGTCACGAGGCTGCTGCCGTCGCACAGGAACAGGTTCGGGATGTCGTGCGAGCGGTGATAGCGGTCGATCACCGACTTCGCCGGATCGTTTCCCATGCGGCACGTGCCCAGCATGTGCACCGAGCTGGTCTGCGGCTTGACCGTCGAATGCGTCACCTTGAGTGCGCCGGCGGCCCACATGATTTCCTCGGCACGTGCCTGCAGGAAGCGCATGAGCGCCAGATCGTCCGGATGATCCTTATAGGTGACGCGCATCGCGGGCATGCCCCACGCGTCCTTGAGCTCCGGATCCAGCTCGACGCTGTTCGTCTCGAGCGGCAGCGATGTGCCATGCCCCGCCGCTTGCATCGTGCGCGGGAATTCGGCGAGACGCTTCTTGTATGCGCTGCCCCAGAGGCGCTCGTCCTCGGCGAGCCGGTCCGCCCAGACGATCGGTTGCGGCCCGATGCGCGAGTCGATGCCGCCGCCGCCGTAGAAGCCGCGCTGCGGATCGCTGTCGTAGAAATCGTGCACGACGCGCGAGCACTGCACGCTCTTGAACTCGTTGAGCTCGTGCTCGAACGTGGCGTGCGTGCGCGTGCTGAAATTGAACATGAGGTACTTGCCGACCAGGCCGCTGGAGTTGGCGAGCCCCTGCGGGAACCTGCTGTTCGCCGACATCAGCAGCAGCCGCGGCGTTTCCGCGCCGTTCGCCGACAGGATAACCGCCTTCGCCTTCTGCAACCGTTCGCGCTTGTCGCGATCGAAGTAACGCACGCCCGTCGCACGTCCGCGCTTGTCGGTGACGACCTGCACGACATAGCTTTCGGAGCGGACTTCGCAGCGGCCGGTCGCTTCGGCCTCCGGAATCATCGTCGTCAGCGACGAAGCCTTCGCGCCGACTTCGCAGCCGTGGCCGTGGCAAAAGCCGCAGTGAACGCACGCCGGACGACCGCGGTAGTGCTGCGAATTGATCGCGAGCGGCGCGGGAAACGGATGCAGTCCCAGCTTGCGCGCGCCCCGCTCCAGCAGCACGCCGGATGACTTCACCGGCAGCGGCGGCATCGGGTACGGCTTGGACCGCGGCGGATCGAACGGGCTCGCGCCCGCGAGCCCGCTGACGCCGACCTCCCACTCCACCTTCGTGTAGTAGGGCTCCAGCTCGGCATAGCTGATCGGCCAGTCGGCGAACCCGGTGCCCGAGATCGGCCCGAGCCGCGAGCACTCGTCGAAATCCACTTCGTGGAAGCGCCAGTAGTTCGCCGTGTAATGCGTGCTGCTGCCACCGACGGTGCGCGCGTAGTACAGCGATGGCCGCACCAGATTGCGCTCGCCGCGTTGCGAATGATCCTCGCGGAAGGTCTGCGGGTTCCTGACGACGTCGTTGATCAGCCCGGCGCTGAACCAGTTCTTGAGCTCGTCGTGCTGGAAATCGGCGAGCGTGAAGCGCGGGCCCTGCTCCAGCACGACGACGGAAAATCCCGCCTGCGACAGCTCGCGCGCGAGCACGCCGCCAGCAGCGCCGGAGCCCACGATCGCGAAATCGACGGGCTCGGACAGGCGATACGTCCTGTTCATGGTTTCTGGAAGACTTCGATCTTGAATCCCGGGTAGTCCCGGTCGTAGTAGCCGAAGGGCGGCTCGAAAATGTGCTGGTCCTGGAAGCCCAGCAGCTTCCAGCCGACGCCATCGCGATTACCGCCGTACTTCGGCAGCGCAAACATGCCGACGAGCGTCAGCAAACGGATGCGCTCGAAGAACGGCGTACGCTCCACCTGCTTCAGGAATTCGATCTGCTGTTCGTTCGTGAGCGCCGCAAACGATCCCGCCTCGGGATGCTCCACCCGGCACCGCAGCCGGAACGCCGCGAGCTGACTGCGGAAGTCGGGGGCCATGCGCCCGAAGAACGTCGTCAATGCGCGGTCGATGAACAGCGCGACACCGGCCTCGCGTGCACCCGGCGTTTCGTCGGACGGGACGATCTGCGCCGTGATCGCATCGACGTCGGCGAGCTCGGCCTGGCTCAGGAACGACGTTGTCGGTGTACCCTCGGACGCCTGCGCGCGATGCGCGTCGTGGGCCGCTTGCGCGACCTTCGCAAGGTCGAGCGTCAGCCACGCGCCGCCCAGTGTCCCGCCGACGACGCGCAGGAACGCACGCCGCGAATATTCATTGCTGCAACTCATGCCGCACGCCCCAGAAAGTGCTCTGCACCCAGGTAATCGGATTCGAGCCCTTCCTTCACGACATGGATCTGCCGCGGCCGTAGGTACATTGCCGGCAGCGCCGCGTCATGCCAGCGCAACTGTTTGCATGGAACATTTACGCGCTCGCGCCGCTTAAAGGGTGCGCCCACGGAGGTCGAACTTCATGCCCACGCAATCCCGCACCGGGTCCAGCCGGACCAAGAAGACTGCGCCCCCCGCAGCCGGACAACCTGCGAAAGACCCACAGGTCACCGCTGCGAACCTCGAGCGTCACGAGATCCCATCGTTCTCGGAGAGCCGCGAAGCACGGATCGCAGAGGCAGCCTACTGGCGCGCCGAGCGCCGCGGATTCGCCGCAGGGCAAGAGCTCGACGATTGGCTCGCCGCGGAAAAGGAAGTCGACGGCGACAGCGCGGACCGCTAGACACGCCCCTCGGTTGCTGACGACTCGTCTGCGTAATTCCCGTTGCTGGCATTTGGCAGCCGCGACTTCATAGTCGTAGGCCGCATGAATGTCCTCTTGACCGGCGCCAGCGGTTTCATCGGCAGTCACCTTGCCCGCGCACTGCGTGCAGCGGGCTACGTCGTCATCGAAGCGCGCCGCGATATCGACGGCGCCACTGCGGCAGTGCAGGTGGACTTCACGCGCGACTTGTCCACGCGCGACTGGATGCCGCGGCTCGCAGGCGTTGATGCCGTCATCAATGCCGTGGGCATCCTGCGCGAGCACGGCAACCAGACGTTCGATCGTATTCACAAGCGTGCACCGCAAGCGCTGTTCACCGCGTGCGTTGCGGCGAGCGTGCGGCGCATCGTGCAGATTTCGGCGCTGGGCGCGGACCGCGGCGTGACGCGCTATTTCCTGAGCAAGCGCGCGGCCGACGACTATCTCGCGACCTTGCCGCTCGACTGGACGATCGTGCGGCCCGCGATGGTTTTCGGCCCGGGCGGTTCCAGCGCGCGCTTGTTCGAGACGCTCGCGCACCTGCCTGTAGTGCCCCTGCCGGGACGTGGCGAGCAACGCGTGCAGCCGATCCACATCGACGATCTCACTGAAGCCGTGGTGCGCATCCTCGGCGAGAGTCAGACGAGTCGCACGCGCATCGAGCTGGTCGGTCCGCAGTCGCTCACACTTCGCGAGCTGCTAGCGGCCTTGCGCGCAGCGAAGCATCTCGGTCCGGCGCGCTTCCTGCCGATACCTATGCCGCTCGTGCGAGTCGGCGCGCGCGTCGCGGGCGTGAGTGCGATGTCACCGCTGGATCGCGACACGTTGTCGATGCTGGAAGCAGGCACGCGCGGCGATCCTGCCGCGATCCGACTGTTGCTCGGCCGTGAGCCGCGCCCGGTCGCTCAGTGAACCGCGCGTGAGGATTCGGCGGGGCTGGCCCCGGGCTGCGCCGAGTGCAGCGTACTGAGGCACTCGCGGACCGTTGCGACGAGTTGCCCGCCGGTGTACGGCTTGTCGAGCCAGCCGAGCGGATGGGCGCGCTCTGCGAGCTTGCGCGTGGCCGAATCGGCGTGCGCGCTGGCGAAGATGCAGCGGATGCCGAGTCGCTCGTAGATCACGATCGCCGTTTCGACGCCGTCCGCGACGCTCGCGAGGCGGATGTCCATCAGCACGAAATCCGGATGCTCGCGCTCGGCGAGGTCGAGCGCTTCCGCGGCGGTCGTCGCAAGGCCGACGCATTCGATGCCGACCGAGCGCAACTGCAGCTCGCAATCGACTGCGACGAAGTACTGGTCTTCGACGATGAGAACGCGCGGGGCTTCGGACATTTGTGTCGATCGTCCTTGTGGTGCGAAGGCAAAAGCCGCGCGCCGTGAAATAGTTCCAGCGCATGAAGCGCTGCGCAACGCGTGTGCGAGAACCCCTTACGCAGGAGCCACGAGGCTTTCCCACTACGCCGAACCCGCGTTGAAGCGCGGGCGTTGCAATGCATGGGCGCAGCGCTTTCCACGATCAAGTGCGCGGTCTCGCACTGGAGCGCAGACCAGGCCGCGACGATCGGCGCCGCCCTCGCCTTCTACTGCGCGTTCTCGATCGCGCCGCTCCTGGTCATCCTGTTGACGATCGCCGGCTGGATCGTCGGCGCCGAAGCGGCATACGGCCATATCACCGTGCAACTCACGGCGCTCTTCGGCAAGTCCACCGCGGAGATTCTGCTGCAAGCGGTGCGCAGCTCGCAGACTGCGGACGGCACGATCGCGACCATCGTCAGCGCAGTCACGCTGTTGCTGGGCGCGACGACAGTCTTCAACGCACTGGAAGCGGCACTGGAACAGATCTGGGGTGCGCGCGAGCTGGTCCCGCAGGGAATTCGCGGCTGGATCCGCACGCGCGTGCTGTCGTTCGGCCTGATCCTGGCCGTCGGTTTTCTGCTGCTGGTCTCGCTTGTATTGTCGACCGCGCTCACCGTGGTGCGTACCGCAATCGCGCGGCGCTTCACCGAGTTCGTCGTGCTGGCCGGCGTGCTGGACTTCGTGATCTCGGTCGGGCTCGTGACGGGATTGATCTCGCTCATCTATCGCTACATGCCGGCGCGACGCATGGCGTGGCGGCCGATCCTGTGGGGCGCGCTCGTCACGGCGTTGTTGTTTCATCTCGGACGCTGGGGCATCGCGTGGTATCTCGGCCGCTCGACGCAACCCTCGGCGTTCGGCGCGGCAGCGTCGTTCGCGGCGATGCTGCTGTGGTTGTACTACTCCGCGCAGATCTTCCTGCTCGGCGCCGAATTCACCGCGTGCTTCGGCGGCGTGCGCGGCAAGCAAACGGTGAAGTCATGAGACGGCGAAACAAGTATCTGTTGATTCTCGCCAGCGTCGTGGTCGTGCTCGTCGGCATTCG
>Ga0075419_10003255_pt1 | contig 10407 bp, 9 predicted proteins | sample SoiMetdeltSBSDD3_FD_76900 | JGI IMG/M metagenome (GOLD analysis project Ga0075419, IMG submission 76900) | Bulk soil microbial communities from a Populus tree surrounding site in Tennessee, USA - Soil MetaG P. deltoides SBSDD3 | ecosystem: Environmental > Terrestrial > Soil > Tree plantation... | reverse complement strand
TAGTATCACAATAAGTCTTAAACCCCTATAAATCCTTATTCTCATCAATCTTACACATAAGTATATCAAAGCAATTTCCTATGTACATTATTACATGATAGACATGTTATTCGTAATGCCTTGATTTTTGATCTACCAATTCGTACTCTACAATTATAACCAGGACAAATGAATAGTTTACATTTTTTACAATATAACTGACGGATTTCATAAGGAAGTTTAAGTCTTAATCTTTTTGCAATTTTTTTAGCAAGTTGTGCTTGATCATTGGCTAATTTGTAATCATTATCTATTTCTTTAAATGCATTTTTAATTAATAGCAAGATTCTTTCTTGTGCTAATAGTTTCGCTTGATGTTTTCCCACAATATTATACGTACATTCGTTTTAAAATAAAAATTTTATGAGCAAGAACCATTCTTAAAGTCACTCAGATCACAATTATATCATTAAATATTAAAGGAATCAAAGCAACACTAATCAGCTTGATAACCTCTCGTATTTCTATAGTGTTAGCAGAATCGGCACTTGAACTTATACCAACCGAATTGATGAATAATTATTTAATAATTAATTATTCGAAAAATGTTGGAAAGTCTGTTAGGGAAGTTTTTCTTGACAAGAGTTACCACTATAGTGCGATGAAAGAAAAAAATCTAGACTTCGTTTGGAAAAGAGGGAGGCCTGATATTATACATATATGTTTATTATCAATATTATCAACTCCACTTTTCTTTAAGAACTTGGTGGATGTATACGTTCACACTATAGACAATAAAGTAATTTTTCTTGGAGAACAAGTCCGGATACCAAAATCATATAGAAGATTTGAAGGATTGATGATAAAACTCTATAAAGAGAGGGAAATAATATATGATAAAAAAGATTCTAATAAATATTTATTAAAAATTGAAAAAAATATGACTTTTGATAGGTTGGTTGATACGGTTATTAAACCTGATAAAATAATAGGATTTTCAAGTATAGGTATTCTAAAAGACCTAAAAACTATTGTCAACGAGAATATAGGAACAAATAATAAAAAAATTACTTTTGTAATCGGTGGATTTCAGAGTGGTCATTTTTCTCAAAGTATACGAGAGAGATTTCAAATGACATATTCTATTGCAAAGGAACAATTGGAAGCTCATGTTGTTATAGCCAGATTAACTTATGAATGCGAAAATCGTTGTCTTTCTTTCATGGTCTGAGTTAATCTTAAAAGAAAAGATAATTTTAAAAGAAGGCTTGATACACTAAGGTTGTCTAAATGAATCATCAAATGAGTTTTTTTTTCTCTATACAACTAATTGCATTTTTTATTTTATTCAATATTATATTACTTTATCCACTTCCCCATGCTTTTTCTGATGGTTTATTTGAAGAAAATTTACCTCCTGCTTCCGTAGGTGACAGAGAGGCTAGTCTCTATACTAAAATTAACCCTCCTGTTCTCACTTCAGATAGCAAACAAAATGCATTTTTTGAATTAAGATTATTTGACGCAAAAACTGATGAAACGATTCAACATGTCTCTTACTTTATAACAGTAGAAAAAGATGGAAAGCTACTCATGAGAGACCTGTTTCATTCTCACCAAGGTAGTTTAAAATTAAAGATTAATCCTTCAAATAGTGAATCTGTAACTGTTTTTGGTTCTACTGAACCTTTTCTTGGGGGGTGGACTAGTGAAACAGGAGATATTACCATAAATGGTCCTTTATTGTTACAAGGCGGATTATATCACTTTTCCATTGAAATATTCGGAATAGACTATGACAGAAATATATTTAAACCAGAAACTACTCCAAGGTTTGATTCCTGGCTAAGTGTAGGTGATGTCTACAGAGACGATTTGATCGATGAAGGAAAAAAATATAATGTAACTGTAATTTCTTATTATGATCGGATCGGGAACTTTACATATATGTCTAATAAAAATAACCTTTCATGGTATATGCCTTTCAATTGGGATTTGAAACGAATACAAGAAAATAATATTTTTGTTCACGAAGAAATAAAATTACCAAAAATATTAAAAAAGTTTAGTGAGGCCAATGCTTTTAATGCCTTAGTGAATGGAAATCCGTTGATTGGAAGATCAATAGCATTAGATCCTTTTACTGAGGAGAAGAATTTCATCATTCATCTTCTACTGAATAAAGCAGATATTATAAAAATAGCTAAAAAAATGAATGATACCGATAGTAAAATAATGACCTTTAATCTCTCCCCTGCAGAACAAAAATTAGTCGAAACAACGTCGGAAGTAGTCTCAGATAGAGGTGGTATTCTAGTCCAGTTCACTTGGTTGGATAAAATTTTATCAAACCAAGATACAAATCTACAATTACGTTTTTCCGATGCTCTTTCAACTAAAGAAATCATGGGCGATGTCAAATATGATATTATTGTTTATGATAAATCAGGAAATAAAATTGTTACAAAACAAGATTTGATAGCAAAGAATGCAACAGATTCACAAGTTATTAAATTTCCATCCAAAGGAATTTACCAAATGGAATTAAATATTAAAGGTATAACCTATCCAAATGTAGCTACTCCTGATGAAACAAGAAATGGAATAGCAAGAGGAACTGTAGTGGTCTCTTGACAAAAACTATACAGAAAAAAATTAATATGATATTTATTCATATTAATTTTCCTGTACTTAAAGTGTTAGGTTATTATAGTTTATAAATAATTTAATTAATTTATGAAGATTCAATTTGTTCATCATCTTGTCTGTTTAAACCATTCGGATAAACAGATTCGTTTAAAATTAAATAATTTAATGACTGAAAATCAGAATGAATGTAAGGAAGGTTTTTTATATTGTACTGAATGTGATACTAAATATCCCATTATTGAAGGCATAGCAATAGTTGTGAAAGACATGATTGTATACATTCAAAATAGGACAGAGATGTACGGTAAATGGTTGTTACATTGTCATTCAAAAGAAATGAAGGAATATTTAAAAGATTTAGGAAAAACACTATTTGTATCTAATAAAAATGATACATATGAAGATGGTGGCATTTGGTATTTACCTTATAAATGGTTCCAACAAGAAAATCACAAAGAGGATAGACTCATGAAATCTTTGAAAGGAACTCCAAACGCTAATGAACTGTATGACCGTGTCATCAATAGCATAAACCCCAAAATAGATGGTATAGCCTTGGATATAGGATGTGCAATGGGTAAGACTACCTTGCAACTTTCTCAAAAATATTCCTTTGTAATAGGTATAGATCTTTCATTTTCATTTATCACGGAAGCCCGTAAAAATATGCAAGAATCAAGGCAGGGAAATGTAGAATTTTGTGTAGCTGACGCAGAATTCCCTCCTTTTCATCCTATGAAATTTGACCTTATAATAGCAATTAATCTACTTGAGCTGGTTAATACGAAGAAACTATTATCCTCTTCTCATTGGTTATTGAAACCCCAAGGTGATATTATAATTACTGATCCATATGATTTTAACAGAGAAAAAATTTTAGACAAAAAATATGATGCTAGATCATTTAGAATTTTACTTGAAGAAAATGGATTTGAAATTAATGAGTCAAGTTTAAAAAAAGAAACATTTATTCCGTGGATATTAAAAATAAATGAAAGAATTTACTTATTTTACTATGTAGATTATATTAAAGCCAAAAAAATCTCAAAACACAAAGTTAATATAAATAAATACTAAATTGGAGATTTATACCAAAGAAAGAATAATGAATAATATTATTAAGAACAAATAGAAGAGAGGGTAACACAGTATATGTATGATAGTATTATTTTTAAAGATAGAAAAAAGTTATCTCCTAGATATTTACCTAAAGAGATCTCTCATAGAGAGAAACAAATAGATTTGTTAGTTAGAACATTTTTGGATATAAAAGATGATTCAGATAAATTTCCTTTAACGGTCATACAAATAATCGGTCCCGCAGGAATTGGGAAAACATCAACTGTTATGAAATTCTCTGATATTTTAGAAAATGAATTAAAAAAAAGTAAGATAAATATCAAAATAGTGTACATAAATTTAAAATTACAAGGTGGAAATAAATATGCAATTTACAAATACCTGTTAAGCTGTATTGCTCCAGAGTTACCTGCACAAGGTCTCAGTGCAGAGGAAATGCTTAGACAAATGCTTGATTATTTAATTATAAATAATATATATTCTATCATTATACTTGATGAAATTGATTATTTAATCAAAATTTCAAAAGAAATTGGGATAATTTATGATTTAACAAGATTGAACGAATTTGATCCATCCAAAAAATGTAATGTAAAAGGAGTTATTTTTATTGCCAGAAGTACTGAATTCTATGAGAAATTAGACGAAGCTGAATTAAGTTCAATGGGACGGGCATATATTGAATTTCCGAATTACACAATCGACCAAGTCATTGACATCCTTATTAGACGGTCGAAAGATGCCTTTCAAGATAATGTAATTGGTACTGATATACTTGACTGGATAGCAAAAACAGTAGTCTCTCCTATTGTCAATGGAGATATAAGATATGCATTAGATTTGTTATCATATGCAGGAAATCTTGCTGAATCAGAGGGAACAGAAAAAGTACTGTTAGATCATGTAAAAAAAATCAATAAACAAATCTATAATGGAATTACCGATGATGATATTAATGAATTATCCAAATTACAAATAATTGTTTTGTTAGGAATAATAAAGGGATTAAAGATTAAAAATAAAGATTATGTCGAATTAAAGGAGGTTAGAATGCAAAGTTTGGAGATTGCTGAAAAATATAAATTAAAAAAATTGGATGTAGAAGATATTTTAGATAATCTTGCAACTAGAAAGATTATAAAAATAATTTCTTTAAAAAAGATTAGTTTGATATCATCATCAATAGATAATTTAGAAAAGACATTGATGAGTAGGATAGACTCAGATCTTGATTCCAAATGAATGATACCTTTCGTATCAAAGATATTGTAGAAGAAGGACTAGGAAGTATAGGTAAAATAAAAATATTAAGAGCATTAGCAGAAGAAAAAAAATTATTAACTGTATATGGGTTACATAAAAAAACACATTTAAAAAGAGAGGATATAAAACGAAATTTAGCTGAACTTGTAAAAATCGAATGGGTGATAGAACAAAAAATTAACAATAGTCTTTATTCAATTAATAGAGAAAATACATATGTTCAACATCTAGTATTATTTTTTTATAAAATAGGATATATAGAGAACATTTAAATGTTGTTTCCTTAAGCCGAGATTTTCTATTGTGATAATAATTAACAGTAAAAATAATTATACAATATTATGGATTGAAAATTAAGAAAATTATTCATAATATTATATAGATTGAGATTACATAATTTGATTTGATAAACTTCAAATATTAAACAGTAATATATTAACTGCTATTCTATGAACCTAAAAAAGATTATAACTATAAGAATTGGTCAAATGTTTATATTCGTGCTAATTGGTATATTATCCTATTTTACCATTTCTACAAATTCGTTTGCTCAAACACAAAATGAAGATTTGAATGTCATAGTAACTTTTTTTGATATTACTGATGAAACTGGTGATGTTATAACGTTTTTAAATGCTGATGGCTTTACAAAAGCTAAGATATATACTCCTCTCAAAAGCATGAAAATGGGAAATACTACAGAACTTCAATTCAATCTTACGGCTAATCAAGTAAGTATGGGAGAAAAATTTAGAGTATGTGCTTTATTAGTTAAAGAAAATGGGATTATATGCAAGGTAGGAGAAAATTCCGTTGCAGAAAGGCCTGAAATAGTAGATTTTAGACTAGGGAGTGATGAAATCGTGAAAATTGATGTGCCAAATATATCGTTCCAAGAATTAGACAAAGAGAATGAAGACGACAATGGTAAGGAAGACAAAGATGATGATGTTAAAACTAACGAGAAAAATAATGACGAAGATACAACTTAACACTCTGTGAATCAGATTAGTTGTTTTATATGCTATAGCCAAATATTAATAGTGAAATAATTTTTTTATTAAATAAATAAATATTTGATTTGACAAGCTATAACCATTCTTTAATTCTCTGCTTCTCGAAATTAATTTTTTCTTTGTAATGAATACTTGAGGGTTCTTTTAGAATCGTGATGGAACCATCACTATTGTAAAAATCTGTATCAATAAATCCGGCTTTCCCATTTCCTGCTTCCATAAAACAAAATCCTTTACCATCGAACTTGACTACATGAGATTTTTCTTGAGATCTATTACTTATCTTATAAATAATTTGGGAAGCAACTGCTTTTGCTTGACCTTCTGCGAAAATACCTGCCTTCGGGATAGCTATACTATTATTTATTTTAATCTCTGTTACATCTCCTATTGCATATACATCTTCAAATCTTGTTTGTAGAGTAAATTTATTGACTGATATCCACTTACCTTTTGTTTCTATTAAACCTGATTTGTTTAATACAAGAGGCGGTATATGAAACGGAATTGCAACTAATATATCATAGTCTTTTTTTTGGTCATTATGAAATTCTAAATTATTTTTATGAATTTCTTTTAACGAATAGTTTGGAAACAAATTGATATTTCGTTTTTTTAACATATAAATTAATTTTGAATTGGGTTGCTCTCCAGCAACGGGTAAAGGTAAAGGAGATGGAAAATAAATATCTATATCTATTTGATTTCTTCTGTGCAAATCACGTATAATTTGATCTATTATGAAAGCAGATTCAAATGGAGCTGGAGGACATTTATATGGAGATCCCATTATCACAATAGCAATTTTTCCATTTTCTAAGGACAAAATTTTTTTTCTTAAAGAAGGTATAATTTCTCCATCATATAGATTAAAATTATTATGTGTATTAAATCCAGGAATCAGTTTTGTAGACATGTCTGCCCCCAGAGCAATAACAAGAAAGTCATAACTTTCATCTGCATGATGAAGCATTTTTACAAGTCTGGACGTTGTATCTATCGTGGTTATTTCATCTTGTATGAATGTAATACGCTTTGATTCTAAGTGTACCAAGGGAATTTTTGAGTTTTCCAACGTTCTTCTACCATCAAGTATCCATAAATTTGTCAACCCCATCATAAAATAGTCTTTTTTATCAATAACTATAATCTCATTTATATAGTCAAGGTTTTTTCTTAAGATATTGGCGATACAGAGTCCTCCAAAACCGGCTCCAAGGATAATTATTTTTTTTTTCATCTAATAAGTGAGTATACTTCCTTTATTAATAAATATTTGATGTGCCTTAAATTGATATTAAGATTTAAAAAATATAGTTAATATATTTATTTATGAACATTTTAGATACCTATTAGTTGGTAACAAAAGTTTAAGGTATTTTCCTCTATATAATTCATAATTAAATACATTCAATCTATCTCCTATCATTTTATAATAAATTATCAAATCTATTTTAAATTACATTTATCTGATGTTTCCTTTCTCCCCCTTTTTTGAATCCAGATTTTGTTATATTTGTTTTGTGTTCTTACTATTTTTATCAGGTAAAAAATAAATAACATTTTTCAATAAAAATATTAAAATTTTCCTAAATTCATATTTGGTAAACTTTAAGAGAAGGACATTTCAATATACTTTGTAATACTATTGTCATTTCTAAAATATCGGATAATTAGATTGAGAAAGTTTACACGGAATCGTATTTATCTTATATTTCGCTATTTATTTTTTCTTTATGTAAAATTAAAGTTAAAGTTAGGCTGGTTATAAATATTAGAGTTAGTTTAATCATAATCTTAAATAACATTCAATAATGGAGTTATTGGTTAGTATAGCGATGGATTATAACAAGTTGTGTAAATCTATATTTGCTTTGCATGATGACATACGATATGCTGGAGTAGTAGATGAAACTGGAACTCTCCTCGCAGGAGGAATGAAAAAGGGTATAGATTCTATAGTTGATGAAGCAGGAGAAGAGCTATATTTGGCTCAAACAGCTATTCGAAGGTCCATGAGAGAGAGGTTCGATCCTACCATGGGTAAAGCCAGATTTTCCTATATTGAACGAGAGAAACTCTCTATAATTACACTATATTTAGATAATATGGTAGTATTAATAACCATGGAGCCAAATATCGATTCTCATACAGCAATAGATATAGCTGAGGATTCTTTAGATATGTTAGACGGAAAAATTGATATTTAAAAATATATAATAAAAGTAGTAAGAATAGAGTATCCATCTAATTCTTATTTGTTACATAGATAAAAAATTCATCCTATAAGATTGTGCATAGTTTTTAAATCTCGTTCAAATTTAATTAACTCTGTTGGTACAGTTACTGAAGTAGAATCTTTTAGAGATAATGGTTTACCCGTGTTTGGATTAATTGAATTTTTTTTCTTATTCCAAACATGAGAATTAAACTCAATTATTTTTTCAGTGTATTTTTCAAATTCTTTAAATAAATCATTTGTCTTAGGAAATATTTGTTTATGAATACTTTCTGAAGAATAAAGAGTCTGCCATAATTTATCTGTAATAAATGGACATATAGGTGCGACTAATAATAAAATTGTTGAGAAACATCTATGCAAAGTATATAATGATGAAATTTTGAAATTCTTATTTTCATTATCATACACCCTACCTTTAATCATTTCCACATAATGTGATGCAAAAACATTCCATGTAAAATCTCTTATGCTTGTTGCAGGAATAAAATAGTTATAACTATTATATCCTTTTATACACGTATCTATGAGCTTGTTTAACTCAGATAAAATCCACTTATCTGTATACAAAAGATTTTTATTTTTTAAAGTATCTGTGAAAAAATCTTTAGGTACTTCGAAGGAAGAAAGGAATCTACCTAAATTCCATAACTTTGAAAGAAATCGTTGTGAATTAGAAATACTTTGTTCAGAACAACGAAAGTCCTGTCCCAAATTTGTTTCACTAGCAGACCAAAACCTAAATGTATCTGCTCCATATTTTTGTATTATTGGTAAAGGATCAATAATATTTCCTTTACTTTTACTCATTTTTTTTCCTTTTTCATCTACACCATAACCCATTATCCAAACATTTGGCCATGGTAATTTTTGAGTTAATTGATAACATCTGAGCATTGAATAGTATAACCAAGTCCTTATGATATCCTTTGCTTGCGGTCTAATAGTTGCAGGATATGTTCTATGATAAAATTCATTGTCTTGAGAAAATTTTGAGATAAATAATGGTGTAATACTTGAGTCCATCCATGTATCGAAGGTTTTTTCTTCCCCAATAAACTCGTTGGATCCACAATTAGTGCAGATATCAAAAGGAGGATTTTCTTTCCATGGTTGATAATAGGAACCTGTTTTAGGTAAATTAGGAGATTTACAATTTTGACAAAACCAAACTGGTATCTCAGTTCCATAAAACCGTCTTCTTGATATAGGCCAATCAATTGAAATTGCATTTAACCAGTTGTTTAATATCTGTCTATGAATAGGAGGATAAAAATTCAATTTTTTAGAAAGCTCTTTAATAAGTGGAATAAATTCTAATTGTTTAAGATAATAATCCTGCAAAGGAATAATTTCGACTGGCGTCTTGCTTCTTTCACAAATTGGAGATCGGTGCATGATGTTTTCTTCTTTTTCAATAAAACCTTCTTTTCTCAAATCTTCTATGATTTTTTGTCTTGCATTTTTTAGTTTCATATTACTGTAATTTCCCGCAAAAAGAGTAGTAAATCCATTTTCATCAATAGATATAATTTCTTTTAGACTTAGATCTCTAAAAACTTGCACATCATTATGATCACCGTAACTACATACCATAACAACACCGGATCCAAAATCAGGTTTTGCAGAAGGATGGGATAAAATTGGTACTTTTCTATTGAATAAAGGTAATATTACTTCTTTTCCAATTAAATAAGAATACCTTTCATCTTTTGGATTTACTATTACTGCTTGACAAGCAAAAAGTAGTTCAGGACGAGTAGAAGCTACTAATAATTTATCATTATTATTATCAACTATACTAAAATGCATATAAAAGAGACTTGTAGGAAGGTCCTCATAGATGATTTCTGCATCTGAGATGGTAGTACCACAATCAATACAGTAATTATTTGGTCTATTGGAAATATAGATCAGACCTTTGTTCCATAACTCAATAAATGTTTTTTGAGTTAAGGTTCTAAATTCTATGGAATCTGTTCGATAATAATCTTTGAAATTACCACTTAAACCCAGATTTATCATTATTTCAATCATATCCTTTTCAAGATCATCAAGGGCAGTTTTACATAATTCTAGAAATTTTTCTCTAGCCATCTGTCGCATTCGAACTTTGTATTTTTTTTCTGTATAGATTTCCACAGGAAGACCATTTCTATCTATGCCAATTGGAAACATAAC
>Ga0075419_10003254_pt1 | contig 10410 bp, 10 predicted proteins | sample SoiMetdeltSBSDD3_FD_76900 | JGI IMG/M metagenome (GOLD analysis project Ga0075419, IMG submission 76900) | Bulk soil microbial communities from a Populus tree surrounding site in Tennessee, USA - Soil MetaG P. deltoides SBSDD3 | ecosystem: Environmental > Terrestrial > Soil > Tree plantation... | reverse complement strand
TGATCGTGACTCCTCACGAAGCTCGAGGCTTCCGCTCGCCCGCGTCGCCCGCGTGGCACTGGGCCGCCCTGCTCGCGCTGCCAGTGCTCCTCACCGCGACTATCCCCGATTGGATGTACTCGCAGACCGATGCCATCGATCCTTGGGTCTACCACGGCTTCTTCCGGCATCTGGAGGCGTACGCGACGACGATGTTCCCGAAGACGTACTACGGAAGCCGGTTAGGCTGGATTGTTCCGGGGTATGTCGCCTACCATCTGTTTTCACCCGCCGTTGCGAATGCCATTCTCCACCTGACCTACTACGGCACTGCCGTCTGTTCGCTCTACTGGATTGCGCGAAACACGGCCGGCACCGCGACCGCGCTTTTTACGACGTTCGCCTTCGGGTTGTATCTGCCGGTGATTCGAGCGTTCGGCTCCGACTACGTGGACGGTCCCGTGATCGCGTACGCGCTGCTGGCGGCGGCCCTCGGGATGCACGGAGTCAACCACGGGCGACGATGGGCGACGCTGGCTTCAGGGATGGCGATCGGGGCCATGCTGAATTCCAACGTCGGCGCGGCGGTCTTGCTTCCGCCCATTCTCGTCCTGCTCGCCCCGCGCCCGGGAAGCGTCAAGCGGTGGAAGCCGCTCGTTGTCCAGGCGGGCCTCTGGGCGATGGGGATCGCCCTGTGCACGACTGTGCTCAGCGCCATCAGCATAGCGATTGGAGGGGAGTGGGATTTCTTCCTGACTTCGTTCTGCTGGATGCAAGGTCAGATCTTGACCAAGCTGTGGGACGTGACCGGGGTGTCCTGGGTCGCGGCCTCACCCTGGGTGTTACTGCCAATATCGACGCTGATGGCCATTGTCCTCGTGCTGATCTTTCCGCGCCGCCGGGTTCACCTGACGTTCCACCAGCTCAGAGTGTTCGCCTCTCTCGGCGTGTGCGTTGCAGCGTTCGCCGTGAGGGATTTCGTTGGGCCAGGGTCGCTCTTCTACTGGCCGTTTTGCACGTCGTGGTTGGCCCCATGGAGCTTCATTGCGATTGCCGCGATACACGACCCGGGTACGCGGGGCCTGCCTCCGCCCGTCCCACAACTGAGCTCGTGGTCTTGCTGTTGAGTGTCTGCGCAATTGTGTTCTCACTCGCGTGGCCTGAGCGATTACAGCTGCCGCTGCCGGTGTTGGCTGGCTTTGGGGTGACGGTGGCGCTGCTGGCGGTCGCCGCATTTGCGCGAGCTGCTGTACTTAGTCGATTATTCGTGGCAACCGCGTTGGTGTTCTTGCACGGATGGCTTTCGGCGGCACCCTACTACGGTCGGAAAATGGATCGTGCCGAGGGGTTCCACGCCATCGACCGAGGCGTGCGCATCATTGAGCGGTATGTGACAGTTGACCGCCCACGATTTCTGCTCGCCTCTCCCCGCAAGCTGGGTCGCTACGTCGAGGGGCTCACGTCGGTGTACTTGCACGGGTTCACGATCGCAGCTGATCGCTTTCCGAGGGTGACGCCGAAGCAGGCGGCTGAGATCTCGTCCGGTGTGATGGTTATCGTGATCGCCGAGGATGAAAATGCCGCCGCAGAGTTTGACAACGTATTCGCACTCTACGGTTTCAGAGGTGAGGTCAAAGGTACTGAGCGGCTGGACACCGGTCAAGGGCCCCTGTATATGACATTTCTCGAGGCGAAGAGGTTGCCGGGCAAGCCGGCCTCATAGTCCGGGGCCGACTGGTTTCCCGTCGCCCGCACCGCGCTGCTGACGGCGCTGGTTCTCGGCCTCGCGTTGTCGATCACGCTCAGCCAGCTCACGCTGGTGGCGCTGGCGGTGTGGGTTGTGATCGCGCGGCGGGCTGGCCGGCTGGCGGCGCTGCAGATGCCGCTGCTGGGGCCGCTGGGGGCGTTCGCCGCCTGGAGTGTTGTCGCCGCGCTCGGCTCCGCGCGCCGGCTCGACAGCTTCGCCGCATGCAAGCAACCTGCTCAACCTCGGCGCACTGGTCCTGCTCGCCAACGTACTGTCGGACGCCACATTCGCGCGGCGTTTCGCGACGTGGTCCGTGCTCGCGCTCAGCGTCGCGGCGCTCATCGGGCTCGTGCAGGTGGCGGCGTGTCCGGGGCCGGAGGTCACCGCCCATGCGAGCACCCTGGTCGGCAAATTCCTGCGCAAGTGCAGTAACTGGGTCGTTGGCGGCGGTGACCGGCTCGGACGGCGCGGGATCCTGGTCGCGATGGCGGTCGTGCTGCTGGTGGCGGCGCTGCTGAGCCTGCCCGATGTGAGCGCGCGGGCCCGGACGATCGGCAGTGCCGGTGACCCCACCACGCGCCACCGGCTGGCGAGGCTGCACGCCCGGACTCCGCCTGATCGTCGAGCACCGGCTGAAAGGGGTAGGCCCCGGTCAGGTCAAGTATCTCTATCCGAGCGAGGCGACGCCCGAGGCGCTGCGCCCCTCCACGAGCCACCTGCACAACACACCGCTGCAGATCACCGTCGCGCGCGGCGTCGTCGGCCTCGCTGCCTGGCTGTGGATCTTCGTGGCCTTCAGGACCCGCGGCATCGTCCTGCTGCGGCAGCTGCCCTCCGACGCGGCCGGTGACCGCGCCCTCATGCTCGGCGCACTCGCCGCGATCGTGACGTTCCTCGGCGCCGGCCTCTTCGAGTACAACTTCGGGGACACCGAGGTCCTGCTCGTCGCGCTGGCCGTCATGGCACTGCCCTTCGCTCTGGCTCGTCAGCACGAGCGGGCCGAGGCCGACGCGTGAGCCGCGCGCGGTCCCCGCTGGGCCGCCGTCCGCGCGCTGGTGACCGACGTGGATGGCGTGCTCACCGATGGCGGTCTCTACTACGCCGAGAACGGCGAGGAGCTATCGTCAGAAGTTGTGGATGAGGGAGACAGGCGACGTACCCTTCTTGGGGAAGTTGCGCCGTCAACCCCAAAGCCCCGGTGGCAACCGGGGGAAAGGTACGCCACCCATGTTGGAGGTTATCACCACGAAGGCGGAGGCGTCGGCCAGTGATGCAGCGACGATCGGCACGACGCTGGATGACTTGGCGCGCGATGGAGCACGGCGGATGATCGCGGCGGCGCTGCAGCTGGAGGCCGCGGAGTACGTCGCGCGCTTCCGGGAGGCGCGCGACGAGGGCGGGCATGCTCTGGTCGTCCGCAATGGCACTGCGCGGCCGCGCCCCGTCACCACGGGGGTCGGCCCCGTGACCCTCACCGCGCCCCGGGTGAACGATCGGCGCGTCGTCGACGGGGTCCGGCAGAAGTTCACGAGCGTGATCCTGCCCCCGTACATGCGGCGGTCGCCGCGCGTGGAGAGCGTCCTGCCCCTGCTCTACCTGCACGGGCTGTCGTCGGGGGATTTCCGCGAGGCCCTGCCGGCGCTGCTCGGCCCGGAGGCGGCCGGCCTGTCGTCGAGCGCCATCCTGCGCCTCACGAAGAGCTGGACCGCGGCGTACGAGGCCTTCCGGCGGCGGGACCTGGCGGACCGCGACTACGTCTATCTCTGGGCGGACGGCGTGCACTTCACCATTCGCCTGGAGGAGGAGCGGCTCTGCACGCTGGTCGTGATCGGCGTGCGCCCCGACGGCACCAAGGAAGTCGTCGCGCTTGAGGACGGCTATCGGGAGAGCGCAGAGAGCTGGCGCACGCTGCTGCGGGATCTCAAGCGCCGCGGGCTGCGGGCCCCGGTGCTGGCGATCGGGGATGGGGCGCTGGGGTTCTGGGCGGCCGTGCGCGACGTCTGGCCCGAGACGGCGGAGCAACGGTGCTGGGTGCACCGGATCGTCAACGTGCTGGACAAGCTCCCCCGGAGCCTGCAGCCGCGGGCCAAGCAGGCGCTGCACGAGATCATGTACGCGGAGACCCGGGCCGCCGCCGAGCGCGAGCTGGCGCGCTTCAGCCAGGCCTACGAGGCCAAGTATCCGAAGGCGGTCGCCTCGCTGACCGTCGACCAGGACCGGCTGCTCGCGTACTACGACTATCCGGCCGACCACTGGAAGCACCTGCGCACCACGAATCCCATCGAGTCGACCTTCGCCACGGTCCGGCTGCGCGAAGGCGTCACGAAAGGCGCGGGCTCGCGCACCGCCGGGCTCGTGATGGCGTTCAAGCTGCTGCAAGTCGCCGAAGGTCACTGGCGGCGCATCGACGCCGCCGAGCTCGTTCCGCTCGTGCGCGCCGGCGTTGCACTCGAGGATGGAGTCCAGGTTGAGCCCCAGAAGACGTGCAAAAAGACCGCCGCCTGATCTCACTCAATCCACAACTCTTGACAATAGCTCGAACGGCGACGAGCTGAAGCGCTTTGACAGTCAGCGACGGCCAGGGCCTGGTACTGCCGCGCGAGGCCGGCGGGCTCACGGCGATCGTGTAACCGCAAGCAGACCACGATCGTCACCCGCCGCGCGCGCGAGCTCGGGGTCGCCGTGGTCCACCAGCACGTGACCGACGAGGCTGCCGCGCTGACCGGCCTGCTCGTGCGCCACGGCCTGCGGCCGACGCCCGCTCGTCGTCGACGACGTCAGCGACCTACCGGCCATGCGCGCCGCCGGCTCGCGGTCGCCGTCGCCGATGCCGTCGCCGAGGTTCGCCGTGCCGCCACTACGTCACCCGCGCCGGCGGCGGCCGTGGCGCCATTCGCGAAGTCTGCGACATCATCCTCACCGCCTTCGGCAGCAAGACGAGGTAGCCCCGCGCTCGGCTTGGCGTCCGCGGGTTCGAGCTCGGCGTCGCCCGGTTCGGCCGATCATCCCGCGAGTCTCCGCCGTCACGCGGCGATGGCGTGAGCCACGGTCCGCTGCACCGCGCGAGCGGTCACCTCCCACGGGAAGCGCTGTACCCGCTCGCGCCCCCGCGCGCTCAGATGCTGGCAGAGCCGGGCGTCGGTCAGCACCTGGCCGAGCGCGGTCGCGATCGATCCGACGTCGCGGGGATCGACGAGCAGCGCGGCATCTCCGACCACCTCCGGGATCGAGGATGCGGCAGCGGCGACCACGGGGGTCCCGCACGCCATCGCTTCCAGCGCGGGCAGCCCGAAACCCTCGTGGAGTGACGGCAGCACGAGCGCGTGAGCGCCCCGGTAGAGCGCGGGGAGCTCCTCGTCGCTGACGTACGGTCGCCAATCGATCCAGTCCTCGAGGCTGAGGGCCGCGATCCGCCTCCGGAGCGCCTCTACGTAGCGGCGTTTTCCCGATCCGCACAGAACGAGGCGGACCGGTATCTGGCTCACGACCTTCGCGAACGCGTCGACGAGGCGGTCAAGGTTCTTGTGGGGCATCACGTTGCCGACGTAGAGCAAGTAGGGCTCGGGGCCGAGGACGGCCTTCCGGCCTTCGGCGGTGAACTGGCTCGGATCGTAACCGAGGAGGACGACGTGCACCTTCTCGGCCGGCACGTTGTAGAAACGTAAGAGGTCGCGCCGGGTGCTCTCAGAGCTCGCGATCACGGCGCGCGAAGCCCGGAGGACGGCCGGCACGTAGTAGCGGAAGTAGTGCCGCTGTCTTGGGTACTCGGCCGGATAGAGTAGTGGCAGGACGTCATGGATCGTCGTCACCTGGGGCAGCGCCGTGCCGAGCAAGCCTTCCGGCGTGACATTCAACATGACGCGCGGGCGCGTTCGCCAAACGCGCGCGCGCAGCCCGGTCTGCGTCCATAGCAGACGCCGAAGGTGACCGGGCGCTCCGCGCTCGGGACCCATCGCCGCCGACACCCGGTGCACCTGGGCGCCGGGCGCCTTGATGAGGTCGGGCCGCGAGGTGTAAACAACGAGGCGCTCGCCGAGGGCGGCGAGTCCCGAGATCAAGTGCAGCGCGTAGAATCCGAGACCCGTCGGATGCTGCCCGATGATCGCGGCGTTGATGGCGAGGGCGCCGTCGATGGCCATTGGCGGGCATTATAAGATTTGTGCAGGGGCCGGCAAGCCGGCGCACTTCTCGGCCGGGACTCCGGAAAGCGTGCGGCGCACCCAGGGTCGCGTTACGTTATAATCCCTCGGTCCGGCGCCTAGCTCCCCGTCGGACGGGCTTCCGAGCAGAAAGTTCAGGTCCTCGAACAAGAAGTGGCGGTTCTGTAATGAAGCTTCTCGTGACGGGCGGAACCGGCTACGTCGGCTGTGTGCTGGTGTGAGTACATTCGGCACCGATACCCGATAAGAAGGCCTGGTACTTCCGCTGGATGCCGGCTTCGCTCTTTCGCGTTACCGAGCACCTCCAGGATGTCATTGGCTGATCGTGGCACAGCCCTCACTCTCAGTTCCGCGCTGACGTGACGGAGATCCAGCCGGGCCCGCTCCTTAGTATCGTCGTGGTCGGGCGGAATGACGACTTCGGGGGCGACTTCAACGCTCGCATGATGGCCGCCGCCGAATTCAATCATCAGCAGCTCACGCGTTGTGGGATTCCACACGAACATATCTTCGTCGAGTGGAATCCGATTCCGGGCAAAGCCTACCTTGCTGATCTGCTGATCGAGCGACTTCCCTGGTGGCATCGGCGCCTCGTCGTGGACCCAGCCTGGCATCAGAGGCTCTCGATCAACCCGAAGCTGGTCTTCATGGAGTTCTTAGCGAAGAATGTTGGGATTCGGCGGGCCAGCGGCCGGTTCGTTCTGACCACCAATACGGACATTTGGTTGTCACGTCAGGTGCTCCGTAGCCTGCCACAATTGCGCAGCGGCATCCTGTACCGGGCGGTCCGGATCGATCTGAACCGCGAGATCGGATATGACACGATGACATTTGACGTTCTCGAGGACCCGGAGAGCACTCTTCGCGTCAACGTCCTCGGCCGTGATTACTTCGCCAACGCGGCGGGTGACTTTCTTCTCCTCGACCGGCAGACTTATGTGGACCTGCGCGGCTTCAACGAGGTATTCCGCGAGTCCAAGATCCACAAGGATGCGAACTTCTGCGTCCACGCGTGCCGCCGGGGGATTCCCGTTGAGGTGCTCGGGACCGTCTATCACATCGATCACGAGTCGTCATGGAACAACGTGAATCATCTATATGGTCCTAGCCACCGAGCGGCGCCCTTCGGCCGCTCTGACTGGAACTGGGAGGCCGACTACGAGAACCCTGCCACCTGGGCGCTTGCCGAGGCCCCGGAAGAAGTCCGCGATTCAGGCCTCGTCTACATTGGGTGCCCCTGACGCGCCGTGAATCCCGAAATCCTCGTCGTCGTCCGAGGAAGTCCCCTCCGACAGCGGACGCAAGCTCTCGTGGAGAGTATTAGGGCCCACCGCGGTCCCTCTACCCGCGTCGTGCTGGTGTCACCCCGGCCCACCGAGCCGATCGATGGCGTGGAGACGCGTGAAACCGATCCCGACTGGCCAGGACAGGTGCGGACCCTGGTCGCCGAATCGCGTTGCCGCTTCGTCGTCACCCCCTCTTCGGTCGATCGCTACCTCCCCGGCGCGTTCGAGGCTGTTCTCCAAACCAAGGCCGGCGATGGACAATCGATCGTGGGCAGGGCCCTCGTCCACATCGGGGACAAGGTTGGCGAGTTGGGGCCTCGCCCTTTTCGCCTCGATTATTTCGCCCTCTTGAGCGGCTTTGACTACATCGCGCCTGGGGCTGCGTTCATCGCCGCGGAACGTTTTCTCGCTGAGGGCGGGTTTGATCGACGGTTCCCAAACGCCCCGGTGTACGAATACCTTTTGCGGACGGGTGCGGCGCACGGTGTCGCCGCGTGCGACACGCCTCTGATCATGACCCGTGCCGCTCCCTTCCCCGGTGTGCCGTCCGAAATCAGTATGCTCCATGCGCTAGAGTGTCTCTGGGCGGCGCTCGGGCATCATCGTGCACTCCCTCCACCCGGTGCCACGCTGGGACTGGTGGCCATGCTTGCCGACCAGCTCGCGCCGATGCGCCACCACGGCTATTACGACGAACGGTTGATGAGTGTGCTGGCGAGCGCACTGGACCTCAAACAGCGCTGGCTGGAGTACGCGGGGCTGCGCGCGGTGGAGTCATCAACCGCCGAGGGTGGCCGACACGACTCGAAGTCTCCCGGCCGCCTCGCCTTCGACGGGCCAGCCACGCCGTTCTTCCTGAACCTCCGGGAGCGGCCTGGGTTGAACGCGTTCGGGGAGATGTCTGGATCTCGCCACGCGCAGTCGCCGTTGCCGTTCGCCCGGTTGAAGGTACGCCTGCGCAATGTCATGCCGACCCGCGGCTGGAACGTCCTGCAGCGTAGCAAACGCGCCTGGAGGGCATTTCGGGACCCCCTGACGTGATCACGCGCTTCCCCCTCGTCTCCGTCGTCACGCCGTCGTTGAACCAGGCCGGCTTCATCAGAGCCACCATCGACAGCGTGCTGGCGCAAGACTATCAGCCTATCGAAGTCGTGATCGTGGACGGACAGAGCACCGACGGAACCCTTGCGATCCTCCAAGGATACGGCGATCGAGTGCGCTGGGTCTCGGGGCCGGATGCCGGCCAGACGCCGGCGATCAACAAGGGCTTCCAGATGGCGACCGGCGAAATCATCGGCTGGCTCAACGCCGACGATCTGTACTTGCCGGGAGCGGTGGCTCGGGCGGTCGCCTTTCTGAAGAATCATCCCTCGGTGGACCTCGTGTATGGTGACGCCGATCATATCGACAAGGATGGACGGGTGATCGAGCCCTATCCGACGGAGCCGTTTACGTGGCAGCGCTTGCACGAGACGTGCTTCATCTGTCAACCGGCCGTGTTCTTCCGACGACGAGTGTTTGACGTCGTGGGCTTCCTGGATGAGCGCCTGAATTGCTCGATGGACTATGACTACTGGATCCGAATCGCCCAGCGTGGCGTGGTGGGTTATATTCCGGAGCGTCTCGCCCAATCACGCTTGCACCCGGGGGCCAAGACGCTTCGACTCCGCGTCGAGCATCAGAGAACCTCGATCGAGATCGTGAAGCGGCACTTCGACACGGTACCAGCCTCGTGGCTCTGCGCGTACGCGACGGCTGTCGTGGAGCGCTGGGTGCCACGGCGGACCGTTTGGCAAGAGCGATGTTTTGCCTGGCTAGTCACGGCGGTTTCGACCTGGGAGTCCCTGCGGATCAACCGAGGGTTGCCCAGGGGGGCAGTCAGCGAATGGAGACGCTGGATCAGGAAGGCGAGTGGAGCCGGAAAAAGCCGCTAGCCTTGCGCCGCGGCCCGGAATGCACTCGGCGCAATCGGCACCGCGAGAGTCGCATTAGTACGCGGGGACCGGGTCCGTGGTTGCGCGACCTCGCCGTGCTTCCACACCAAGGCCGCGAAGCCGTTGTCGCGTGGGAGCGCGGGGCCGTAGTGTCCGAAAACTCAGCCCAGCCTCGAGCGAGCACGATAAGATCCGCCGATGACTTCCGATCTCTCGCCATTGTGACTGCTGCTCGTGGCGTGGCTGATGGGTCACCGTTGGCAACAAGAGTGACCCTATCTGGTGGAAGAGAACCGGGTTCTACAGGAGCAGCTGGGTGCCGGCGGGTTCGGCTGACTGACAACCAACGCGCCGCGAGCCGGCGGCGATCTGGGGTGGGGCTTAACCAAACACGGCATTCAAGCCATAGAGGTGCGGCCCGGGACGGTCAGGCGGCCTCGTGGTTTCGACGTCGTCGTGCCCCGGCGACGAGCGTGCCCCGGCTACCTCTCAGTTCGAGTCGACCGCTCCACGAGTCGCGGCAGGAGGTCGCCGATCGGGCCACGTAGCACGACATCGGCGAGGTGGTCCATCTCGGTGGGCTGCGCATTGAGGATCACCACGCGAGCCCCCGCGTCCTTGGCGACGGGGATGATGCCGGCCACCGGCCACACCGAGAGCTTGGTACCGACGGCGAGCATCAGATCACAGCCGCGCGCCGCCCGCTCGGCGCGCCGCAGGTCCTCGGGCACCAGACTCTGGCCGAAGGAGATCGTCGCCGACTTGAGAATGCCGCCGCACGTCCGGCAGGATGGATCGTCTTCGCCGGCCCGTACCCGCGCCAGCGCGCGCTCCATCGGCGCCCGCTCCCCGCACGCCAGGCACACGACCTCCCGCATCGTGCCGTGTACCTCAACGACCCGCGCGGGAGACGAGCCGGCGGCCTGATGGAGGCCGTCGATGTTCTGGGTGATGAGCGTGTCGAGCTTGCCCCGGCGCTCGAGCGTGACCAGTGCGCGGTGCCCGGCGTTCGGCTGCGCGGTCCAGGCCGGGGAGTCGAGCCGGCTGCGCCACGCGCGGCGCCGGACCTCGGGATCGGCCACGTAGTGCTGGATCGTTGACTGCTTCTCGGCCTCGGGGTTGCGCGTCCACACGCCTTGGGGGCCGCGGAAGTCGGGGATGCCGGACTCAGTAGAGACGCCGGCCCCTGTCAGCACCACCAGCCGCTCGGCCGCCTCGATCCAGCCGCGCACCGTTAAGACGGCTCGCTCTAGGTCGTCAGGGCGCACGGTCCGCCGGGTGGGCCGGGCGCGCCATGCCGGCCC
>Ga0075419_10003253_pt1 | contig 10410 bp, 13 predicted proteins | sample SoiMetdeltSBSDD3_FD_76900 | JGI IMG/M metagenome (GOLD analysis project Ga0075419, IMG submission 76900) | Bulk soil microbial communities from a Populus tree surrounding site in Tennessee, USA - Soil MetaG P. deltoides SBSDD3 | ecosystem: Environmental > Terrestrial > Soil > Tree plantation... | reverse complement strand
TTTTTCGTGCTCTTTCAGATTCAGTGCCAATCACGACTCTGTCAGGCTTCATAAAATCTTCTACCGCTACACCTTCACGTAAAAACTCGGGATTACTCACAACATCAAATTCGGATTGACAATTCTTTGCGATCACGTCACGAACTTTTTCAGCTGTGCCAACAGGCACAGTGCTTTTATCTACGATGACTTTGTAATCCTTTATAATTTTACCTAACTCATCGGCAACACCTAATATATATTTCAGATCGGCTGCGCCGTCTTCGCCCGGAGGTGTAGGTAATGCCAGGAAAACAATTTTGGCGTCAGCAATTCCTTCGGAAAGGTTTGTCGTGAATTTCAATCTTTCTTCCCGTTGATTTCTTAAAAACAACTTTTCAAGTCCGGGTTCGTAAATAGTGATCTTTCCATCAGATAATCTTTCAATCTTTACTTTATCTACATCGACACAGGTTACAGTATTCCCCGTTTCTGCAAAGCATGTTCCAGTCACCAATCCAACATACCCAGTTCCAACCACTGCGATCTTCATAAGATTATTTTATCTGTTTACGTATTCTAAAACTTTTGACGTTATAAAATCCAGCTGCTCTTTATCCATTTCGGTATGTATCGGCAATGAAATGACTCGCTCGGTAAGCCAGTCAGTGATCTTTAATGAAATTTTTGCCGTTTCATAATGGGCAAACATTTGCTGCTGGTGACCCGGCACGGGATAATAGATCATTGAAGGAATCTTATGCTCAGCAAGAAAACTATTTAGCCCATCTCTGTTTACTCCCTCAAGCAACAAAGTGTATTGATGAAATACATGACTGCAATAAGAAGCTCTGTAAGGGGTAGTGATCTTTGAATTATTAGCAAATGCATGATCATAAAAATCGGCTACCGCTTGCCTTGCTTTTATATATTCATCAAGATGTCTCAATTTTATATTGAGCACCGCGGCCTGTAAGGTATCAAGCCGGCTGTTACAACCGACCATTTCATAGTAGTATCTTTTACGCTGACCATGATTAGCAACCATTTTCATTCTGTCAGCAAGCTGGTCGTCGTCAGTAAAAATTGCACCGCCGTCACCATACGCTCCGAGATTTTTTGAAGGAAAGAAAGAGGTGGTTCCGACATGTCCTATTGTTCCTGTTTTTCTTTTTCCATTTTTAGAATAATAATCACTTCCGATAGCCTGTGCATTATCTTCAATAACACTGAGATTATGTTTTTTTGCAATCGCCATTATTTCATCCATGGGCGCTGCATGGCCATAAAGATGAACTGGAACGATCGCTTTTGTTTTTGGAGTAATGGCTTTTTCCAATGCTCCCGGGTCCATACAAAATGTTTTCGGATCCACTTCGACAAAGACCGGTGTAAGCCTGAGTAAAGCAATAACTTCTGTGGTAGCAATAAAAGTAAATGAAGGTGTGATCACTTCATCGCCGGGTTGCAAATCAAGAGCCATCATTGCGATCTGAAGTGCGTCAGTTCCATTAGCACAGGGAATTACATGTTTTATTCCGAGATAATTGGAAAGATTGGTTGCAAATTCCTGTACTGGTTTACCATTAATAAATGCGGTGCTTTCGATCACATTCAGCACAGCTTCATCCACCTCAGCTTTAATTTTATGATACTGCCTTTTCAGGTCAACCATCTGGATAGGATGCATGGCAATTTTGGATTCAGTCCCGATATCATCGGGATCGGATTTAGATTTTTCATAAGAATCGAGTATGTGTTCACTCAATTGATTGTGCATTTTGTGGCGCAAAAATAGTGAATTAAAGATAGTTTATTCATTTGCCTTTACATTTGTTATCCCGCTTACCGGGAATAATTTTAAAGAATTGGCTGTATTCTTTTATCATATCTTTTTGCTTTTATACCGGGCTGGAATTGGAATAGCGTCATTATGGAATGCAAAAGCGAGACTTTGGATTGATGGAAGGAAAGATATTTTCAAACGACTGATCTCCGAACTCAGTACTAACGACTCCGCACTAATATGGTTTCATTGCTCATCGCTTGGTGAATTTGAACAAGGCCGGCCAGTTATTGAAGCCCTTAAGTCCCAAATTCCAAATTCCAAATTCCTCTTAACTTTTTTCTCACCTTCAGGTTTTGAAATAAGAAAAGATTACAAAGGAGCAGATTGGGTTTTTTATCTACCCCTTGATTCCAAAAGGAATGCTAAAAATTTTTTTGATACAATAAACCCTTCGCTTGTTGTTTTTGTGAAATATGATTATTGGTACTACTATCTCACTGAATGTAAAAAAAGAAACATACCGTTGTTAATGACTTCTGCGATCTTCAGAAATGAACAACCATTTTTTAAATGGTATGGAAGCTTGCATAGAAGAATGCTCAACTGCTTTACACATTTTTTTGTGCAGGATAAAGAATCAGCAGCATTGTTAACATCAATTAATATAAAAAATGCGACTGTTGCCGGCGATACAAGATTTGATCGAGTCTCGGAAATTGCTAAAAACTTTACATCAATCGCTGTTGTAGAAAAATATTGCGATGATTCAAATGTACTTGTTGCCGGCAGCACTTGGCCTGAAGATGAAAAGATAATTAAAGAAGTGACAACGGAATTTCCGACGCTAAAGCTAATCATTGCTCCCCATGAGATCGATAAGGAACATTTACAACAACTAAAAATTCTTTTCCCCGATTCAATATTCTATTCTGAACTCTCTGAAGGTGTCATTTCGGACACCACTCACCGCTCGCTATTCACAACTCACAACTGCCTTATCATTGATAACATCGGCATGCTCTCGCGACTTTATCATTATGCAACCATCGCTTATATCGGTGGCGGTTTTAATAAAGGCATTCACAATACATTGGAAGCCGCCGTATACGGCAAACCTGTTTTGTTTGGACCAAACTATAAAAAATTCAAAGAAGCTGCTGGATTGATCGAAACCGGCGGAGGGATCAGTGTTGCTTCCGGTGATCAACTATCAACAGTAGTTAAAAAACTTTTGGGTGATAAAGACGAATTAAAATTGAGAAGCAAAAAAGCATTTGAATTTGTAAACGAAAACAGAGGAGCCACAGAAAAAATTATACACTACATTAACGAAAATCGTCTTTTAACCAATTGATAGAAATGCTTCACAGTTTCTCTTGTATCATCCCATCCGAGCTTGATCTTTAATTCGCGGTTCATCCAATATTCAGCTTCCTGATAAATATTAAAACTGTTGATGGTTTTTATACTTCTCTCATACATGGGCTCATCGCCACGAAACAATTCATTGATAAACACAAACCGGTCATTGATGCCAATCCCCTTACGAAGATCTTTTATTGGGGTATCCTTTAACGCATGCATTACCTCTGTCCTGTTTTCTTTAAGCCGGTCATTAAGCGATTCCTGCTGACCGACAGTTTCATTGACTTCTTTACCAATATTATGTTGTGAAAAAGTCGGTATCTCATTCATTGGATCAAAATGCATATCAAGCTGACCATTCTTTGACTTTAATTTAGAGGTTGAAGTAACAGCTTCTTCCATTTCCGGTTCTTTTTCAATAACTGGTACAGCAGCTACGGGTGCTACTCTAACAGGTGTTGGCAATACAACCGCTACTTTTGAAGTACCAAGAGTCCTTGTAGATGTTCTTTGTAATTGATTTATTTCTGATTGAAGTAGTTGGACCGTCATCTGCATTTGGGCGACATCAGCATTCTGTTTTACCTGCTCTTGCAGGCGGTTGATCAAAGCCTGGATTCTTTCCATTTGTTTATGCTACTTTTGAACGGATAAAGGATTTTTTTTAAGATTTTCAGGGGATGTGTATGTTCAAGCAATTTTCGTGCAAATCACATAGATCCACTAAATCTTCTTTAAAATTACGAACTGTTTACCAGGAATTATAATCATACCAGATTTTAACGATGTTTATTGAACCTAATATAAGAGGCGAACGCCGTGGCTGGATCGAAGTGATCTGCGGCTCAATGTTTAGCGGCAAAACCGAAGAATTGATCCGCCGCCTTAAAAGAGCCAAGATCGCAAACCTTAAGGTTGAGATCTTTAAGCCTGCAATTGATGTACGATATGATGAAGTGAAGATCGTTTCGCATGATGAAAATGCAATACAATCAACTCCGGTTGACAATTCGCAAACAATACTTTTATTGGCGTCTGATGTGGACGTCGTCGGTGTTGATGAGGCTCAATTTTTTGATCCTCAGATCGCAAATGTTTGTGATGAGCTTGCTTTTCGTGGCATCAGGGTGATTGTTGCAGGGCTTGATATGGATTATCTCGGAAATCCATTTGGCCAGATCCCAAATCTTTTGTCAAAAGCAGACTATATTACCAAGCTTCATGCTATTTGTGTTCGTTGCGGCAATATCGCCAACTACAGTTATCGTAAAATTCCGAATGATGACCAGGTGATGCTTGGTGCCAAAGATGTGTATGAACCAAGATGCAGGAAATGCTATAAAGAAGGACAGTTAATAGAAGATAACTGATAGATGATAATTTTCCCATTATTATCATTTTCTTAAATAAGGGAAGAGTGAATTCTACCAAACATATTTATAATTTGATTAAAAAAGACTTATTGCTTGAAATAAGGCAGCAATACAGTTTTTATGGAATATTGCTTTATATTATTGCAACGATCTTTGTTTTATACATGACGATCCGTGAGCCAGAACCTAAAGTTTGGAACGGTTTGTTCTGGGTCATTCAATTATTTATCTGCATCAATGCCGTTGCTAAAAGTTTTTTGCAGGAAACCCGGGGCCGCATGCTTTATTTTTATTCAATCGTAAATCCAAAAGATTTTATGTTGGCGAAGCTTGCATTTAATTCCTTTCTCATGTTGCTGATGAGTTTTCTTAGCATTATTCTTTTCTCGCTTTTTCTTGGAAACCCGGTCCAAAAGGCTCCGCAGTTTATTGGTCTTGTGTTGTTAGGTGGTTGGAGTCTTAGCCTTGTATTTACATTTCTTTCAGCTATTGCCGCGAAAGCACAACAAAATGCCGCAATAATGGCCATATTGGGTTTCCCGATCATTATTCCGCAACTGATGTTGCTAATGAACCTCGCGAACACGGTGTTTACTGATAAAACAGGAATAGCTGCTTCTACTTTATTATTGATTGTAATGCTTGATATTCTTGTAATAATGCTTGCTGTAATACTATTTCCTTTTTTATGGAAAGACTGATTTAACAAGCGATATGCAATCGGCAATTAGCAATAGACAAGATTGATCTTTAAAATTGTCAATTGAAAGTTGCCTATTGTTTCTTTCCCTTATTTTTGCAAACACTTTTGAAGATCGCTGCTATTTTGCTGTGATCTTTCCTATGACCGGCCACAAAAACTATATGTATAAGTCCTGGTGGAAAATTCTGGCTGTTGTATTATTGGTTTACACCTTTACAGCGGGAATACTGATTGAAGTTCCCAGGAATCCCCAGCTACAGGAAACAATCCGCAATCTCTTTTTTCATGTCTGTATGTGGTTTGGAATGATGATACTTTTTATCATTTCAGTCGTTCATGCTATCAAATACTTAAGAACAGGTAAACACATTCATGACATAGCATCGCGTCAATATGCAGGTGTCGGTATTTTATTTGGCTTGCTTGGTTACATCACAGGAGCCATCTGGATGAGCTATACATGGATTGATTCAAATAAATCATTCTACGATTCATTTGATAGCATTGCCCGCGAACCAAAATTAATCGGCGCAGCGATCGCCTTACTTGTGTATGCAGCCTACCTTGTTTTAAGAGATTCAATTACTGATATGGATAAAAAAGCAAGAATAAGCGCAGTATATAACATCTTCGCATTTGCTATGCTTTTTCCTTCCATATGGATCATTCCAAGATTATTGCCAAGCCTCCACCCCGGTGGAAGTGAAGGAAATCCTGCATTGAATTTTAAAGATGCGTCGATGAATATGAGATTGGTTTTTTATCCTGCCATTGCCGGGTGGACATTGATCGGCGTATGGATAGCCACACTTAAAATTAGATTTAAACTTCTTAATGAATAAAACCTGATGCCATGAGAAAAATATTCAGCAGTATAGCATTACTTTTTTTTACGCTGATCACTAAGGCGCAGGAGCCAGAAATGGCTGATACGATGAAAGCAAATGGAAAAATTTATGTAGTGATCGCCGTAATGTTGACAATACTCGCTGGCCTTGTATTGTATCTTGTTCGTCTTGACAGAAAAATTTCGAAACTTGAAAAAAATAAATAATAATTTTTTTTAACCTAAAGCTTGCTGTATGTCTGAGTATAGTTTTTTTGGAGCGGTCTCAAAGAGTTTTGACAAAGCTGCCAAATTCACCAACTGGGATCCGGGTATTCTTGAACAAATAAAACAATGTAATGCTGTTTACAGGATGAACTTCCCTGTAAAGATTGGCGATAAGGTAGAAGTAGTAAAAGCTTATCGTGTACAACATAGTCATCACAAAACTCCTTGTAAAGGCGGAATTCGTTTTTCCACAATGGTTAACCTTGATGAGGTAATGGCCCTTGCTGCGCTAATGACTTATAAATGCGCTATTGTAAATGTCCCGTTTGGCGGAGCAAAAGGCGGTATAGCAATTGATCCTAAAAAATATACCCCTTATCAGTTGGAAGCTATTACAAGACGTTATACAGCTGAATTGATTAAGAAAAATTTTATTGGGCCCGGAACTGATGTGCCTGCTCCAGACTATGGTACTGGTGAAAGAGAAATGGCATGGATACTTGATACCTACACATCAATGAGGCCCGGTGAAATTGATGCTGCCGGTTGTGTTACTGGTAAACCCGTGACACAAGGTGGTGTTCGCGGAAGAAGAGAAGCAACCGGTCTTGGCGTATTTTATGGTATTCGTGAAGTATGTAAGATGGAAGATGTGATGAAAAAACTCGGATTGCCTACGGGTGTCGAAGGCAAACGGGTTATTGTGCAAGGTTTAGGAAATGTTGGATACCATGCTGCAAAATTTTTTCGTGAAGGTGGCGCAAAATTAGTTTGTCTTGCTGAGCATGATGGTGCTGTTTATAATGAGAATGGATTGAACGAAGAAGAGGTATTCCAGTTCAAGAAAAAAAACGGGACAATAAAAAATTATGAGGGTGGTAAACATATCAATTCAAGCGAAGAAGCTTTGGAGCTTGATTGTGATATTCTTATTCCTGCTGCCTTGGAGAATGTGATCAATGGTGAAAATGCGCCACGAATAAAAGCAAAAATAATTGGTGAAGGCGCTAACGGTCCACTTACACCTGAAGCTGACGAAGTATTTATACAAAAAGGAACATTAGTGGTACCTGATATGTATTTAAATGCAGGTGGGGTTACTGTAAGTTATTTCGAATGGTTGAAAAACCTCAGTCATGTTCGCTATGGAAGGATGGAAAAGCGTTTTACTGAAAACCTGAATGCTCATATATTAGGCACAATTGAAGAATTGACAACAAAAAAAGTAAGCCTCCGTGAAAGAGAATTCATCATGCACGGACCAGAGGAGGCTGATCTTGTTTACAGTGGATTAGAAGAAACAATGATCACGGCGACACATGAGATCATGAATCTTTGGAAAAGTAATCCTCAAATACCTGATATGCGTACTGCGGCTTACGTTGTTGCGATTAACAAAGTTGCGACAAGCTATGCAGAGCTCGGCATTTTCCCGTAAAGAAACACTTACTGTTTAAACCTCTTCAATGATGAAGAGGTTTTTTATTCACTATACTTTACTAGCAACCAGAGGTAGCAAACGTGAAGAATTAATTGAATCAAAAGCACAAACCATGATTGCAAACCAACTGATGGATTATAAAGCGCGGGGTCATAAAGTTGAATTGCAGGGACAGGAAGATGTGGAAGCAATAAAATGTTACAAGATAAAATTGACAAATAAGGATGATGGTAAGGTAACTACTTATTTTATTTCTGCTGCGGATAATACATTGATCAAATCTAATATTAAAAGAGATATCCAGGGACAGGAAATGGAAGTTGAAAACTTTGCAAGCGACGTCAAACAATTTGGTGATCTAAGATTTCCAATGATAAGAACTCAAAAGATACAAGGACAGGTTCTCCAGGAAATAAAGATGACATCACTTGAACTGAATGTGACCATTGATGAAAAAGTATTTGACAAATAAATGGACTTTCATTCTAAGAAGAACCTTTCTCACCTGGGAAAGGTTTTTTATTTCCACATAGGCATTTGCTGCAACTCTTTTAACTCCCCTCCGGTTTTCTCCCATGCATGGGTAAAATGTCCATTTGTGATGATGAGAAAAGATGCCGGCATAGAAATATTGTATCGCAATACCTGGTAAAGAGCTTTTTCATCAAGTTTGATCTCCCCGGCTTTGCATTCAACAAGCATCCATGGCTGATGATTGCGATCATATACAAGAATATCAAATCTTTTTTTAAGATCGCCAAGCTGAATTTCTTTTTCCAATGCAATTAACTCAACAGGATATTTCATTTCCTGTACAAGAAACTGTACAAAATTTTGTCTTACCCATTCTTCTTCATTCAGCGATAGCCATTGCTTCCTGATAAAATCAAAGATCAATTCTTTACCATTCTCTTCTTTAAAACGAAATACAGGTTCTGGATAATTGACTTTTATCATAAAACAAATATAGACCACTGACGACGGACATCAGACCATAGCAGTTGAAATTCGCAATTTCTCTGTGAAATTGTATCTTCATAGATTAATATGGCATTCAAATTTGAACAGTTAAGAGTTTGGCAGGTTTCTCTTGTTTTCGGTGAAAAAATTAATGTCATTGCTGATAGTTTTCCTAAAAAAGAATTGTTCAATCTAAGCAGCCAATTCAGAAGAGCTGCAGACAGCATTGGTCTCAACATTGCTGAAGGCTCCACCGGTCAATCCAATGCTGAGCAAAAAAGATTTTTAATCTTTGCGAACCGATCAACTCTTGAAGTAGTTGCTTGCTTATTTAAAGCCAGGCTTCGAACTTATATTGATGAAAAAACCTTTCAGACTCTTTATACTGAAGCAGAAACCCTGGTGAAAATGATCCAGGCATTTATACGGAAATTGGGTTAACTATTTGTCGGTCGTCCGTGGTCTGTCGTCTGTCATCTGTCGAAAAAAAATAAAAATGAAGAACAAAGAAGAGATCATACAAAACTGGTTGCCTCGTTACACGGGCCAAAGACTTGACAGGTTCGGAAATTACATACTACTAACAAATTTTAGCAATTACATAGAAAAATTTGCCAGATGGAATAAGGTAAAAGTGGTTGGAAAAGGTAAACCGATGCAATGTGCCACCAAGGATGATATTACAATTATAAATTTTGGGATGGGGAGCCCTACGGCGGCAACTGTTATGGATCTTCTGGCAGCAATTCATCCAAAAGCAGTTTTATTTTTAGGCAAATGTGGCGGATTGAAAAAAAGAAATAAGCTTGGAGATCTTATTCTTCCCATTGCTGCAATTCGTGGCGAAGGAACCAGCAATGATTATTTCCCTGCCGAAGTCCCTGCGTTACCTGCATTCGCTTTACAAAAGGCCGTCTCGACCACAATTCGTGATTATGAAGTCGATTACTGGACCGGAACTGTTTATACAACGAACAGAAGAGTGTGGGAACACGATGAAAAATTCAAACAATACTTGCAGGACATAAGATGCTACGCAATTGATATGGAAACGGCAACGATCTTCACAGTCGGTTTTTTTAACCGGATCCCGACAGGCGCCTTATTACTGGTAAGTGATCAACCCATGATACCAGAAGGTGTAAAAACCGAAGAAAGCGACAGAAAAATAACCACAAAATTTGTTGACACGCATTTAAAAATTGGTATCGATTCTTTAAAACAATTGATGAATAAAGGAGATACCGTCAGGCATCTCCGTTTTTAAATTTTGTGTATGAAAATGTATTCTATAATTCCTATCATCATTACTTTGGTGTTAGCGGCGAATAAATGCAAAAACAAAAATGAAAGCAATATTTATAAAGGCAGGCTTGAGGCAAAAGGCATGTGCATGAATTACACTATAAAGTTATTAGAGGGGAAAATAGATACTTCGAAAATTGTTTCTGAATGGAAAAACGAGGCAACCGGCAAAACACATAATAATGTCTTTGCACTTGGAAGCCGTTGCAGTTTTCCCTCTACTATTAATGAAGGTGATGAATTTTATTTTACCATCGATTCTTCTTATGTAAGCAACTGCGCTGTTTGCCTGGCTTATTATCCAAAGCCACCAAAAAGTATTGCGATCAAAGTAGTGAATAAATAATGCAGCCCCTACTCCGGATAAATGAACTCTCAATTGATTTTGTTGCAGAATCAGGAACAACTTCTGCATTAAAAAATATTTCCCTTTCAGTCGAT
>Ga0075419_10003251_pt1 | contig 10411 bp, 8 predicted proteins | sample SoiMetdeltSBSDD3_FD_76900 | JGI IMG/M metagenome (GOLD analysis project Ga0075419, IMG submission 76900) | Bulk soil microbial communities from a Populus tree surrounding site in Tennessee, USA - Soil MetaG P. deltoides SBSDD3 | ecosystem: Environmental > Terrestrial > Soil > Tree plantation... | reverse complement strand
GTCACGGACGTGCTGGACAGGTCGACCTCGTCGTGGTTGTTCTTCACCACGTACCGCAGATCGAAGCTGCCGGTGCTGGGCGTGGTGGAGCTGCCGGCCATCAGGTTTGTGAAGCCGACGACCACCTGAGCTGAAGGTTGGTTGGGATTGGCGGGTGTGTCTGGCGGAATCGGCAGACTGTCGGTAGCGGTGGGAGTGAAACGGGCGTGACCGGTGACATAGCCGTTCGCCGAATCGTAGACGGCCAAAATGTCGTGCACCACGGAACTCCAGTTGCCGGCGGCGTCTTGCACCCGGACCCCGACGTTGTAGGTGTGTTCAGAGGGCTCAAGCGGCCCGTCATCGCCGATCGTGGGTACAACCTCCTGGGCACCAACAGGCTTGGCACGTCAACAACACACCCGGGGTTGACAAGCCATCCCCGTTAGGGAATTAGTGGGCGTCGATCAGGACGTCCAAGTTGCGGGTGAGTCGCGCGGCGTCGGTGAGTACCAGGTATTGCTGGTGGTGGCCGCCGCGGGCCCAGAAGTTGAGGCCTTCGGGGGTGACGACGTTGTGGCCGCCGTGACCGGTCAGCCGGTACACCTGGTCGGTGCCGTAGAGGGCGTAGTACAGCGCGGTGGGATCCCAGGTTCCGTCGGTCTGGTTGTTATCGCAGACGTAGATCAGGTCGAACGCGACCCGGACGGGGCTGTCGGCCGGATGCGAGGCGCATACGTTGTTGCCGACGAACACCCGCACGCCGATCTCGAACCCGTCGTACACCACCGGAGTCGGCCAGTCGGCGACGACTCGGCGGGTAGCCGCCAGGTCGAGGCCAAAGTTCCATTCAGGGACGGCGGCGCGTGGGTACTCTCCCCCCATGATCACGGTTCGGGCGACCTTGCGGGCGACCAGCGCCCGGTCGGTGCGCACGAGTTGGGCCAGGGCGGTCAGCGCACCGACCGACAGGATCGTCACGCTGTGGTCGGGCTGCGCCCGCAGCAGCTGCCGGTAGAGGGCGACCGCATCCTCGGTACCCCCTGAGTGCGGGTAGCGCTCGGCAAGCAGCCGGCTGTAGTTCTGCTCTACCGGCAGCGCCCCGGCGGTGACGCCGATCGGGATGTCCGGCCGGCCGTACCAGGTGTTGAGCGCGTCCAACGCCGGCGCGTTCCACTCATTGTCTACATCGGACACCATGCCGAGGATCCGGACCCGGCCGCGGTCGGCGGCGGCGTGGGCGGCGGCCAACGTGGCAACGTCATCCCACCACTGACCGAAGTCGGTGTCGATGATGAGCCGGGTCGGCGGTGGCGCCGCGGATGACGGTAACGGTGTCGCGGCGATCAACGGAAGTAGAATGACCAATACGTAGAGCATTCGACGCACCCGAACCATCCCTTCGACATGCGACAGGTCATGAATCACCCACGCCAATCAAGCCTTGCCTTCGCCTGAACCTAATTCCCACCAGTATGCCGAATAGCGAGTAGCCGAGTAACGACCGAACAGCCCCTTGTGATGATAGACGTCGATCATCGCGGCTCCGGTCACGTCGAATCGCGAACTCGGCTCGCGAGGTCTGACCCGATCATGCCGGTACTCAACGCAACGGACCGCTGACGCGGGCACACGACGCCGCGGGCGAGCCGGCCCAGGCGTTGATCCGGTACCAACAACTCCGGGCCCGGCCCTCGGCGTCGACCCGGCACCCGTCACGCGCGAGCTGCACGTCGCGCTCCTGCGCGGTACCGCCGAACCCGCCACCCGGCCGACGCCTGGGCGGAGGCGGCCACGGGCACGGCACGGCTGCTGCTCGTCGTCGGGGAGGCCGGTAGCGGTAAACGCGGCTCGCCGAGGAGACCGTCCGGCTCGCCAGCGCTACCGGTGCCGCAGTGGCCCGAGCGCGGTGCTACCCGGCCGAGCGAGCGCTGTTCCTGCACCCGGTCGTCGAGGCACCGGCGACGCTCGTTTCGAGCTTGCCACCGGCCGAGCTGGCGCAGGCCGCCGGGGACCGGGCCGGTGCGCTCGCGGCAGTGGTCCCGGAGGTCGCGAGCGTGCTGGGTACCGTGCCCGCGGAGCAATCCCGGGCCCGGACGTACCGGCGGCGGGCCTTCGACGCGGTTGCCACGTTCCCTCGCCGGCTGTCCGGCGCACGTCCGCTCCTGCTCGTGCTCGAGGACGTGCACGACGCCGGTGCGTCCACAGTGGAGTTTCCGCACTACTTGGCCCGGCACGCGGTGGGTAGCCGGATGCTGCCCCCCGGCGGGTGCGTGCCGGCCCTGTTCGATACCAGCGAAAAGGACGACACCGCCAGCAGGGCAGCCAAGAAGCGCCCGGTCACGGGTGCAGTGGACACGCACCGCAAGACCCACCCGCGGCAGTGGTCGATCACATCGGCCGAGTCTTGAGGCGAGCGCCTCCTCGCGGCCCGGTTCAGTGGAACCGCCGAACCGGGCCGAAAATGTTCCGAGGTGCTCGCCCAACGCGTAACAGCGGACCGAGACGTCGATCACCTCGCGGTCAAGGTGATCCGATCCGCCGGCGTCGAGGCGCCAGGCGTTGTCCCAGTCGACGGTGATGCGATTGCGCCATTGCATGAGCGGATCCTGAAGCAGCCAGGCTGTCAGGCCGGCGTCGTTGTCGTGCAGCCGGTCCCGCAGATCGGGTCGCGTGGAGCCGCGCATTCATCCGCTCCAGGACCGTGAGCTTTGCAGTGTCACCGCAACCAACGCAGAGCACGAGGAGCCAGGCGTCGAGGAGTTTGTGGGTGGCGTCGACGCGAATTCCGCTGGCCCGGAAGCGCTCGGACGCGCACGTGTGGCAACGGCGGAGGATTGGCAGGCAGGTGGGAGCGACCACCCAGTTCGTGGGCATAGAAAGTGCACCAGTTTCAGTGAGAAGTCCGCAGCAGGAAGAAGCGCGGCGCGACACGCGCGGCGCGACGAATCAGCGCTCGGGAGGTCTCACAGGGTGTACAACGGCACGTCCTTGCCTAGACGACTGGGCCTGGCAGCACGGTAATGACGCACAGCGGCGCTGGTCCACTGGTTTTCGAGGGCGGGACGACGTTGGCGAAGATGGCGCGCGCACCGGCCATCCCTACCGAGACTGGTTCCACACTGCAGGGCGAACGATGAATGTTGTGGGTGCCCAAACTCGAGCGAGGCTATGCGGCCTGCGTGTATTCGTGGATGAGCCCGCCGAGGCGATCTCGCCTCATCACGCGGTGGCTAGGGCGTTGGATCACGGCTGGCGTGGGTCGTGATGGAGCGTGAAGGGTGCCAATCTCAGGGATTGGGCCTTGGCAGGGTTTGTAGCGCGCACTCGGTCGCTCGTGAGGCGTTGGCGGGGGTAGCGGCGCCCGATCGTCGGCGTAGCCGGTGCTGAGGTTGTCATCGTCGGTCGGCCGGTGGGGAATGACCGCACTCGGCTCATTGGTCGGGTCGGCGGTCGTGGGACCAGCGGCTGTCGGTGTTGGGTGGGCGAGTCAGACCCGTAATGTGATGCAGGTCATATGACGGTGAGAACCTGTGTGTGAGGCGTCGTCGTCTTGCTGTATGTGGACGAGGAAGGGCTTGTTCGGATGATTGCCCGGGGTGACCGGGTGGCGTTCGACGAGCTGTACCGGCGGACGGCGCCGTGGTTGGCGGTGCGGCTGGGTCGGCGGTGCGCGGATGACGAGCTGGTCGCCGAGGTGATGCAGGAGACCTACCTCGCGGTGTGGCGGGCGGCCGCGGCGTTCGCCGGTGCCGCCACCGGCGGCAGCGCGGTGGGCTGGCTGTGGACCATCGCGGCGCGCCGGCTGATCGACGCGTTGCGGCGGCGGGCCAGGGAAAGCCGGCTTCCCGTGTTGCCGGAGCCGGTAGTCCCGGCCGCGGAGGAGTTGGTGCTGCGGGACGCGGTCGGGGACGAGATGGGGGCGGCGTTGCGGCGGTTGGCGCCGGAGCTGCGGCAGGTGCTGCAGGCGATGGTGCTGGACGGGTTGACGGTGCGGGAAACCGCTGTGCTGCTTGGGATTCCGGAGGGAACGGTGAAGACGAGGGCGCGGCGGGCGCGGATCGCGTTGCGGGAGGCGTTGTCGTGACGAGGAACCACGTGTCCGAACGGCTGCTGTACGCGTATGCGGTGGGCGAGACCGGGATCGACGTGGACGTGCTGTGGGCGGTCGAGTCCCATGTGGAGTCATGCGCGGACTGCCGGGATCTCCTCGGCCAGGTTATCGGTCCGGACACGGTGGCCCTGGTGGACCGGGTCCGGGTGAACCTCGATCCGCAGGTGTCGCACGGCGCGCAGATGCCAGTACGGCGAAGGAAGATCTGGCGGACCGCGCCTGCCCTGCTGCCCCGGCTGGGGATGACGGTTCTGGTGGTGCTGACCGCACTGGGCCTCGACCTGGCCAACAAGCTTGCTGCCGGCCCGTACCCGTCGCTGGTGCTGCTGCTGGCACCAGTCGCGCCGCTGCTGGGGGTGGCCGCGGCCTGGTCCCGTGGCCTGGACCCGGGCTACGAGTTGGTGGTGGCCAGCCCGAAGGCGGGCCTGTACCTGGTGCTGCGGCGCACGCTCGCGGTGCTGCTGGTGGTGATCCCGATGCTGGCCGGGGCCGGCGCTGTGGTGGGGACCTCGCCGGTCCGCTGGCTGCTGCCCAGCTTGGCGTTCACGCTCGGCGCGCTGGCGCTGGGCGAGGTGGCCGGGCTGCACCGGGCGGCGACCGGGCTGGTCGCGCTGTGGGTGGCGATCGTGGTCGCGCCCAGCCTGATCACCTTTGCCCCGACGGTGCTGCTGGAGCCGGCCAGCCTGCCCGTCTGGGCGGGGCTCACCGCCATGGTCACGGCCGTGCTGGTGGTGCGGCGCGACGCCTATACCGGCCTGCCGAGCGGGCGATGACGAGGAGGGATCGATGGTACGAGCGGTGTGTGCCGTGGAGACGGCCCCGACCACCCATCCGTGGGTGATCCAGGCCGAGGGGCTGCGGGTGCGGGCCGGCCGGCGGATGGCCGTTGACGGCCTGGACCTGACCATGGGCACCGGTGTACACGGCGTGCTCGGCCCCAACGGAGCCGGCAAGACCACCCTGGTGCGCTCGCTGGCCACCGTGCTGCGCCCGGCGGAGGGCACGCTGACCCTGCTCGGGCAGACTGTCACCGGCCACCTGGATCTCCGCGAGCTACGCCGGCAGATCGGTTACCTGCCACAGGAATTCGGCTTCTACCGCCGGTTCACCGTCCGCGAGTTCGTCGAGTATCTGGCCTGGCTCAAGGAAATGCCACGACGGCAGATGCCCGGTGCGGTGCAGCGCGCGATCGATCGGGTCGGCTTGACCGACCGCGCCGACGACCGGATGAAGACGCTGTCCGGGGGCATGGTGCGCCGCGCCGGCATCGCCCAGGCGATCGTCAACGACCCGCGCATCCTGCTGCTCGACGAGCCCACCGCCGGGCTGGACCCCGGCCAGCGGCTGGACTTCCGGGCGCTGCTGCGAGACCTGGGTACGGATACCTGCGTGCTGGTCTGCACCCACCTCGTCGAGGACGTGGTCGCGGCGTGCACCGACGTGCTGCTGATGGACGAGGGGCGGCTGGTGTTCCGAGGGGTCCCGGCCGACCTGGAGGCCGCGGGTGGCGAGCGAAACGGTGGAGACAGCCCGGCCGAGCGCGGCTACTCGGCGATCCTGCGCCAGCACCGGGACAGTGCCCGATGACCGCCCGCATCCTGCGGATCGAGCTGCGCCGGTCGACCGCACCCTGGGTCGCCGTCCTCGTGGTGGCACTCGGCGTGGCCCTGTTCTACCTGACCACCAGCCGGGATGGCTGGTGGATGTCACTGGCCGTCCAGGAACGCAGCATGCTGCTCCTGCTCTGGCCACTGGCGCTCGGCGCGGGGGCCTGGCAGGGCCGCCGCGAACGCCGGGAGCGGATGGAGGAGCTGATCTGCGTCACCCCCCTGCCGCGGTGGCGACGGGTGCTCCCCACCGCGGTGGCCATGGCGATCGGGGCCGTGGCCGGATACCTCGGCATGTTCGGCGTCGGCACCGGCCGGACCCTGCCCTACGCCACCTACTTCTCGATCGGCACGGTGCCGGTCGTCGCGGTGGGGGCCGTGTCGATGATCACCGCGGTGTGGCTCGGGCTGGCCGCCGGCAGCCGCTTCCCGTCGACGCTGACCCCGCCCCTCCTGGGTGTCGCCGCGGTCGCGGTGCAGGTGGGTGTCTTGGGCGTTTCGGGTGCCGGCGAGACTTCCAGGATCGGGTTGCTGCTGCCCACCCTGTTCGGCCCGGCCGACTCCTCGATGGAATTCGTCATCCCCACCGCGCGGACGAACCTGTCCCAAGTGGTGTGGCTGGCGGCCGTCGCCGCGACGGGGCTCGTGCTGTTCGCCGCGGCAAGCCGTCGGGGCCGGCTCACCGCGATCGTTCCCGCGGTGATCGGCGTGGCCGTTGCCCTGCCGCTGCAGCCGGGTAGTGCGGACGTCTACGAACCGGACCGCAACGCGATCGGGCGGGTCTGCACGCCCGACCCGCCGCTGGTCTGCGTGCCACGGGCACACGAGCGCGCCCTGAGCTCGCTGCGAGATCCGGCCCGCCAGGCGCTGGCGATGCTGTCGGCGAAGCTGCCCAACGCTCCCACCTCGGTGGTCGAGGAATACCGGCAGCCGCGCCGCTCGGACCCGCGAACCGTTCTCGTACAACCACTTCGCGTGTCGGCAGGCGAGTTCACCTACCTGCCGCAAGACATCATCTGGTACCTGCTGGACGGGGCTGGGACGCGACCCTGCGACAACCTCGGCCTCGTGACCAAGGAGCAAGCCGACCGCTACCTGACCGCACGGCAGGTCGCGGCGGCCTGGCTGCTCGGCCACCTCCCGGCCAACCCGCCGGGTCTGGCCCCGCTGTCTCCCGCGACCGAACCGGCTCTGCAGACACTGCGCGGCCTGCCGGCCGGCGAGCAGCGGGCTCGGGTCGCGGCGCTGCGCGAAGCCGAGTTGACCTGCCAGCCCGGCGACCGGCTGGAGATCCTCACCGGCCCGAACGGTCCGCGATGATGAGATGGCTGACCCTCTACCTGCGATCCCGATCCGTGCCGGCGGCCCTCGCCACGGTGATCACCGCTACGGCCGCGCTGTGGTGGCTCGGCACGACGATCGACGACCCGCGGATCCACGACACCCTCGCGCTGCTGGCCGTGCTGACCGGCGTCGCTGCGACCGCACCTGGCCTGGCCGGCGCCGACCCCGACCTGGACCGCACGGCGGCGATCGCCTGGCCGCCCCGCCGGGCCACGCACCTCATCCTGGCCGGGGCAATCATCACCAGCCTGGTCACGCTGACCCACACCGGTCCCGTCCTCCGCAACGTCACCGGCCTCGTTGGGCTGATCGCGCTCGGGGTGGCCACCATCGGCGCCTCCCGGGCCGTGCTACTGCCGGTCATTTGGACCGTGTTCGCCCTCCGGTTCGCCCCTCCACTCGGCGCACCACCCACCGGGCCCGGCTACCAAGTGCTGCTCACCTGGATGGTCCAGCCCGGGCACACCACACCGGCCACGGTCACCGCGGTGCTGCTCGGCCTGGCCGGCACGATCACCTACTCGGTCCACGGCCCCGGAAATCGATGGTGACGTCGAGCCCGCCGGACGCCGGCGCGATGGGGTCACGTTCGTCTGCCAACCCATGGGTGGAAACGTCGCCCGCTGGCACATCGAAGAATGCGGCGGCGCCGAGTACACCCGCAAGCTACTTCTGGCGGGAGAGCGAACGGCGCGACACTGCAACAGCAGTTCTGATGGTGGTTGTGTCACGGCCTTCGGGACGGTCCCGATGCGTGCGCTACGAGACGCGGCGGCCCTACCTTCGAAATCTCAGTCTGAGACCCGCAAGGTCCGTAGCACGGGTATCTTCCATCCGCTCATCGGCTACTTGTTTCATTGCGGTAGGACCGTGGCCCGGCAGGCTTCGGTCCAGGCGTCCGGGCTGTCGCTTACTTTCGGCTGCCCGTGTTGGTTGTGTGGCTCTCATTTGGCCTGCGCAGTCCCGGGCGTCGCCCATGAGCGGGAGAGGCTCAGGGGTTTGCACTGCTCCAAGTAGCGTTGCCGTCCCGGCTCGATAACTGTTGGATCGAGCACCGGAGGACTCTTGAGCTCCACATTGGACCGTGTGGTCATCGGCATGGACCCGCAAAGGCGCTGTTGCATTAATGGAACACACGTTCTCCACGCCGGAGGTCTTTCTTTGACGGCTCGGCTCGCGTGCCATACCCGACGCGCTGTCGCAGCCAACGCGTCCAATAAGGTAGCAATTGCACTATTCGATGATCTATCGACGTGGGACAGCGATTGATCTTGCAGGAACTCCTTTGGCTGGTCGAGCGCGGGATCGCTTAATGCAACAGTGCCCAGCTGCGCGACGAGCAGGTCAACGCGTGGGTGATCGCTGCCTCGTGGCGCGATGGCCGCGCCTACGACTGCCGGTTCTCCGCTGTGGTGGCCGATGTGGCTCGTCGTCGGCGGTGCACCACCATCCGCAGACCACCGCGCGGTCGCAGCGTGGCGTCACCCTCGGGCTGTACGGTCTGTCCTTCCACAAGGGACAGATCGACCCGGGGCAGCAGGGTGGCGAGCACGATCCGGATCTCCGACTCGGCGAACCGGTTCCCCACGCACATCCGGGGTCCGTCGCCGAATGGCAGGTACGCCGAGCGAGGCGGGCTGGCGCCGCCCGCGAACCGGGACGGGCGGAAGGCGTCGGGGTCGTCCCAGACTTGCGGGTCGCGTTGGACTACCCACGGGCTGAGCAGCACGTTGGCGCCGCGCGGGATCCGGTAGCCACCGACGGCGAGGGCGCGCCGAGGTGACCGGTCGAAGACCCAGGCCGGCGGGTAGAGGCGCAGCGTCTCGGCCACCACCTGACCGAGCAGCGGCAGGCGGGTGACGTCGGCCAGGTCAACCCGGGTCACCCCGAGCGCGGCGATCTCGGCCCGCAGATCGTCTGCGATGGACGGATGCTGGGCGAGCAGGTAGAGCGACCAGGTCAGCGTGGCCGCCGAGGTTTCATGACCGGCGAAGAACATCGTCATCAGCTCGTCGCGCACCTCCCGATCCGAAAGGGCAGGCCCACCGTCGGCGTCGCTCGCGAGCACCAGCAGGGAGAGCAGGTCCTCGCCGGGCCAGCGGCGCCGCCGCCGGATCAGGTCGTAGGCGAGGTCATCCACGGCCCCGACCGTCCGGCGGCGCAGTCGGTTGCCGGAGGTCGGTAGCCAGCCCGGGATGGGGAACGCACGGCGCAGGACCACGTTCAGCGAGGCGGCGAAGGCGTGCACCGCGGCCACGAACCGCTCGGTCTCCTCGACGGTGTCCACATGGAACAGCGCGGCGCAGACGATGCGCAAGGCCAGGTCCTGCATCTCGGCCAGGATGTCCACGGTGGACCCATCCGCCCACGACGCGACGCGGGATTCGGCGAGGGTGACCATCGTGTCGGCCTGCGCGGCGATGCTGCGGGTGTGCATCACCGGCTGGACCAGGCGCCGGTGCCAGCGGTGCTGCACACCCTCCAGCGTTATCAGTCCGTCGCCGAGATGCCCGCCCAGCGCCCACCGGGTCCGGCTCGACTTGCGCAGCTCGCCCGCACGGTGGGTGAGCAGATCGACAATGACCTCACCGTCGGCGATGAGGTACATGGCCGTCGGGCCGACTCGGATGCGGCTGACCCCGCCGTGGTCGCGCGCCACCCGGCTCAGGACGCCGGGCATATCGCGCTGGATCTCGGCCAAGCTGCCCAGCAGCCAATGCCCCCGTGGCCCCGGCGCCTTCATGACCACGGATTCAGCCTACGTGCCGATGTCGATCAGTCTTTGTGACCGTCGCCGGGACGCGGCTGCTTTGCAACCGGGTGTGGGTGCCGAGAATCGCGGCGCGGCTATGCTGCCTGCTCATATTCGTGGATGAGACCGCCGAGTCGATCTCGTCGGAGGACGCGGATGCGGTCCTCGATGACCGGTGCGAGCATCGACACAGCAGCGCCTGCCAAGATCGATGCTGAAGTCCTGGACACCAGGTTCAACTGTCGATCGGCAGATATGCGGCGATCATCAGGCGCCCCACGAGGGAGCAGTCTTGGGATGTATCCGGCCACCGAGTCACACCTGCGCCTCGAACCCGTTCGCCCAGCTCAACCAAGAGATTCCTCGGCCTTTAGGGGCACGCCTACCTGGGGGCACCAACCTGCTCCCCCTCGCCCAGTCGACAACCGCATGGCGCGGCGCGGATGACCTCCAACGGGTTCAACGTGTTGGTCGAGGTTCTTGAACGCGTTCGTTTCGTGGCGTCGCCTCAGGACGTCGTCTAGGCAAGCGCCCAGCTCATGACCGACGACCGAGTTTCGGGCGCCCACAGGCTTGATCAGGTAGTGGATCGTAGCGCTCGCGCAGTTGGTGTTG
>Ga0075419_10003247_pt1 | contig 10415 bp, 10 predicted proteins | sample SoiMetdeltSBSDD3_FD_76900 | JGI IMG/M metagenome (GOLD analysis project Ga0075419, IMG submission 76900) | Bulk soil microbial communities from a Populus tree surrounding site in Tennessee, USA - Soil MetaG P. deltoides SBSDD3 | ecosystem: Environmental > Terrestrial > Soil > Tree plantation... | reverse complement strand
GTGTTCGTCGAGCCCGAGACGCTGCCCGCCGGCCTCGAGGCGTTCGTCGAGGTCAACCCGATCTCCATCCTCGCGACGGCGTCGCGGGGACTGATGGAGGGCAACGCGGACGCCGGTGACATCGCCGTGGTACTGGCCACCGGCGTCGTGCTGACGGCCGTGTTCATGCCGCTCACCACGCGGCTGTACCGCACGCGCGGCTAGGCCCCGTACCTCTCCTCACCGTGATGGGTTCGTGTCCTCCTGCGACACCTACCCATCACGATGGGTGGGGTGGCTTCGCGTAAGCGTCACGTTCTACTCAAAAGGAAAACCGGTGAGTAAGGGAGTGCTGTTCTGGCGTGGGCGTGTGCGTCTCGTCGGATTCGTCACTCACCCGTGCGGCAGCCCCGATCGCCGTGATGGGTTTGTTACGTCCTGCGACACCTACCCATCGCTGCGGGCGGGCCGGGTCTTCGCCGGCAGCTCGGAGGGCAGGCCGAAGCGCTCGAAGATCGAGCCGTCGAGGAACGCGTTCACCTCGGCGATCTTTTCGCCCCGTAGCCTCAGCACGTCCAGCGCGAAGGCGGTGTAGACGCCGCGGTCCTCGTCCCACGTGTAGCAGCCGACCGCCTGCTGGCCGTTGGCGTGCGCAGGCAGATGGCGCCAGCGCACGGTGAACGGGCCCTTGTGCAGGAACCCCGTGATCGCCTCGCGCCCGCGGTACCAGTTCGGCAGCGGAGGCATCGACCACGTCGCGTCGTCCGTCAGCAAGGCGAGCAGCGCGTCGACGTCGCCCTGCTCCAGGGCCTCCGAGTAGCGCTCCACCAGCTCGCTCAACTGCTCGTCGCCGAGCGCGCGCAGCGCGGCCTGCTGCGACTGCTCGGGGACGCGCTCCTGGACCATCGCGCGGGCGCGCTGCAGGGCGCTGTTCACGGACACGGTCGTCGTGTCGAGCTGCTCCGCGACCTCGCGGGCGGAGAACCCGAGCACCTCACGCAGGATCAGGGCGGCGCGCTGGTTGGGCGGCAGGTGCTGGAGCGCCGCGACGAATGCGAGCTCGACGCCCTCGCGCTGCTCGTAGCGCGCCTCCGGCGCGGCGTATCCGTCTTCGAGGCCGACCTTCTCGTCCGGGTACGGCTCCATCCACACCGTCTCCACCAGCGGCTGGTCGGGTGGCTCGAGGCTGTCATGCGGGTCGGCGTGCGGGCCGTAGTCCACCGGCAGCACGCGCTTCGGCCGCCGCGCGATCACGTCCAGCGTCGTGTTGGTCGCGATCCGGTACAGCCACGAGCGCAGCGAGCTGCGCGCCTCGAACCGCGGCAGCCCGCGCCACGCCCGCAGCAGCGCATCCTGGAGGGCGTCCTCGGCGTCGTGCACGGAGCCGAGCATCCGGTAGCAGTGGGCGTGCAGCTCCGGGCGGTGCCGCTCGACGAGGCTGCGGAACGCCGCTTCGTCGCCGTCCTGCGCGGCCTCGAGCAGCTGCTGGTCCTGGGTGGCGAGGCTCATCCTCCAGGAACGATACGGGGCGCACCCGGGACGATGAGTATCGAGCGATTCTGTAGTCATTAGGAGCAAGCGCAACCTCCCGAAAGGAGCACCATGGGACTCCCGGTAGTTCACTTCGAAGTCATTGGCAAGGACGGCGCCGCCCTCCAGTCCTTCTATTCCGAGCTGTGCGGGTGGACGGTCGACTCGAGCAACCCGATGAACTACGGCATCGTGCAGCGGGAGGAGAACCTCTCGCCCGAGGGCGTCGGGATCGGGGGCGGCATCGGTCCTGCGCCGGATGGCTACGACGGTCACCTCACCTTCTACCTCGGTGTCCCCGACGTCGAGGAGGCGCTGGCCAAGGCCGAGAGCCTCGGCGGCACACGGGTGATGGGCCCCGAGAAGATCATGGACCAGGTCGAGCTGGGCCAGTTCCTCGATCCCGAGGGCCATCTCGTGGGAGTCGTCCGGCCCATCCAGATGTAACCTCGGGCGATCGACCCGGGACTGCTCGAACACACACTCGCCGCCGGCGGCGAGCCGGCCTTCCGCGCGCGCCAGGTGTGGCGGTGGGCGGCGCGTGGAGCCGGCGGCTACGAAGAGATGACCAACCTGCCGCTGGCGCTGCGCGCGGAGCTGGCGGCGCGGGTCCCGTTCTCGTCGCTGACCGTCGAGCGCACGGCGCGTGCCCTCGACGGGACCGTGAAGGTCCTCTTCCGCACACACGACGGGCTGCCGGTCGAGGCGGTGCTGATGCGCTACCGGGACGGCCGCCGGTCCGTCTGCCTCAGCTCGCAGTCGGGCTGCCCGCTGACGTGCACCTTCTGCGCCACGGGGGCGATGCGCTTCGGGCGCAACCTCACGGCGGGCGAAATCCTCGACCAGGCGCTGCACTTCCGCCGCGACGAAGCGGTGAACCACGCCGTCTTCATGGGAATGGGGGAGCCGATGATGAACCTCGACGCCGTCCTGGCGGCGTGCCGGCGGCTGCCGGATCTCGGCATCACGCATCGCCGCACCGGGATCTCCACCGTCGGATGGGTCCCGGGCATCGAGCGGCTGGCGGGCGAGGCGCCACCGCTGCGCCTCGCGCTCTCTCTGCACGCACCCGAGGACACGCTGCGCTCACGGCTCATGCCCGTCAACGAGCGCTACCCGCTGGCCGAGGTGATCGCCGCCTGCCGCCGGCACTACGAGCGCAAGCGCCGCCGCGTCTTCGTCGAGTACGTGATGCTCGCGGGTGTGAACGACGACCCGGAGCAGGCACGCGCGCTGGGGCAGCTGCTCGACCCGCGGGCGTTCAAGGTCAACCTCATCCCGTTCAACCCGAGCGGGTCCTCCTACCGGGGATCGTCGCGCGCCGCGATCGAGCGGTTCCGAGGCGCGCTCGAGCGCGCCGGGCTGGAGGCGACCATCCGGCTCACCCGGGGGCGCGACATCGCCGCGGCCTGCGGCCAGCTGGCCGCCACTGCTTAGACTGCCCGGGATGCAAGCCTCCCGCGAGCTCGAAGGCCAGGTCGCCCTGGTCACCGGCGGCGGCCGCGGCATCGGCCGGATGATCGCCCAGGAGCTGGCCGCTGCCGGCATGCGTGTCGCAGTGGCGGCGCGCACGAACGATCAGGTGGAGGACACGGCCCGCGAGATCGGCGGGCTCGCCGTCAGCGCCGACGTCAGCAAGCAGCAGGACGTCGAGGCGATGGTGGCGACCGTGGAGCGTGAGCTCGGGCCGGTGGACCTGCTCGTCAACAACGCGGGCGTCTTCGGCATGGGCGGCGGCCCCACCTGGGAGCAGGACCCCGCCGACTGGTGGCACGTGTTCGAGATCAACCTGCTGGGCGCCTACCTGTGCGCGCGGGCGGTGCTGCCGGGAATGATCGAGCGGGGGCGCGGCCGCATCGTCAACACGGGCAGCGGCGCCTCGTACCTCCCGAACGCGGGCTCGACGTCGTACGGCCCGAGCAAGGCTGCGCTCGGCCGGTTCGGCGAGCTGCTCGCCGGCGAGACCGCCGGGCACGGCGTGTTCGTGTTCGTGATCAGCCCCGGCCTGGTGCGGACGGAGATGACGGATTCGTTCGGCGACAACGCGCCGTGGACGCCGCCCGAGCTTGCGCCACGCCTCGTCCGGGTGCTCGCGAGCGGGCGCGCCGACCGGTTGGCCGGGCGCTACATCCACGCCGAGCACGACGACATCGAAGACCTGATCGCGCGCGCGGACGAAATCGAGGAGCGCGACCTGAACGCGATCCGGCTGCAGCGCTGAAGCTCGGCGCCGGGATCGAGGTCGGCCGGATCGGCCTCGGCACGGGCAGGATCATGGGCTGCCCGGACGATGCAAGCGCCGGCGCGCTCATGCGCCGCGCCTTCGAGCTCGGCGTGAAGCTGATCGACACGGCTGACCTGTACGCGGACGGGCGCAGCGAAGCCCGCATCGCGAAGGCGCTCCGGCCCTACCCGCCCGGCGTGGTGATCGCCACCAAGGGCGGGTACCTCGCCGGCAACGACGGCCCTGTCCCCGACGGCCGGCCGGCGCACCTGCGCGCCGCCTGCGAGGGCAGCCTGCGGCGGCTCGGCCTCGAGACGATCGAGCTGTTCTTCCTCCACACCCCGGATCCGGCGGTTCCGTTGAGCGAGTCGCTCGGGGCGCTGGACACCTTGCGCGCGGAGGGCAAGATCCGTCACATCGGCCTCTCGAACGTGAGCGCCGGGCAGCTGGCCGAGGCCCGCGAGGTCGTGCAGGTGGCCGCGGTGCAGAACGGCTACAACGTGCGGCGGCGCAGGCGCTTCGGGCCCGAGCCCGCGCTGGCGAGCTGCGAGGAGGCCGGCATTCCGTTCATGGCCTACGTGCCGCTCGGAACCGGCCGGCTGATTCAGGTCGACGACGCGTTGCGGCGCGTCGCCGCGCGGCACGATGCCACCGCCGCCCAGGTGGCGCTGGCCTGGCTGCTGGCCCAGTCCGAGGTCGCGCTCCCGATCCCCGGCACGACGTCGGTGCAGCACCTGGAGGAGAACATGGCCGCGGCGAGGTTGCGCCTCGAGCCGGCGGACCTCGAGGAGCTCGAGGCCGACGCCGACGCGCCCCGCTAGCGCTGCTGCGACTCGTCCCGGGCCGCGTCGACCCGGATGGCCTGTTGCACCGCTGACCGGCCCCGGTTTGCAGGGTGTTGCACCGAAGTACCATCGGTGCAGCGCGGTTTCGCGCGGGGCGAAAGGAGACGGTTGTGATCGGTGCACTCTTGTTGGGGCTGGTAGCCGGGTTCATCGGCAAGGCGCTCATGCCGGGCGACGACCCGGGCGGCTTCATCGCCACGATCGTCCTCGGCCTGGCCGGCGCCGCCCTGGGATGGGTGATCTTCACCCTCGGGCTCGGCATCGGCGACGAGGATGCCTTCGACCTGGGCGGTCTGGTGGGAGCGATCATCGGCGTGATGATCCTGCTGGGCCTGTACCGCTGGTGGGCGGGACGGCGCTCGGGCCGCGTTGCCGCGTAGAGCGCCCGTCGCATAGCGCGCGCTGCCGCTCCGCGATACTTTCGCGCCATGCTGCCCCCGCACGTCGATGCGATCCGCGCACGCTACGAGTCGGTCACGAAGCGCAACCTGGGCGCCGTCTTCCACGACGTCCATCCGGACTTCGAGCTGCGGACCGCGGCTCGCGTGCCGGGGGCAGGGACCTATCGCGGCGCGGAGGCGGCGACGCAGTTCTACGCCGACCTCGTGGAGCCGTTCGAGGAGGTCACCTACGCGCCACAGCAGTTCTTCGCACGCGGTGACCACGTGGTCATCTTCCTCGTGGTCCGCTTCCAGCCGCACGGCTCGACCGCGATCGTCGAGAACCAGGTGGGAGCGTTCTGGACCATGCGCGACGGGATGCCCGCCCGCTGCGAGATGTTCGCCAAACGCGAAATGGCGCTCGACGCGGCGGGGATGACGGCGGACGACGAGGTTCGCTGAGCGTCAGGCGCGCAGGAACGTCAGCACCGCGAGCACGCGCCGGTGGTCCTCCGGCGCGGGTGCCAGGCGGAGCTTCCCGAAGATGCTCGTGACGTGCTTCTCGACCGCGCGTTCGGTCACGACCAGCTGCTCCGCGATCGCCTGGTTGGAGCGGCCCTCCGCCATCAGCCCCAGCACCTCTTTCTCCCGCGGGGTCAGCTCCGCCAGGGGGTCGTCCCGCCGGCGCCGCCCGAGCAGGTGCGAGACGACTTCCGGGTCGAGGGCCGAGCCGCCCTGTCCCACGCGGCGCACCGAGTCGACGAAGCGCTCCACGTCCGCGACGCGGTCCTTGAGCAGGTAGCCCGTCCCCTCGGCGCTGTCGCTGACCAGCTCGAGCGCATACCCCTCCTCCAGGTACTGGGAGAGGACGAGCACGCCGGTCTCCGGCAGCCGCCGCCGGATCTCGAGCGCAGCGCGCAGCCCGTCGTCGGATTGCGTCGGCGGCATGCGGATGTCGACGACCGCGACGTCGGGCTTGTGCGCGGAGACCTTCCGCATCAGGTCTTCGGCATCGCCCGCCTGTGCCACGACGTCGAACCCAGCGTCCTGGAGCAGCCGCACGATCCCTTCGCGCAGCAGCACCGAGTCGTCGGCGACGACTACCCGCACGGGATCGTCGCCCTCACCGTCGTGCCATGCCCCGGCTGCGAATCGACCTCGAGCTTCCCATCGACCGCCGCGACACGGTCGAGCAGCCCGCGCAGGCCCGTGCCCTGGGCGGGGTTCGCTCCGCCCACGCCGTCGTCCGCGACCTCCACGAGCACGCGCCCGTTCTCGCGCATGACCCTCACCCGCGCGTGCGTCGCGTCCGCGTACTTCGCGACGTTGGTGAGCGCTTCGGACACCACGAAGTACGCGGTGGACTCGACGTTCCCCGGCAGGCGCTCGCCCGGTGTCGCCTCCAGCTCCACCGGCAGTGGAGCCCGGTGCGCGAGACCCTCGAGCACCGCGTCGAGGCCCCGATCGGAGAGCACCGACGGATGGATGCCCCGCGCCAGCTCGCGCAGCTCCTCGAGCGCCTGCTCGAGCTCCTTGCGGGCGTCCTCGAGCTCGGCTGCGGCCCCGGGATCCTCGGCCAGCCGCGACTGCAGGAGCCGCAGGCTGAGCGCGAGCGACACCAGCCGCTGCTGCGCTCCGTCGTGCAGGTCGCGCTCGATGCGGCGGCGCGCCGCGTCCCCCGACTCGACCAGCCGCGCGCGTGAGGCGCGCAGCTCCTCGACGTTCGCGCGCAGCTCGGCGTCCAGGCGCTCGTTCTCCAGGGTCAGCGAAGCAGCTGCGCCCACTGCCCGCACCAGCTCGCGGTGTGCCTGCAGCGACGGGTCGTGGATGATCGCCGCGAGCGGCTCCCCGCGCGACTCGACCGGCGTGCAGATCCGGCCGGACTCCGCTGTGGGGAGCGCCACGGGCCGCCCCGCGGCGTCCACGTATTCGTTGCGCTCCGGCAGCCAGTACGCGAGCTCGAGCGAAGGGTCGGCAAGCGTGTCCGCGAGCGCGTCGCGCAATCCACGGCGGCGGCCCTCCGGCTCGCCGAGCCGCGCCACCAGCTCACTGATCGCCGCGGCGCCCGCCACGCGGCCGCGGAGCACGCCGGCCAGGAACGCGAACGGGACGAGTGCCAGGGCGACGATCCGCGCCTCCTCGAGCCTTTCGATCAGGACCGGATCCCAGTGCGCCAGGATCGCGACGTACCAGGCCGCGAGCAGCAGCATCACGACTCCACCGCTGAGCAATGCCGCGAGCATCGTCTGCGACCGCACGGTGGGGGCACCGCGCCAGCGGCGGACGAGGATCACGGCAAGCGCCGCGATCAGGAACAGGCCGACCCAGAACCGGCCCCGGCTGACGGTGCTGACGAGGTCAGGCTCCGCGGAAATGAGGAGCGGGTTCTCCGGAAAACCCATCCGGCTCGTGTCCTGGAACAGCATCGACACTGGATGGACCAGCGCTGCGCTCACGTAGCTGGTCAGCACGAGCAGGCGCTCGAACCGCGTTCCCAGCGTGCCCGTCGGGAAGGCCAGGAGCATGTGGTAGAGCAGCGCCCACTGGAGCGTGATGACCAGCAGCCCCGTGACGAAGATCCACGGCTCGGTCGCGACTCGCAGCGACGCCAGGCAGGCCGCGAACCCGATCGCGGTCATCAGCGCTCCGAGGCTGTTCTCGGGCCGCCGCAGCCAGGCGAAGATGCCCGTGCCGATGAAGGCCCAGCCGGTGAGCGGCCCGCAGACGGCGATCAGCTCCCGCTGATGCCCTCCTTCGTATTCGAGTGCCAGGGCAAGCGGCACCGCGCCTGCCACGAAGCCCAGCGCGCCCAGGGCGAACAGCGCGCGCCGGAGGCTCCTCATTGCAACACGCCCTCGATCGCTTCGCGCGAGAGCTCCGCCTTCGGGACGAAGCCGCGAGCGCCGCTCTCCGACGCGCAGCGCTCGAACTCCGCGCCGTCGCGACTGGAGATCAGGATCACCGTCGGCGGGTCGGTCAGCAGCGCAATGCGCGACGTGAGGTCGAAGCCGTCGCCGTCGGGCAGGTAGACGTCCACCAGTGCGAGCTGCGGCTGCAGGGCGCGCGCGGCCTCCAGCCCGGTGGTGCAGTCACCCGCCTCCCCGATCACCAGATAACCCTCGCTCTCCAGCAGCCGGCGCGCCTGCGCACGGAAGCCGGGATGGTCGTCGACGATCAAGATGCTCGCTCCCATCGGCCCTAATTGTTCCCCTCCGGGCGCTGTCGTGGTGTACGGGCAACCGTACCCCGGCGGGCCGGAAAGCCGCCCGGCGATGAGTTTCGCGGCTCGCGACGGTCTTTTCCCGTGAACCCGCCCCTATCCTCACCGCCTTTGGGCAGGTAGGGGAAACCGAACGGCAAGACGCCAGCTAACCGCCTTCCACCCCTCGCGCTCCACTGAAAACCTCACCGTCAGCGAATCGATCCGTAGACCGCAGGAGGTAGTTCTTGTCCTCGCTCACCCGCTGGGTCCTCACACACAAGCGCACCGTGATCGTCACGTGGATCGTGCTCACGATCGCCGGCATCATGGCCGCCGGGCCCGCGACGGACGCGCTCGAGCCCGAGTTCTCGGTCCCCGACAAGGAGGGCTGGGAGACGAACGTCGCGATCGCCGATCACTACCGCGGCACCGGCGGCGACACCTATCCGCTCGTCCCGGTGGTCAGGCTCCCGCCCGGCCAGAGCGTCGACTCCCCCCGTGTGAAGTCCGACTTGGCGCGGATCGACGCGCGCCTCGACGAGGCGCTGCCGAACTCGCGGATCGCGTCCTACGCCTCGACGGGCGACAAGACGTTCGTCTCCGACGACGGGCGCGTCACGTTCGCGCTGGTCTACCCGCAGCCCGACCCGGATTCGGCGTTCGGTGAGAACCCGCGCGCCGAAAAGGCGGCCAGTGCCGTGCTGAAGGGGGCCACGGTCGCGGGCCAGCCGGTCCACCTGACCGGCTTCGACGCGCTCTACGAGGACTCGGGCGCCGACAACGAGGGCCCGGGCGTCTTCCTGGAGGCGATGCTCGGCGCGCTCGGCGCGCTCGCGGTGCTGACGTTCGTGTTCGCGTCGTTCCTGGCGCTCGTCCCGCTGATGATGGCGATCGCGTCGATCATGACGACCTTCCTGCTGCTGCTCGTGCTGACGGAGATCACGACGGTCTCCCCGATCGTCCAGTTCCTGATCGCGCTGCTCGGCCTGGGTGTCGCCATCGACTACTCGCTGATCGTCGTGTCGCGCTGGCGGGAAGAGCGGTCGCACGGAGCAAGCGGCGACCAGGCGGTGCAGAAGGCGATGGAGACCGCAGGCCGCGCAGTCGTCTTCAGCGGCATCACGGTCGCCATCGGCCTGCTCGCGCTGATCGCCCTGCCGCTGCCGTTCCTGCGCTCGATGGGCTACGCCGGCATGCTGATTCCGCTGGTGTCGACCCTGGCCGCGATCACGCTGCTGCCGGTCGTGCTGGCGAAGGCGGGCCCCAAGCTGGACTGGCCGCACCGCCGCACGGACGACAAGGCGAGCCGCGCGTGGACGCGCTGGGCCGAGGGCGTCGCGCGCCATCGCTGGCTGGCAGCCGGCGCCGGCATGGCGATCGTCCTGGCGCTCGTGGTCGCCGCGACCGACCTGCAGCTCGGCGCCGGTGACGCCGACAGCGTCGCCAAGTCGGGCGACGCGAAGGACGGGCTGGTGGCGCTCGAGGACTCCGGCATCGGCGAAGGCGCGCTGCTCCCGCACGAGATCCTGGTCGAGGGCGGCACAGACCCCCAGCAGGTGGCAGCCGACCTGCGCAGTGTCGACGGCGTCCACGGGGCGGTGGCGCCCGAGAGCGGTGACTGGCGTCGCGACGGAACCGCGATCGTCGAGGTGATGCCGATCCCGGATTCGGGCACCGACGAAGGAGGCGACACGCTCCAGGCCGTGCGTGACACGGCCCACGCGTCCGGCCCCGATGTGCGCGTCGGCGGCCAGCCGGCCTCGAACGCCGACTTCATCGATGCCGTGTACGGGAGCTTCCCGATCATGATCGCGCTGATCACGATCACGACGTTCATCCTGCTCGCGCGCGCGTTCCGCTCGCTGCTGCTGCCGTTGAAGGCGATCATCCTGAACATCTTGAGCGTGGCGGCTGCCTGGGGTGTGCTCGTCCTCGTGTGGCAGCACGGCTACGGCTCGGAGCTGATCTGGGACATCCAGGCGACGGGCTCGATCCCGTCGTGGATGCCGCTGATGATCTTCGCGTTCCTGTTCGGTCTCTCGATGGACTACGAGGTGTTCATCCTCTCCCGCATGAGGGAGGAGTACGACCGCACGGGGTCCACGGATACGGCGGTGATCCAGGGCATCGGGCGGACCGGGCGGCTGGTGACGAGCGCTGCGCTGATCCTGTTCCTGTCGTTCACCGCGATGGCGTCGAGCCCCGGCACCGACCTGAAGATGTTCGCCACCGGCCTGGGCGCGGGCATCCTGCTC
>Ga0075419_10003244_pt1 | contig 10417 bp, 6 predicted proteins | sample SoiMetdeltSBSDD3_FD_76900 | JGI IMG/M metagenome (GOLD analysis project Ga0075419, IMG submission 76900) | Bulk soil microbial communities from a Populus tree surrounding site in Tennessee, USA - Soil MetaG P. deltoides SBSDD3 | ecosystem: Environmental > Terrestrial > Soil > Tree plantation... | reverse complement strand
TCACTGTGCCGAGTGTCTCGGCACCCGCCACGCTGATCCATAGCGTCAGGAGAAATAGACTCTCGCCAAGACGCCAAGAACGCCAAGGTCGGAAAAGTCTAATTCGGAAGACCATGAATTCTTTTTGGATTGACTTGGCGTTCTTGGCGTCTTGGCGAGAGCATTCTCTTTACCCCCACTCCGCAACCCAGCCGCTGAGCCTGGGTAACGTCCAACCGCTGCTGCCGTCCGACCGCTCGATTACACGCCACCGCTCGGCCTCCGCTGGACGCCACGAGCGCGCATCGTGCCCGAGATTGAAGACGCACAGCAACCGCTGCGTCGAGGTCGCGCGCTCGAATGCCAGGATTGCGTCCGACGCCTCGACGATCTTCATCGTGCCGGTCAGCAACGCGTCGCTACTGCTGCGCAACACCAGCGCACGACGCGTGAAAGCAAGTTGCGACTGCGGATCGTGCTCCTGCCGATCGACTGCGAGCGCGAGATGCTCCGCGGCTACTGGCAGCCACGAGTTCCCGTGAGTAGCCATGGTCGATCGCCACGGAATCGGCGTCCGCGCACCGTCGCGGCCGAGCGTCAGCGGCCAGTTCGCAATCGCCTCGGGATCCTTGAGTTGCTCGAACGGCACGTGCGCCTGCGGCAACCCGAGTTCCTCGCCCTGATAGATGAAGATGTTTCCGCGCAGACAGGTGAGCAGCAGCATCGTGACGCGCGCCATCGCTGCACGGTCCGGCGTGCTCGCCCAGCGCGATGGCGCTCGCGGCGCGTCGTGATTCGAGAACGCCCAACTCGGCCAACCGGTGCCGGCCTGATCGGGCCATGCGGAAACGGCTTGCTCGACCAGTCGCGGCGTCAACCGATCGGCCTGCAGGAAATTGAAGCCGTAGGCGCTGTGAAACCGCTTGGTGCCTGCGGTGAAGCTCTTCAAGTCCGCTTCGGCGTCCGCGCCGCCGACTTCAGCCACCGTGAAGCGGTCGTGATAGCTGTCGACCAGCGCGCGAATGCGCTCGATGAACAGCGGAATGTCGGGATGCGACTTGTTGTACAGCAGGAGCTGAAAATCGCAGGGCCGCGTGCGCATGCGGCCGTCGCGCGGCGCAGGCGGATTGTCGCGCAGCTCCGGGTCGTGCATCGCGTAGTTCACCGCGTCGAGCCGGAATCCGTCGACGCCGCGCTCCAGCCAGAAGCGCGCGCATTCGAGCAGCTCGTCCTGCACGCGCGCGTTGTGTACGTTCAGATCCGGTTGCTCGACCAGGAAATTGTGCAGGTAGTACTGGCCGCGCCGTGCGTCCCACGTCCAGGCCGGCCCACCGAAGACCGACTGCCAGTTGTTCGGCGGCGAGCCATCGGGCCGCGCGTCCGCCCACACGTACCAGTCAGCGCGAGGATTGTCGCGGCTCGCGCGGCTTTCGCGGAACCACTCGTGCTGATCCGAGGTGTGCGAGTACACCTGGTCGATGATGACCTTGAGGCCGAGCGCATGCGCGCGCGCGACGAGCTGGTCGAAGTCCGCGAGCGAGCCGAAGCGCGGATCGACATTGCGATAGTCGGAAATGTCGTAGCCGAAATCCTTCATCGGCGACGTGAAGAACGGCGAGAGCCAGATCGCGGCCACGCCGAGCGAGGCGACGTGTTCGAGACGCGCCGTGATGCCGGGCAGATCGCCGATGCCGTCGTCGTTCGAATCCGCGAAGCTGTACGGATAGATCTGGTAGATCGGCGCGCCGAGCCACCACGCGCGCCCGGGGGTCGGAGCGACGCGTGGGGTCGGTTGGGGGGACGCACTCATGTGCCGTCTCCGGCGGCGGCGCACACGACGAAGTCGAGCGGCGCCAACGTGACGCGATAGGATCCCGGGGCGGCCGCTTCGCTCTCGCAGTGCCCGTACAGCGCGATGAAACGGCGCGAAGTGCTGTCGACCTCCATCGTGGTCGAGAGCGGTTGCAGCGAAGTGTTGAACGCGATCGCGATCTCGCGGCCGGTGGCCGGATCGAGCCGCGAGACCGCGAACAGCCCCGGGGAATCGGAATAGTTGCGGACCTGCTGCCGCCCGCTGCGCAAAGCGGCGTGCGCGCGGCGCAGCGCCGAGAGCTTGACGATGGCGCGCGCGATCGGGTGCTCCAGATCGAAGTTCGAACGCTGTGGGTTGCCCTGTAGGTCGGGCTTCAGCCCGACTCTTCGATCGGCGAGATAGGACGCCGTGCGACTCTTCATCATGTCCTGCCGCGCATCCTGATCGCCGCCGACGCCGGTGAACCCCTGCTCGTCGCCGTAATAGACAACCGGCACCCCACGCAGCGTGAACAACATCGCGTGCGCAAGCAGCACCCGCTTCAACACTTCATCGTCACTTGCCTGCGGCCGCGCGGCGCGCACGTGAAACCCAAATCGACCGCTGTCGTGATTGCTGACGTAAGTCGGTAACTGCAGCGCCGTCTGCGCGCCGCGTTCGTAGAGCGTGTCGTCTGCGAACAACCGCGCCAACTTGTCGGTGCCGGCATCTCCCGCGACCGTCATGCGTACTGCGTTCGCGAACGCGAAGTCGAGAACTGCGGGCAGCTTGGCGTCGCGCGTGTAACGCGCCAGCAGCGCGACATCGATATTCGAGGTCGAAACTTCACCGAAGATGTGAAAGTGCGGGATGCCCTGCGCCACCGCCCGCTGCAACATCGCCGGCACAAAGGCCCGCCAGAACTCCGGATTCACGTGCCGCGCGGTGTCGATGCGGAAGCCGTCGACGCCATAGCGATCGATCCACCCGCCGTAGATGTCGATCATGCCCTGCACGACGCGGGGATTCTCGGTCATGAGATCGTCGAGGCCGACGAAGTCGCCCATCTCCGAGCTTTCGCCCTCGAACGTCGTGTTGCCGCGGTTGTGATACAGCAGCGGATCGTTCAGCCACTGCGGCACCTTGATGCGCTCTTCGCCCGCGGGCAGATACGGCGTATAGGCGAAATCGGGACGCGTCAGCTTCTCGAAATTGCTGCCGGTAAACCCTTCGTTGATCGGCTCGCCCTGCAATCCGCCGCGACGCGAATACGGATACTCGGCTCGCGAGCGATACGGACACTTGTCCGTCGGACATTCGCGGTAGGCGATCACATCCGCCGTGTGATTGGCGATGATGTCGAGATACACCTTCATGCCGCGCCCGTGCGCCGCTCGCACGAAGGCCTGCATCTGCGCCTCGTCGCCGAGGTGCGGATCGACGCTGGTGAAATCAGTGATCCAGTAGCCGTGATAGCCCGCCGATTCCTGGCCCGGCCCGCCCTGCACCGCCTTGTTCTTGAACACCGGCGTCAACCAGATCGCCGTCGCACCGAGCGCCTGGATGTAGTCGAACCGCGCCGTGAGTCCTTTCAGATCGCCGCCATGAAAGAACGCCTTCGACGTGGGATCGAACCCATGCTGCAGCCGATCCCCTTTCAATCCGCCGCGATCGTTCTCCGCACTCCCATTCTCGAACCGATCCGGCAGCACGAAGTAGACGATTTCTTCCGTCTGCGCACGCTCACGCACGGCATCCGCCGCGTTCGCCGCGCACGCGAATGCCATCACCAGCAACGAGTAACGAAGGACACGAATCATTATTGTCGAGCAGCGGTCAGCGGCAGCGGCATCTCACTAACCGCCAACCGCCGACCGCTAACCGCTTCTAGTTCTCGTTAGAGTCTGTAGTTCACGCCCAGCAGGATCTGCCTTCCGTACTCCTGGAAGTCCTGCTGGCGCGTCTCCGTCACAGCGTACGCGATGTACGGCTCGTCGGTCAGGTTGTTCACCTGGAACAGCAGCGACAGGCCCTGCAGGCGTCCCGGACCGAACTCGTAGCCGATCTGCGCGTCCGTGATCTGGTCGCCCTTCACGTACTTGAGCGCGCGGTCGTTCGCGAAGTTCGTGACCTCGCCGATGTACTTCGAGCGGGCGCGCGTGCCGACGCGTGCCGAGAAGCCGGCGTTCTCGTAGTACAGCGTCGCGCTCCACACGTCTTCCGACAGACCCGGCAGCGGAATCGTGCCGAGGCCGTTGCCCGTCACGAAGTTGTTGCCCGGCGGATCCTGGATCGTGATGCTGCTCTCGGTGTGCGCGTAGCTGAGGATCACGCCGAAGCCGCTGAACGCGTCGCCGATCAGATCGCCCGTGAGCGACGTCGCGAGCTCGATGCCTTTCAGGTTGCCGCCCTTGCCGTTCAGCGGATGCGTGAACTTGCCGGTGGGCGACGGCGTCACGCCGGGCCGGAAGTAGTTCGGCGGCAGATCCGCCAGCAGCGCGGAGAAGTCGTAGCTCTGTTCCGTCTGGTTATAGATGTAGGTCTTCAGATCCTTGTAGAACGCCGCGGCCGACAGGTACGCACCGCTCCCGAGATACTTCTCGTACGACAGATCGAATGCGTTCGCGCGCCACGGATCGAGAAGCGGCGTACCGCCCGAGCCGCCCGGCAGGCCCGTCGCGGCGTCGTAGCCGATCTCGCTCGATGCTTTGAGCTGATCCATGCGGGCGCGCGCCAGTTCGCGCGCGAGACCGACACGCACTGCCTGGTCGGACGGCAACATGAACGCGAAATTCAGTTGCGGCAGCACGTCGGTGTAGTCCTTGCCGTCCTTGAACGGCTCGACGACACCGTTGACCTTCTGCGTCGCGTTCGACTCCTGGTCGGTGTTCACCAGCTGCACGCCGACGTTGCCGCGCAGCGTGACCGTCGACGACAACTCGTGATCGAGGCTGCCGCGCAGGAACCCGGTCGTGATCTTCTCCGTCACGTTCCAGTTCTTGCCGATCAGGTAATCGAAGCCCGGCGTGGTCGGCGAGCCGTAGACGATCGGGTCGTAGTAGGCGTTCAGCACTTCGGACACGTTCCACGCGAGCGCGTTGCCTGCGCCGGCGTACGACAGGTTGGTCGGCGACTCGAGATGCTCGGGAGCGATCTGGAAGAAGGCGCCGCCGCGCGTGTTCAGGCCGCCTTCCGGCTGGAACTTGTCCTTCTCGCGATCCGCGTAGTTGACGCCGAACAGCACGTCCGACATCCACCAGCGGTTGAACTGATAGGCGACGTCGATGCGCCCGGAGGTCAGCTCGTCGGTGATGCGCGGAATCTTGCTGTAGCCGGCGCCGTAGATCGTCGGACCGACTTGTACGGCAGCCGGATCGGCGTAGTTGCGGTTGAAGCTCAGCCGCGGCATGCCGTCGTGATCGACGATCGAGAAAGTGCCGTTGTCGTAGACGTTGCGAGCCGCGCCCGCCGGCACGTTGGTCAGCGGCGCGATCTGCGCGTTGGTCTCGTACTGCTGCTCGTTGCGCTTCGCCTTCGAGTGGCTGACGTCGAGTGTGTACGTCCAGTCGCCGGCAATCCATTCGTTGTTCCAGCCGAGCGCCAGGATCTTGTCCTGCGTCTTGAACAGGAAGTTGCGCGCGAGGGGCACGCGCTGGAGCAGATCGGCAGCCACGACGGTGTTGTCGACGATCGTCGGATTTGCATAGCCGAACTGCGTGCCGTTCGGGAACGCATTGGCTTCGCCGTCGCAGCACGGGGCCGGATAGTCGCCGAGGTTCACTTCGAGGCTGCGCGCGTCGTCGTCTTGCTTGCGCTGCGTGTAGTAGACGTCGAAGATGCTGTTGAAGTTGTCGCTCGGCTGCCATTGCAGCGCCGCCATCGCGCCGTCACGACGGTTCTCGCCCATGTCGGTACGGACCTTGATGCCGTCCGTCACGAAGGTATCGGGACCGACGCCAGGATTCCTGACCCAGGTCGGATTCTTCAGGCCACTGCTCGGAGTGCCGTTGGCATGCCAGGGCTCATACGTACCGGCGGCGCGCTGCGCGAGCGGCGACACCAGTCGCGCGACGCCGAAGGTCACGCCGATCGTGTCGTCGGCGAACTGATCGATGTAGGAGAAGCTGGCGCGGTAACCTTTTTCGTCCGCATCGGCGCCCAGGTCGTCATGCGAGTTCGCTTCGCCGCGCAGGTTGAACGCCATCGTGCGGCGCCCGTAGTTCAGCGGGCGCGTCGTACGCAGGTCGATGGTGCCGGCGAGGCCCTGGCCGATGAGGCCCGAATCGGGCGTCTTGTAGATGACGACCGAGCTGAGCAGCTCGGACGGATACTGCTCGAATTCGATGCTGCGGTTGTCGCCGGTGCTGACCTGCTCGCGGCCGTTGAGCAGCGCGGTCGTGAAGCCCGGGTCGGTGCCGCGCAGGCTGATCGCCGAGGCGCGCCCTTCGGCACGCTGCGAAGTGAGGCCCGGCAGGCGCGAGATGGAATCCGCGATGCTGGTGTCCGGCAGCTTGCCGATGTCCTCGGCCGAGATTGCCTCGACGATGCTGCCGTTGTCCTTCTTGATCTCGATCGCATCTTCGATGCCGTGACGGATGCCGGTGACGACGACCTCTTCGATGTTGTCCCCCTCGGCCGCCATCGTAACGGTCGTGGTGCCGACGGAAAGCAACAGGGCGCAGCCGAGACCGGTCGCGCGACGGGAAATTTTCATGGTGACTCCTCGCACTTCGATTGTTCGGCGCGCTGCGGTCCCCTACAGTCCGCTAGCGATGACCCCTGACCGCCGATTTGATGAGTCGCAGTCTCGGCCTGAGCGCAGTTGCAAGCCAACTGCACGCATACGTATTCATGTGGCCGGCGCAGCCGCATACGTATTCAACTGACAGGAGCTCCCTGAACGAACCCCTATGGACGCAGTCGCCGCCCCGCACTCCGCCGCTGCCGCCGCCCGCCCCGCCCTGTCGTTCTGGCAGATCTGGAACATGTGCTTCGGGTTTCTCGGCATCCAGTTCGGCTTTGCTTTGCAGAATGCCAACGTCAGCCGCATCTTCCAGACGCTGGGCGCGAGCATCGAGCAGATTCCGCTGTTGTGGATTGCCGCACCGCTCACCGGGCTGATCGTGCAGCCGATCGTCGGCTACTACTCCGACCGCACGTGGAACCGGCTCGGGCGTCGCCGGCCGTATTTTCTGGCGGGCGCGATTCTCGCCTCGATCGCGCTGGTGCTGATGCCGCGCTCATCGGCCCTGTGGGTCGCGGCGGGGCTGCTGTGGGTGCTCGACGCTTCGATCAACATCTCGATGGAGCCGTTTCGCGCGTTCGTCGGCGATCAGTTGCCGAGCGAGCAGCGGCCGACGGGCTACGCGATGCAGAGCTTTTTCATCGGCGTCGGCGCAATCGTCGCGAGCATGCTGCCGTGGTTGCTGACGCGCGCGGGTGTGAGCAATACCACGGACGCGGTTGGGGGCATTCCGGATACGGTCCACTACTCTTTCTACATTGGTGCGATCGTGCTGTTTGCGGCGGTCGGCTGGACGGTGCTTCGCTCTCGCGAGTATCCGCCGGAAGCGCTGCGCTCGTTCGCAGCCGCGCAACCTGAGCCTGCAGCCCCTCAAGTCGCGACGGCGCCGTCGGTGATTCGCGGCAAGGGCCTGGCGTGGACCGCAGTCGGCGTCCTCGGCATTGCCGCAGTACGCGTTGCTGCGCTCGATCAGCAACTCTATATCTTGTGCGTTCTGGTGCTCGCGTGGGGAATGGCACTGCTGGTGCAGAGCGTGGCGAGCCCGACCAGCGCGTTCGGCAGCGTCATGCATGACTTCGAGGCAATGCCGTTTACGATGCGGCGCCTCGTGCCGGTGCAATTCTTTTCCTGGCTGGCGCTGTTCGCGATGTGGATCTACACGACCGCGGCCGTGACGCAGGTTCACTTCGGCGCGACCGACGCACAATCGGCCGCGTACAACGAAGGTGCGAACTGGGTCGGCGTGCTGTTCGGCGCCTACAACGGCTTCGCCGCGCTCGCCGCTGCAGTCATTCCGATGGTCGCCGCGCGCGTCGGGCTGCGCCTCGCGCATCTCATCAATCTTTTCATCGGCGGCGTCGCGTTGATCTCGTTCCGCTTCGTTCACGATCCATCGTGGCTGCTGCTCGCCATGGTCGGCATCGGCTTCGCCTGGGCGTCGATCCTCTCCGTCCCCTACGCCCTGCTCTCCAACGGCGTGCCGGTGCAAAAGATGGGCCTGTACATGGGCATCTTCAATTTCTTCATCGTGATCCCACAGCTCGTCGCCGCGAGCGTGCTCGGCTTCCTGCTGACCAAGCTGTTCGGCGGCGCCCCGATCTACGCGCTGGTGCTCGGCGGCGTGAGCTTCATGCTCGCGGGGTTGCTGGTGCTGCGAGTGCCGGAGACTTAAGAATTTCTCTTATCCGCCGCAGGAACGGCGTACAACAAGCCGAGTTGGCAGGACCTTGTTTTCCGCGGGCTCGCCATGCACTGAACGCAGCAAGCCATCGACCAGTGCTTCGCCAGCCAGTCGCGTGTCCTGCATCACTGTCGTGAGCGGGGGATTGGCGAGACTCGCCGCCGGAATATCGTCGAAGCCGACGACGGAGACGGCGCCGGGCACATCGATGCGACGCTCTTGCAGCGCGCGCAGGGCGCCGATCGCGATCAGGTCGCTGGCAGCCACGATCGCGTCGAAGGGCTCGCCGCGAGACAGCAGTTCGCAAGCGGCTTCGTAACCGGATTGCTCCATCGTGATCGCATCGACTTGCAAGGCGGTGGACACGCTTGCGCCTGCAGCTTTGATCGCCTCGCTGTAGCCGCGATAGCGCTCGAAAAATTCCGGGTAGTGACCCGACGCGTGGCCGAGGAAGGCGATCCTGCGCCGGCCGAGACGCAGCAGGTGCTGAGTCGCTTCCTGCCCGCCGTGGAAGTTGTCGCAGCCGACCGAGAGTCCGGGCTGACCTTCCATCACCGCGCCCCAGCGCACGAAGTGCGTGCCCTGCTTCACCAGCTGCTCGAGGCGCAGACGGTATTCGAGGAAGTCGCCGTAGCCGAGCAGGATGATGCCATCCGCCTTGCGACTGTCCTCGTAGTCCACGTGCCAGTTGCCCGACTGCTGCTGGAAGGACACCAGCAGGTCGTAACCGCGCTGCGCGCAGGCGCGCGTGATCGAGCCGAGCATCGCGAGGAAGAACGGATTGATCAGCGAATCGTCCGGCGTGGGATCCTCGAACAGCAGCAACGCGAGCGTGTTCGAATGCTGGCAGCGCAGGTTCGAAGCGTTCTTGTCGACCTTGTAATTGAGCTGCTGCGCGATCGACTCGATGCGCCGCCGCGTCTCTTCGCTGACCATCGGGCTGCCGCGCAAGGCGCGCGACACCGTCGGCTGCGACACACCGGCCAGGTAAGCAATATCAATTGAGGTGGGCTTGCCCTGCATCCTCAATCCCCCATTTTCACGCAACGAATCTTTGAACAGACGAGCGGGGTTATGATGCCACAGCCATGTCACCTGTAAATCCGCGTCTGCCCGCGATCTTTTTCGGTCACGGCAATCCCATGAATGCGCTGGGAAACAACGAGTACACCCGGGCCTGGGCCGCACTCGGCACGCGCCTGCCGCGCCCGCGCGCGGTTCTGTGCATCTCGGCGCACTGGTATTTGCCGCAGCTCGCGGTCACGGCGATGACCGCGCCGCGCACGATTCACGATTTCGGCGGCTTCCCGCGCGAACTGTTCGCCGTCCAGTATCCCGCGCCAGGGGATCCGGCTCTCGCCAATGAGGTCCGGGAGCTGCTCTCCCCGCTCGAGGTCGCGCTCGACCAGAGCTGGGGTCTCGATCACGGCACGTGGTCGGTGCTGTGCCATGTCTTTCCGAATGCGGACGTTCCGGTGGTGCAATTGAGCATCGACGAAACGCGCGCGCCACACTTCCACTATGAGATCGGGCAGCGCCTGCGGCCGCTCCGCGATGCAGGTGTGCTGATCGTCGGCAGCGGCGACATCGTGCACAACTTGCACGCGTACGCCTGGGGCAAGCACCCTGTCGAACCGTACGATTGGGCAACGCGCTTCGAGTCGAGGGTCCGCGATCTCATCGAGGCCCGCGAACACCCGCCCCTGGTCGACTACGGATCGTTCGGGAAAGACGCGCTGTTGTCCGTGCCGACGCCGGAGCACTATCTGCCCTTGCTGTACGTGCTCGGTGCCGCTGCTGCGAACGATGCGATCACCTTTCCCGTCGAAGGCATGGACGGCGGCTCGGTCTCCATGCTGGCAGTCCAGTTGGGATAACTGCAGGAGAACTCTCGATGATCGACCATACCGGCGTCGTCGCCACGAACTTCGCCAAGAGCAAGCAGTTCTACACAAGCGCCCTCGCGCCTCTCGGTTACCAGCTGATGATGGAGCTGCCGAAGGAAGTGACCGGCGGCCGCGGCGTCGCCGGCTTTGGCGTGCCGCCGAAACCGGACTTCTGGCTGGCCGAGAACGCGACACCGAACGCACCGCCGGTCCACATCGCATTCCGTGCGGACACGCGTGCGCTCGTCGACGCTTTCTACAAGGCGGCGATGGCAGCGGGAGGCCGCGACAACGGCGGGCCCGGGCCACGACCGCACTATCACGAGAAGTACTAC
>Ga0075419_10003243_pt1 | contig 10419 bp, 11 predicted proteins | sample SoiMetdeltSBSDD3_FD_76900 | JGI IMG/M metagenome (GOLD analysis project Ga0075419, IMG submission 76900) | Bulk soil microbial communities from a Populus tree surrounding site in Tennessee, USA - Soil MetaG P. deltoides SBSDD3 | ecosystem: Environmental > Terrestrial > Soil > Tree plantation... | reverse complement strand
GGCGATCGCGTTGGCGAACGCAAGTCCTGCCGGGATCACGAGCGCGTCGTTCGCGTTGCCGGCACTGGTGTACGCCTCGGCGAGTTGCGCAGTCATCTCGGGCTTGTCCTTGTAGGCCCAGGACATGAAGAGGACCGGACGCGCGCCGTAGCTGGCGATCGTCTGGCTCTGCTTTTTCACCTGCTCGGCGAAGACGCTCTTCAGCTGCGGGTGGACCGGGCACTGGCTGCAATCCATCATGATGACGCCGTCGAATTGCCGCCCGGGCTTGTTGAACACGATTTCGTTGTCGCCGACGAAGGAGTAGCGCCCGATCAGGTCCGGCCGCAGATACGTCCCGACGTCGTGCCAGTCGAGGCCCGAGCCGCTGATGGTCAGGCTCACGCCGCGGAGCGCGAGCGGCGGATTCAGGCCGCGGCCGATCGCCGCCACGTGCCCATGCATACTGTTGTTGTAATAGAAGAAGCTGTTTCCGACCCACAGGAACGATCTTGCCTCGCTGCCCAGATCGGCGCGCTGCGGGCGCGACTGCGCCCCCGCCCAGCCCGCAGCAATGCAAAGAAGAAAAAAGAACGCGAATCTCAGACGGCGATGCATGAAGCCTCCGTTGCGTAGATGGGCATGCGCGCGATCCGCTAGCGGATTCCGGCCCGCATGAACGACTGCACGAACTGGCGCTGGAAAAGCAGGAAGCCGACGAGCAGCGGCGCGCTCGTCATCAGCGTCGCGGCGCAGATGATCGACCAGTCGATTCCCTGGTCGGTCGACGAGAACACTTGCAGCCCGACTGTGACCGGGCGCGAATTCACCGTATTGGTGACGATGATCGGCCACAGGAAGTTGTTCCAGTGATAGCTGACCGACACCAGGCCGAACGCCACGTACACGGGCCGCGCGAGCGGCACGTACACCTTCCACAGCACCTGGAGCGCGCTCGCGCCTTCGACGCGGGCCGCCTCGTCGAGCTCCCGCGGAATCGTCTTGAACGTCTGGCGAAGCAGAAAAATGCCGAACGCGGAGGCCATGTACGGCAGCCCGATGGCGAGCGTCGAATCGAGAATGCCGAGCCGCGACATCGTGCGGTAGTTTTCCACGATCAGCACGTCGGGCATCACCATCAGCTGCACCAGCACGAGCGCGAACGCCAGGTCGCGCCCGGGAAACTCGTAGCGGGCGAACGCGTACGCGGCCAGCGTGCACAGAACCAGCTGCGCGGCGAGGATCAGCGTGACGAGCATCACCGTGTTGAGGAAGTAGCGCGCGAACGGCGCCGCCTCCCAGGCGTTGACGAAGTTCGCGAGCGTGAGCGGTGCAGCGAGGACGAAACGCGCCGAGAACTCCGCAGGATGGAACGCGGTCCAGATCGCGTAGGCGAGCGGCAGCGCCCAGACCAGCGCGAGCAGCCACGCGCCGAGCGTCTCGAGCGCGAGCGGTGCGCCGCGCAGTTCGTAGGCGCGGCTCATCGGTAGTGAATGCGCCGCTCGAGAAAGCCGAACTGCAGGATTGCCGCACCGGCGAGCAGCACGAGCAGCACCATCGTCAGCGCGGATGCATAGCCCGCGTCCCAGAACTTGAACGCGACCTCGTAGATGTAATAGAGGAGCAGCGACGTCGTGTTGTCGGGACCGCCCTTCGTCATCACCACGATATGGTCGACGAGGCGAAACGAATTGATCACCGCGTTGACGAGCACGAACAGCGTCGTCGGCATGAGCAGCGGAAACGTGATGCGGCGGAACACCGTCCAGCGCCCGGCGCCCTCCAGCGCCGCCGCCTCGTAGAGCGCGGGCGAGATCGACTGGAACGCGGCCAGATAGAAGATCATGAAGAAGCCGGCCTCCTTCCAGACGGTGACGACGATCAGGCAGCCGAGCGCCGTTTCCCGGCTGCCGAGCCAGTACTGGTTCGGCACGCCGATGAGCCCCGTCAGCTGCTCGAGCAGCCCGTACTGCGGAGTGAAGAAGAAGAGCCAGATGTTGGCCACCGCGATCATCGGCAGCACGGTCGGCACGAAATACGCGAGACGCAGGAATGCGCGGCCGCGCAGCTTGCCGTTGACCCATGCCGCCATCAGCAGCGCGAGCGCGATCGAGACCGGAATCGTGCCCAGCGCGAACCACAGGTTGTTCGTCAGCGACTGCCAGAACACCGGGTCGTTCGCCATCTCCCGGTAGTTGTCGAGCCCGGAAAACGCCGACGGGCGGTTCGGCTTGGCCGTGGAGTAGAAGCTGTTCCACAGCGTCGCGACCGCGGGGTAGTGGGTGAACGCCGCGAGCAGCACCGCGGCCGGCAGCAGCAGCAGCCAGCCGTGGACCTGCGCCGCGACGCGGTTCTTCAAGCGCGCGCTACTTGCGATACGCCTTCAACAGCCGCTCGGCCTCGCGTTGCGCGTCCTTCATCGCCGCTTCCGGCGTCTTCGCGCCCGTGAGCGCCGCCTGCAGGCCGTCGTTCAACGCCTTGGTGACGCGCTGGTTGTCGTGCGTCGAAAGCTCGGCGACCGCGTACTGCAATTGATCGCGCGCCACCGCCGCCTGCGGGAAGCCCTGCACGTATTTCGTCATCAGCGGCGTGTCCCAGGCGTCGGCGCGCACCGCGACGTACCCGGTGTCGATGCCCCACTGCGCCGCGCGCTCGGGCGAGGTGATCCAGCGCACGAATCGCAGCGCCGCTTCACGCTGCTGCGGCGTGGATTTCTTGAACAGGTAGAAATTGCCGCCGCCGGTCGGCGTGCCGCGGCGCTTGCCCGCCGGCAGCATCGCCACGCCGAAGTCGAATTTCGCGTTGGTCTTGACGTTGGTCAGGTTGCCGGTCGTGGTCCACATCATCGCGACCTTGCGCTCGAAGAAATCCTTCGGCGTCGTGCCCCACTCGATGATGCCGGGCTTCATCACGCCGTGCTTGCGCGACAGATCGACCCAGAACCCGAGCGCCTCGATCACCGCCGGGTGATCGTAGAACGTCTGCGTGCCTTCCTTGTTCATCAGGATGACGTTGTTCTGCGTCGTGAAGCCCTGGAACAGCCAGTACGGGAAGCCCGACGAGGGAACCTGCACGCCCCATTGCGAGACGTTGCCGGAGGCGTCCTTCTTCGTCAGCTTCTTCGCGTAGTCGACCATCTCGCTCCAGGTCGCGGGCGGCTTGTTCGGGTCGAGCCCCGCCTCCTTGAAGAGCTCCTTGTTCCAGTACAGCACGACGGTCGAGCGCTGGAACGGAATGCCCCAGGTCTTGCCGCCGGTCTGGCTGTTCTCCATGAACCCCGGGAAGAAGCTCTTCACCCACGCCCGGTCGGGGTCCGAACGAATCATCTCGTCCCACGGCACGATCGCGTCCTCGTCGATCAGCGTGTACATGTCGGTCGACAGCAGCACCGAGATCACCGGCGGCTCGCCCGCCTTGTTCGCGGTGAGCGCCTTGACGATCGACTCCTGGTACGTGCCGGAGTAGATCGGCTTCACCTTGATGCCGGGATTTTCCTTCTCGAAGTCCGCGGCGAGGCCATCGACGATCTTCGTGATCGGGCCGCCGACCGCGACCGGGTAGTAGAACGAGATCTCGGTGCCCTGCGCCCAGAGCGTCGAGGCGGCGAGCGCCGTAGCGGCGAGCCCTGCGGTGATGCAGCGTTTCAGCATTTGCGTTGTTCCTCTGTTGAAATCAGGCCACGATTCTTGCCGCCGGCGGCTCCGCGCGCAATCCGGTGGCAGCATCGAAATAATGGGCGGCGGTGGAATGCCAGGAAAGCTTTACGCCCGCGCCCGGCGCGAGGTGCGCGGCGCGAGGCAGCCGCACGGTCAGCGTCTCGCTGCCGGCGCGGCAGGCGACGATCGAGTCTGCGCCAAGGTATTCGACGTTCTCCACGGTCGCGGGCAGCCCTTCGGTGCCGATGCGGATGTCTTCCGGGCGCACGCCGAGCAGCAGTCCGTGCGCCGCATGCCCGGGCAGCGTGACGACGTTCATCGGCGGGGTGCCGATGAAGCGCGCGGTGAACGCCGTCGCCGGGCGGTTGTACAGCGCTTCGGGCGCGCCGTCCTGCTCGACCCGCCCGTCGCGCAGCAGGATCACCTGGTCGGCCATCGTCATCGCCTCGGTCTGGTCATGCGTCACGTACACCATGGTGATGCCGAGCTTGCGCTGCAGCGCGCGGATCTCGCGCCGCATCTCGAGGCGCAGTTGCGCGTCGAGGTTCGAAAGCGGCTCGTCCATCAGGCACAGCGGTGTCTCGGCGATGATCGCGCGACCGAGCGCGACCCGCTGCTGCTGCCCGCCGGAGAGCTGCGAAGGCTTGCGCTGCAGAAGGCTCTGCAGGCCGAGCAGGGCCGCCACGCGCGCCAGGCGCGTTGCGCGCTCAGGGGCCGGGACGCCGCGCACCTCGAGCCCGAAGACGACGTTCTCGGCCACGGTCAGGTGAGGAAAGAGCGCGTAGGACTGGAACACCATCGACACGCGGCGCTGCGACGGGGCGAGATCGGTGACATCGGCATTGCCGATCCACACCCGGCCGCTGGTGACCTCCTCGAGCCCCGCGATCAGGCGCAAGGTCGTCGACTTGCCGCAACCGGAAGGCCCGAGCAGCACCACCAGCGAGCCGGCCGCAGCCTCGAAGCTCACGCCATCGACTGCACGCGTCTCGCCCCAGGACTTGACCACATTGCGCAGCGAGATTGCAGACAACCCTTCATTTCCCCCCTGGTTTTGCGTGATCTTAAGGCCCTAGCGCGAGCGGCGCCACTGGATTTGTACTCGCGCGAGGATCAAAATGGCGCCGCATGACCCGGCCGCTGAAATGGATTGCTTGCGTTGCAGCGACGCTGCTCGCCGCTGTGGTTGCAATACCCGCGGCCGCGCAGGACAAGAGCCAGAGCGAAGCCGAGCAGACGCTTTCGGCGATCGTGCGGATCAAGACGAAGATCATCAAGGATGCAAGAAGCGCCGAGACGCTCGGCTTGCAGCGCGAGGGCTCGGGTGTGGTGATCCGCGATGGCTACGTGCTGACGATCGGCTATCTCGTGATGGAGGCGGAAGCGATCGAAGTGACCGGCGCCGACGGCACGGCAGTCCCTGCGGCCGTCGCCGGGTACGACCACGCGAGCGGATTCGGGTTGCTCAAGCTCCTTGCGCCGCTCGCAGGCCGGCCGCTGCCGCTCGGCGATGCATCCGCGCTCGCCGAGCGCGAGGCGGCGATGATCGCCAGCCATGGCGGGCGCGACGGCGTGAACCTCGTCTACGTCGTGTCGCGCAGGCCGTTTACCGGCAGCTGGGAATACCAGCTCGACTCGGCGATCTTCACCTACCCGGCGGTGATGAGCTGGTCGGGCGCGGCGCTGATCAGCGCGAAGGGCGAGCTGCTCGGGATCGGATCGCTGATCGTCAACGACGCGGCAGGGGCAGGCTCGCAGAGCCCGGGCAACATGTTCGTCCCGGTCGATCTGCTGAAGCCGATTCTCGAGGACCTGATCACCGCGGGCCGGCGTTCGGGTCCGGCGCGGCCCTGGCTCGGACTGAGCGCCGAAGAGATGCGCGGGCGGTTGCTCGTTGCGCGCGTGTCTCCCGATGGCCCCGCTGCGCGCGCCGGGCTGAAGAGCGGCGACATCGTGATCGGCGTCGCCGGCGAGGAAGTGAATTCGCTCGCGGACCTGTACCGCAAGGTCTGGGCGCGCGGCGCGGCAGGCGTGGAAGTGCCGCTCAAGGTGCTTCAAGGCCTGGAAGTCCGCGACGTCACGCTGCGCTCGATCGACCGGCTCGAATACTTCAGGCCAAGACCCACCTACTAGTTTCGGGGACGCAGGCGTTGAGCAATCAGCAGCTGACCGACGAAGAGCGCATGCAGCTCGAAGCGCGCATCCTCGCGCTCGAGGTGGAGCATCATGACCTCGACGACGTCATCGCGCGGCTCGTCACCGACCCGCGCCAGGACGAGCTGCAGCTGCGGCGATTGAAGAAACGCAAGCTGCTGCTGAAGGACACCATCGCGCGCCTGCGCGATCGCCTGATCCCCGACATCATCGCGTGATCGCGCTGATCCAGCGCGTCCGCGAAGCGCGCGTGCAGGTGGAAGGCCTCACCACCGGCGCGATTCACCGCGGCATCGTCGCGCTGGTCGGCGTCGAGCGCGGCGACGAGGAGGCGCAAGCGGCGCGGCTCGTCGAGCGAGTGATCGGTTACCGGATCTTTGCCGACGCCCAAGGCAGGATGAATCGCTCCCTCGCCGAAGTGGGCGGCGGCCTGCTGCTCGTTCCCCAGTTCACGCTCGCTGCCGATACGACAAGCGGTGCGCGCCCGAGCTTTTCGTCTGCGGCGGCGCCCGCGGAAGGCGAGCGGCTCTACCTCCGCTTCGTCGAGCTTGCGCGCGAGCGGCATTCGCCGGTCGAGACTGGAACCTTTCGCACCGACATGCAGGTGAGTCTCGTGAACGACGGCCCGGTGACGTTCTGGCTGCAGGTAAAGCCGGCCGGCGAGGCTAGCGGATGACGATCGACGGCTCCGGCGGCGCGTGCAGGTGGTACATGCGCATCGTGCCGTACCCCTTGGCCGCGGGGACCTGTCCGACGTAATCGCAGCCGAAGCCCGCAGGCTCCAGCGCCAGGCGAGCCGCGAACTGCTCGGTTACGTAAACTTCGCCGGGCGGCGTCACGGGCTCGATGCGCGCAGTGCGGCTCACATGGGCGCCGAAATAATTGGTGACGCCCTGCACCGGGTCGGTGGTTTCGAACACCGGGCCGAAGTGGCCGCCGAGCCGCAGCGCAAGCGTGTCCGGCAATCCGTGCGCCTGCAGATCGAGCGTCTCTAGGGCAGCCTGCAGCGCGAGTGCGCAGCGTGCGCCGATCGCGGCGTCGCCGAGAACGAGGAACAGTCCGTCCCCCCACGTATTGCGATACAGGATCTGGTCTCCGTACTGCGCGAGCGCGCGCCCGAGCGTGCCCAGCACGTGCTGGACGAAGCCGGGAATCTGCGCCTCGGTCAGCTTGCTGAATCCCTTCACGTCGCCGAACAGCATCGTCTTCAGCTCGCCCTGCACGCGGGCCGCCGCGACCGCCGGCTGTCGGCGCCCGCGTTCCTGCGACGGAGCGCCGCACAGGATGATGTCGGCGGGACGATTCAGGCTGCGCCACGTGCCCACGTCGAACGCCGTGCCGGCCACGCCTTCGGTTGCCTCGCCGTCCCACACGGCGAGCTGGCGCACCGATCCGTCCAGAAAACGCGCGCGCAAGACTGCAAGTCCCATCGCGACGAAGGAGCCGTAGGAGAAGATCCAGTCGTGCCCGAGGTAGCTGTCGTCGGTTGCATACGTGATCGTGCGTGCGCGCTGCAAGCAGGCGTCGAAGCGCTCGACCCATCCCGCCCCGCCGGGTGCAACCGAGACGCGGATGAAATCCTCGCGCGAGAACGGCAGCACGACGTGCAATTCGGCGCCCTTTGCGAGCAGCGCTTCGGCAAACAGGATGTCCGCGCCGCAGGCGAGGGCGCCATAGCCGAACGCGACGCCGTGCTGCTCGAGCTTTGCCGCGATCGCTGCCGCGATCTGCGTTTCCTGCTCGGCCTTGAAGCGGCCGGGACGTCCCGGTGGCGCGATCATGTGACCGGTGTAATGAATCACCGCGGGCGGCGCGAGTGGTGCAAGCACCTCGTCCGAGAGAGCGCGCGCTGCGCAGATCAGCCGCAGCTGGCGCCGGGTCGCGGCCCGGGCGGCGAGGTCGCTGCCGAATCCGACCGCGCGCTCGAGCGCGGAGCGCGCTGAATCTGCGTCGCCGAGCACGAGCGCGGCCTCCGCTGCAGAAGCGGCGCGGTAGTAATCGTCTTCGGCAGTGCCGCCCGCAGCCTGGCAGAGCGCGAGAACCTCGCGCGCGACCTGCTCGCTTTCCTTCGGCTGGCCGGCGAGGAGGCGCAACGTAGCCACGTTGATCCCCGGGTAATAGCCGCCGCTACGCCTGTAGATCGCTTCGTACTGATCTGCCGCGCGCGCGAGCAGGCGCGCGCGCTCCGCGCCGGCCGCAGCCAATCCGCGGTCCTTGGCGATGCGCGCACCGAGCGCCGCGACATCCGGCTCCTGCGAGAGATTCAGTCCGAGCCGCGCAAACTCCGACTCGGCGCGCGCCGTGGCACCGGACTTGGCCAGATTTAGAACCGCGCGGTGCGCAAGCCAGAGGTCGCCGGGATGCGCTTCGAGTCCCTGCAGCGCCGTGTCGTACCCGAGCAGCAATTCGCCCCGGCCTTCGAGGCTGCGCACCCTGGCGAGCCAGTCCGCCGCGTCGGACATCGTGTCCGTGGTCCTACTTTGCGGGACAGCGCACGCGGATCGGACCGTCCTGCGCTTCTCCGTCGGCGCGCGTCAGCTTCAAAGTCGAATCGTCGACGATCGCGAAGCGGGCGACGTTCTTTTCGTCCGCGGGCGCATCGAGCGGCTGGAGCTCGAACCCTTCCTTGATCACGACCACTTTTGTTCGCACGTCCCACGGCGCGGCTTGCGGATGATCGACGCGCATCAGCACCGTGTCGGGCCCGGTGCGCAGAATGTCGTAGCGGATCGTCATGCCCTGGTAGGGCTGGCACCAGGTGCCGATGAAGAAAGCGACGTCGCTTCGCTTCGGCCCCGCAGGCTTCGCGGGCGCGGCAGCGGGCGTGGTCTGCGTAGTGCCAGCGGGAGCGGGTGCCGCCGGCGCTGGAGCCGCCGGTGCGGGAGCCGCCGCCTGCGTTGCAGGAGCGGGCGCCGCTTGAGGTGCGATCGGTGCCGGCGCGCTTGCGACGGGCGCGGGCGGTGCGGCGGGCCTGAAGACGTACCCCAGCGCCGCTGCGGCAAGCACAACCGCCAACGCGATGCCTGCGATCCACGGCGCGTTCGAGCGTCGCGGCGGCGGCAGCGTTGAAGACTGTACTGCCGCAGCGCCAGGGGTCCCCATCGCCTTGATCGCGGCGACGAGCGGGAGCAGATGCTGCTCCATCGGCGACTTCCATGCGTCGACCCACTGCGAGGACGAAATGAAGAATTCGAGCGAGCCGGAAGGCTTGACCTCGCGGATCCGCACCGGGAGCACCGGCTTCGTCTTGCTGACCGCGCGCTCGACTTCCTTGCGGACGAACTGCGACTCGTTCGACTGATCGGAGAGGATCAATACCAGCGCGCGGCTTTGCGCGATGCCCTCGATGATCGCCTGGCCGTATTCCATGCCGGGCGGAACGTCGCGCGGCGCGACCCAGCAGCGGATGCCGTTCTGCTCCAGGAACCCGACGATGCGAAACGCGGCGTCGCGGTCCTGGCTGGCATAGCTGACGAAGATGTCCGACATCCGTTGTCAGTCTAGCAGTTAGCGATGTGATGTCGCTGGATCGCCACCGCTGTCGCGTTTTCTCTCGCGAGGATCTCCGCCTCGCTGACACCGCCTGAACGTTCTTCGTCATAGCCTACCGAGGACGACTCGAAAGGATGACTCATGGATGACGATCTCGGCGATCTCCAGCAGGACTTTGTCATCGCAGCGCAGTGGCTCGGCATCTCGATCGCGCTGGTGCTGCTCCTCGCGTGGGGCTCGGTCGCATCCGCCGCGCCGCGCGCCGAGAACGAGCAGGAATGCACCGTAGCTGCCGACATGGCGGTGGTCGCGCGCGCGCTCGCGGAAGAAAAGCTCGAGGTGCCGAAGGCCGAACTGATCATGCGGCGGATCTACACCATATCGCCGTTGCGCGGCGAGGAGCTGCTGCAGACGATCCTCGAAGCCGCCTATCGCAAGGTCGAGCCGGCGGGGGAGTTTGCGTCGAAGCTGTTCGCCGCCTGCATGGTGACCGGCGGTGACATGGACGCGATTCTCGGCGTCAAGCTCTGAGCAACGCCCGGCGCCTGCTTATTTCCGGTCCAGGCTGCAGGCGCCGGCGCCGCTGAAGATCACCATCAGCATGCCGCCCATGATCGCGACGTTCTTGAGGAAGTGGATCTGCTGCATCTGCGCAAGCTTCGGGTCGATTCCCCAGAATTGGTGAAAGATCAGCGTCGTCGGAATCAGGAACAGGAATAGCAGCGCAGCGGCCCAGCGCGCTTTCCAGCCCAGCGCCAGCAGCAATCCCCCGCCGAGTTCCACGGCGATCGCCAGCGGCAGCAGAATCTGCACCATCGGCAGGCCTTTCGAGGCCATGTACGCCGCGGTCCCGGCGAAGCCGGTGATCTTGCCGATCCCCGAAACCACGAAGATCAGCGCGAGAAGAATGCGCCCGAACAGCGCGACAAGGTCTGCGTTCGTCGGATTCATGAGGCGTGTCCCGGAGGGCGGCGGTCAGCCGATGTACTTTTCGACCTCCACCGGGTCAATCTGTTCCGGCTTCAGATAGCGCTCGGCGTAGCGCAGGTACGCGCCCGAGCGCAGGAACAGATCGAACAGCTCCGCGTCGATGTGATTGTCCATCTTGAATTTGTGCAGGATCTTCACCGACTCGGAG
>Ga0075419_10003241_pt1 | contig 10422 bp, 10 predicted proteins | sample SoiMetdeltSBSDD3_FD_76900 | JGI IMG/M metagenome (GOLD analysis project Ga0075419, IMG submission 76900) | Bulk soil microbial communities from a Populus tree surrounding site in Tennessee, USA - Soil MetaG P. deltoides SBSDD3 | ecosystem: Environmental > Terrestrial > Soil > Tree plantation... | reverse complement strand
TTTTCTTGGGAGCAATCTTTTCGCGGGTCTCCAGTTCGTTTTTCTGATCGTAATCTTAATTGGTTTAGTTCTTGCCGAATCTGGTTTGGCAAAAGGACGAGCCGCTTAAAGATACAGCAAGGGGTGTGAATTTCGCTTAGGGGTGGTACACAACTTTCCAAAGGTGTACTGCACCATTCGCGCCGCCTGTAGCGAGCAGTCCGCCATCTGGTGATAACGCCAGGATGCCGTTCCCGCCAGGAGGCGTGGCTTCGAACAGCTCCTGATAATTCGAGGTGGCATAGACTCGCAGAGTCCCATCGCGAGAGGCGGCGATCAAAGCCGAACCATCCTCAGAGAATGCAACGCTTTCCACGACATTAGGAAAATGTCGAAGCTTATCCTTATCGATCAATCTCCCATTGGAAAGATTCCACAGCCATACCGCTCCTTCAGTACATTCCTCGCCCAAAGTGATCTGGCAGGTCGCCGTTGCAGCAGTGGAACCGTCGGGTGAGACCGCCACATCTAAAACCTGATGAGGATGGCTGAGCGTGTAAAGGGAAGTGCCATCGCTTGTTCGCCACACCTGGACGTTACGCGAGGTCCCACCGCCGACGAGAAACCTGCCATCAGGCGAATATGCCAGGGCGGTGATATTCCAATACTCCGGGAATTTTAGCAAAGGAGTCCAGGAGTCCACGAAAAAGGTCCAAATTGAGGCGTTCTGCAGATCACCCAGCGGCTCATCGACTCCTCCCACAGCCAGAATCTGCCCATTTGGCGAAAAGCTTACACTGACCACCTCGCCCGCCAAATCCAGCGACTTGAGCAGACTTCGATTACGCCAATCCCAGATCTTCGCTGTTTTATCGCTTGAGACAGAAGCAAGCATCTGACCATCGGGCGAGAAAGTCACTCCCCAGACGATACCTGTGTGCCCATCCAATTGGCCTATGGACTCACCGCTTGCCACATCCCATAAGTGGATAGTAAAATCTTCGACATTACCTCCCGCCGTGGCCAGGACGGCGCTATCAGGTGTGAATGCTACACTGCGTAAAAGTTCGCCACCTCCGACATTCATGAAAATCTCGAGCATTGAAAGCGTATTGTCTCGGATCAATATAAGTGTAGGAGTGGCAGAAGGAGGGATAAGGGTAATTGGAACTGGAGTCTGTGTTGCGGTTGTCGGAAGAGATGGTTCATTCGGCGGAGGTGAGGTAGGAGTTCCTACGGATAAAACTTCAACTGAAAAGATACAGGCGTTGAGGGACATTGCCATCAACATGAAACTGGTAATCAGCCGAAACCACTTATAGCTTCTCACGACATTCTCTCGATCCGCCAGCCTACATAATTCATAGCAAGCATACAAGAAAAATCGCGTTTGGGCAAGAATGAATCAATTGGATACCAGGCTCATAAATTAGGTAAAATCACTGTCAAGCTACGCAAAGTGCGACCTGTCAATTAAGCCAGGACCGGCATATTCTCGAACTAATGGCTCTTCTCCTTGCCGATTTGTTAAATCTTTTGCATTTTAAAGCATTTAAAATGGATTTGCCTTTTTTCCTTGTTGTAAATCTAAATTGCTTGGTGTAAGATTTAAGGAAGAGCCTGATTTTCAGAGGCCTCATCGTTCAGGAGAAATAATTTGGACATTTTTGAGAAATTTTGCCCTATCTGCAAGCAGAAAAATGAACTGGAAGCCATTGTTTGCAAACACTGTGGCGCATCGCTAGAGACCTATCCCATGGATGAGACAGCGATAACCAGGACCACCGAGGTGCAAACGAGAGTCATGGAGCGAATGGGAGAATTGCTCATTGATGAAGCATTGACCCCAGTCGGTGGAATTGCCATGTATTTAGCGGGCACCTCTGAGCCTGTTTTTTTATCCTCCGAAAAAGAATTCGTGATCGGCCGCAAGGTAGAGGATGATGGGACAACACAAGCCTTTCTTGATCTTGCAAAATTGGGCGCCTATCAGCTGGGGCTCTCGAAACAGCACGCGATGATTCGACGGGCCGACCATGGATATGAAGTAATCGATCTTTCCAGCAGAAATGGCACATGGCTGAATGAAGAACAACTGATGCCCGGTAGACCCTATCCACTGACCAGTGGCTCACAATTACGTCTTGCTCGCATGCGATTATTGGTTCTATATCGCCCTGTCCTGGAAGCCAAATAGAAAATGCGGATGTTTTCGCCTCTATCATTGCTGCAATCATGAACAACTTCGACAATTACCAACCACCCAAGCGGACCTCGTCACGCAGAAAAAGACAGGAGTCAATTTTTGTCTTACTGTTTGGCGCTTTCCTGTCTTTAGTGTGTGTCGGTATCGTGGGATTGGTTCTTTATTTGGGCGGCATTAACCCCTTTATTTTTCCATTCAGCTTGACGGCAACCGCCTTGGCTGAGAGGAATGCCAGTTGTCAGCTATTGATTAATAAGGCAATTCAATCCTCGGATAGCTATTGCGGCGAGACCGGATCGAACAATGTGTGTTATGGCAATACTACGATTCAAGCGGAACTTGCACCCGGCGTCACACAGCGTTTTTCGGAGCGCGGCGATATCATCGCTGTTGACGATTTGCGCCGTCTTTCCGCCGCACCGCTGGATCCGCAGAATGATGAATGGGGCATCGCGGTCTTTAAGGTGATTGCCAATCTACCTCGTTCGCTGCCCGGTGAGACCATCACAATGGTAGTATTTGGCAATACTACGGTCGACAAGGAAAGTGGGGGGCTGCAATCCTTTTACTTTTACAGCGAACTCGGTCAAATCGCTTGTGAGGCTGTTCCATCTGACGGCCTAATGCTCACCTCGCCTGGTGGAAGTGGTTTGCAAATTAACGTCAATGGAACGGAACTCACGTTGAAGGGCAATGCTAATCTAAAGGCGGTCAAAAATGGAGAGATGGAGGTGGGACTCCTCAGCGGATCGGCCAAAGTCGTTTCGAATGGTCAGGAGCAGTTTTTCGGTGCCGGCCAGAAAGTCAGTATTGGATTGGGCGGTGAGAACGGTGTTCAATCGATCACTGGTCCTTCAACGCCTGAACCGCTGACACAGGAGGAGCTCAACACTGCCTGCGCAGTGACGGGACAGTATTGTTCGCAGAGTCAAATTACGCCTGTCTCTGAGGCAGAGGCCCAACAACAAATAGAGGCTGAGATTACATTTACTCCCACAGTTATTACTCAGACGCCCACAACCAGGCCATCGCCAACCCTCTTCCCAACGAATACAGGCTTTGTACTGCCCACCTGGACTCCCCGGTGGACATTGACTCCCACACAAACGCGAACACCACTTCCTTCCGCAACGCCTACGCGGACTCTCACTCCAACCAGGACCAGAACACCCACTCCTACACTCACGCGCACGCGTACCGCGACCCCAACAATTACACTGACTCCAACCCTTACCTTCACGCCAACAAATACTGCGACTCCAACAGCAACACCAACTTGTGGATTAATATCCGCCAGTTCGGTGACAACTCTAAGCCCCAATGATCTTTCCATGGATATCACTAACAATAATGTAGCTCCAATTACCATTGACAGCTTTCATGCGGACTGGGTGAAAATCGCACCATCTCAGAAGCTCTCTAAACTATTTCTAGCCGGTACTGAAATCTGGAATATAGCGGATAATACTCCTCCAAGTGATATACCCGCTGAAGGAAATTGGAACAGTGCTACTCGTACAATCCCTGGTAATGCAAGTGTCGGAAACCTGGTCGTTCAATTCCAGGATCCATTGGAACCGGGTAATTACCAAATACAAGTTACCTTTGACAACGGTTGTCCGGTTACTGGCTCTTTCATCGTCCCCTAAAATCATGGTCATGACCACAGCCAATCTCTCTGACCCTTTAGGTCCGCTTGCGCCTGGAGGGATTTTTCGTCAATTCCAGTTGCTTGAGCAAATCGGTGTCGGTGGACAGGCTGTCGTATGGTCAGTTCTGGACAAGGGCCAAAACCGTGTCTTAGCAATCAAGTTCAATAAAATTCTAGACTCTGATCCAGACAAAGCGGAGGAAATTGGGATTGAGTATAAGATGGACAAACTAGTTAATCTTCACCATGCCCATATCCTTCCCCTTTATGAGTACGGTTCCGAAGAGAGAGTACGTTTCCTGGTTAGTCCATATATTCCCGGTGGCACACTCACCACGAAGATCAAGACTGCACAGTTATCTTTCGAGGATGTCCTACGATATGGAACAGAAATTGCATCAGCTTTGGATTATCTTCAAGGTCAGGGGGTCATCCATCGGGATCTTAAATCCTCAAATATCTTACTTGATCTAAGCGATCATACCTACCTGGCCGACTTTGGACTGGCACGCATCCTTTCTACCTCTACGCTTGCCTTTCACACCGGTCATGGAACTCCTCCTTATGCTTCACCTGAACAAGTGAGCTCAAAGGAAATTACATCGAAATCTGACATATTCAGTTTCGGTATTCTGCTTTTCGAAATGTTCACGGGTCAGTTGCCATGGAATGGGAAAAGACAACTGGGCATAGAGCAACTTCATTCCGACCAGGAACTCCCTGATCCGCGTGAGTATGTGACAGGCTTGCCTCCGCGCGTTACGGATGTACTGCGACGCGTGACTTCCTTTAATCCAGATTTACGTCCTCGTACGGCAACGGAAGTGATGAGAATGCTCTATTACGTTTTTAACATCCCAGCCGAGTCGATGCAAGCGAAGCTGCTACACGATGAGCCCGCGGCCCGTAACAAGGATGCAGAGCAAATACTCAAACAGGCTTTGACTCAATGGGAGTCTACCAATGGAAAATTCAGCTTAGGACTCACCAAGTTCGCCTTAATTGATTCCGAACCGATGAGGATCACAACGGATAATTTCAACCGGTTTATGCTATCTCAGGCATTGACCTACGGTTATCATGACGATCAGTGGTGGTCAACAGTCCGTAATCTGCGCGAAAGGCTTATCGTTTCATCAGCGCTGCTTGGGAAGGAAAATGAAGCGATCACGGGTCGTATTCTTGAACATCTAACAACCGATGTAGATATCCTTGCATCCACAAGTGGACTACCCGGGAGTATTGCGACATCCTTGTTAACGATTGGAACGCAAACGAATGATTCGACTCTTCGCCAGAAGATCTTTACTGGGATTCGAATCCTGCTTCGGCCTGGAAGCACCTGGAAAGATCCTCAGCTCGATCCCAATCAGATCAGGCGGCTAGGAGAATTGGCGCTTGAAGATTCGGAGTCTGGTGATACCGCGGCTAAGTTAATTGGGCACCTTCGCTTGCCATCTGCAGTTAAGGTCATCCTGAATCATTCAGATGAAGGAAGGAAAATTGATGCCCTACTATTGATCCAGCAGGTGACAGGCAACCTGCCTTCCTTGGTCCCGGGTCATATTCGCTTTCGGCTATCAGTTGAACGAAACCTGCAACGTTTGACTCAACGACCCGTTAACCTCTTTGGCGCGTTTATGATGGCATTCCTGGGAGCGGCATTGGGTATAGCACTCCAGGTATACCTGACACTCAACTTTCCAGATTTTATGGACGCTGTGCGCATTACCACATCTCTGGAACAAGGGTTAATTATCGGTTCCATGTTTGGATTGAGCATCTTTCTTGTTCGGTTGATAAATGAACGCTTCCGCACATCTAACCCTCTACTTAATGTCTTTCTAGGGACGATCGTAGGCGGAATGGGGATGAACATTGCCCTATTCATATTTCATGCACTTTATGTTCACACCGTTCCGCAGGGTTTTCTGATTACGCTCGGTTGCATGATGATCGCATTAAGCTTTGCAGTTGGCGGTTTGATTCGTTCTCGCCTGATTAGAATACTCCTTTCAATAGTCTCAATTCTTGTGGCGATCGTGGGGACATGGTTGATTCACGTAAATCTTGCGGCATCGGCAGTGGAACTGGCTCCCATATTCAGATACGATTACGCGTGGTCACTTACTCAGGTGCTACTCACTGCTCTTGGTGTCGCAGTCCTTATTGGCGTGTTTGGAAATCTTGTCAATCTTTCCATCAGGAACGAATACAAATAGGCCTTGTGACCCACGAACGCCTCTCGCTGAACAAGGCCGGCGAGTTTACAGGGGCGAAATACTCTGCTTCATCCACGCACCGATATGGGCATATTAACAACAAAACAGCGATTGAACCTGGATTTTATGGGGAATGCTGTCAACAGGTTTGTTAGAGCTATCGATAACAATTTTGTCAATATTCTTTTCGGTAAATCTCAGCATAGCGGACTTACTCCTCGCTATACTACCATCTGTCTCACATCCAATCACACAAGGAGTATGAACGATGAGACCCAAATCGATTTCTTTCTTTATGGGGATTCTCCTACTCTTTAGCCTGTTTGCCCCTTCTTCACCCGCCCACGCGTGGAGTATTACGCCACAAAAAGTAACCTTTGTGAATGCTCAGGGAATTACTCTTATAGGTTGGTTGTTCAAACCAAGTGGTACCGGTCCCTCCCCTGCAATCGTGATGATGCCGGGCTGTCTCGGTGCCTACTCCTTTGGCGACCCGGCCAAGGGAATTAACTCGGTGTACCGTGAATGGGGTGATAGATTGGTTAATGCAGGGTATGTTGCTCTCTTGGTCGACTCCTTTACACCGCGCAATGCCTTGCAAAATCAATGTGGCAACGGAACCATAGGCGTGTCGGAGGTAAATGATCGTCCTTACGATGCATACGCCGGTCTCAAATATCTCGCTTCACAAGCATTTGTGGCTTCCAATAAGATCGGTTTGCTGGGCTGGTCGCATGGCGGTAGCTCAGTCATGGTGACAATGGATGCAACCAAATTCATGAGGGGCTCGAGTTTCAAGGCTGCGATCGCATTCTACCCCGGCTGCGGCTTAAGCAACGCCTTCGGCGGTATAAGACAAAGTGCCTGGAAGCCCTATGCGCCGTTCCTTATTTTGCATGGTTCTGCTGATACAGTTGCGAGTCCTGCAGCCTGTACTACTCGTGTCACACTTGCTCAACAGCTTGGAGCGACAAGTCTGGCTATTAACATCTTTGAGAATGCTCAACACCGTTTTGATGGAGCGAGACAAGTCGCTAATGGCTTTACTCAGTATGATATAGATGCCAAGCTCACTGCCGACGAGCAAGTAATGCATTTCTTCGGTACGAATCTGCCAAAATAGCTGCTCAGTTCAAATCACATTCTGGTTTGCTCACGGACCCTAAAGGCAAGAAGTCTTTAGGGTCTTATAATTTCGATTTGGTTGTAAAATCTGAAATATTAATTTATATACCAAATGAGCGCGTGCTCGATCGGGAGATAACCTGTGATTTCCATTGTTCCATACAAGCCATCTTGGCCGAATGAATTTCTCGAAAAAGGAACCATGTTACGACACATCCTTGGTGACCTCGCGCTGCGGATTGACCACATTGGCTCTACGTCGGTACCAGGATTGGCGGCAAAAGATGTGCTCGATATTCAGATAACCGCCCAACGACTATCCAGCAAGTTGGAGAGTGCCATGAACCTTGCGGGATTTCAGCGTCTAATCAATATCAATCAAGACCATGTTCCACCGGGAAACGAAGCGGATGCCCATGCATGGGAAAAGTGGATATTCCAGCCACCCTCGCCTGGGCGGCGAGTCAATGTGCATGTGCGGATGCCAGGTCGTGCGAACCAGCGTTACGCTATTCTATTTCGTGATTATCTGCGCGCCTTCCCAGCGATTGCTCAGGCGTACGGACAGGTGAAAGAAGCCATTGTCAAATATCACCCTGAACAGGATATGGAAGCGTACTACGACATCAAAGACCCTGTATGCGACATCATCATGGGTGGCGCGGAAGAATGGGCTGCTTCTACGAATTGGCGGCCAGGACCGACTGACTGCTAATAAAAGTGGAAAGCTTGTCGCAATGGGGGCAGAAACGTACAACAAACTCTGATGTAAAATTTAGGAAACAATGTACAAACGAAAGATCTTCTCCCGCCGGAGCCCTCCGGCGCGTAGTTTTCGTCTGCCGCTTGGTCTGGTTCTAGTGGTTCTCGCGATCGTATTATGTATATTGATTCCCTCCACTCCGATCAATTTATCCAGCATAAACGTGTCAGATAAGGGCTTACCGACTCCATTGCCGACATTTACGCCCGGTCCCAGACCAACCAAGGAACACATTGGTCGCATCATATTTACTTGTACACGCGGCGACTATAATCAACTGTGTATGATCAATGCAGATGGAACAGGCTACCAACAGATGACGGAGATTGAGGCACATAATTATTATCCAGTCTATTCCCCATTGGGAGGCTCCATCGTTTATTCATCGAATCAAGACGGTGGCGTTTTCGATCTCTTTCTCTTTGTTTTCGAGGGCCAACGCCTAATCCGACTCACAGATCGGATCGGCAATGTCGTCTCGCCGAGTTTCTCCCCGGATGGCCAGACGATCCTTTTTGCGAACCGCGCAGCCGAAGGACCCACATCCTTGTGGACGGTCGAAAACACAGGCGAAAACTCAAAACTGCTTTATGCAGGGCCCAACACAATCGTCGCCACGGACTGGTCACCTGATGGGAATACGATTGCCTTTGCCATGGCCGTCGACCGGCCTGATTCTTATGAAATCTTCCTTATGGGGGCAGATGGGTCGAATGTACGGCAATTAACATACGGTCTGCCCGGAATTGGTGGTAGCCTCGATTGGTCGCCCGATGGAAAGTATCTGTTGATCTATGCAGGCCCGCAAGGTGATAAGGACATCTTCCGCATCGATGTAGAAGCGAAAACTGCCGCTCAGCTAACGGATGGCGGAAACAATGCCGCCTCGTCGTTCTCCCCGGATGGTCAGTGGATCGCGTTTAACTCTTTGCGAAATAACGATCAGGCTGATATATTTATCATGCGCACGGATGGATCGAGCATGCGCCAGGTGACGACCGACCCTGAACCCGATTGGCAGCCACAATGGGAGCCGTAATTTTTTATTCACTTTTTCAGTCGGTCCATCCCGGCGGCTTGAGTAAACTCTTAGAAGAGGAATTATGAAACGGACGATCTTCATCGCAATAATATTTTCTCTCCTTTCAGGTTGTTCCTCGCTGCCCATTTCGCTTCCATTTCTCCAGTCTCCTACACCTACTAGTCCGCCTCAACCAACTGCGACCCCGTTTGCCTTACCTGCCTCTAACACACCAGACCTGTTTGTCATCAACACGTCAGAACCCACCTCGACAGGATTAAGCAATGCACCGCTAAGCACGGACACTCCCCTTCCGATTTTCACCCCCACCATTCGCTCAACTATCACTCTCGAACCCATTGCACCCAACCTCTTCACACCTTCCCCGAACATATTTCTTTCCGTTCAAAAAAGCACGAATCTAATCGTATGGGGCAGCACCTGTGAGGGCCCACGTTCGATCCGGTTTACTGCGCAGGTGATGCCAGTACGCAGATTGAGGTTTGTAACATTATGGTATCGCCTTCAGGATAAGTATGGCAGTCGCAATACAGGCTGGCGCGGTGGTGCTATCCTCAGCGACAACGATCAGGGGACGTATTTTTATGATCTTCAATTGAACCAAATCAATCGTTACAGGTATTATGAGGATGCCTGGTTTCAATATCAACTGGTTGCTTCAACAATCACCCGCAAAGTATTAGGGCGGTCCGTCGTTTCTCAAAATGAAGTTTCGCTTACGCATTGCAAGGTCCTCAATCCGTGATCTAAAATTGCAAAGGGTCTTCCATGAAAAAAATCGTTCATCTCCTCCTGTTGTCAATTTTCCTTTCTGGTTGTACCGCTTTGCAAAATGTTGGTCAACTGATTGCATCTCCCACAGTGCCGCCACCAGCTGATACACCCACTCCGTTTTCGAGTGCGACGCCAATCCCCACACAAAATCTTTTTGCAACCTCCACCAGCACACCGCTCACATTTACGCCCACTGTCACAGCACTCGGTGCTGAATTGTTTACGCCCACCAATACTGAGACTCCTTTTCCGACAGCCGGTTTACCGCCCAGTGCCCTGGGCGGCAATTACTTCACGCCGAAAAGTGTCGGCTTTCTTGCAGTATTGATTTCGAATAACTTGATGTATTGGAACGAAGGCCCGTGCACGCCGCGTAACATAAAAATATCCGCTTTTGTGGAGGATGTGGTCAACACACACAGGGTTGTGTTGTTCACCCGCCTCCGCGAAAAGAAAAACACGTTAAACGTGACGGAATGGAATGCGGGGGCGATCATGAACAAGGCGGATAACGGCTCGTTCAATTACGACATCCGTACCTTCAACCTCAGGCGTTACTATTATTTTAAAGAGGCCTGGTTGGAGTATCAACTTGTTGCAATTACGGAAGACCTGGAAATTATCGGACGTACACCGATCTATGATCGGAATATTTCGCTT
>Ga0075419_10003233_pt1 | contig 10429 bp, 9 predicted proteins | sample SoiMetdeltSBSDD3_FD_76900 | JGI IMG/M metagenome (GOLD analysis project Ga0075419, IMG submission 76900) | Bulk soil microbial communities from a Populus tree surrounding site in Tennessee, USA - Soil MetaG P. deltoides SBSDD3 | ecosystem: Environmental > Terrestrial > Soil > Tree plantation... | reverse complement strand
GTCGATGCCCTCCTCGTGCGCGATCATGGCGGCGGCGATGTGCTCGGTGGACCCGCGCGAGCCGCCTCCCCACTTCACGCTGCCGGGGTCCTTCTTCATCTGCTCGACCACGTCCTTCATGCTCTTCAGTGGCGAGCTGGCCGGCAGCACGAACACGTTGTACTCGCTCGTCAGCCGCGCGATCGGCGTGGCCTGCGACAGCGACACCGGCGGCTTGCCGGTGATGATGCCGCCCAGCATCACGGCGCCCATCACCATGAGCGCATTCGGGTCGCCCTTGTTGGCGTTGACGAACTGCGCCAGGCCGATGGCGCCGGCCGCGCCGCCCTTGTTGTCGTAGGTGACCGAGGTCGCGGCACCGCTTTCCTGCAGCGCCTTGCCGAGTGCGCGGCCAGTGGTGTCCCAGCCGCCGCCGGGGTTGGCCGGGATGAGCAGCTTGAGGTTGGCGGCGGCCAGCGCCGGCAGGGGGAGTGCGCCTGCCGCGGCGAGCGCGGCGAGCGATTTCAGGAAGGTGTCACGGCGCATGCTTGTCTCCTGTCTGTGGAACGCGAGCCGCGCCATCTTCGAGGCGCTGGCTGTCAGTCCGCTGTCCAACTCATCGGGACAAATGCTAATGTGCCCCGCATGAAGTTGCTGCTCGTCGAGGACGATCCCGCGATGCGAACGACGGTGCAGCGTGCCCTCGAGCGGCGGGGCTTCCAGGTCGCGGCCTGCGGGGACGGCTCGCGCGCGCTCGACCGCTGGCGCGCCGCGCTGCCCGAGGCGGTGCTGCTCGACCTCAGCCTGCCGGGCATCGACGGCCTGCGCGTGCTGGAGCAGGCGCGCGCCGAAGGCCTCGCGGCGCCCGTGCTCGTCCTCACCGCGCGCGGCACGGTGGGCGACCGCGTGCTCGGCCTCAACACGGGCGCCGACGACTACCTCGCCAAGCCGTTCGACCTCGACGAGCTCGAGGCGCGCATCCGCGCCCTGGTGCGCCGCGCCGGGGCGAACACGGCCGCGGGCGCGCCCGCGTTCTGCGGCCTGCGCGCCGATGCCGAGAGCGGCGCCGTCTACTTCCACCACGCGCCGCTGGAGCTCGCCCCGCGCGAAGCCGCGCTGCTGCGCGCGCTGCTCGCGCGACCGGGGCATGCGGTGGCCAAGGAGCGCCTGTTCGAGCTCGTCTTTCCCGGCGAGCCCGAAGTGCAGGTCGAGGCCATCGAGGTGGTGGCCTACCGGCTGCGCAGGAAGCTGGCCGACACCGGCGCGCAGCTCGTCACGCTGCGCGGTCTCGGCTACCTGCTCAAGGCCGGCGGCGCATGAAGCCGCGCGCGGGCGGCGCGGGGCGCGGGTCGCTGCGGCGCCGGCTGATGGCCGGCATCCTCGTGCCGGTGGTGGCGATCGTGTCGGTCAATACCGTGAGCCTCTACCGGCAGGCGCTGCGCGCCGCCGACACGGCCTACGACCGCACGCTGCTCGCGTCGGCCAAGTCGATCGGCGAGCAGCTGCAGGTGACCGGCGGCGCCGAGCCGCGCCTGGCCGCCACGGTGCCGTACTCGGCGCTGGAGGCCTTCGAGGCCGACAACCGCAGCCGCATCTTCTATCGCGTGACGGGATTCGCCGGCGAGATGGTGTCCGGCTTCCCCGACCTGCCGCCGTGGCGCGGCACCGTGCCGATCAAAGGGCCGTACGCCGCGCTGGTGGACTTCTACGACGACCGCTACCGCGGCGTGCCCGTGCGCGTGGCGGTGCTGCTGCAGCCGGTCGCGGGGCCGCAAGGGCAGGGCATGGCCACCATCCAGGTGGCCGAGACGCTCGAGCTGCGCCGCACGCTGGCGCAGCAGATCCTCGTCGCGACCGTGTGGCGCCAGGCGGCGCTGGTGATCGTCATCGCGATCGTCGTGGTCTGGGTGGTGCAGCGCGCGACGCGGCCGGTGCGCCGCCTGAGCGCCGAGCTCGCGACGCGCCGCGAGGACGACCTCGCGCCGATCGACGCGCCCGACGCCCCGCGCGAACTGCGCCCGCTGGTCGACGCCGCCAACCAGCTCATGGCGCGCCTGCGGCGGCTGCTGGAGCACCAGCAGCGCTTCGTGCGCGACGCCTCGCACCAGCTGCGCACGCCGCTCGCGGTGCTGAAGACGCAGACCCAGTCGGCGCTGCGCGGCGACATGCCCCCCGCGCAGGCCCTGCAGGAGATCGGCGCGACCGTGGAGCGCGCGACGCGGCTCGCCAACCAGATGCTCGCGCTCGCCAAGGTCGAGCAGGTGCTGGCGCAAGGGCCCGGCGGGCCGGTCGCGCTGGCCGACGTGGTGAGCGAGGTGGCGCTCGACCTGTCGCCGCTGATCGGCGCGCGCGGGCTCGACTTCGAGCTGCAGGCCGCGCCCGTCACGGTGCGCGGCCACGACTGGATGCTGCGCGAGCTCACGCGCAACCTGCTGTCGAACGCGGTGCGCGAGACGCCCGCGGCCGGCCGCCTGCTCGTCGTCGTGGGGCGCGACGCCGGCGCGCCCGTGCTGCGCGTGTCGGACAGCGGCCCCGGCATCGCGCCCGAGGCCATGGACCGCCTGTTCGAGCCGTTCCACACCGGCCATCCCACCGAGGGCAGCGGCCTCGGCCTGGCGATCTGCCGCAGCATCTGCGACGCGCTCGGCGCCACGCTGACGCTGCGCAACCGCACGCCGGGCGGGCTGGACGCCGAGGTGCGCTTCGCCGCGTGACGCGCGCGTTCACAGATCTTTACGGCGCAGCGATCGCGGCTTTACCGCACCGGGCCACCATCGGCAACGGATCAACGGCCTTCGCCCCGCGCCTTGCGCCGGGGCGATTTTTTTGATGGTCCAATCCGACGGCATGACGACGCGCATCCTGCTCATCGACGACGACACCCGACTGGCCGAGATGGTGGGCGACTACCTGCGCGGCGGCGGCTTCGAGGTGGACGCGGCCGGCACGCTGGCCGCCGGGCGCGAGAAGCTGGCCGCGCAGCCGTACGACGCGCTCGTGCTCGACCTGATGCTGCCCGACGGCGACGGGCTCGACCTGTGCCGCGAGGTGCGCCACCAGGCGCGCACGCGCCACCTGCCGCTGCTCATGCTCACCGCGCGCGGCGAGCCGCTCGACCGCATCGTCGGCCTGGAGCTCGGCGCCGACGACTACCTGCCCAAGCCGTTCGAGCCGCGCGAGCTCCTCGCGCGCGTGAAGGCGCTGCTGCGCCGCGCCGCGCCCGCGCCGCAGGAGGACGAGGTGCTGCGCTTCGGCCGGCTCGAGATCGACCTCGGCGCGCGCGTGGCGCGGCTCGACGGCAAGCCGTGCGACCTCACCAGCCACCAGTTCGACCTGCTGGTCGTGCTCGCGCAGAGCCCCGGCCGCGTGCTGTCGCGCGACCAGATCATGGACGCGCTGAAGGGCCATCCGCTCGAGGCCTTCGACCGCTCGATCGACGTGCACATCTCGCGCATCCGCGCGGTGATCGAGGACGACCCGAAGATGCCGCGCCGCGTGCTCACCGTGCGCGGCGCGGGCTACGTGTTCGCGAAGAAGCAGGACGCGGACGCCTGAAGAGACGGAGCCCAGCCCCCATGAAACCGTGCAGCGCAGCTGGCTCGCTCGCAGGCCGACCCACCATCGCGAGGCCGCCGATGGCTCGCGGCAGCCTCTCGAGGAAACGCCGGGCCGCCCCAAGTTTCCTCGACCCCCACGGGGGGCGGGCTGGGCGCAGCCCGGCCCTGGGGGCCGTCTCGAGGAAACGCCGGGCCGCCCCAAGTTTCCTCGACCCCCACGGGGGGCGGGCTGGGCGCAGCCCGGCCCTGGGGGCCGTCTGAGACCACGGCATGCGCACGCTCACGCTGCGCATCTACCTCACCGTCGTGGCGGTGCTGGCGCTGTTTGCGCTCGCCTCGGGGTGGCTGTTCCAGCAGCAGATCGAGCGCGAGCGCACGCGCGCCGAGTCGATGATCTCCGAGCGCATGGCCGCGTGGGCCGAGCTCATCCAGCGCTCGCTGCCCGGCACCGAGGCCGCGCCGCAGGACCAGGCCGCCGCGCTCGGCGAGTGGTCGCAGCGGCTGCGCCTGCCGCTCGCGCTCGACGGCCCGGACGGGCAGCGCATCGGCACCTCCGAATCGTTCCTGCGCCGGCAGGCCGAGGCGGGCGCGCGGCGCATCGCCGTGAAGCTGGAGGACGGCCGCACGCTGTGGGTCATGCGGCCGCAGCGCAACGGCATGCGCCCCGGCGGGCGGCCCGAGGCCGGCGGTCCGGGGGCGCTGCTGCCGCCGCTGCCCTTCGTGCCGCCCGGCTGGCAGCGCGCCTTCGGGCTGGTCATCGTCCTCGTGCTGCTGTTCGTCGCGGTGGCGGTGGGCGCGTGGCCGGTGGTGCGCCGGCTCACGGGACGGCTGCACGCGCTGCAGCGCGGGATGGAGACGTTCGGCGCCGGTCGCCTCGACCACCGCGTGGAGGTGAGCGGGCGCGACGAGGTGGCCGCCGTGGCGGCCAGCTTCAACGCGGCCGCCGCGCGCATCGAGGCCCTGGTGCGCGCGCACCAGTCGCTGCTCGCCAACGCGAGCCACGAGCTGCGCTCGCCGCTCGCGCGCATGAAGATGGCCGTCTCGATGATCGAGGATGCCGCGCCCGCGCAGCGCGAGCGGCTGAAGCGCGAGATCGACACCAACATCGCCGAGCTGGACGCGCTGGTCGAGGAGGTGCTGCTGGCCAGCCGCCTCGACGCGCTGGAGGCGCTGGAGCACCGCGAGCGCGTCGACGTGCTCGGCTTGGCCGCCGAGGAAGCGGCGCGCGTCGACGCGGTGCTCGAGCCGGCGGCGGACCCGTCGCCGCTCACCGTCGAGGGCGACGAGCGCCTGCTGCGCCGCGCGCTGCGCAACCTGCTGGAGAACGCGCGCCGGTATGGCGGCGGCGACGTGAGCGTGATCGCGCAGCGGGCCGGCGACCGCGTCGAGCTGCGCGTGTGCGATCGCGGCCCCGGCGTGCCGGCCGAGCTGCGGCAGCGCATCTTCGAGCCGTTCTACCGCCTGCCCGGCCATGCCGAGCAGGCCGGCGGCGTGGGGCTGGGGCTGAGCCTCGTGCGGCAGATCGCCGAGCGCCACGGCGGCAGCGTGCGCTGCGAGCCGCGCGCGGGCGCAGGCAGCTGCTTCGTGCTGGCGCTCAAGCGCGCGGCCGACGCCGCGCCGCGCCGCGAGGCGGCCGGCGCGGCGGTGGCCGCCTCCGCGACTGCGGTCGACAGCAAGGCCTGAGGAGGCTGCGCGGCAGAAGCCGCCGCCGCTCGTCCGTTCGCCTGAGCCTGTCGAGGGGCAGCGTGGCGGCGAGAGACCCCGCGAGCGGGGAGAGGGGGCAAAACCGTCTGCCGCGCAGGCTCCCAGGGGCCCTCGGCGCGTCCAGGCGATAAGCTTCCGCCACGACACAACCCGAGGAGGACGCGATGGCCGCAAGACCCTACGACGTGATCGTGTTCGGCGCCACCGGCTACACGGGCCGGCAGGCGGTGGTCGCGATGGTCCACCGCGCGGCCACGCAGACCCTGCGCTGGGCGGTGGCGGGCCGCAACGCCGACAAGCTGCGCGCGCTGGTGGCCGAGCTGGTGCCGCCCACGGTGGAGCAGCCGGGCATCGTCGTCGCGGACACGACCCAGAACGAGTCGCTGCAGCACATGGCTTCGCAGACCGTGGTACTGCTCAACCTCGCCGGCCCCTACGCGATCGGCGGCGAGGCGGTGGTTCAGGCGTGCATCGGCCACGGCACGCACCACCTCGACCTCACGGGCGAGACCTTCTGGGTGCAGCAGCTCATCTCGCGCCACCACCGCGCGGCCGAGACGGCGCAGGTGAAGGTGATCCCCTCGTGCGGCTACGAGGCGCTGCCGTTCGACATCGCCACCCTCTGGATCGCGCAGCAGGTGCACGAGCGCTTCGCCGAGCGGTGCCGCCAGGTGAAGATCGTGGTGAGCTTCGCGGGCAGGCGCATCACCAGCCTCGGGGACGCGGTGAGCGGCGGCACGGTGGCGTCGCTGCGCAGCCTGCTCGAGCACGACACCACCGACTGCGTGCGCAACCCCGCCTGCCTGCTGCCCGCCGACGCGCTCACCGCGAGCGAGACGGCGCAGCGCAACGCCTACCGCTTCACGCCCCATTACGACGACGACGTCGAGGCGGTCACCGCGCCCACCATCCCGGCGCCTTTCGTCAACCCGCCCATCGTGCTGCGCACGCATGCGCTGATGGCCGGCTCCGGCTGGTTCACCGACGACTTCCGCTACACCGAGTCGATGAACATGAAGAGCCTCGTGCCGAGCGTGTCGTTCCTGCCCGAGTCGTCCAACCTGCCGCTGCAGTGGGCTGCCGCCGCCTCGCTCGCCGCGCCGCTCGCCAACCTCAGCGCCGCGGTGGCCGGCCCCCTGAAGTTCGAGCGCCAGCCGCTGCGCAAGCTGGTCGAGTGGATCGCGCCGAAGCCGGGGCAGGGCCCGAGCGAGGAGGTGCTGTCGCAGACCGGCTATTCGTTCGACGTGTTCGGCCTGTCCGAAGGCGGCCGGCGGCTGCGCGCGCGCATGGACGCGCAGGGGCACCCCGGCTACCGGTCGGCGCCGGAGATGGCGGTCACCGCCGCCGTCGGCCTCGCGCGCGGCACGCTGGGCAACACCCCGCACTTCGGCATCGTCACGCCCGCCACGGGGCTGGGCATCGAGGCGGTGGGCGCGATGCGCGAGGCGGGGCTCGCCTTCTCCGTCGTGTCCTAGCCGCGCTCAGCGGCGACGAAGCACGACCGCGAGGAAGCCGCCGAGCGCGAGCGCCGCGACGGTCAGCCCGGCGGTCGACGCGGCCCAGAAGCCGAGCGCGCCGCGCAGCGGGGGCGGCGTGAGCCCGGTGACGTCGAAGGCGACGAGGTAGCCGCCGCCGAGCCCCACGCCCCAGATCGCGGCGGCATAGATCACCACCGGCACCGTCGCGATCTTGTAGGCCCTGAGGGTGAACGACGCGACGGTCTGTGCCGCGTCCGCGATGTGGAAGAGGATCACCGACGCGAGCAGCGGCATCGCGGCCGCGATGATCGTGGCGTCCCCGGTGTAGGCGCGCATCAGGCCCTGGCGGGTGAGGTACACCGTCGCTCCCATCGCGGCGGCGATCGCGATGCCGAACTGCATCCCGCGCCAGGCGATGCGCCGCGCGTCGCGCCGGTCCGCGGCGCCGATGCGCTGCGCGACCAGCGTGGCGGTGGCGTTGGCGATCGCCAGCGGCATCATGAACAGCACCGACACGATGTTCACCGCGATCTGATGGCCCGCCACCGGCGTGGCGCCGAGCCGCGCGATGAAGAACGCCATGAAGGTGAAGCCGGTCACCTCGATGCCGATCGCCAAGCCCATCGGCACGCCGAGCGCGAGCAGGTCGCGCAGGCTCGCGGCGCGCGGGCGCGCCAGGCCGCCGCGGCCGAGGCCGAACGGGCGGTAGAACGGATCGCGCCGCAGCAGCATCCAGGCCGCCAGGCATTGCAGGCCCATGGCGATCGCGGTGGCCATGCCGCAGCCGGCCGCGCCGTGCGCGGGCAGCCGCAGCGGCCCGGACTCGACGCCGAACACCATCACCGCGTTGAGCGGCACCTTGAGCGCCAGCGCGCCGAACTGCAGCGCCATCACGACCTTGGGCCGCGACACCGCGGTGTTGAAGCCGCGGAACGCGGTGAACAGCAGCGCCGACGGCAGCGCGAAGGCGAGCGCGCGCAGGTAGCCGCGCACCTTCTGCGCCACCTCGCCCTCGACGCGCGACAGCGCGAGGAACGGCTCGGGCAGGAGCAGCACGAGGCAGCCGAGCAGCGAGAGGCCGAGCGCGAGCCACAGGGCCTGGTGCAGCTCGCGGCCCGCGTCCTCGAGGCGGCGCGCGCCGAAGAGCTGGCCCACGATCGGCCCGACCGCCAGCACGATGCCCATGAAGCCCACGAACACCGAGATGTAGACGGCGCCGCCCACGGCGAGCGCCGCGAGGTCGGCCGCGCCGTAGCGCGCGGTCATCACGGTGTCGACGGTGCTGAAGGCGAGCACCGCGAGCTGGCCGAAGAACAGCGGCCACGCCAGCGCGCCGATGCGGCGCGCGTCGTGCAGCAGGCCGGGCCGCGGGCTCGGCGCCGCGGCGGCGCTCAAGCCCGCTCCGCGTAGCGGTTGAAGCGCCAGGCGGTGGCTTCGAGCGTGATGCGGCGCCAGGTGGCGCGCTTCTCGGCCGGCGTCATCACCGGCCAGTCCTGCACCTCGTCCGCGGTGCGGCCGCAGCCCTTGCACACGGCGTCGCCCTGGCTCGTCGAGCAGATCGCGATGCACGGGGCGTCGGGCAGGGTGGCGTACCAGGCGAGCCAGGCGTCGCGCGCGGCAGGGGGCAGGGCCTCCTCGTCGAACAGCGCCTCGCGGCGATACGCCATGAGCGCGTACACCTCGGCGAGCGCGCGCACTTCGGCGCAGGCGGTCACGCCGTCGGCCGACGGGCGGCGCGAGCGCCACCAGTTGATGGCGGATTCGATGTCGGTGACGTGGATGCCGGCCATGGGGAGCGCAGGATAACTCCCGGCCTCACCGCACGCACCGGCCTTCCCCGCGGGCCTTGCTCAAGCGCCGAACCGCCCCGCCTGGTAGTCCTGCACCGCCTCGACGATCTCGTCCTTCGTGGTCATCACGAAAGGCCCGTACTGCACGATCGGCTCGCCCAGCGGCCGACCGGCGATCACGAGCGCGCGCGCGTCCGCGTCCGCGCGCAGCACGACGCCGTCGCGGTCCGGCGCGTTGGCGAGGATCGCCATGCGCTGGGTCGCGACCGGCGTGTCGGCGACGTGGACCGTGCCGCGGTACACGTGCACGAACGCGTTGTGCCCGGGCGGCAGCGCCTGCTCGAAGCGCGTGCCCGCCGGCAGGTGCACGTCGAGATACAGCGGCTCGGTGACCTCGCGCTGCACGGCGCCCGCGACGCCGTGGCTCTCGCCGGCGATCACGCGCACGGTCACGCCCTGCGGCGTGGCGAACTGCGGGATCTGCGCCGACTGGATGTCGCGGTACCACGGCGCGCGCAGCTTGTCCTGCGCGGGCAGGTTGAGCCAGAGCTGGAAGCCTTCCATGCGGCCTTCCTCCTGCTCGGGCAGCTCCGAATGGATCACGCCGCGGCCGGCGGTCATCCACTGCACGCCGCCGTTCTGCAGCAGCCCCTCGTGTCCCGCGCTGTCGCGATGGCGCATGCGGCCCGCGATCATGTACGTCACCGTCTCGAAGCCGCGGTGCGGGTGGTCGGGGAAGCCGGCGATGTAGTCCTCGGGGTTGTCGGTGCCGAAGGCGTCGAGCATGAGGAACGGATCCAGGCGGCGCTGCAGCGGCTGCGTCAGCACGCGCGTCAGCTTCACGCCGGCGCCGTCCGAGGTGGCCGTGCCGGCCACGATGCGCTCGACCGCGCGCGGCCGGGTCACGGTGCGGGTTGACTCGATCGTCGACGTTGCCATGGTCGGGGGTCTCCTCGGAAGTCGGGGTCATTGTGCGGGCCGGCTTCAGAGCCTGTGCACGATTCGCCTGCGAACGGTCGGCTCGGCTCTGAGTGAGCCGACTCCGCGGCACAGCTTCGCAGAGCCTGTCCTGAGCTTGTCGAAGGGTGCGGTCGCTGCGTCGGCTCAGCCGGCCAGCGCCTCGTCGATCTGCGACTGCGCCGCGGCCAGGGCCTGGCGCTCCGCCTCGGGGCCCATCGCCAGGCCCTCGGCGTAGATGAACTGCACGTCGGCGAGGCCGATGAAGCCGAGGAAGGTCTGCAGGTACGGCACCTGCGTGTCCGCCGGCGTGCCGCGGTACATCCCGCCGCGCGTGAGCGCCACGTACGCCTTCTTGCCCTTCACCAGGCCCTCCGGGCCGTTCTCGGTGTAGCGGAAGGTGACGCCGGCGCGGGCGATCGCGTCGATCCAGTTCTTCAGCTGCGCGGGAACGCCGAAGTTGTACATCGGCACGCCCAGCACGACGACGTCGGCCGCCTGCAGCTCGGCGATGAGCGCGTCGTCCAGGCCGACGCGCGCGGCCTGCGCGGGGGTGCGCTCCGCGGCGGGGGTGAACAGGGCGCCCAGGGCCGCCTCGTCGAGCGCGGGGTGCGGCGTGTGCGCCAGGTCGCGCACCGTGAGGGTGGCGTCGGGGTGCGACGCGCGCAGGCGGGCGACGACGTCGTTGGCCAGGCGCGTGGACTGGGAGTTTTCGCGGCGGGCGCTGGAGTTGATCTGCAGGATGTTCATTCGGGCTTCCTCGGGAGTGGGTGGCGGGATGCGATGAACTTTAGTTGTCCCGAATTCAATGCGGAAGATCGTTAAGCGGATAACATTGTTCCGTCCACGGGACAATGGAGGCGACGTGACGCTCGAACCCAACGACCTGATGCTCTTCGCGCGCGTGGTCGAGGAAGGCAGCTTCAGCCGCGCGGCCGCGCGCGTCGGGCTGCCGAAATCCACG
>Ga0075419_10003232_pt1 | contig 10431 bp, 9 predicted proteins | sample SoiMetdeltSBSDD3_FD_76900 | JGI IMG/M metagenome (GOLD analysis project Ga0075419, IMG submission 76900) | Bulk soil microbial communities from a Populus tree surrounding site in Tennessee, USA - Soil MetaG P. deltoides SBSDD3 | ecosystem: Environmental > Terrestrial > Soil > Tree plantation... | reverse complement strand
TGTCGAGCACATCGAACGCGTACCCATCGACCACAACCTCGCCGTGCAACAGTGGGAGCAGTATGTCGCCCTGCTGCAGCGGTACGAGTGGACGACGATAGAGGTGTCGCGCGCAGACGACTGCCCTGACAGCGTGTTCGTCGAGGACACGATGGTTGTCTACGAGAACGTAGCGATGATCTCCCGTCCGGCCGCTCCGAGCCGCAGGCCTGAAATCCTCGGCGCGGAGCGGATGATCGCGCGGCTTGGCTACTCGATCGAGCGCATCCAGGAGCCCGGGACGCTCGACGGCGGCGATGTCCTCAAGGTCGCCGATCTGATGTATGTAGGTCGGAGCCAGCGCACCAGTGCTGAAGGCGTGGCGCAGATGCGCCGGGTTTTCGAGCCGCTGGGTGTGACGGTCGTGGAGGTGCCGGTGGGCAAGGTCCTGCATCTGAAGAGCGCCGCCACCGCGTTACCGAACGGATCCGTCATCGGCTACCTGCCTGCGCTGGACGACGCATCGGTCTTTCCGGACTTCATCCCCGTGCCTGAGGCGTCCGGCGCGCATGTCGTGTTACTCGGTGGCAACCGGCTGTTGATGGCAGCAAGCGCGCCGAAGAGTGCGGAACTCTTTGCCGGGCTCGGGTATGAGCCGATCGTCGTGGACATCAGCGAGTACGAGAAGCTCGAGGGCTGCGTCACCTGCCTGTCGGTCAGGCTGCGCGGCGCATAGTGATTCGCCGCTGTCGGATCTTTGAGAACTCTAACAGGCTCCCAGGACTCTGGCTGTAATGCGCTGATAGAAAGTCATGTTCTTGCCGCCGAGTTTGACGTTGAGCGTGCCGGTGCTGTGCGTGCGCCCGAGCCGCCAGGTTGCATGCCCGGTCGTTCCATGTCCGCCTGTGCAGACCAATGCATACGACACTGCGTCTTCGCGGCGACTCTCCTGGTCCAGCTTGCAATCCTTTACAGCGGCGTTGTGCAGGACAGGGAATGCAGTCCACAGCTCATCCGGTTTGAGGCAGCGCTGCTCACGAGTCGTCGCGTAGCGCAGATTCTCCTCGAGGTGAGGCATCGCGGTTTCCGTGACGATTTCATAGAGCTGCGGCGGCATCGTGTCTGCGGCCCCTGCACTGGAGCAGGTCAGCACGATCGAGATCATTACCGCCCGGCGAACTCTCATATTGATCCTCAGAATAGCTCCTCGACGGCCTGGCGCACTCCGATTCTTGCGCGCGTCTGCCTCCGCGATGTCGAACTTTCGCGCAGCTGAATGAGTCTCAACATCCGGGAGCCAGTGTGGGAGGTGGCAAATGACCAGGGCAGCTCGCACATCCGTTCACGCGATCGCAGCGTTCATCCTCTGCTGGGCAGCGATGCCAGGTACCGCCGCTGAACAGGCGGTGAGCAACCCGGACGTCGCCAAATACCTCACCGAAGCGAAGAACCTCGCCGGCGCCAAGCGATGGGACGCCGCGTGGGCGGCCTTGGAAAAAGCGGCGCGTGTTCCAGACGCCTCGCCCTATGCCAAGTACAAGATCGACGAGTTCAAAGGCTACGTTCTGACTGAGCAGCACAAGGACGCCGAAGCGGGCGCACTGTTCGAACAGCTCGCGAAGTCTGAAGCGGCGTCGGCTGATCAGCGCAACGACAGTCTCAAGAAAGCTTCGCAGCTGTACATGCGCGCGAAGCAGTACGAGAAATCCGCGCGTGCGGCGGAAGCAGCTCTGGAGAAGCAACCGAATGATCCCGCGCTCCTGGAGCTTGCCGGTCAGTCCAGATATCTCGCCGGGGATTTTCGCGGCGCGGCCGCCAGAACGGCTCAGCTCGTGGCAGCGACGCAGCGCAGAGGCGGTCAGCCGCAGGAAGCATCGCTGCAAATCCTCTTGAACTCCTACTACCAACTGAACGATCGGAAGCAGATCGCGCAGACCTGGGAGATGCTGCTGCGGCACTATCCGAAGCCGGAGTACTGGCGGAACGTCCTCGAGATCAAATCCGCCCAGCCACATTCCGAACGCGTCGATTTCTACTATCTCGCCTTGAAGTTCGACGTCGGCATGCTCGACAAGCCTGCGGACTACGAGACGCTGGCACTGGGTGCCATCGATCTCGGATTGCCCGAGGATGCCGTTCGCGTGCTCGAAACCGGCTTGCGCAAGGGCGTTCTTGCGGGTCAGCACGAGCCGCGCTTTCGACGAATGCTCGCGCATGCACAAGCAGAGACTGTCAGGAGCTCGAACGGGATGAAGGAACTCGCTCAGCAGGCGCAACGCGCCAGCAGCGGACAGCTCGATGCAGCCATCGGACGGATCTACCTCAGTCAGAGAATGTATGACCAGGCGATCGCGGCGCTGCGCAAGGGGATCCAGAAGGGTCAGATCGAGCATTCGGATCAGGCGCGCATCGATCTTGGAGTCGCCTATCTGAAGAGGGGCGAGACACAGCAGGCACGCGAGACTTTCGCCGCAGTAAAGGCCGATTCCGAATGGCGCGGCCTGGCGGAGCTCTGGTCGCTGCGCACCAACGAAGCTTCACAACGCTGACAAGCATGGCTGCGGCTTATCGCTCTCAATGCAATTGACATGTGACCATATGGTCACATATCGTTGCGCCGTGTCCAACGACGACGATCTGATCTTCAAGGCGCTTGCCGATACGACGCGGCGATTTCTGCTCGACCTGCTGTTCGCTCGTGACGGCCGTACGTTGACGGAGTTGGAATCAGAGCTCGAGATGTCGCGCTTCGGCGTGATGAAACATCTGCGCGTGCTGGAACGCGCGGGGCTCGTGGTCACCCGGAAATCAGGAAGGGAAAAGCTGCACTTCCTGAATCCGATACCCATCCGCGGAATCTATGACCGCTGGACACGCAAGTACGCCGAGCCGTTTGTCTCGGCGCTCGTCGAACTGAAAGCCGATTTGGAGGAAAAGAAATGTCGACCCAGCCGCAAGCGAGCGTGAACACCCAGGTGTTCGAGATCTACATCAAGGCTTCGCCCCACGTCATCTGGGAAGCGATCACCAGCCCTGAATGGAATGCGAAATACGGGTATCAGGCGCCGAGCCACTTCGAGCTGCGCGCCCGCGGCAAGTTTGAGGCGCGCGCGAACGCGGATATGCAGCGCATGGGGTTGCCGGAAGTGATCATCGACGGCGAGGTCCTCGAATCCGTACCGCCGCGGCGCCTCGTGCACACGTATCGCTGGCTGTTCACCGCGGAGAGCAAGCAGGAAGGCTTCACGAAGGTGACGTACGAGATCGAACAAACGCCCGCAGGCTTTTCGCGGCTGACCGTCATTCACGACCTGGCAGGCGCACCGACGATGGCCGAGGCTGTGAAGAGCAAGTTCAACCTGGAAGGCGGCGGTGGCTGGAACTGGATTCTCAGCGACCTCAAGAGCCTCATCGAGACGGGGAAGGTCATGTCGGCGGCATGACCGCACGAAGTCACGCTCGATCGGTCAGGGCGCGTCGCTAACGCTTCGACAGTCGCTGGATCAGGTCCGCGACATGCGCCTTGATCGAGTCGCGCGCTCGAGCGTAGTCGACGCTGGCCGCGGGGACATCGCTCCACTGCTCGACCTTGCTGGCGTCGACGGCGGCACCGGATGGCAGTGACGTGCTGATCGCCACCACTCGATCAGACGCGGCGATGTCGTCGTCGGACAGGGCTTGTGGCCTGAACCCGTTGACATCGAACCCCTCGGCGGTCAGTGGCGTTTTCACGAAATCGGGCACGGTAGCGGAGTCCGGAGCCAGGCCACGCGAGACCGCTCGAAGCGGCAAGCCCTGTCCCCGGGCCAACTCGTTGAAGTAGGTGGCTGCCATCAGGCTCTTGACGTTGCCGTGCTCGCAGACGAACAGGACTTGGCGAGTCGGCGATGTGGCAACCGGCGTGCTGCACGCCACCATGCACGCGCTGAGAATCGTCCCGATCAGGAAAGCTCGACGCAGCATGGAACCTCCAGTGGCCCGCGGTCGTGAAGTCTAGAAGGAACCTGCTGGAATCTCACACCGGTATCGTGCGGCTTGACCTTGCCCCTTGGGCAAGCCGTAGCTTGTTTCATCGGACTGGGTATTCGCCTCGCCGCCGTCTGCAGCCAGTGAACGGGATTGCAATTGCGTTGGCATTGTTTGCTACGGGGTGGACTCCGATGACATCGGCCGCTGAGCGTGGGCCTCTGGTTCTCGAAACGAAGATTCCGCTGGGCGATGTCAGGGGCCGCATCGATCACCTGGCGGTCGATGTCGCGCACCGGCGGCTGTTCGTTGCCGAGCTTGGGAACAATACAGTCGGCGTGATCGACGTTGAGGCTCGGAGAGTTGTTCGCAGGCTCGAAGGCTTCGACGAACCACAAGGCGTCGCGTACCTCGCGCAAACCGACACCCTGTACGTCGCCAGCGGCGGCAACGGGGACCTGCATGCGTTCCGTGGCGCGCAGCTGGAGCCCGTCGGCAAGCTCGGGCTCGATGATGATGCCGACAACATTCGTATTGATCGCGACCAGGGCCGCATCTACGTCGGCGCCGGCAGCGGCACTTTGGCGATCATCGACGCTGCAGCATTCAAGAAGGTGGGCGAGATCGAGCTGCAAGGTCATCCTGAGAGCTTTCAGCTCGAGAGCGAAGGATCGCGAATCTACGTCAATGTCCCCGACGCCAGGGAAGTCGCCGTACTCGATCGCAAGACCGGCAAGCAGAGCGCGAGCTGGCCCATCGCGAACTTGCGATCCAACTATCCAATGGCTCTCGACTCACAGCGCAAGCGCGTTCTTGTCGCGTTCCGTCAACCAGCAACGCTCGTTTCCTTCGATGCAGGGAGCGGAGCGATGCAGGAGCGAGTCGACATCTGCGGTGACGCAGACGACGTATTCATCGACGCGCGTCGCAGCTACGTATACGTGGCTTGCGGCCAGGGCGTGGTGGATGTGTTGACAAGCCGCGGAGATCGCACGACTCGCATGGCCAGCGTGAAAACGAGCCAAGGGGCACGTACTGGGCTCTTCTCGCCTGAACTGGATCGCCTGTTTATTGCTGTCCGGGCTACTGATGAGGAGGCCGCGGCCGTGTGGGTCTTTCGTCCGGTCGACAACTTCTGACGTGCGGAGCGCCGCCACTTCTCATCCCGCCTTCTCGACGTGACCGCCGAACTGATAGCGCATCGCTGAGACGACCTTGTCCTGGAACGTGGCGTTGCCGCGCGAGCTGAAGCGCTCGTACAGCGCAGTGGTGAGCACCGGAGCCGGAACTCCCTCATCGATCGCGGCCTGGATGGTCCAGCGGCCTTCGCCGGAATCGGAGACACGGCCCGCAAATCCTGCGAGCGTCGGATCTTCCGCGAGGGCGACAGCAGTCAGATCGAGGAGCCATGAGGCGATCACGCTGCCGCGTCGCCAGACCTCGGCGACGTCCGCCACGTTGATCTCATATTGATAGTGCTCGGGATTGCGCAGCGGCGTAGTTTCGGCGTCGGCCTCGCGCGTGTGCTTGCCTGCGTTCGCGCCGCGCAACACGCCCAGACCTTCCGCGTAGGCGGCCATGATTCCGTATTCGATGCCGTTGTGGACCATCTTCACGAAGTGGCCCGCGCCGCTCGGTCCGCAGTGGAGGTAACCGCGCTCGGCGGTGCTGCTGAGCTGCTCGCGTCCGCGTGTGCGTTCGATGCTGCCGATGCCGGGCGCCAAGGTGGCGAAGATCGGATCGAGACGCTGCACGATCTCGCGCTCGCCGCCGATCATCATGCAGTAGCCTCGCTCGAGGCCGAGCACGCCGCCGCTCGTTCCAACATCGACGTAATGGATGTTCCGCGCCGCCAGTGCCTGCGAGCGGCGGATGTCATCCACGTAGTGCGTGTTACCGCCGTCGATCAGTGTATCGCCTGCTTCGAGGTGCGATACCAGCTTGCCGATGGTCTCGTCCACGACTGCAACGGGGACCATCAGCCACACCACGCGCGGCTTCTCCAGCTTCGCCACGAACTCTCCGAGCGAGGCGGCACCGATTGCGCCGCGTTTCGCGAGCGCTTCGACGGCCTTCGGCGCAGCGTCGAAGACAACACAGTCGTGACCGCCGCTGAGCAGACGGCGCACCATGTTGCCGCCCATGCGTCCCAAACCAATCATTCCGAGTTGCATCACTGATTCCTAGCTCGCCTGCGCGAGCGATGAGCCCTTGGAGGCGATGACGCCGAGCAGGTTGTTCCACGAGGCAACGAAGGACGCGGCGCCATCCTCTTGCAGCTTCGCTGCGAGCGCAGCGAGATCCACGCCGGCCTTGCGGAATTCGCCCAGGATTTTTTCGGCATCGCCGGCGTCGGCCCGCAGCTCCGTGCCCAGCTCGCCGTGGTCGGCAAATGCCTTGAGCGTGTTCTCGGGCATCGTGTTGATCGTCAACGGCGCGACCAGCCCCTTGATATAGAGAATGTCGGACGCCTTCGGATCCTTCGTGCCCGTGCTCGCGAAGAGCAGGCGCTGCGGCCGCGCACCGGCGTTGAGCACGCGGCGCCAGCGCGAGGATTGCAGCAGATGCGAATAGGCGCGGTATGCCTGGTGCCCGATCGCAAGTCCGAGCGTATTGCTGAGCGCGGCCGGCACCTTGCCGGCGACTGCGACATCCCAGCGGCTGAGGAAGATCGACCCCACGGAAGCGACGTCGGGATTCAGATCGGCCTCGATCCTGCGCTCGATGCCGCGCAGCCACGCTTCGGCTGCTGCGCGATACTGCTCGACGGAGAACAGCAGCGTCACGTTGATCGGCACGCCCGCGAAAATCGCTTCTTCGATTGCGGGCAAGCCTGCCGCGGTGCCGGGAATCTTGATGAAGACATTCGGCCGGCTGGCGCGCGCGTGCAGATCCCGCGCCTCGCGCAACGTCGTCTTAGTGTCGTGAGCGAGCAGCGGCGAGACTTCGAGCGAAACCCAGCCGTCCACGCCGGCAGTGCGCTCGTGAACCGGACGAAACAGATCCGCGGCCTTGGTGATGTCCTCCAGCGCAATCTCGAAGAACAGTTGCTCGCCGGACCGGCCGCTTTTCAGTCGCGCGCGGATCGACTCGTCGTACGCCGCGCCGCTCTTGATCGCCTGGTCGAAGATGGTCGGGTTCGATGTCAGCCCAGTCACCGACAGCTCGGCGACGTAGCGGGCGAGGGTGCCGCTCGTCAGCAGCTCGCGCGTGAGATTGTCCAGCCAGAGACTCTGGCCCGCCCGGGAAAGTGCTTGCGTAGCGTTCATGCTGACCTCGGGGAATGAAGGAGCCATCACAGCAGAATGAGTGGTGCGAAGCGATGAAGTTTTCGTATCAGGATACGTCGGTGTAATTGCTACCGGGGCGCGGACCGATACCTTCGTGTAATCGATGGCGGCCCCCCCTGCCTGCTGCAATCCGGCCTATGCCAAGAGTCATGATTGTTGCAGGTGTGCTCGCGGCACTGGTCGGTTGCGGCCGAGGGGCGAACCCGGCACCGCCGCCGCCCGAGGTGATGGTCGCGCAGGTCCTGCATCAGAAACTGACCGACTGGGACGAATACACGGGCCGCTTCCAGGCGATCGACACCGTCGAGGTGCGGCCGCGGGTGTCGGGCTATGTCGATCGCGTCCTGTTCGGCGAAGGCAAGGCGGTGAAGAAGGGCGAGACGCTCGTTCTCATCGATCCGCGGCCGTACCAGGCGGATTTCGATCGCGCCAAGGCGCAGCTTGCGATGACGAAGGCGCAGCGCGAGCTGGCTGCGCTCGAAGCGGAGCGCGTCCACAAGCTGAAGGACTCCGGTGCTGTCTCGCAGGAAGAGTTCGACGAGCGCGTGAGCACGCTGCATCAGCAGGACGCGAGCGTCGCTGCTGCTCAGGCAGCGTTCAATTCGGCCGCGCTCAATCTCTCGTTCACCAAAGTCGAGGCACCGGTCGATGGCGTGGCGAGCCGCGCGGAAGTCACGCGCGGCAACCTCGTCACGGGCGGAAATAACGGCGGCACGCTGCTCACCACCATCGTCTCCACCGATCCGATATACGTGTACTTCGAAGGCGACGAGCACGCGTATCTGCGCTACCAGGAGCTGGCGCGCGCGGGCGAGCGGCAGAGCTCGCGCAACTTTGCGAACCCTGTGCGGGTCGGGCTGGCAAACGAAGACGGCTTTCCGCACGAGGGCCACATGGACTTCGTGGACAATCAGCTCAATGTCCGTACTGGCACGATTCGCGGACGCGCGGTGATCGACAACAAGGAAGGTCGCTTCACGCCGGGCATGTTTGCGCGCGTGCAGTTGCTCGGCATCGGCGAGCGCGACGCCATCCTGATCGAGGAGCGCGCCATCGGCACAGATCAAACGCAGACCTTCGTGCTGGTGCTCGGTCCGGAGAACAAGGTCGAATACCGTCCGGTGCAGCTCGGGCGCGCTCTGCAGGGTCTGCGCATCGTCAACAAGGGACTGCAGCCCGGCGACATCGTCGTCGTCAACGGACTGCAGCGCGTGCGCCCTGGGACGCCGGTCACTCCCAAGCAGGTCACGATGGGTGCCGGTCTGCCGCAGCCGCCGACGCTCTCCGCCGATCGCTGACGTGCCGGCATGAACATTTCTTCGTTCTTCATCGATCGGCCGATCTTCGCGTCGGTGCTCTCGATCATCATCGTCGTCGCCGGCCTGGTCGCGCTGCCGTTGCTGCCGGTGAGCGAGTTTCCGGAGGTCGTCCCGCCGACCGTGGTGGTGACGGGCCGCTATCCCGGCGCATCGCCGACGACGATCGCCGAGACTGTCATCAATCCGCTCGAGCAGCAGATTAACGGCGTCGAGCATGCGCTGTACCTGCAGTCTTCGGCCGATCCGGACGGCAGCTTTACGATCACGGTGACGTTTCGGCTCGGCACGAATCTCGACGATGCCCAGGTGCAGACGCAAAACCGCGTGAGCCAGGCTGAGCCGCGCCTGCCGGATGTCGTGCGCCAGATCGGTCTCGTGACGCAGAAGCGCTCCCCGGATCTCACGATGGTCGTATTCCTGCGCTCGCCGGATCGACGCTACGACTCGCTGTACCTGCGCAACTACGCCGTAATCCAGGTTCGCGATGTACTCGCACGGCTTCCCGGCATGGGCGACGTGCGCGTCTTCGGCTCGGGCGACTACGCGATGCGGCTGTGGCTCGACCCCGGCCAGATCGCGGCACGCTCGATGACAGTCGATGAAGTGCTGAACGCCGTGCGCGAGCAGAACGCCCAGGTCGCCGCAGGTCGGATCGGCGGCCAGCCTTCGCTCCCCGGGACGCAGTTCGGGTACATCGTCAACGCCCAGGGGCGACTGCGCAGCGAGGCGGAGTTCGGCAACATCATCATCAAGACCGGCGACGATGGCGACGTCGTCTATCTCCGCGACGTCGCGCGCATCGAGCTCGGCCCGGAAACCTACAGCCTGCGCAGCATGCTCGATGGATCGCCGGCCGTCGCAATTCCGGTGTTCCAGTTGCCCGGTGCCAATGCGCTCACGCTGTCGAATGAAGTTCGCGCCACGATGCAGGAGCTGTCGCGCAGCTTTCCGGAAGGACTGACCTATGAGATCACCTACGATCCAACGGTATTCGTCCGCAACGCGATCGAAGCGGTCGTGCACACGCTGTTCGAAGCCGTCCTGCTCGTTGTGCTCGTCGTCGTCGTGTTCCTGCAGAGCTGGCGCGCGAGCGTCGTCCCGCTCGTCGCAGTGCCGGTTGCGATCGTCGGGACGCTTGCTGCGCTGTTGCTGCTGGGATTCTCGATCAACGCACTGACCCTGTTCGGGCTGGTGCTGGCGACGGGTATCGTCGTGGACGACGCCATCGTCGTGGTCGAGAACATCGAGCGGAAGATGGAGGAAGGTCTCGACTCGCGCGCCGCCGCGCACGCAGCGATGGCAGAGGTGACACGTCCTATCATCTCCATCATGCTCGTGCTCTGCGCGGTGTTCGTCCCGGTCACGTTCCTCGCCGGCATCACGGGGCAATTCTATCGCCAGTTCGCAGTCACGATTGCCGCCTCGACGATCATCTCGACGTTCAACTCGTTGACGCTGTCGCCGGCGCTTGCTGCGTTGCTGCTGCGACCGAAGCACGTACCGGCCGATCGATTCCAGCGGCTCATCGATCGTGTGCTCGGCAAGCCTTTTGCGGCGTTCAACCGCTTGTTCGAGCGGGTCTCGCACTCGTACGCGTTGCGCGTCGCGGACGTGGCGCGCTGGCGCAGGGTGATCCTGGCCGTGTTCGCACTGCTGCTCGTCGGGACCTGGTTGATGTTCCGTGTCGTGCCGGGCGGCTTCATTCCGACGCAGGACAAGCAGTACCTGATCGCGGTGGTGCAGCTTCCCAACGCAGCATCGCTCGATCGCACGGAGCAGGTCGTGCGCCAGGTGTCGGAGCTGGCCCTGCAGACTCCCGGCATCGAGCACGCGATCGGTTTCCCCGGCCTGTCGGCGAACGGCTTCGCCAACATCGA
>Ga0075419_10003228_pt1 | contig 10434 bp, 12 predicted proteins | sample SoiMetdeltSBSDD3_FD_76900 | JGI IMG/M metagenome (GOLD analysis project Ga0075419, IMG submission 76900) | Bulk soil microbial communities from a Populus tree surrounding site in Tennessee, USA - Soil MetaG P. deltoides SBSDD3 | ecosystem: Environmental > Terrestrial > Soil > Tree plantation... | reverse complement strand
TGGTGTCGATCGATCTCACCGGCGTGTCGGGCGTGGGGTCGTCGACCCGCACCAAGTACTCGATCGGCGGCCCGGAGATCGTGCAGAAACGGCTCGCGCCTTCGTATGCGGTCGACATCACGTTCCCGTTCTACAAGAGCGGGACCAACGGCACGTCGGACGCGCGCAGCGGCCTGGCGACGTTCAGCTTCAACGTCGACTCCGCGACCGGCGCGGTCAGCGCTGCGATCGGCAGCATCGCCTCGTCGCCGCTCTAGCAGCGACGGGCTGAGAACCACCGGCGGGCCGCCCTCAAGAGCGGCCCGCCGGGTATTGCCTGCACCACGAAGAGGGGAGCAACAATGAAGGCGATGAGCTGGGCGGGAATCGTCGCGATCGCGGCCATGCTGGCGGCAGCCGGAGCCGCGCGCGCCCACGGCGGCGCATCCCATGAAGGCGACCAGGCGGCGAGCCGCCCCGTGACGGGGAACAGCCGCTGGGGCGCCAACTATTTTCCCAACGTCCCGCTCACCACGCAGGACGGGAAGACGGTCCGCTTCTACGACGACCTGATCAAGGGAAAGTCGGTCGCGATCAATTTCATGTACACCGAATGCACCGAAGTGTGTCCGCTCGAGACCGCGAGCCTGGTGCGCGCGTACAAGTTTCTCGGCGAGCGCGCCGGCCGCGACGTGGTTTTCTACTCGATCAGCATGGATCCCAAGCGCGACACGCCGGCGGTGCTCAAGGCCTACGCCGCCAAGTTCGGCGCCGACTGGCTGTTCCTCACCGGCAAGCCGGACGACATCCGGCTGCTCGGGAAAAAGCTCGGCATGCTGCGCGAGCGCGACGCGGCGACCAACAGCCACCACGCCGCGCAGCTGCTGCTCGGCGACGAGCCAAACGGACAGTGGCAGCGCAACTCCGCGGTCGACAACCCGGAGTTCCTCACCGCGCGCATGGCGACCTTCTTCGGATGGCGGGAGGTCGCGCCCGCGAAGAGCTACGCCGACGCGCGGCCGGTGGTCGCGCCCAACGGGCAGCGCCTGTTCCAGAGCAAGTGCAGCAGCTGCCACAGCTTCGGCCAGGGCGACCGGGTCGGACCGGACCTCGCCGGCATCACCGCGCGACGCACCCGTGCCTGGGTCACGCGCTACATCGCGGAGCCCGATGCCCTCCTCGCCGCGGGCGATCCGATCGCCACCGAGCTCTTCAAACGCTACAAGGAGGTGCGCATGCCCAACCTGCGCCTCGGCTCGAGCGACGTCGCCGACCTGGTCTCGTTCCTCAACGCACAAGACGTCAGTACGTCAGGGCGAGCGTCGCACGCAGCGCCCGCGGCTCGACCGGATGGAAGTGCACGTCGCTGACGCCCGCTGCAGGCTCGCCTTGCAGGCGTGACGCATAGAGGTACTCGGTGTCGCTCGCCCTGCGGTCGAACAGGTTAAAGACGTCGAGCGAGCGCGCTCGGCCGCGGTCCTGCGTGAGCTTGCTACTCGGCTATTGGCTGTCCCGGATGCCCATCTTCGCCAGCACGACCATCGCCTCGGTGCGCGAGGAGACGCCGAGGGCGCGATAGGCGGCGTGAGCGTGCTGCTTGACGGTGTTCTCGGCGATGCTGAGCTGGCGCGCGATCTCGTTGTTGGATAGGCCCTTGGTGACGAGCTTCAGCACGTCCGCCTGGCGCTCGGTGATGCCGAGGTCGGCGAGCGTGATCGGCGTCTTGAGGTGCGGCACGGCGCCGAGGGCCTGCGGCGGCACGTAGGTCCCGCCTTGAAGCACGGTGTGGAGCGCTTCGGCGATCACCTTGGGGTTCGAGGTCTTCGGCAGGTAGCCCACCGCGCCGGCGTCGAGCGCCGCGCGCACGCTGTCGGAATCCTCGGTGGCCGAGATGATCAGGATGCGCAGCCGCGGCAGCACCTTGAGGAACTGCACCAGCGCGTCGATGCCGGTGCAACTCGGAAGCATTAGATCGAGCAGTACGAGCTGCAGGTCCTTCAGCTGGCGCGCCTTGGAGATGCCGCCGCCGAGGCTGGTCTCGCCGTGGAACTGCGCCTGCGGCGCGACCGACCCCACCACCGCGCGCAAGGTTTCGTGGAGGATCGGGTGGTCGTCGACGAGCAGGACGTCCATGACAAGGAAAATCCTACCCGGAAAACCGCCAGACTTGAGCCAAACGGCTCGCGGTTCCGCGTTCCACTTGCGTGGTTTTGTGACATTTGTCGCAGTGGACTAGCGGCCGGAGCCCGCCGGAGGCGTGAACATGCCCCCGTCGAGGATGGTGCGCAGCGCGTCGACCATCGCCTTCGGCCGGAGCGTCTTGGGCACGTAACTTGCCGCGCCCTCGTTCAGCGCCGCGCGCACGCGCTCCTGGTCCTCATCGGCCGAGATGACGACCACGCGCGCGTTCGGTACCGCCTGGCGAAACTTGACCAGCGCGTCCATGCCGGCGCAGCCCGGCAGGCCGAGGTCGAGCAGCACGAGCTCGAGCCGCCCCAACCGCCGCGCTTCGCACAAGCCCGCGTCGAGATCGAACTGGCTGTGAAAATCCGCCGTCGGACGCAGCGAGCGCACCATCGCGCGCAGCGTCTCGTGGATGATCGGATGGTCGTCGACCAGCAGCACGTCCATGGCGAAAAATGCTAGCCAAAATCGCTCGCCGGACAAATACCCGTCCGGCGCGCCACACAGAGGTTTTAGATTTGTTCTAGAACGCGAGACCGCAAACCGGACCTTCAGCCGAATCTGCCGGTGATGTAGTCCTCGGTCTGCTTCTTCTTCGGCTTGATGAACAGGTCGTCGGTGCCGCCGTACTCGATCAGCTCGCCGAGGTACATGTAGGCAGTGAAGTCCGAGACGCGCGCCGCCTGCTGCATGTTGTGCGTGACGATCACCACCGTGTAGTCGGACTTGAGCTCGTGGATCAGCTCCTCGATCTTCGCGGTGGAGATCGGATCGAGCGCCGAGCAGGGCTCGTCGAGCAGCAGCACCTCGGGCTTGATGGCGATGCCGCGCGCGATGCACAGGCGCTGCTGCTGGCCGCCGGAGAGGCTGTCGCCGCTCTGGCGCAGCTTGCCTTTCACCTCGTCCCACAGCGCCGCGCGCATCAGGGCCCACTCCACGCGGTCGTCCATGTCGCGCATCGGCAGGTCCTCGAACAGGCGCACGCCGAACGCGATGTTGTCGTAGATCGACATCGGAAACGGCGTCGGCTTCTGGAACACCATGCCGATGCGCGCCCGGATCAGCGACACGTCCTGCCGCGACGTGAGCAGGTTCTCGCCGTCCATGATGATCTCGCCCTCGGCGCGCTGCTCGGGATAGAGGGCGTACATCTTGTTGAGGGTGCGCAGCAGGGTCGACTTGCCGCAGCCCGAAGGCCCGATGAAGGCGGTGACCATGCGCTCGGGGATGTCGAGGCTGATGTTCTTCAGCGCGTGGAAGCTCCCGTAGAAGAACTGCAGGTTGCGGACCTGCAGCTTGGGGCGCGTCACGGCCGCGGCGCCAACGTTGCCCCGGACCTCGGGCCTCGGGACGGAGAACGCGGGAGAGCTCATCGCTTCGGCCATGGCGGCTAGGCCCGCCTCCTGAAAGCGACGCGCGCGGCGACGTTCAGCGCCAGCACCGCGAGCGTGATCAGCGCCGCGCCGCCCCAGGCGAGACGGTGCCAATCCGCGTACGGGCTCATCGCGAACTGGAAGATCACCACCGGCAGGTTCGCCAGCGGGCTGTTCATGTCCAGCGACCAGAACTGGTTGTTGAGCGAGGTGAACAGCAGCGGCGCGGTCTCGCCGCTGATGCGTGCGACGGCGAGCAGGATGCCGGTGACGATTCCGGTGCGCGCCGCCCGGTAGGTGACGAGCGTAATCACCTTCCACGTCGGGCAACCCAGCGCGAAGGCCGCCTCGCGCAGGCTGTTGGGCACGAGCTTCAGCATGTCGTCGGTCGTGCGCACCACGACCGGCACCACCAGCAATCCGAGCGCGACCGATCCCGCCCAACCCGAGAAATGGCCCACGCGTGCGACGTAGATCGAGTAGACGAACAGGCCGATCACGATGGACGGCGCGGACAGCAGCACGTCGTTCAGGAAACGCGTCGCCGACGCGAGCCATCCCGAGCGCCCGTATTCGGCGCAGTACGTGCCGGCGAGGATGCCGACCGGCGTGCCGATGAGCGTGCCCGAAGCCACCATGAGGAGGCTGCCGACGATCGCGTTGGCGAGCCCGCCGTCGGCGCCCGGCGGCGGCGTCATCTGCGTGTAGAGCGACGCTCGGCAGAGCGCGCTGCCGCCTTCGTAAAGCAGCGTCGCCAGGATCCAGACGAGCCACAACAGGCCGAAGGCGAGCGCCGCGCCCGACACGGCAAGCATCACCGCGTTGGTGCGCTTGCGGGCGCGGTAGGTGGCGTTGGCGGAGCTGATCGCGCTCATGGGACTTCAGGCTGCCGGGTCAGGTGCGGGTCCCCTCGCGCCGCGCCAGCCGCGACAGCAGCAGCTTGGACACCGCGAGCACCACCGTGGTGATTGCGAACAGGATCAGCCCCAGCTCGATCAGCGCGGCGAAATAGAGGTCGCCGACGGCCTCGGTGAACTCGTTGGCGAGCGCGGAGGCGATGCTGGTGCCGGGCGCCATGAGCGAAGCCGAAAGGCGGTGGGCGTTTCCGATCACGAAGGTCACCGCCATGGTTTCGCCCAGCGCGCGCCCGAGGCCCAGCATGATGCCGCCGACGACGCCGACCTTGGTGTAGGGGAGCACCACGCGCCAGACCACTTCCCAGGTCGTGCCGCCGAGCGCATAGGCGGATTCCTTCAGCATCGGCGGCACCAGCTCGAACACGTCGCGCATCACCGCCGTGATGAACGGGATCACCATGATCGAGAGGATCAGGCCCGCGGTGAGCATGCCGATGCCGAGCGGCGGGCCTTCGAACAGGAGCGCGATTCCCGGAACGGCGCCGAACGTCGCGATGAGGTGCGGCTGCAGGTAGGTCTGGAAGAGGGGCGCGAACACGAACAGGCCCCACATCCCGTAAATGATGGAGGGAATCGCCGCCAGCAGCTCGATCGCGGTCCCGAGCGGCCGCTTGAGCCAGGCCGGCGACAGCTCGGTTAGGAACAAGGCAATGCCGAAGCTCACCGGCACGCCGATCAGGAGAGCGATGAGCGAAGTGAGGAGCGTCCCGTAGATCGGCACGAGCGCGCCGAAGCTCTCCTTGACCGGGTCCCAGTCGTCGCTCCAGAGGAAGGCGACGCCGTTTCGCTCGAGCGAGAGCAGGCTGCCCGCGACGAGCGACACCAGGATTGCGGCCAGGATGCTGAACACGAGCAGCGCGAACAGGCGCGTCAGCCATTCGAAGGCCCGGTCCTTCCAGCGCCCCCGGCCGGGCCGGGCGGGTGGCGTGACGCCATTGCGCGGCACGGTCACAGCGATGTCGTAGTCGGCTGGCAAGCCGGGAACCGCGCTCATCCGGGAAAATCCCCCCGCGGATTCTAAATAAAAGCGGGCGCCCGCGGCCGCCCGCGGTTTCACTTTCGCAATCAGTACAACGGCTTCCCGGCGCCATCCTTGATCTGCTGCTTCCACGCCGCCTGGATAAGGGAAACAACGGTGTCGGGCATCGGCACATAGTCGAGCTCGCTCGCCATCGCATCGCCGTTCTTGAACGCCCAATCGAAGAACTTGAGGACTTCCTTCGCCAGGTCGGGCTTCTCCTGCTGCTTATGCATCAGGATGAAGGAAGCGCCGGTCATCGGCCAGCTGCTCCTCCCGGCCTGGTCGGTCAGCACGAGGTACATGCCCGGCGCCTTGGCCCAGTCCGCGCCCGCAGCCGCCGCCTTGAAGGTGTCCTCACCCGGCGCGACGACCTGATTGTCGCGGTTGACCATCTTCGCCACCGCCAGCTTGTTCTGCTTGGCATACGCGTATTCCACGTAGCCGATGGCGCCGTCGATCCGCTGCACGTAGGACGCGACGCCCTCGTTGCCTTTTCCGCCGACGCCGGCGGGCCACGCCACCGAAGTGCCCTCGCCGACCTTGCTTTTCCACTCGTCGCTGACTTTCGAAAGATAGTTCGCGAAGATGAACGTAGTGCCCGACCCGTCGGACCTGTGGACCACCGAAATGGCCTGATCCGGAAGCTTGAGGCCGGGGTTCTGCCTGGCGATCGCCGCATCGTTCCACTTCTTGATCTTGCCGAGATAGATGTCCGCGATTTGCGGACCGGTGAGCGTGATCGCACCGGAAGGGACGCCCTTGAGGTTATAGACCATGACGTCGCCGCCCATGATCGCGGGGAACTGCATCAGGCCGTTCTTCTCCAGATCTTCGGGCTTCATCGGCATGTCGGAGGCGCCGAACTGCACGGTCTTCGCCGTGATCTGCTTGATTCCGCCACCGGAACCGATCGACTGATAGTTCATTCCCACTCCGGTCTGCTTCTTGTAGGCGTCGGCCCACTTGGCATAGATCGGATAAGGAAAGGTGGCGCCGGCACCCGTGATGTCCGCGGCGAAAGCCGAAGCGCAGAACAGTGCCGCTGCCGCAAGACCGAGCGCGCCGGAGCGTCTGACATTGAACATAGCCTTGGAACCCCCGGAATTTGAGATGCAGTGCACTTCGGTGCGTGGACGATAGACGGACAAGATTGCCGTTTCATGACAAGTCGGCGCGGCGCCGGCGGCGCGCTTTTGTCGGGCAAAGGGATCACTCGAAAAATAGATATCCACAAAAGTTGTGGATAACTTGTGCAGCGCACGCGGGGCGGGCAAAACGCGTGCGTCTCAAAGACGGCTCCGCCTAAATTTTGGGCGCCGAATTTTTCAGTCGAAGCGCGGACTTAGACGAAAGAATCGGCACGCGTGGCGTGGTTCGCGGAGCAACTAGGCGGAGCCCAAGAACTGCGGCAAAGTACGCGCATGACACCGACGAACCTAGACCAGGCGCGGGCAGCCCATTTTGCGCTGGAGCAGTTCTTCGCCGCGCATCCGAAGGGCAAGCTCAACGCAGACGCCCTCGGCGACGTTCAGGCGCTTTGCCGGGCCGCGGAAAGCGTGGTCGCGGACACCGAATGCCGCAGGGCGATTCGCAGCATCGAGAGCTACAGCGAGCTCCTCACTGCCCGCGAACCCGCCGAGCGCGGCGTAGACTTCGTCCGCCTGCGCGTGCACAACGCGCTCGCCTCGTTCCGCAGCAAGCTGAAGTCGATCGAGGCGGGCGAAGCCGCTCTCGGCGTCTGAAACGCCAGGGGCCTCGCCCCTAGCTCGCGGTGCCCCGACGCTGGCGCAGCAGCCTTCTTGTATACCAGTCCTGCCAGGCCTGGTTCAGCTTCTCGGCCAGGTCCTCGCGCTCGACAAGATTGATCAGGCGGATGGGATCGGCTCCGGATCTGTAGGCCTCGCGCGCGGGATGATCCTCCGGCAATTCGTGGAGAATCGATTGAATCGCAGCTCTTGCTCCGTCGTCACGAGCTTCGTCTGATCTCGCCATCCCGCGCCCCCAAGCCTTTTATGAGCGCACGTTACCCGCGGATCATTGGCGCAGGGTTTCACATTGGCGTATTGCAGATTTGTGACAAGTTGGTTCTGGTCTCAGGGCCGCAGCGGCAGCGCCGCAAGTCCCGCGGTTTCCGGCTGTCCGGTCATGAGGTTGGCGTTCTGCAGCGCCTGACCAGCCGCGCCTTTGCCCAGGTTGTCGATGGCGCCGAGGGCCACGACGAGGCCGCTGCGCGGGTTGATCGCGTATGAAAGAAAAGCGAAATTGGATCCGGTGGCCCAACCGGTGTGCGGCCCGGCGCCGCCTTGCATTTGCGTCAGACGGATGAAAGGCTCGTTCGCGTAGAGCGCCGCTGCAGCTTCGTACAGCTGCTCCGAAGTCACGCCATTGCGCGGCCGCGCATAGCAAGTCGCGAGCAGCCCGCGCGACATCGGCACGAGATGCGGCGTGAACGCGACGCTCGCTTTCGCGCCGGCGAGCTGCGCCAGCGCGGTCTCGATTTCCGGCACGTGCGGGTGCGAAGCGAGGCCGTAGGCGAACATATCCTCGTTGGTTTCGGCATAGCCGAACGCGCTCGCGCCGCCGCGGCCGGCACCGGTCACGCCGCTCTTCGCGTCGATCACGATGCCCTCGGATTGGATCAAGCGCTCCTTCGCCAGCGGCGCGAGCGCGAGCAGCGCCGCCGCCGGATAGCAGCCGGGATTCGCGAGGCGCGTTGCGCGCGCGATCTGCGCCCGCTGTCCCGGCAGCTCCGTCAGCCCATAGGTCCAGCCGTCGGCGAAGCGATGGTCGCCGCCGACGTCGACGACCTTCACGTTCTGCGCCAGGCGCGAAAGCGGATCGCGCGACTTGCCGGTGGGCAAGGAGACGAAAAGCAGCTCGAGCGCGGGGAGCTGCTGCGGCTCGAAGGGCTGGATGACGAGCGCGCCTTCGTCGCGGCCTGCGAGCCAGGGGAAGCGCTGCGCGAGCGTCTGCCCCGCGCTCGACTCGCCCGCGACATAGGCAAGCTCGAAGGCGGGATGGCCCGCCACCAGGCGCAGCAGCTCGCCTCCGCCGTAGCCGCTCACGCCGACGATGCCGATGCGCGCCACTCTAGCCCTCCTCCCGGCTTTCGCGGAACTGCGGCAGCCCGTCGCCGAGCTTGACCCATTCGAGCTTGCTGCTCACACGCGTATGGTCGGTCGGCGCCATCCGGTTCGGATGGTCGAGGCTGCAGGTGGTGAGGTCGATCTCGTCGCGCGCGCCGTCGAGCTCGAAAGCGAGCTGGGTGCCGCACTCGGGGCAGAAGCTGCGCGTGGCCTTTTCGCTCGACCTGAACTTCGCCGGCTCGCCGGCGAAGCGCAATTGCGAGCGCGCCACGCTGAACCAGGCGACGAACGGCGCGCCGCTCGTGCGCCGGCAGATCGAGCAATGGCAGTTGGTGCGGTTGAACGCCGGTCCGCGCGCCTCGTAGCGCACCCGCCCGCAGAAGCAGCCTCCGGTCAGCATCGGATCCTCGCTATGCGCCGGATGGTACAGCGCCGGCGCGCGCCGCATCGCATTCGCCGCACGACCCGCTCGGATGCAGGAAGACCGTCTCGTCGCGGCGCAGCCGCTCGAGCGCGGCCGACACGATGTCGCGCGAGCGCGCAAGCCGCGCTTCGGCGTGACCAACGCGGCCGCGGCGCTGCCGGCCGTCGGCTTCCAGCCACGCGTCGAGGCGGCGGAAGTTTTTGCAGCAATGGTCGGTCTCGCCGTATTCGTGGCGCTTCAGCCGTCCGTCCAGCAAGACGGTGGCGTGCTTGGGCTGCCGGTAGCGCACGCCGGCGACGTGCTCGGCGACGTGGATCGTCGTGTCGGCGTCGTGCCCGACTCCGAGCAGCAGCACCTGGCCGCCGAGCTCGTAGACCCGCCCGGGCGGGCTGTCGAGGCCGTGCGGCACATCGACCGGATGCGCCAGCGTGATTCGCTCGGCGTGCGGCCCGATGGCCGCGAAGGCATGGGGGCTGTCGCTGCGCAGGACACCCGGCATGCGCCAGAAGCTGTCGGCGAGCACGCCGACCGCACGGCACGGCATCGTGCCGCGATCGAACGGCGTGTCGTCGTCGTCCGCCATGCTCGGCATGACGAGCGTGCCGCGCTCGCCGAGCGCCGCGCGCAGCGCTTCGACGAGGCCCTCGGGCCCATCCTCAACCGGTGCGACCTTGGAGAAGGCCGCGTGCACCAGCAGGACACCGCCCGCCTCGACGCCCAGCAAGTCGAGCTGTCGTATCAGTTGGCTTCTGGTCACCTGGAGGTCATGTTGCACGTGTAGCGGGGGCCGCGCAAAGTGAAACCGGTCCGTGCCCCTAGCGCCCTAACGTGCCTCCCTTCGACGCAACATCCCGAAACAGTTTCACCACTCGAAAGGATCGCACCATGAGAAAGATCGCAGCCATTCTTCTGGCAGGCTTTGCCCTGTCGGCGTCCGCCTATGACTTCAGCAGGGACGCCGTCGCCAACCCGCAGAGCTGCCCCGCCGGGACCGAGGCCAGCGTAAACTACAAGTGGCAGGACGGCCACCTGGTGCGCGACGGCTGGGTGTGCGAGGTTACTTCGAGCAACTGAGCTTTCCTTCGCTGTCCGCAGTTCGTGAGGTTCAATTACTGACGGAGGCCTGATGAGCAAGACAGCGCTGATCGTCGGCGCGGGCAGCGGGCTGAGCGGCTCACTAGCCCGGCTGCTGCGCAAGGAAGACATGCAGGTCGCTCTCGCGGCGCGCAATGTCGACAAGCTGCGCCAATTCGATGCCCTGAAGCTCACATGCGACGCGACCGATCGCGGCCAGGTGGAAGCGGCCTTCGCGGCGGTGGAAAGGCAATGGGGCGTGCCCGACCTCGTCGTCTACAACGCGAGCTTCCGCACGCGCGGTGCGCTCGTCGAGCTGGATCCGGACGATGTGAAGCGAAGCATCGAAGTGACGGCGTATGGCGCTTTCTTGGTC